>BFBZ01000327.1_pt1 | contig 51754 bp, 44 predicted proteins | sample 1888401 | NCBI WGS metagenome assembly BFBZ01 (sample SAMD00112614, study PRJDB3348) | symbiont metagenome | host: Chara braunii
AATATTTTCGACGATCAGATACGCGTCGGTGTTGCGGTGTATTTCTGTGTCAAGAAGCAGGGTGCCAGAGGGTGCCGTATTCTCTATGAGGCTGTTCGCGACTATGCGAAGTCAGATGAAAAGCGAGAGTTTCTTCAGTCTAGACGGCTTTCCGAGAGAAATTTCGTCAATATCATTCCAGACAAAAACAGCAACTGGATAAATCAAACTGACAATGACTTCGAGACATTCGTCCCGCTTGCGGACAAGGCGACCAAGTCAACCAAGGTCGCAGGACAAGAGCAGGCAATTTTCAAAACGTTTTCTTTTGGCGTCGTGACTAATCGTGACGAGTGGGTCTACGCGGAGACCCCAGAAGAGTTAGAGAGAAAAGTGGCGTATCTCATTGATACCTACAATGAAGATTGCAAGAGACTGCAGTCGATCCGAGACCCGAAGGAACGAGCTGAGCAGTTGGATCAATCAATTAAATGGACGCGCGCAGTCAAGAAGGATTTGGCTAAAGGGACTAAGTATCGATTTGACGCGTCGCTAATTACCCAGGCCGTGTATCGTCCTTTTGTGAAGAGGAAGCTTTATTTCAGCCCTCAGCTAAATGAAATGCAAAACTTGATGCGGGAGTTTTTCGGCGGGGGCGGGCGCTCAAAAAACGATTCGATTGTTTTTACCGATCCGACATCGCAGAAGTCATTTATGGTTCTCGCCATAGATTGTTGCCCTGATATGCATATCGTCGGGGCAGCAGCAGGTGGCATCACTCTTCCGAGGTCAATTCAAACAGGTGAGAAAGGAGATAACATCACCGATTGGGCGCTGTTTAAATTTCGTGCCCACTATGAAAAATCAAAATCATCCCATCCTTCGATTACAAAGGATGCCATCTTTCGTTACGTCTATGGTGTTCTGCACGATCCAATTTACCGCGAGAAATACGCGCAAAATCTTAAGCGTGAAATTCCGCGAATCCCATTCTATTCCGATTTTTGGAAATGGGCTGAGTGGGGCGATTTATTGATGAAATTGCATATTGACTATGAACAGACCGAGCCGTGGCCGTTGATACGTGCTGACGTGCCTGACGAAAAATCGCGCAACGCGGGGCTTCCTCCTAAAACCTTGCTGCGAGCCGACCCCGACAGCGGCGCTATTCGCCTTGATAGCGAGACTGATCTCACCGGCGTCCCATCTGAAGCATGGGAGTATTGCCTTGGCGATCGCTCGGCGCTGGAATGGATTCTTGAGCAATATAAAGAAAAGACGCCCAAAGACTCTACGATCCGCGAAAAGTTTAATACTTATCGTTTTGCGGATCACAAAGAGAAAGTGATCGATCTCATAAAGCGCATTACGCGTGTTGGCGTTGAGACGATGGCGATCGTTGAGGCGATGAAGGCGAAGGATCGATAACGGGCTTTGGTGTGCTACTAGCAGCTACCAGTTCTGCGTTCGGAACAACTTGTATTCTACGCTAGGTCCGGCATCTTCCTCCCGCCGGACCGTGCACTCACCCCAACCACCTTCTCCCCTCGACCATTCCGCCATCCGCGCGATCATGGTCGGCATTCTCCTCGCCATGTTCCTTTCGGCGCTGGAGCAGACCATCGTCGCCCCCGCGCTCCCGACCATCGGTCGCATGCTGCATGACGTCGAGAACCTGAGCTGGGTCGTCACCGCCTATCTGCTCGCCTGCACGGCGATGACGCCGTTGTTCGGCAAACTTTCGGACACCTACGGCCGCCGCGCGGTCATGCTCGCCGCCGTCATCATCTTCCTTCTCGGTTCCGTCGCCTGTGCGCTCGCGCCGAACATGCCCGCGCTGATCGCCGCCCGGGCGCTGCAGGGCGTCGGCGGCGGCGCGGCGCTCGGCCTCTTCATCGCTCATCTCGATCAGCTTGCGGTTCAGCCGCTTCGGTGGCGGCATATCGTCGAGGCTGGCGTATCTGACAATCTTTCCCCTGCGTTTCTTCGGTTTTGTTTTCATCCTCATCGGCCACCTGCAAAATCGTGGTTACAAACGGATTTTTGCCAGGAGAAAGTAGCGGAATTAAATCCTTGACACCGTGACGCTCCTCCACTACATTTTGCGCACTCTCCCCAACTTCGCCTTCATCCATGTCCTCCACACGCATTCGCCCTCCGGGCCAAAGCGCGCGGCGTCGTGAGCCGTCGATGCGCGCCGCCGCGCGCGAAAACTATCGCGCAGCGGCCAATGCCGACCCGCAAATGCGGCGGATTGCCGACGTTCCGCCTCAAACAGCCGAGCCACCGCTCCCTCTCACCGAACGCGTTCGCGCGCTCTACGAAGACAGCGTCGTACCCGTCCGCGAGATCGCGCAGCTCGCCGGTATCACCGAACGCACGCTCTACAAATATGTGCAGAAGGGCGGCTGGCGCCGCCGCCACATCTGCATCGCACGCGGCGCGGGTGGGCGCTTCATTCCGCTGGCCGACGCCGACAAGCCGCATGCGAGCGGCATCGGCGCGCTCGATCCGCAAGCGGCGGAGCAGGCGACGGCGCGTTGCCTCCGCGCGCACGCGATCTCGGAGAAGGCGATGATGGAAGCCGCGGCTGTGGCGCAAGCCCGCGCCGATCGCGTCCAAGAGCGGACCGAGCACGCGCAGGCTTTGGCGCTGGAGGCGCAGGCGGCGCGCGAGGCCGAGGAGCGCATACGCAACTACGAACGACTCGGCGGCGTGCTGTGTGAAGTCATCCGTTGGCTGGTCGAGCGCGGAGATCAGCCGGTCACGCGGAGCGATCAGTTCGCGGCGCGGCTCGCGGATGTGACCATGCGGCAGATGGGGGCGTTTCTCGCGCCATCGTCCGCACACCAGCCCTGCATCCCGCCCGGTTGAATTCACAAGCCCCACGCGCGAATGTGAGTTCGAAACCCAGCCGGGCGCCGATGCATTCACCCACCGATCCCAACGCCGCGCCGGCCGTACCGCCGCCCGCGCCTCTCTCCCACACCGCCATCCGCGCGATCATGGTCGGCATTCTCCTCGCCATGTTCCTCTCGGCGCTGGAGCAGACCATCGTCGCGCCGGCGCTGCCGACGATCGGGCGGACGCTGCATGACGTTGAAAATCTAAGCTGGGTGGTGACGGCGTATCTCCTCGCCTGCACGGCGATGACGCCGCTGTTCGGCAAGCTGTCGGACATCTACGGCCGGCGCATCACCATGCTCGCCGCCGTCGTCATCTTCCTCTTGGGCTCCGTCGCCTGCGCGCTCGCACCGAACATGCCCACGCTGATCGCCGCCCGCGCGCTGCAAGGTGTTGGCGGCGGCGGCATCCTGCCGCTCGCGCACACCATCATCGGCGACATGGTGAGCCCCCGCGAGCGCGCGCGCTATCAGGCCTACACCTCGGTGATGTTTCTCGCCGCGAGCATCATCGGTCCGGTGCTCGGCGGCGTGCTGACGGACTATGTGCACTGGACGATGATCTTCTGGATCAACGTGCCGGTCGGTCTCGTCGCGCTGGTGATGACCGACCGCGCGCTGCGCAAACTGCCGCGTCACGACCGGCCGCACAGCCTCGACGTGCTCGGCGCTCTCCTGATGGTGCTCGCGGCGTGGTCCTTGATGCTGGCGATGACCTGGGGCGGCACGCGCTTTCCGTGGCTGTCGTGGCAAATCCTCGCGCTGGTGGCGGGCTCCGCCGTGCTGTGGCTCCTCTTCGCGCTCCGGCTCCGCACCGCGGTCGAGCCGTTCATCCCGATGGCCGTGCTGCGCGAGCCGGTCGTCTTGGCGATCAACATTGTCGGCTTTTGCAGCATCGGCGTGGTGATCGGGCTGTCGATCTATCTGCCGGTCTATTTTGAACTGGTGCTCGGGTTCTCGCCGTCAGGCTCCGGCACGGCGCTGATCGTGTTCCTGATGGCGGCGACGATTGGCTCGTTCATCGCGGGCCGGTTGATTGCGAGGATGACGCACTACAAGCGTGTGCCGATGGCGGGCCTCGTGCTCGGCATCGTGATGATGGCGCTGTTCGCCATGAAGCCCGACGGGCTGTCGCTCCTCCAGGTGGCGGGCCTGCTGTTCATCGGCGGCATCGGCCTTGGCGTGATGTATCCGGTGACGACGACGATCGTCCAGAACTCTGTCGCGCCGCATCAGCTCGGCACCGCGACCGGTGTGCTGAATTTCAGCCGGCTGCTCGGCGGCGCGATCATCGTTGCGGCCTTCGGCGCAATTATTTTGGGTGGTGCGAGCGAGGGCGGGAAGGGGCTGACGCTCGAAATGCTGATGGGCGGCGCGGCCAAGAGCGGCGCGGATTTCGCCATGCTGTTCCGCACGGTGTTCATCGCGGGCGCGGTGTTTCTTGCGGTGGGGCTTGTGGCGATGCTGCTGATCGAGGAGCGGCCGCTGCGGGGGCCGAGCACGCGAGCGCCATCGGAGTAAGGGACGTCTGCTCTGTCCACGTCATGCCCGGGCCATAGCCGTTCGAAGAACGGCGTCGCTTCGCTCGCCTATGTGCCGGGCATCTCGTTTAGGGAGGCACAGTGCTCGCCTAAGCGGGATGGCCGGGACAAGCCCGGCCATGACGGCGGAGCGGATGGCGACAACGCGGACTATCACCACCTGAGAGTGGTGAACGAAGTTCCCCGCGATTGCCGCACTGCACATGGCTGACCCGCAGCCTTATGCGTTGAAATGTCGCGCCCACGGCGCGATCTTGTTTCTCGAATCAATTCTCGTCCGAACCCGGATTTTGAAGGCGTTTTTGCCGCGATGAACTTTCCCAGGTCGCGCATTTTGGCGCGGAAAATACGAAGGGACCGCAACCGCGCGCGCCGCGCGGCTTCCGGCGGCGCTCCGGCGAGCGCCACGACGCCGCTGCCGCCGCCCTCGCGGATGAGTCACGCCGAAGTCCGCACCATCTTCTTCGGCATCATGCTGGCGGCGTTCCTCGCCGCGCTCAACCAGACCATCATCGCGACCGCGCTGCCGACCATCGGCCGCCATTTCCGCGATCTCGAAAACCTGCCGTGGGTTGTGACCGCCTATCTGCTCACCTCGACGGCGGTCGCGCCGCTCTACGGCAAGCTCTCCGACATCTGGGGCCGCCGCACCATGATGCTGGTGGCGATCGGCCTGTTCATTTTCGGCTCGGTGCTGTGCGCGGTGGCGCCCAACATGCTGACGCTGATCGTCGGCCGCGGCCTGCAAGGCATCGGCGGCGGCGGCATCCTGCCGCTGGCGCAATCGGTGATCGCGGACGTCGTCGCGCCGCGCGAGCGTGGCCGCTATCAGGCCTATATGGGCGTGGTGTGGGTGACATCCGGCGTCGCGGGCCCGGTGCTCGGCGGCTTGCTCGCGGAGCATTTCCACTGGTCGCTGATCTTCTGGATCAACGTGCCGCTGGGGTTCGCTGCGGCGGCGCTGACTTACATCTATCTCGCGAAGATCCCGCGCCACGACCGGCGGCACCGGCTCGATCTGCTCGGCGCCGTGCTGATGATGGCGTCGGCGATTCCTATTCTGCTAGCGCTGACCTGGGGCGGCACCAGTTATTCCTGGACGTCGCCTGCGATCCTTGCGCTGGTCGCGGCGTCGTCGATCCTCTCCGTGCTGTTCGTTATGCGGCTCTACCGCGCGCCGGAGCCGTTCCTGCCACTCGCCGTGCTCCACAACCAGGTGATGCGCACCGGCACCACGGCGGCCTCGCTCGCGATGGGCACGTCGATCGGGCTCACGATCTTCGTGCCGCTCTATTTCGAGGTGGTGCATAAACTCAGCGCAACCGAGTCCGGCCTCGCGCTCATTCCGCTCGCGCTGACCACGCCGGGCTCGCTCTTGTCAGGGCAGGCGATGCTGTACTGGCGGCACTACAAGCTCGCGCCGATCATCGGCCTGGTGTTCGGCCTGATCGCGCTGTGCTTCCTGATCTGGATGCCGGACATGCGGCTCGCTTACGTGACGGTGATCATGGCGATCGTCGGCACGGCGACCGGTCTCGTCTATCCGGTGACGACGGTGTCGATCCAGAACGCGGTGCCGCATCATCAGATGGGCGTCGCGATGGGCGCGATGAACTTCTTCCGCGCGCTGGCCGCCGCGTTCACCGTCGCGGTGATGGGCGCGATCGTGCTGGCGTCGCTTGGCGCCACGACAGGGCGGGGCGGCAACGTCTCGGCGCTGGCGGCTGCGGCAAGTGCGGGCGGCGCGGACGTTGCGGTGGCGTTCCGCTGGGTGTTCGCCTCGGCGCTCATCTTCCTCATCGGAAGTCTGATCGCGCTGCTCGCGATGGAAGAGCGGCCGCTGCGCAGCAGCACGCCGAGCGATACGACGACCTCGACGCCGGCGGAGTAGGGATTACAGAGCAGGCGGCTTACGCCTCGACGACCCACTGGCTCATCGCCGCGTCGTCTTCCGCCGGTTTGTCCTGCCGCCGCAACGTCTCGACCGGCGCTTCCTTGAGATAGCTGTCGCTGCGCGACCAGCCGTGCAGGATTCCACAATGTGGGCAGCGCGTGAACATGCGCGTGCCCTTCGCGGTCTGCGCTTCGGCTGCGGAAATCTCGATGCCCGTTGCAATCTCGCGGCCCTTGTTCGGGCACTTGATCATCAGCTCAGGCATGGTCGTTTCCCCCAAACCCCAAAATTCTAATTCCCATTCCCGCGCTGTTCTTTATTCGCTAAAATTGTCATTGTCCCGCAAATGCAGCGAGCGGCCCGCCGGGATTGCCCCGACATGGTAAGCAAAGGTTTATTGGTCGCGGCTGTGACGATTGGGTCGGACGATCAGACGCACGATCAGACGTCGGACAGCCAGCCCTGCGCCGAGGCGTAGCGCACCAGATCGGCGCGCGTCTTGAGGCCGAGTTTCTCCAATCCGCGTGCGCGATAGGTCTCGACCGACTTCACGCCGAGATCGAGACGGCGCGCCGCCTCCTTGTTGGTGAAGCCGAGCGCGGTCAGCTTGAGCACCTCGCCCTCGCGGTCGGTGAGCTGCGGCATGGCGCCCGGCGCCGCGGAGCGTCCGCCCCGCGAGATATTCTTGTCGAACACACGATCGACGATCGCGGGATCGACATAGAGCCCGCCGACCACGACCGCGCGGATCGCCTGCACGAGATTTTCCGCGGCCGAGCGTTTCAGCACATAGCCGCGCACGCCGACGTCGAGCGCCTGACGCAGATACGCGCGGTCCTCGTGCAGCGTCAGCACCATCAGCTTTACCTGAGGCAAGTCCTCGGCGAGCTTGCGCGCGACCATGATACCGTTCATCTCCGGCATCGAGATGTCGAGGATAGCGACGTCCGGCTTCTGGTCGCGGATGAGCTTCAGCGCGGCGGCGCCGTTGGTGGCCTCGCCGACAAGCTCGAGATCGGGCTCGGCCTCGATCAGATTGCGGAGCCCCGCGAGCATGATCGGGTGATCGTCGCTCAGCGTGATGCGGGTTTTTGCGATCATCATGGTCGTGGTCACGCGCTCAGCCTTTCCTGTTGCAGCGGGACCCGCGCGTAGATCGTGGTCCCAAGGCCGACGGTCGATTCAATTTCCAACTCTCCGCCGATCAATGCAAGCCGCTCGCGCATGCCGGCGTGGCCGAGGCCGGCGCCTTTCTTGCGCTTGCCGGGCTCGGACGCAGCGTTCGGATCGAAGCCGCGGCCGTCGTCCTCGATGGTGAGTTGCAGCGTGGTGTCGGAGCGGTCGAGCACGATGCTGACGGAAGAGGCGTCGGGCGCATGCTTGGCGATATTGGTGAGGGCCTCCTGCACCACGCGATAGAGCGTGGTGCGCACGTCGTCTGGCAGATCGTCGATATGCCGGTCGCGGCAGTGGAAGTCGGCCTCGATGCTGAACTGCGCGCTCCAGTCGGAGATATAGGTGGAGAGCGCGCTGGCAAGGCCCAGCTCGTCGATCGAGGCGGGGCGAAGCTCGTGCGCGACGCGGTGGAGCGCCTTGCCCATCGCCTCGAGCTGGACGCGCAGGCCGCGCAGCCGAGCTCTGCCGCTCTCGCTCGCCTGCGACTCGATGCTCTTGAGATCGAGCATCACCGCGGCGAGGCTCTGGCCGGTCTGATCGTGCAATTCGTGCGCAAGCCGCAGCCGCTCGGCCTCCTGCGCCTGCATCAGCTTGCGGCGCAGATCGTCGCGCTCGCCAACCGCGAGTGCCAATTGCTGCTCGGCGAGCTTTCGCTGCGTGATGTCGGCGACGATCATGATGATGAAGTGGCCGGACCGGGTCTGGACCTGGTTCGCGGCGATCTCGATCGGGAATTCGCTGCCGTCCTTGCGCTCGCCCGTCAGCTCGTTCGACACGCCCATCAACGACGGCCACGACAGGGCCGCGGTGTGCAGATGCTTCGGGCACAGCATCCGGATCGGCTTTCCGATCAACTCGTCGTGGCGGTATCCGAATTTCTCCTCGACGCGGCTGTTGGCGAGAACGATGACGCCGCCGCCGCCGAGCACCAGCACGCCGTTGGGGTGCGACTGGAACAGCACGTCGAACTCCTCGCGGGTCGGGGTGCGGTCGACGCCGAGCCGGCCGATCGATTGCGAGATGCGGCCGCCGAAATAGTAGGAGAGGCCCATCGCGATGGCGAGAAGCGCGAGGGCTGCTCCGGTGTATGTGAGCATCGCCCGGTTGATCGGCGCGTTGAGCACGGTTTCCGGGATGCCGACCGAGATGAACCAGCCTGTCGGCTCGGAGCGCCGCCAGCTCCAGCGGAACACGCGGCCGTCGCGGCCCCGCGACGTGGCGACGCCGTGCTTCATGTCGGCCGGCGGGGAGAACGCGCCGTAGACGCGGGTGCCGACGAACTCCTGCTGATTTTCCGACCGCGCGACGATGACGTTGCGGCGATCGAAGATGGCGACGACCCAATCCGACGAGATCTGGTTGGTGGCGAGAATCTCGGCGAACTTCTGCGATGGAATGGCAATCGAGAGAACATAGGGCCCGCTCTCGCGCTTCATCGGCAGCACCAGCGAGACAAAAAACTGTTTCATGTTCGGCGCGAAGAACAGGTCCGAGAGCACGGGCTCATTGGTCTCGAGCGCTTGCCGTTCGGCCTCCATGCGCTCCGGCGGCAGATTGCGCTTCACCGGCGGACCAAGGGGAAGCTCGCTGTGGAGGATCTGAAGATCGAGCTTCGGATCGGCAAGGATGATCCGCATTTCGGTCTGCTTGGCGACCGTCTTGATGTGTTCGTGAAACGCCGCGAGGTCGCCGCTCTGAACGTAGTAAGAGTCGACGAGCGAACGCAGGATGCTCCTGGCGTTGACCATCTCGCGGTCGATGGTGGCGGTGACCTCGCGCGTCTCGCGGTCCGCGATGCGCTCGGCCTGTTCGCGTTGCGAGCGCGCCGACTCGAAAACCAGCCAGCCGCCGAACAGCAGGCCCGGTATGAGGACCACCGCAACGATCCACATGATATAGGCGCGGACCGAATAGCCCTTGCTGCGCAGTGCCGTGAGGTGCCGTGTGAAATTCAAGGGCCGATCCTCGAACGCCCGTGCCGCCGTATCCCGGTGCGGCTCTCCTATAAACCGACGGATTCAATGGCAGAATCGCGGCCGGGGGTCACGGCAAAAAAGAAGCCCCAACCAGGCGGTTGGGGCCTCCCTGCTTTTGCCGAGGCTCAGACAATATCCCGGCCGCCCGTTCTAAGCGGTGGGCCTTTACCCGGAACTGAACGCGTCAGGGAAACCCCGACGCAAAACCAGCCTCGAAAAGCCAGACGGCGTCAGGATTTTTCCCAGTTTCACACGTCAGGCGGGTGTCGCGGCCGGCGCCGGGCGCGTTCGTTCAAGATTGACGATCTTTGCCGCCATCTTGGCATCGATCTTGGCGGCGGCCGCCGAGGCTTCCTTGACCGCGTCGAGATCCTTGACCGTGTGCGGCTCTCCTCCATTTTTGGCGACAGCCTGTTTCTGATGCGCGAGCCTGATCCAGGCGAGCGCGACATTGAGGAGGACGTTCTTCTCCTCGGTCGACTTCGCAGCCTCGGCTTGCCGGACACAGTCGGCGGCGTAAGAGCGGTAGCTTTCTGCGGTTCCCATGACCTTCCCCGCTTGAGTTGCAACGTCCCGAAATCCCCGGGACATAGAGCCAGCCAAAAATGGCGCGTTCCGGGTCAGAAAAAGGCAATCCCAAAGGCAATCCCAAACGGTGTGAGCCCGCGATCCGCTATGGTTCTTTCGAGTTCCCGAATGCAGCAGACGATGAGAAGAGGCCTCGATTGATCGAAATCCGTCCCGAGCGTTCCGATGACGCCGATGCGATCCGCGCCGTGACGCGCGCTGCGTTTGCGGGCGCAGCTCACAGTTCGGGGACGGAAGCCGCGATCATTGATGCGCTGCGCGCGGCGGGCGTGCTGACCGTCTCGCTCGTCGCGTTGCAGAACGGCGCGATCGTCGGTCACGTCGCTTTTTCGCCGGTCACGATCGACGGCCAGGCGGGCGCTTGGTTCGGCCTTGGGCCGGTGTCCGTGCAGCCGGACCGGCAGCGCGCGGGCGTCGGCCAGGCGCTGATCCGGCAGGGCCTCGACCGGCTGAAGCATCTCAATGCGGAGGGCTGCGTGGTGCTCGGCGATCCCGCGTACTACGGGCGGTTCGGCTTCAAGAGCGATCCCGCGCTGCGCTACGCCGATGTGCCGCCGGAATACTTCCAGTGGCTCGCGTTCGCAGGCGCCATGTCTGCTGGCGCCATGTCTGCTGGCGCCATGTCTGCGAGTGCCATGCCGCGGGGCGAGGTCGCCTACCATCCGGGCTTCGCCGCCACATAGCGGACGCGCTCGCAAACGCCGCGACTCAGATAATCTCGATCAGCTTCGGGAACGGAGGTCGCATGTCCGTCATCGGCAATGCCTCCGCGCGGGACGAACGCGCGCCTTCAAGCAACCCCATCGTGCGGTGGTGGACGCGCTGGCGCGCACAGCGCTCCGCGTACCGGCGCGAGATCGCCTACGCGGTGTGGGATCTGCGCGAGCGCCACGGCGCGGGCGCACGCGAGATCGCGCTGAACGCGGCACGGCAGCCGGTGGGGATCGAAGGGCGTAGGTTCTGGCGGCGCGTGGCGCGGAATTTGAAGCGGGTGAGGTAGCGCGGCGATTCAAAAAACATTTCAGCATGCCCGGAAATTCTGCCGAGCTATTGCTTTTTGGAAAAAGGATTTTGGCTTTTTCAAAAAAGGATTTTGAACTTTGACAAACGCACTGTCGTTGCTTGCTGCCTTCAAGCCCTTCCTGGAATTTCTGTCCGCGCTCTGTGCGGGCTACGCAGCGATCCTTTGGTTCCGGTCCGCCGTGGTTAAATTGCCGCCGCGTTTTCCGATCCAGGTCATGATCACCGCGCGTCCGATGTACGAAGGGCCTGGAGCGCCGCCTGCGATGGGCGAGGGCCGCAGCCAGATGCTGGATATACTGGCCCACCAACTGAAAAGACAGAGTAAGCTCAGCGCTCGTGCGGCGAGGTTTGCGGGCGCCGCGGCGCTGTTTCAGTTCGGCGCGTGGCTTATTGGTGTGGTGCCGAGTCTTGTGCCAGGCCTTGTGCAGCAGGCGGCGGCGTAGACGTTATCCCGCGGAAAGTACTTATTCCTACATGATTTTTATGTAGGAATTTATTGCTTGACAGCGTGACGCTGCTCGGGTACACATGGATCACGTCGCCGACGCAAGCCCGACCGGCTATACAATCCACGGCACCGGCGGTTCGGGAAACAACATCGCCGGCGGATCTGTTGCGATTACCGGCGGTCTTTCGACCGGTTCGGGCGTGTCCGGCGACATTGTTTTCCAGACGGGTGGCACAGGAGCCGGTGCGGCCACGCCCAACTCCGCCGTGACGGGTCTCACCATCAAAGGCGCCACGCAGCAGATCATCGTTGGCGGATCGACGCCGTTCGTCGCGTGGGGTGGACAGACCTCTAGCTTCCCGGCGCTGAAGCGATCGAACGCCGCAATTCAAGCGCGGCTCGCGGACGACAGTGGGTTCGCGCAAGTTCAAGGCAAGCTGACAACGCATGCGAATGCGGTCGCGGAGACGATCACGCCGGACAGGACTCTCGTTCTCTATGACGCCAGCGGAAATGCGTACAAGGTGCCCTGTGTGGCGGTCTGATCATGGCCGCATCGAGCTACGACGAGGCGCTGCGGCGTCTGCTCGTCCATGAGGGCGGCTACACCAATCACCCGAACGATCCGGGCGGGCCGACCAATTTCGGCATCACGATCGGCGACTACAGGCGATATGTGAAGCCGGATGCGACGGCGGCCGATGTCCGCGCCATGCGGATCGAGGACGCGACGGCGATCTATCGTTCGAAGTACTGGAACGCATTGCGCTGCGATGCGCTGCCGGCCGGTCTCGACTACGCGCTGTTCGACTACGGCGTGAACAGCGGCACGAGCCGCGCGGCGAAGGTGCTCCAGCGTGTTGTGGGCTTCCCGGACGATGGGCGTGTGAGCGATGCGCTGCTCGCGGCGGTGCGCAAGCGTCCGGCGCGGGATCTTATCGCGCAGGTGTGCGATGAGCGGCTTGCCTTCTTGAAGCGGCTCAAAACTTGGCCGGTGTTCGGAGCGGGGTGGGGCCGCCGCGTGTTGGAGGTGAGGGCGGCCGCGCTCGCCATGTCGAAAGGACAAGCGAGCGCCACGCAAAACAGTTCGGCCACAGGCAAAGGCGTTGTGCCCGTCAACAAGTCTGCGCAACGCGGCACGGCCGGAGGCATCGCTGCGGGCGGCGCGGCTGCGGCCCAGCAGGCGCATCAAGCGGGGATGAAGCCCGCCATCGTCATCGCGATTCTCGCCATTGCTGTCGCGCTCGCCATCGCAGGATGGCTTTGGTGGCGCGCCCGGCAAAAGTATCAACAGGATTCTTGAAGATGAATCTCGATTGGAGAGACCTCGCGCAGACCGTCATCGGTCTCGGCGCGCCAATGCTCGGCACCGCGCTCGGTGGGCCGCTCGGCGGGCTTGCCGGAAAAATCCTCGCGGATGCGATCGGCGCTCCGGCCGCGACGCCTTCGGCGGTGAACGACGCCATCGCGGAGCGCGGACCGAACTCGGCCTTCGCGATGGATGCAGCGCTAAAAGCCGAGAGCGAGTGGCAACGTGCGCTCGCCGAGATCGGCAAAGCGCAGGTCTCTGAAGTTGGGCAGACGCAGCGTGCGGAAATCGCAAGTGGCGACCTGCTTCAACGATGGTGGCGCCCGCTTTACGCGCTCGAACTCTCTCTCGTCGAATGTCCAGGGTTCGCGCTGGTCCTGCTGCACGCGATCTGGACTGGCCACGACGCCGGTATCAACGGGCTCGCGAATCTGTCGGGCTTACTGATGACATATTTCGGGGCCCGTTTTGGCGTATTGGGCGTCTATGTGTCGGGGCGCACGCGCGAAAAGGAAACCCGCCTGACCGGGGAATTGGCGCCGGGTGTGGTCAACAGAGTGGTAAAGGCGCTCGTCAAAAAGAAGTGATACACCGTTCATCCAGGGTTCAGCGGCTGATTCTTATGACCGGACCCATGCTGAGAGCACTGACGGGCTTGGCCCTGAAAAGCTTGGCCGCTTCCCTTCTGATTGCCTTTGCCGCGACGGCGCAAGCCAGTGCGGACGAGCAGGGTTGCCTAACCCAGGGCGAGCAGCGGGCGGCGATCGCGAACGGTCAGGCGGTGACCCTGTCGACCGCGATTCGCGCGGCGCGCGTCTCCGTGCGCGGCCGGACCGCCAAAGAGGTTGTAAAAGCCCGCCTTTGCCGCGAAGAAGGGGGGCTTCGTTACGTGCTGACAGTTCTGTCCAAGGATGGCAAAGTGACGCGCACCAGCGTCGATGCCAGCAGCGGCAAAGTCGTCGACGCGCGCTGACCGAGAGGAATTCACTTTGCGTCTCCTCGTGATCGAGGACGATCCCGACCTCAACCGCCAACTGGCCACCGCGCTCACTGACGCGGGCTACGTCGTCGACCGCGCGTTCGACGGCGAGGAGGGCCATTACCTTGGCGAGACCGAACCCTACGACGCGGTGATTCTGGACATCGGCTTGCCGAAAATGGACGGCATCTCGGTGCTGGAAAGCTGGCGCCGTGCTGGCCGCGCCATGCCGGTGCTTATGCTCACTGCGCGCGACCGCTGGAGCGACAAGGTCCAGGGCTTCGACGCGGGCGCGGACGATTACGTCGCCAAGCCCTTTCATCTCGAAGAAGTGCTGGCGCGGCTCCGCGCGCTGCTTCGCCGCTCGGCCGGTCACGCCAAGAGTGAGCTGAACTGCGGGCCGGTCCGGCTCGACACCCGCACCGGCCGCGTCACCATCGACGGCAATCCGGTCAAGCTCACCAGCCACGAGTACCGGCTGCTCTCCTACCTGATGCACCACGCCGGTCGCGTGGTCTCGCGCACCGAGCTGGTCGAGCACCTCTACGATCAGGACTTCGACCGCGACAGCAACACCATCGAGGTGTTCGTCGGCCGCATCCGCAAGAAGCTCGGCGTCGACATCATCCAGACCGTCCGCGGACTGGGCTATCTCCTGACGCCGCCCGACGCACGCTGACGCGATGCGCGCCAATTCGCTCGCGCTGCGCCTGTTCTTCTCCGCGACGGCCTGGACTGTCGTCATTCTCCTCGTCACCGGCTTTGTGCTGTCGGGCCTCTACCGCCAAGCGGTGGAGCGTGCCTTCGACCGCCGCCTGAGCGTTTATCTCAAGACGCTGATCGCCGACGTGGCGTCCCCCGAAATTCCGAACGAGAAAGCCGGCCAGACGCTCGGCGAGCCGATGTTCGAGCTGCCGCTGTCCGGCTGGTACTGGCAGGTGACGCGGCTCGACGGCTCGAAGGCCGAGCGGCATTCGTCGCGCTCGCTGTGGGACTCCAACCTGCCGCGGCTCGAGGACATGCATATCGAGACCGGCTCCGACGGATTGCGCCGGAGCTACGTGCAGGGGCCGGAGGACCAGCGGCTGCGGCTCGTCGAGCGAACCATCGATCTCGGCGATGAAGGCAAATTCCTGGTGTCGGTCGGCGGCGACGCCGCGGAAATCGACGACGAGATATTGTCGTTCGACCGCGCGCTGGCCGTGACATTCGCGGTGCTCGCCGCAGTCCTCTTGCTCACGACGATGTTCCAGGTGCGGTTCGGCCTTGCGCCGCTGAAGCGGATTTCGGATTCGTTGGCGGCGATCCGAAGCGGCAGCGCCGAGCGGCTGGAGGGCAACTTCCCGGTGGAGATCGCGTCGCTCGCACGCGAGACCAACGCGCTGATCGACGCCAACCGCGAGATTGTCGAGCGCGCCCGCACGCATGTGGGTAATCTCGCGCACGCGCTGAAAACGCCGATCTCGGTGATGATCAACGAGGCGGCGGCGCGGCCGGACGATCCGCTGGCAGCCAAAGTGAGCGAGCAGACCCACATCATGCGCGATCAGGTGACGCGCCATCTCGAGCGTGCGCGCATCGCGGCGCGCGTCGCGGTGGTTGGCACCATCACCGATGTGGTGCCGGTGGTGCATGCGCTCGCGCGCACCATGGAGAAGACACACCACGGCAAGGACGTCGCGGTGCAGATCGATATGCCGCAGACGGCGCGCTTCCGCGGCGAGCAGCAGGACCTCGAAGAGATGGTCGGCAACCTCGTCGACAATGCCTTCAAATGGGCGAGCGCACGGGTGGCGATCGAGGTGGGGCTCGAGCAGCCGGAGCCGGGCCGGTCGGTGGTGCGCATCGCCGTGGACGACGACGGGCCGGGCCTATCGCCGGCCGAGCGGCAGCAGGTCGCGCATCGTGGGAAGCGGCTGGACGAGAGCAAGCCGGGCTCAGGGTTGGGGCTGTCGATTGTTGTGGAACTCGCCGCGCTCTACGGCGGCGCACTCAACCTCAGCAACGCGCCCATCGGGGGCTTGCGCGCGGAGCTGGTGCTGCCGGCGGCGTGAGGCCGCGATTTCCCGATTGTGTTGCAGGTTCCTTTCCGGCCTTGGCAGTCCGCCGTTCGACCGGGCGATTGTCGAGGATCGGCAAGGGCTTGGCTTGCTGGGAGAAAGCCCGAGTTTCGCCCAATTCCTCGCCTCTAGCTTGCTGCCACTGGGACGCGGCGCTGGCCGCCGGGCAATGACTCGGATAAGGCGCTGATTGGGTTGTCGCGATTCATGATCGCGCGCTGGGCGAAGGGAAAACCGATGTATTCCAAGATCATGGCTGTCGCGTTGCTTGGCGCGGCCGTCGCTGCATGCTCGTCGGACTCCGGACCGAAAGAGGTCGGCGGAACGCTGGTTGGTGCGGGCGCGGGCGCGCTCATCGGCAACGCGATCGGCGGCGCCGCGGGCAACCGCGTGGCCGGCACGCTCGCGGGCGCGGCGATCGGCGGCCTGATCGGCAACCGCATCGGCGCGGGCCTCGACGACGAGGACAAGCAGCGCGCTTATGCCGCGCAGATGCAGGCGCTTGAGAGCGGGCCTTCGGGCGCGCCGGTCGCCTGGCGCAATCCGGATTCCGGCCGCTACGGCTCGATCGTGCCGGGCCCGGCCTATCAGCAACAGGGCATGAACTGCCGCCAGTACACTCACACGATCTACATCGACGGCCGGCCGCAGACCGCGCGTGGTGCCGCTTGCCGCCAGCCGGACGGCACCTGGAGTTCGGTGAGCTGAAATATCGGCTTCAGTGAGATTTCGGACGGGCGGCGAAAGCCGCCCGTTCTTTTTCCTGTGGCGCCGCACTCTCTTCACCTCTCCCGCTTGCGGGAGAGGTCGACACGCCGGAGCGAAGCGAAAGCGTGTCGGGAGAGGGCCGTTTGATTGAAGCCCGATGCCAATAGACGGCCCTCTCCCCAACCCTCTCCCGCAAGCGGGAGAGGGAGCTCACCGCCGCTGACGCTTCTGTCTCTCTCCAATCGTGCGCTGAAAAAATCGCTTTCCGTTTGACCTCGCTTGGCTCAAAGCTGCTGAGCAAAGGCCGGGGACCATGACGGGGCAGCACGACAACAGAGCGTTTCCGCTCGCGGGTGCGATTGCGATCTACACGATCGCCTTCATCACGCTCGCCTGGCCGTGGCTCATCGGCAGCGTCACCATCCCCTGGGACGCCAAATCGCAGTTCTTCCCCCAGCTTTCCTTCCTCGCGCGCTCATTCGCCGAAGGGCAACCGCCGTTCTGGACGCCAAACATCTACGCCGGCTGGCCGCAGATCGCCGACCCACAGTCGCTCATCTTTTCTCCGCTGCATGTCATTCTCGCGCTGTTCGATCCGAACCCCGGCTTCCGCGCGTCCGACGCCATCGTGTTCGCGCACATCTTCCTTGGCGGCTTAGGCATCATCCTGATCTTCCGAGAGCGCGGCTGGCACGTGGGTGGCGCGCTGGTCGCGGCGCTGGCGTTCTCATTCGGTGGCGCGAACGCGTCGCGTATCCAGCATGTGGGGCAGGTGGAGAGTCTCTGTTGGCTGCCGCTTGCATTGTTCTTCCTCATGCGAGCGCTCGAACGCCGCTCATGGGTTGACGGCGTGGCGTCAGGATTGTTCGCGGGCCTTATCATGATCGGCCGCGATCAGGTGTCGTTGCTCGCGCTTTATGTGCTACTCGGGTTTCTGTTCTGGCACTGGTGCGTGGGCGAGGGGCGGGTGGCGCGGATGCGCGCGAGCGTGGTGCCGCTCCTTGCAGGCGCGGTGGTCGGCGCGCTCATCGTCTCAGTGCCGGTGCTGCTGACGCAATGGCTTGCGGACAATTCCAATCGGCCGGAGATCGGCTACGAGTTCGCAGGCCGTGGCTCGCTGCATCCGGTGCATCTGCTGACGCTGTTCTTCGGCGATCTGTTCGGCGCGAATGCGCCGAGCGTGCCGTACTGGGGGCCGCCGAGCTTCGAGTGGCGCGACGCCTGGGGCACCGACAATCTCTATCTCGCGCAGAACATGGGCCAGATGTATGCGGGCGCGCTGGTGACAGTTCCGCTCGTGGTCTTCGGGGTGATGCGCCGGGTCATATGGGCGAAAGAAATCCGCTTCTTTACGGTCGCTGCCGCCATCGTGCTGCTCTATGCGCTCGGACGTTACTCCGGCGTGTTCTATCTCATGTACGAGTTCATGCCGGGCGTGGCGTTGTTCCGCCGTCCGGCAGACGCGACTTTCGTGTTCTGCGCGCTGCTCGCGATCATGGCGGGCTACGTCGTGCATGCGTGGCTGAGCGAGACGGTCGAACAGCTCAATCACCGGGAGCGGCGTGTTGCGCTGCTGACCGCGTTGGCGTTCGTTGCGATGGCCGTCATGATTGCCATTCCGGCAAAGGCCGGCGTCGTCGTCATCGTTCCAGTGGTGATGGGGCTGATCTTTGCGTTCGGCGCGATGGCTGCGCTCGACGTGTCGCGGCGCATGGTCAGTCCGTTGACCGCCGCGGCCGTGCTCGCGGTGTTTTCGGTTGCCGATCTCGGATGGAACAACGGGCCGAACGAGTCCACAGGGCTGCCGCCATCGACCTACGATGAAATGCGGCGGGACACGCAGAACGAGACGATCAAGCTGATCAAGGAGCGGCTTGCGAACGCCGCGCCGGACCGGCGCGACCGCGTCGAGCTTCTCGGCATCGCCTATCATTGGCCGAACTTGGGCCTGATCCACAACTTCGATCATCTGTTCGCACAGAACCCGATCCGGCTGTCGGACTTCGAGGCGGCGACGGAAGCTGCGGACACGGTCGCTGTGTCCGAGCAGAGAAAATTCTCGCCGCTGCTGCCGTCGTTCCGTTCGACGCTGGAAGACCTGTTCGGCGTCCGATATATCGCCATCGGCGTTCCGATCGAGAAAGTCGATCCGAAAGTGAAGCCTGAAGACTTCCCGCTGATCGCGCGCACCAAGGACGCTTACGTCTATGAGAATCCGCGCGCTCTGCCGCGCGTGATGCTGGTTGGCGGCTGGCGGCAGACGGATTTCAAGCGGATGTTCAAAACCGGCTGGCCGGACGTCGATCCAAAGCAGACCGTGCTGCTGGAGAGTCCGCCGCGCTCCGCCGTTTCAGGCAGCGGCACAGCCAAGATCGCAAGCTATAAAAACACCGAAGTCATCGTTGAGACTGATGCGAGTGCGCCGTCGCTCTTGTTGCTCAACGATGTGTGGCATCCGTGGTGGCAGGCGTGCGTGGACGGCAATGCCGCCGAAATCCTGAAAGCCAACGTGCTGTTCCGCGCGGTCGAGGTGCCGGCGGGCAAACATACGGTGCGCTTCAGTTTTCATCCGTTCGCGGGATTGAAGATCTGGCTTGGAATGAGCTCTAGCGCGCCGCGCTGCTGAAATCGCGGAACACCATGTCCGGCGCGCTGGTGTTGTGCTTCGACGGCAGGGTGCGGCCGGCCCAGATTTCCGAAGCGGTGGCGCGCATGAAGTCCATGATCGGCGATTGCGTGAAGGTCTTGCCATCCTTCTTGCGCCACGCGAGGCGCGAGACGTCGGAGTTGCCTTCGCTCACATACATCGAGCGCAGTCCGGCGAACGGGCGGTCCTTCTCGGTGATCGGCGCACTCAAGTTCACGTCGAGGACGATGCGCTCCTGATCCAGCTTGTCGAGACGGATGCTCGCGCTTCCGCCGCGTGTAAAGTTTGTCTTCAGCGTGCGCGTTGCCGGATCGAATTCGATGTCCTTGATATCGACGAACGGGCGGCCCTCGATCTCGACCGGGCCGACCAGGAACGACGAGCCGTAGGCGCTCCAGCGTAGGTTCTGCGGCGGCAGCGGCCGCGCGCGCCAGTAGCCGTCGGCGGGATAAAGAACGAGGACTTCCTCGGCGCGCTCCTGATAGCGCGTCCACAGTTGCAGCAGATGGAAGCCGGTCTCCACGCGGTTGCCGACGCGCACCGGAACCTGATTGGGCCGCCAGAAGCTCGGGAAGGTGAGGCCGACGAGTTGCCACTCCTCAGTCTCGTAGATCGTCAGCCGCCGCTTCTCGAACTTGAACGACGGGTCCTTCGACATGTCGCAGTGGGTGAAGTCCGGCGCCCAACGGTCGACCACGATGGTGCCCATATAGGCGGGATGAGCGGCTTCGATGGTGAAGCGTTTCGCTTGCGGCGACTCGAACTTCAGATAGACGTTGTCTTCCTCAGCGCAGAGTGTCGGTTTGCTGGCGTTGGTGACATCGACGGCGAGGTCGTCGGCCGCCTTCACTGCGCCGAGCGTTGCGAGAAGGAATGCGCAGGCAGCGAGCGATGCTTTGCGCATGATCAGCACCGGGGCGAGTGAACGGCGTTGAGCGCCGGCAGCGACAGCGCGTGCAGTCCAACGGGCGGGGCGGTTTCTTCCGGCAAGCGGCCGAGGCCGATGCGGGCGAGTGTGAGGCCGAGCGAGGGAATGGCGGTGAGAACCGCAAGCGGCACGGCGAGCAACGGACCGCCGGCGATCAAGAGCGCATAGGGGATCGCGCTTGGGTGCGTAAAGGCGAGAAGGCCGACGCAGAACACGCCGAGCAGCGTGTGCGGCCAGAACTGCTTGAACGCCTCCGCCCACGAAACCGTGTGATCATCGCGCATCTGGCCGATCCAGCCGACCACCTTGCCGAAGGGGATGCCCGCGAGGAACAGCGAGTGCGACACCCACATGATCGGCGAGAGCAGGATGAAGAAGATCGTCTCGGAGGCGACGCTGGCGAGGAAACGCGCGGTGCCCCCGAAGGCCTGCCGCAATTCGCGGCGTGACAGCACGTCGATCACGGTCGCAATCTTCGGCGCGAACCACATCACCAGAATGATGATCATGAGCGCCGAGCCGATCGTGGGATCGATGAAGTCGGCGGGTGTCGGCGCCGCGGCGACCGCGAGAACACCGACCAGCAGCATGCCGATCCAAGCGGGGGACCCTAAGAACATCAGCATCGCGAAGGCGAGCTGGAAGCGGCTCACGATCTTCATGCGCGGCAGGAACAGGAAGTGGCCGTATTGCAGCGTGCCCTGTTCCCAGCGTTGATCGCGCCGCAGATATTCGAGCAGCGTCGGCGGGTTTTCCTCCCAGCCGAGGTCTTCCTCGGGAAGAACGCGCACGTCGTAACCCGAGCGGCGCATCAGCGCGGCTTCGATCTGGTCGTGGCTCAGCACATGGCCGCCGAGCACGCCGCCTTCCTTCAGCTTCGGGATGTGGCAGTGCGCCTTGAACGGCGCGATGCGGATGACCGCGTTGTGGCCCCAGTACGGGCCGCAGTCGCCCTGCCACCAGGCGCTGCCGATGGTCCACGAGCGCATGCCGAGCCGCATGCCGAACTGGAAGATGCGTGCGAACGCGCTGGTCGAGGGGAGGCCGACGACGAGGCCCTGAAGGATGCCGAGCTTGGGATCGGACTGCGCGAGCCGCACCATCTTCATGATGGCGTTCGCGGTCATGAAGCTGTCGGTGTCGAGGGTAACGGCGAACTCGTGGTCGTCGCCCCAGCGCTGGAGGAAGTCCCAGAAATTTCCGGCCTTGAAGCCGGTATTCACGTCGCGGCGGCGATAGACGACGGGAATGTGGTCGTGCCATTCCTCGGCGAACCTGCCGAAGGCTTCTTCTTCGACCTTGGCGACATCGGGCATGCCGGTGTCGCTCAGCACATAAAGATGGAAGCGGTCAGCGACGCCGGCGGCGACCAGCTCGCGCATCATCGCGTCGAGATTGCGGATGACGCGATCCGGCGGCTCGTTCCGCACGAAGATGGCGATGGCGGTGGAGGCCGTGATCGGCTCGTCGCCGCGCACGTTGCGCGCAGCGGGCAGGACGATGCCGAGCGGATCGCCGGCGAAGCGCATCACCACGAAGCCGACGGTGGCGTTCCAGAAGCCGATCACGGACCAGGGCAGGGTGCAGCCGAACAGGAAAAGAAGGAGGCCATCGACGGCGGTAAAACCGCCCGAGGAGAGCGCCTTGGCCGCGAGCACCAGAAGGAAAGCGATGGTGGCGACCACCAGGGCCGCGAAAAGCACGCGGCGGCCGGTGATTCCGTTGCCGGAACCGGCATTTAACTCAAGATTGGGAGCGGACCGCTCGAGCACCCCGACTTACATCCTTCCCGTGCCGCTGCATGGTATAGCGGGGAGCGAAGCTCGGGTTCAACGGGGGCGGATTGGTGGCGGGCGAGGATAAGGCGGAGGCGCTCTGGTACGTCGGGCCGGGCCGCGCCGAGATCCGTGAGGAACGGTTGCCGCCGCTTGCGCCGGGGTCTGTGCGAGTGCGGACCTTATACAGCGCGCTGAGCCGGGGGACGGAGTCGCTGGTGGCGGCCGGGCGCGTTCCCGAGAGCGAGTATCAGCGGATGCGCGCGCCGTTTATGGGCGGCCAGTTCCCGTTTCCGGTGAAATACGGATACGCGAATGTCGGGCGCGTCGAGGCGGGCGCTTCGCCGCTGGTCGGCAAGGAGGTGTTCTCGCTGTCGCCGCACCAGACCGGGTTTGATGTGCCGGAAGGTTCCGCTGTGGCGCTGCCGGATGGCGTGCCCGCTGCACGCGCGGTGCTGAGTGCCAACATGGAGACCGCGCTGAATGCAATGTGGGACGCGGAGCCTGCGGATGGCGTCAAGATCGCGGTGGTTGGTGCGGGTGTGCTCGGCGCGCTGGTCGGGTTTCTTGCGGCGAAGGTGAAAGGCGTGGAGGTCACACTCGTCGACATCAATCCGGAGCGGGAGACGGTCGCGAAGGCGTTCGGCATCGGTTTCGCAAAACCGGAGAGCGCGCCGGTCGATCGCGATTTTGTTTTTCACACGAGTGCAAGCGCAGCGGGCCTCACCACGGCTCTTAATCTCTGCGCCGACGAAGCGACCGTGCTGGAACTGAGCTGGTATGGCGCTGGCACGGTGCCGGTGCCGCTCGGCGGTGCGTTCCACAGCCGCCGCCTCAAGCTGATTTCAAGCCAGGTCGGAAAGGTGGCACCTTCGCGGCGTGCGACGTTCAACTATCGCAAACGGCTGGAAGCGGCGATGGCATTGCTCGCCGACGACAGGCTCGACGTGCTGCTCGCGCCGCCGGTTAAATTCCGCGACTTGCCGACGCGGCTTCCGGATATATTCGCCCCCCAGAGCGGCATTCTCTGCCAGCTCATCACCTATTGAGAGGTTCCCTTGTTCGCCGTCGAAGTTCGCGACCACATCATGATCGCTCACTCGTTTCGCGGGGAGGTGTTCGGCCCGGCGCAGGCGCTACACGGCGCGACCTTCGTGGTCGACGTCGCCTTCATCTCCGATCAACTCGACAAGAACGGCATCGTTGTGGACATCGGCCGCGCGCATGACGTGCTCAAGGCGACCCTGAAGCCGATCAACTACAAGAACCTCGACGATGTGCCCGAGTTCAAGGGCCACAACACCACGACCGAGTTCCTGACCAAACACATCCACGACCAGTTCGCGAAGGCCGCGCGCGAAGGCGGGCTCGGCCGCGATGGCAAGGAGCTGAAGGCGATCCGCGTCACGATCTCGGAGTCGCATGTGGCGCGGGCTTGGTACGAGGCGCCCTTGTGGTGAGGCGGCTGGCCTTCGCAGTACCGGGCGATCTCGCGACGCCGACCGGCGGCTATGCCTACGACCGGCGCATCATCGCGGAGCTGAAAGATCTGGGCTGGCAGGTCGATGTGGTCGGCCTGGGCGACGGCTTTCCACACCCGAGCGCGGAGCAGAGGGCTTTCGCGCAGGCGCGGCTTGCCGAGGTGACGAAGGGCACGCCCATCGTGATCGACGGATTGGCGTTCGGCGTGTTGCCGGAAGCGGCGCGGGCGCTGTATCGGGATTACCCGCTGGTTGGCCTTGTGCATCATCCGCTGGCCCTGGAGACTGGGTTGTCGTCGGCAGATGCCGCCGCGATGAAGGCGAGCGAGAAGCAGGCGCTCGCGGCGACACAGGCTGTGATCGCGACAAGTGACCTCACCGGCCGCTTGCTGGCGCAGGATTATGACGTGCCGTTCGGGCGCATCACGGTGGCGCCGCCGGGTACGGATCGCGTGACGCCGCGCGCGGCGAAAGCCGGTGAGACCGTGCGGCTCCTGTCCATCGGCTCGATCGTGCCGCGCAAGGGCTACGACGTGCTGATCGCGGCGCTGGCCACGCTCGCCGATCTGCCGTGGCATCTGTCCATCGCCGGCGACCGGACGCGCAATGTTGACGCGGCGGTGCGACTCGATGCGGATATAGCGCGTCACAAATTGGGAAGCCGTATCGACGTGCTGGGCGCAGTTTCGGATGAAAAGATCGCTGAACTCTACTCGCAGTCGGATGTGTTCGTGCTCGCTTCGCGCTTCGAAGGCTACGGCATGGTGTTTACGGAGGCGCTGGCGCACGGCCTGCCGGTGATCGGCACGACCGGCGGCGCGATCCCGGAAACCGTTCCGAAGGATGCGGGAATGCTGGTGCCGCCGGACGATGCGGCCGCGCTGGCGAAGGCGTTGCGCGAGGTCATCGTCAGCGCCGAGAAGCGGGAACGTCTCGCAGCGGCGGCGAGGGCATCGACGGCCCAGCTTCCGACCTGGCAAGACTCCGCAGAGCTATTCGCAAAGGCGATCGAGGCTGTCGCATGAGCTTCTCCGCCGAATGGCTGAAGTTGCGTGAGCCTTTCGATCGCCGGGCGCGCAATCGCGATGTGCTCGATGCGGTCTTCGCGGCTTATGCAAACAAGACGGCTATCACCATTGCCGATCTCGCCTGCGGCACGGGCTCGACACTGCGAACGCTGAGCCCGCATATCAAGGCGCGGCAGCACTGGCGAATGTTCGACAACGATCTCAGCTTGCTCGCACGCGCGCCGGAGTCCGATCCCCCGCGGCTTCTCGTTCAGACCTTGCCGGTCGATCTCAATCGCGATCTCGAGATGGCGCTCGACGGCTTGCTCGATCTCGTCACCACGTCGGCGCTGCTCGATCTCGTTTCCGATGAATGGCTGGAGCGCTTTGCGGTGGAGGCGGCGGTGCGCAGCGTGCCGGTCTATGCGGCGCTGAGCTACGACGGCCGCGCGACGCTCTCTCCGATCGATCCGATGGATGACGCCATCATCGCGGCGGTGAACAAGCACCAGCGCACCAACAAGGGGTTCGGTCCGGCGCTCGGTCCCGATGCGGCGAAAACAGCCGTCACCCGCTTCAAGCGCGTCGGATACACGGTCGTGAGCGGGGAGGCCGATTGGGTGTTCGGCCCGAACGATAAAGAGATTCAGGTCGAGACAATCGCTGGCTGGGCGAGCGCCGCGCGCGAGATCGGCGAGTCCGCGCTCGATGTGGCAGGATGGCTGTCGCGGCGGCACGAACTGATCGAGGCCGGCCGTTCAACCATCCGCGTCGGTCATGTCGATTTATTTGCGAAGCCGACCGGCACGCGCTGAACACTGAGATCGCAGTCGTAGAGCACCTCACCGTCGAGCAGGTGCACGTGCATCGGCACGCGCAACGCTTCGTTGCATGTCTCGATCGGCGGCAACGAGATTCCGGTGCGGCCCGAGCCGAGAATGATCGGCGCAACGACGACATGCAGCCGGTCGAGACATTTTGCAGCGATGAAACGCGACACGGTGTCGGCGCCGCCTTCGATCAGGATGCGCTTGAAGCCGCGTTCGGCAAGCGCTGCGAGGATCGTGGCAGGTTCGATCTGCCCGTTGGTTCGTTGCAGTGCGACCATCTCAACGCCGGGCGTGGGCGCTTTCGCGTCGCCTAAGGTGAGCACGAGGCGGCGCACGCCATCGTCCTTCAGCAAACGCGCGCCGGCCGGAAGCCGCCCGCTCGGATCGAGCACCGCGCGGGCAGGCTGCGGTCCTGCCACGCGCCGCACGGTGAGTTGGGGATCGTCGGCGACCGCGGTGCCGATGCCCACCACCACGACGTCCACCAGCGCCCGGATGCGATGCAGATGGTCGATCCCGGCGGAGCCGTTGATGTAGTGCGAGTGCCCGGTGGGCGTGGCAATCCGGCCGTCCAGGGATTGGCCGAGTTGGCCGATGACCATCAGGCCGTCTGGGCCAAGGCTGCGCAGGGGGCCGAACAGGCCTTCCCAAGGTGCAGGAAGCGAGGAGTTTCCGGCCCGGAACAGGGTAGGAACAAAGCCCCAAGAACCCGCGTCCTGATTGAACTTGGCGGTTTCCGTGGTTTCTTCGGGGTCTTTCGGCGACGGCATGAAAAACGGGGAACCCTTTGGCTATTCCATTATTATGTCATAAGATTTTGGCACCAAACGGTTGCCGACGCGACCAGGGATGGGGCGCACCGTCCGAGGTGTTAGTACTTCGCGACAAATAAGCGCAGCAGGGAGTGGGAAGTCCAAGTATGCGTCAGGGCGGGGGCAACGCCGGTTCCATCCTGTTTGGAACCAGCGACAGGGTTGGCGTTGGACGGGGATTGGCCGAGTTCCGTGCCGGTCGTCCAGTGCTTGTCAAAAATGGCGACACGCTAATTACGCTGCCGGTCGAAGGACTCGACGGGAAGCGCCTCGCTGCATTCCGCGAACTCTGCGCGCCGATGATGCCGCGTCTGGTCATCACCGCGAGCCGTGCGCGTTCCATCGGTATCGATGCCGAGGAGCCGGTCGCGCTCGAACTGACGCCCCAAATCGATGTGCAGACGATTCTCGCGGTTGTCTCCGACGCGAGCGCCGACCACGACTTCCTGCCCGAGCCCGCGGGCAGCGCGGCGAGCGCCGCCATCGACCTCGTGAAGCTCGCTCAGGTTTTGCCGGCGGTGCTTGTGGCCGACACCACGCCGCAGCAGGCATCCACATTCAACCCGCCGATTGTCACCGTGGAAGCCAGCGCTGTCGCGCGTTTCCGCGAGGAGGCGACACAATCGCTGCAAATCGCGGGCGAGGCGCATGTGCCGCTTGGCTCCAACCTTCGCACGCGCTTCGTCGTTTTTCGCGACGCCTTCGGTGACGACCCGGTGGCGGTGATTGTCGGCACACCGGACTTCTCCAAGCCGGTGCCTGTGCGCATCCATTCCGCGTGCCTCACCGGCGACGTGTTCGGCTCGCGCCGCTGCGACTGCGGCGACCAGTTGCAGCTTGCGCTGAAGCGGCTGCAAGAGGCTGGCGGCGGCATCATTCTCTATCTCGCGCAGGAGGGCCGGGGCGTCGGCCTCGCCAACAAGATGCGCACCTACAAGCTTCAGGATGGCGGCCTCGACACGGTCGACGCCAACACCACGCTTGGTTTCGACGACGACGAGCGCGACTATGGTGTCGCGGTACGGATGCTCCAGATGCTCGGGGCGACGCGCGTGGTGCTGCTCACCAACAATCCGGCCAAGCTCGACGGCCTGTCCAAGGCTGGCATCGAGATCGCAGACCGCATGCCGCTCGAAACGCCGATCAACGCCGACAACCGCCGCTATATGACAGCCAAGGCGACGCGCGGCGGACATCAGCTCGGCCATCTGATATCGTCGCTCACGGAAGACGACGAGGAGAACGCGCGGCTCGTCCCATAAGGATCGGCGGGCCGGCAGACGGGGGCGGTGATGGCTGACGCGAGACCGACGACTTACACGGCGACGGCGCGCCTTCTGCACTGGCTCTTCGCCGCGATCATCCTGACCATCATCCCGATGGGTATCGTGATGGCCAACGTCGATCTCGGCCCGCGGGGCGATACGCTCTTCGACATTCACCGCTCGCTCGGCTTCACGCTGTTGCCGCTCGCGATCTGGCGCCTGTGGCACCGGCTGTCGCATCCGGTGCCGGCGCTGCCCGCCGATCTTCCGGGCTATCAGGTGCTCGCCGCGGAGGCCACGCACTGGGCGCTCTATGCGCTGCTGGTGGTCCAGCCGATCATCGGCTGGATCGCGACGTCGGCCTACGGCGCGCCGTTCAACTTCTTCTGGCTGTTCAACCTGCCGGCGATCTGGCCCCACAACGAGCCGTTCTCCGAAAAGATGTTCGCGCTGCACCGCTGGCTCGGATTCCTGATGGCGGCGATCCTGCTGGCGCACATCGGGGCTGCGTTCTTTCATCACTTCGTGCGCAAGGACAACATCCTGATGCGCATGGTCCGCGGCTGAGCATGCCGTCACGGCTGATCGGCGGACTGACCTATCAGGACGTCGCGAAGTCGCTCAAGGCGACGTCAATCCTGTGCCTGCCGCTCGGCTCGATGGAGCAGCACGGGCCGCATCTGCCGCTTAATACGGATCTGGTGATCGCGGAAGCGTTCACGAAGGCGATCGTGGCGCGCCACGGCGACGCATTCGATCTCTGGCAATTGCCGGCGCTGCCGTTCGGCTTGTCGCGCGAGCACGAATGGGCGCCCGGCACGATGTCGCTGTCGGTCAACGGCATGACGGCGTTGTTGCGCGATCTCGGCAAGGAGATTGCGCGCTCGTTGCCTGCGAAGAACCTCGTTATCGTCAACGGGCATGGCGGCAACCGCGGTATTCTCGACGCACTGGCGCACGAGTTGCGCGCCGACTTCGGATTGAACCTCTGCACGCTGCATACGGGTGCTCTAATGGGGCCGGTGGCCGAGAACGGCGTGCCGGAAATCCACGGCGGCAAGGATGAGACCTCGGTGATGCTGGCCGTGGCGCCGCAGCTTGTGAGGCGCGAGAAATTCTCCGAATTGAAATCACCTGCTGATGGCCAAGCGGTGCGTGCGACCATCCTCGATCCGGGCGTGTCGTGGCCGTGGTCGAGTGGCGACCAGCGCATCTCCGATCAAGGCATGATCGGCGATCTCACCGGCGCATCTGCCGAGCACGGGCAGGCGGTCATCGCGCGCGTGGTGGATGCCGCGGGGGCGGCGCTGAAACAACTCCTGGAAAACCAGAAGGCGCGCTGACGCTACTCCGTGGGCGTCACCTTGGCATGCGCCGCGATTTTTGATTGCTCCATGTGCAGATCGAAGGCCTTGCGGCCGCCGCGTTCGATCGAGGCCGGGGCCTGATCACGTGCGACAAGCTGTTCTGCGAGGTCGAGGCAGCGCTTGGCGAGTTCCTCTGCGCCTTCGGCTAGTTCCTGCGAGTCGCGCACCACTTCGACGTTGCGCTCCATGTCCTCGTGCGACCAGCCGCGCGAATGCGCGATATAGGGGAATTGCGGGAAGATGAAGCCAAGCTCGGCGAAGAAGCCGAGCATCTGTCCCGCCACACCCTGGATGTTGTCCTGTCCACCGACGATGATGAAGCCCGCGACCTTGTTGCGGATCAAAACCTGATTGCGGATCGTCACCGCGTTCTGCACGCAGTTGAGCCGCTCGGCCATCTTGAAATAAAGCGACGACGCCGCGCCCCAGCGGATCGGGGAGGCGATAATGATGGCGTCGGCCCAATGCACCATCGCCTCGTAGACGCGATCCATCTGATCGGCGGAATCCATCTGCGTGATCGAGCAGGGCCAGGTGCAGGCAAGCGCTGACTTCGAATAGTAACCCTCGCAGGCGCGGAATTTGAGTTCGCTTAGCCGGATCATCCTGGTCTCGGCGCCGCGCTTCTTCGCGGCCTCGAGCGCGTGATTGAGCAGATGATCCGAGCCTGAGAAGCGCGGGTTCGCCTCGTCCATCGCGGTGGTCGAGATGCCGGCCAGCCGGAGCGGACCAGGTTCGCGCACGATCTTGCGCGCGAGCGGATGCGGATCGTGCGGCTTTCGCGTGCGCTTCGTTCCCGCCGCGAGATTGACCAGCACGCGGCCGCCTTCGACTTTCACCGGGTAGGAGGGGACAGCGTCCTCCTCGAAACCCGGTTCGCCAAGGCCAGTGCAGCGGTGGAATTTCCAATTGTGCCAGGGGCAGTTGATGTATTCGCCGTCGAGGCGGCCTTCGCCCAGCGGCCCGCCGACGTGGTTGCAGGCGTTCGATATGACGCCGAACGTGCCGTCCTTGAACGACACCGCAAGCTCGCGGGTTTTAGACAATACTTTCGAAACGGGCTTCTTCGAAAGCTCGTCGGTCGACCCGATATCAACCCAGTCGTCGGTCATCCGTCGTCCCCGGTCAGGCCCAGCATACATCCGGGAGGGGCGGAGTCTCGCGCTTCAGATGAGGTCGCGAATGGTGCTTTGACGACGGTCGGCCACGAACGCTGCCCATTTTTCAGAAAGCCGCGTTCTGCGGCCATTCCAGCCGCCTCTGGAGACCTAACGAATCCTTAAGCGCGTTGCGGTAACAAAATCATTGGTTTCCTGTGCGAATGGTGCGGAATGCCCACCCTGGAGCAGCCCGCGGTCGAAAAGCTGCGGGGATACCTTCGTGATCTGAAGCCCGCCGCGCGAGCCCTGTTGATGGGTGAGCTGGAGCGGACGCTTTTGCGCGGCGAGGATCTCGCGGGCGCGGAGGTCATTCTAGCCGAGCTTCGGCGCGAACTCCGCGACGGCGTGTCCGATGCGGAGCGGGTCGGAGAGCCGGCACGGCTGTTCTTCAAGCCGCTCGAGCCGTTCCTGGTCGACGACTCGCCGAACCACAAGCATCGCGGCCGCATCGCGCGAAAGACGCTGGAGCCGTTGTGGTCGTGGATTTCGACCACGGTGATCGAGGGCGACGCGCAAGCTTACAGCGCGGGCGTGGAACATGCCTTGCGTACGGGTAAGGCCGATGAACTCGATCTGCTCGTCCGTGCCTTCCAGGATCGTGCAGTGCAGGCGATGCAGCGCGCGCTGGCGCAGATGGCGCGCGACGAGAAGGAACGCCGCCGTCTCTCCGGCCAGCTCGGCACGACCCGCGCGCTCGAAGACGTGCAGGCGCTGATCAGCATCCTGAATTCACGCGATGCCCTCGCGCAGTTTTCATCGCAGCTCCCGCCGCACATCAAGTCGCTGAGCCACGGCGCGCTGGAAAACACCAAGGTGCTGATCGACGCGACGCTCGGTTCGCGCTCGGACATGTTCGTCTATGTCCTGATCGTGGTGATGAGCCGGCTGTCTTCGCCGTGGCAGCTCATCCGTCTGGCGATCCGGTCGGCGGGCAGCGACGTCGCGGCACGGGTCGCCGAGACACCGTATTCGCTCGCGGTTACTATCGTGGTCGCTGAGATCGAGCGGCTCGTACAGGAGTTGACCATCGACCTCAAGAGCGGGAGGGGCGTTGCGGTCGCGGCGTTGCTGAAGAACGTGCACGATGCGGTGCGCGGCGTGCGTTCGGAGCTGAACCTATCGGGCGACACGGCATGGGCCCGCCAACTCACCCATGTCCGTGCCGAAGTGTCCGATCTGCTGACCTCCGAACTCAACCTGATCCCGGGCCGCGTGCGGCGCCTGGTGCGGCCGCGCCCGATGAAGGACATCACGCCAGGCTCGGTGCTCGACGAGGACGACGTGAAGGAGACGGAAGCGCTGCTGGGCTTCGCCGCGGTCTGCCGCACCTACGCGGGCGAGCTTGCGATCAACGAGGTGACGCAGCGGGTGTTCCACGATCTGAACCAGATGCTCGACACGGGCACCCGGTCGCTCATTGATTCGCTGCGGGCCACGGGCGAGGCGGAGCGCCCGTTCCGTCAGTCACAGGTGGACGCCGCCGTGCGGTTCTGCGCCAAGGTGTTCGGCGAGGAATACGCCGCGACGCTCCACAAGGCCGCCGATGTGGCTGGCCACGCCGAGCGCAAGGCCGCCAAGGCCTGAACCTGCAACCCTCCACAGCTTAAAAACAGCCTCATTTACAAGTGATTGTGCCGGTGGCGACAGGCTCGCGACCGTGCTGTAAACCGTTCCCCATGACGATCTGGTTCGTATTGGCGCTGATGACCGTGGCGGCGATGTTCGCCGTGCTCTGGCCGCTGTCGCGGCGCGCGCCCGCGCGTGCCGGCAGCGACGTTGAGGTCTATCGCGACCAGCTCGAGGAGATCGAGCGTGACCGCGCCGCCGGCCGGATCGAGCCGGGCGAGGCGGAGGCTGCGCGCGTCGAGGTGTCGCGCCGGCTGATCGCCGCGGCTGATGCGGCGCCGGTGGCAATCCCGGACAACCTCAAGCGGCGACGGGCGGTGGCGCTCGCGGCGCTGATCCTGCTGCCGGTTGGGGCAGGCGCACTCTATCTTGCCCTCGGCTCGCCGCTGTTGCCCGACCAGCCGCAGATGGCGCGGCGCGATGTCCTTCCGGAGCAGCGCTCCATCGAGGAGCTTGTCGCCCGCGTCGAGGCACATCTCGAGCAGAATCCGAACGACGGCCGTGGCTGGGAGGTGGTGGCGCCAGTCTATCTCCGGCTCAATCGGCTCGACGACGCGGTGCGGGCGCGGCGCAACGCGCTGCGATTGTTGGGAGCGACGGCAGAGCGCGAGGCCGATCTCGGTGAGGCGCTGACCTTCGTCGCCAACGGTATGGTAACGGCGGAGGCGAAGGAGACTTTTGACCGTGCGCTGAAGATCGATCCGCAGGCGTTCAAGGCGCGCTATTTCCTCGGGCTCGCCGCCGAGCAGGACGGGCGCCGTGACGATGCTGCGAAAATCTGGCGCGGGTTGATCGAAGGAGCGCCGCCGGGCGTGCCGTGGCTTAGCTTCGTGCGCGAGTCGCTCGCGCGCGTCGATCCGAGTGCGACGCCACCCGGACCGAACGCCGCTGATGTGGCAGCGGCGAGTGAAATGGCGCCGGAGCAGCGCAACGAAATGGTCCGCGGCATGGTCGCGCGGCTCGCCGAGCGGCTGAAACAGGAGGGCACCGATGTTGACGGTTGGTCGCGGCTCCTGCGCGCCTATATGGTGCTGGGCGAGCCGGACAAGGCGCGCGCCGCCGCGGGTGATGCCCGCCGCGCGCTGGCAGGCGAGCCGGACAAGGTCCGTCAAATCGACGAGCTGATTAAAGGGTTGGGTCTGGAAGGCTGACGATGACGCGCAAGCAACGGCGGCTGGTGTTGATCGGTTCGAGCCTCGGTGTGCTCGCGCTCGCGGCTGTGCTCGTGCTGACGGCGCTGAAGGATTCGATCGTGTTCTTCAATTCGCCGTCGGATGTGGCGGAGAAGAACATCGCGCCAGGCACCCGCATCCGGCTCGGCGGGTTGGTGAAGCCCGGATCGCTTGAGCGCGGCGACAATCTCGCCGTTCGCTTCGAGGTGACCGACGGTAACCGCGGCATCAAGGTCGCCTATCAGGGTATTCTGCCCGACCTGTTCCGCGAAGGGCAGGGCGTGATCGCGGAGGGGGCGCTGGAGCCCGGCGGCACGTTCAAGGCGGATTCGGTGTTGGCCAAGCACGACGAGAAGTACATGCCGAAAGAGGTGGCCGACGCGCTGAAGAAGCAGGGCCACTGGAAAGACGAATACGAGCAGAAGAAGAAATGACAGCAGAGATTGGCCATTACGCGCTGGTGCTGGCGCTCGGACTGGCGCTCATCCAATCGGTGGTACCGATCCTTGGCACGCGGTTGCGTGACGAGATGCTGATGTCGGTGGCGGGTCCGACGGCGCTGGCGCAGTTGCTGTTCGTCGGCTTGGCGTTCGTGGCGCTTGCCACCTGCTACGTCGTGTCCGACTTCTCCGTCGTCAACGTATTCGAGAACTCGCATTCGGCAAAGCCGCTGATCTACAAGATCTCCGGCGTGTGGGGGAACCACGAGGGCTCGATGCTCCTGTGGGTGCTGATTCTCGCGCTGTTCGGCGCACTGGTCGCACTGTTCGGCAACAACCTGCCGGCGACGCTGAAGGCCAATGTGCTGGCCGTGCAGTCGTGGATCGCGTCGGCCTTCTATCTCTTCATCCTCGTCACCTCGAATCCGTTCCTGCGTTTCGCCGAGGCGCCGTTCGAAGGGCGGGACCTCAACCCGATCTTGCAAGACATTGGCCTCGCGGTGCATCCGCCGCTTCTTTATCTCGGTTATGTCGGCTTCTCGATCTCGTTCTCCTTTGCCATCGCCGCGCTGATCGAGGGACGCATCGACGCGGCCTGGGCGCGCTGGGTGCGGCCGTGGACGCTCGCGGCCTGGATGTTCCTGACGCTCGGAATCGCGATGGGCTCATATTGGGCCTATTACGAGCTCGGCTGGGGCGGCTGGTGGTTCTGGGACCCGGTCGAGAACGCCTCACTGATGCCGTGGATCGCCGGCACCGCGCTTCTTCATTCAGCAGTGGTGATGGAGAAGCGTAACGCGCTCAAGGTCTGGACCATCCTGCTGGCGATCCTGACCTTCTCGCTGTCGCTGATTGGCACGTTCCTTGTCCGCTCCGGCGTGCTCACCTCGGTGCACACCTTCGCCAGCGATCCGACGCGCGGCGTGTTCATCCTCGCCATTCTCGTGCTCTTCATCGGCGGCGGCCTCGCGCTCTACGCCTGGCGCGCTCCGATGCTGAAGCAGGGCGGGCTGTTCGCGCCGGTGTCGCGCGAGGGCGCGCTCGTCTTCAACAATCTGTTCCTGACGGCGGCCTGCGCGACCGTGTTCGTCGGCACGCTCTATCCGCTCGCGCTCGAGGCGCTCACGGCTGAGAAGATTTCGGTCGGCGCGCCGTTCTTCAATCTCACCTTCGGACCGCTGTTCGTTCCGCTGCTGCTTGCGGCGCCGTTCGGGCCGCTGATGGCTTGGAAGCGCGGCGACCTTCTCGGCGTCGCGCAGCGTTTGATGGGCGCGGCAGCCATTGCGGTTATTGGCATCGCAGTGACCTTTGCGATCATGGGTGCAAAGTCGATCCTTGCGCCGTTCATGATCGGTCTCGCCGTCTATGTGATGGCGGGCGCGCTGACGGACGTTGTCGAGCGCATCGGTCTGTTCCGCTCGCCCTTCGCGACCACGATGAGTCGGGCGCGTGGATTGCCGCGCTCTGCATGGGGCACGGCGCTGGCGCATTTCGGTCTCGGCGTGACGCTGCTCGGCATCGTCTGCGAGACGAACTGGTCGTCGGAGCGCATCGTCGTGGTGAAGCCGGACGATGTGGTGTCGATCAGTTCCTACGATCTGACCTTCCAGGGTCTGACGCAGCGCCAAGGGCCGAACTACCGCGAACTCACGGCGCGCTTCGTCGTGAAATCAGGCGGCGATGAGATTGGCCTGCTGGAGCCGTCGAAGCGCACCTTCGCGGCGCGTGCCATGTCCACGACCGAAGCTGCGTTGCTGACGCGCGGCGTGAGCCAGCTCTATCTCTCGCTCGGCGATCTGAACGCCGACGGCTCGATGGCGATCCGCCTCTACTACAAGCCGCTGGTGCTGCTGATCTGGCTCGGTGCGGTGGTGATGATGCTGGGCGGACTGCTCTCGCTTTCGGACCGGCGGTTGCGCGTCGGCGCTCCGAAACCGGCGCGCGCCGCGCTTCAGCCGGCGGAGTGACGTGTGAGTATCCTACGCATTCTCGTTGCCGCGCTTGCGCTGTTTACGGCGACGGCGGCGTATGCGGTGCAGCCCGATGAAATCCTGAAAGACCCTGCGCTCGAAGCGCGCGCGCGTGCGCTTTCGAAAGAGCTGCGCTGTATGGTCTGCCAGAACCAGTCGATCGACGATTCCGACGCTCCGCTCGCGCGCGATCTTCGCATTCTGGTTCGCGAGCGGCTGGTTGCGGGCGACAGCGACGAGAAGGTGCTGGCCTTTCTCACCGACCGCTACGGCGCGTTCGTGTTGTTGAAACCGCAGTTCAATGCGGAGACGGCGGTGCTCTGGCTTGCGCCGCTGATCGTTTTGCTGGCGGGCGGAATCGGACTGACGATGTTTCTGCGCCGGCGGCGAGTCGCGATGCCGACCGCAGCGAGCGAGGGCGATAAACTGACCGCCGCCGAGCAGGCGCGCATTACAGAACTGATGGGACAGGCCGAAAAATAGCCGCCTCTTTCCGCTTAGTGCATTGATTCATCTGTAGAATATCGCTGTCCCCAGATTACGAAAGTTTAATTCGCCCGCCACTGCTCTGTAAGGCGCCGGCTCCCATGTTCTTCCCAACGCAGGGTGCTTCGACACCCCACACACCGATCAGGGACGAACAGAGCCATGAACGCCACTCCCCAGAAACCGCGCAGCCTTTCGGCGCGCCGTATCGCACTCCTCGCCACCACCATTTGCAGCCTAACGGCCGCTTCGATTTTCGTTGCTCCGAGCTTCCTTCCGAACGCACAGATCGCGCACGCGCAGAACCTTTCGCAACAGGCGCAGCAGGTCGCGCGCCCGGTCGGCTTCGCCGACATCGTCGAGAAGGTGAAGCCGGCGGTGATCTCGGTTCGCGTCAAGCTGGAAGCGACGGCGCAGCCGATGGCCAACACCGACGAGCTGCCCTTCCCGAAGGGCTCGCCGATGGAGCAGTTCTTCCGCCGTTTCGGCATGCCGGACGGCCAGCAGGGCACGCCGCGCCGCCAGTTCGGGAGCGCACAGGGCTCGGGCTTCCTTATCTCCTCTGACGGTTATGCCGTCACCAATAACCACGTCGTCGAGAAGGCCACGAACGTCGAGGTGACGTTCGACGATGGCAAGAGCTATTCGGCCAAGGTGATCGGCACCGATCCGCGCACCGACCTCGCGCTGATCAAGATCGATGGCAACAATTTCCCTTACGTGCATCTTTCTGACGCGCCGTCGCGCGTCGGCGACTGGGTGCTCGCGGTCGGCAATCCGTTCGGCCTCGGCGGCACCGTGACCGCCGGCATCGTCTCGGCCCGTGGCCGCGACATCGGCGCCGGCCCCTACGACGACTTCATCCAGATCGACGCGCCTGTGAACAAGGGCAACTCCGGTGGTCCGACCTTCAACACCGAAGGCGCCGTGATCGGCGTCAACACCGCGATCTACTCGCCGTCTGGCGGTTCCGTCGGTATCGCCTTCGCGATCCCGGCCGAGACCGTGAAGACGGTCGTCGCCCAGCTCAAGGACAAGGGCACCGTGACGCGCGGTTGGATCGGCGTGCAGATCCAGCCGGTGACGCCGGAGATCGCCGACAGCCTCGGCCTGAAGAACAAGGCCGGCGCGCTGGTCGCGGAGCCGCAGAAGGACAGCCCGGCGATGAAGGCCGGCATCGAATCCGGCGACGTGATCGTCTCGGTGGATGGCCAGCAGATCAAGGACGCGCGCGAGCTGTCCCGCCGCATCGGCGGCATGACGCCCAACACGACCGTGAAGCTCGGCGTCATCCGCAAAGGCGCGGAGAAGGACATCAGCCTCACGCTGGGTGAACTCCCAAACGTCCGTGAGGCGCGCGCGGAGCCGCAGCGCGACGCGCGTCCGGACCGCGATCAGGATCGCAACAAGGATCTTGGCCGCGACCGCAATGACCGCCGTGAGCGCCGTGGCGACAACAGCCGCGACCGCGACATGCAGACCACAGATGGTCCGCGTCTCGGTCTGTCGCTCGCACCGGGCGGCAACGAGCCGGGCGTCGTGATCGCGGACGTCGATCCGAGCGGTCCGGCGGCTGACTTTGGGTTCCGTCCGGGCGACGTCATTCTCGACGTCTCCGGCAAGACGGTCGCCACTCCGGCGGACGTGCGCAAGGCGTTGGGCGAGGCCCGCGCCGAAGGCAAGCACAGCGTGCTGATGCGCGTGAAGTCGGAGCAGGGGACCCGCTTCGTTGCTATCCCGCTCGGCCGCGCTTGAGGCTCAGCGCGTCATGGATAACGCCACACCACTGAAATCCGGTGGGGCGCAAGGGTTGAGAGAAGAGTTCGGGGCGCTTCGTCGGCATTCGTCGCCCCCGCCGGCGGAACGAACCCGGGGGACGGGTGAACAACCCGTCCCCACATACACCGCGCCTGGCTTCCGGCATCCGTCGCCCCCCGCCGGAGGTCAGCTCGGTCGAGGGGTGGCGGAGCGATCCGCCACCCCTCGCAGCGGTTCCAGCCAAGTCAGCGCAGAAGCAAGCGCGCGCGAGGAAACTCCGCTAGAATTGGCTGCACTCGAACGGACCGCCATGCGCCTCCTCATCATCGAAGACGACAAGGACGCTGCCGATTACATCGCCAGGGCCTTCCGCGAGGTCGGCCATGTGGCCGACCAGGCGGCCGACGGCGAAGAGGGCCTCGCCCTCGGCCTCGACCGGCAATACGACGTCATGATCGTAGACCGCATGCTGCCCAAGAAGGACGGCCTGACGGTGATCGGGGAACTTCGCGCCAAGGGCATCGAAACCCCGGTGCTGATCCTCTCGGCGCTCGGTCAGGTCGACGATCGAGTAAAAGGGCTGCGCGCAGGCGGCGACGACTACCTGCCGAAGCCCTATTCGTTCTCCGAGCTTCTGGCCCGCGTCGAAGTGCTGGCGCGGCGGCGGGGCGGGCGCGAAGATACGGTCTATCGAGTCGCAGACCTGGAGCTGGACCGGCTGTCTCACACCGTCAAGCGTGGGAAGGATGAGATCGTGCTCCAGCCGCGTGAATTCCGGCTGCTGGAATATCTCATGAAGCACGCCGGGCAGGTGGTGACCCGCACGATGCTTTTGGAAAACGTCTGGGACTATCACTTCGACCCGCAGACCAACGTCATCGACGTGCACATCTCGCGTCTGCGTTCCAAGATCGACAAGGGATTTACACAGCCGCTTCTGCATACGGTGCGCGGCGCCGGATACATGATTCGTGACAAATAGCGAGACCGCGCTGGTGCGCGGAGCCACGGTGTCCGAGGGCGAGCAACCTCACAAGTCGCTGGTGCCGCAGCCGTTGCCGCCGGCGCTGCGGTGGAATCCGCTGCATTGGCCGCGTCACGGACGCTTCGCGGCGATCGGTAAGCTCGTCCGCACCACAGCGTTCAAGCTGACGCTGGTGTACCTGACAGTGTTCGCGCTGTTCGCGATGTGCCTGCTCGGCTACTTCGCCTGGAACACGCGCCGGCTCATAACCGAACAGATCACGCGCACGGTCGATGCCGAGATCACCGGCCTTTCGGAGCAATACAATCAGGGCGGCATCCGCCGGCTGGTGTTCGTCATCGACGCGCGGGCGCGGCGGCCAGGTTCGAGCCTTTACCTTGTCACGACCTTCAGCGGCGACGGCCTCGCTGGCAATGTCGGTTCGCTGGGCGAGGGCGTCCTTGAACATTCCGGCTGGATCGAAACGGTCTACCGCCGCCTCGACGACCCGGAGGGCACCGAACACCACGCGCTGGTGCGTGTATTCCAACTGCCCGGCGGTTTCAGGCTGCTGGTCGGTCGCGATCTTGAGGAGCGCGAGCGGCTCTATGACATCGTGATCGCCGCGGGGTGGTGGTCGATCGCGGTGGTGATCGTGCTGGGCCTTGTGGGCGGCGCTTTCGTCGCGCGCCGGGTGCTCAAGCGCGTCGATGCCATGACCGAGACGTCGCGCACCATCATGGCGGGCGATCTGTCCGGGCGTTTGCCGGTGCAGGGCACCGACGACGAGTTGGACCGGCTCGCGGTGAACCTCAACGCGATGCTGGAGCGCATCGAAGCCCTGCTGAAGGGCTTCAAGGAGGTCTCCGACAACATCGCGCACGACCTGAAAACGCCGCTGACTCGGCTGCGCAACCGTTCTGAGGAGGCGCTGCATCTCGGCCGGGGCGAGGGTGATTATCGTGCGGCGCTGCAATCGACCATCGACGAGTCCGATTCCCTGATCCGGACCTTCAACGCGCTTTTGATGATTGCGCGTGCGGAGTCGGGCCAGTCGTCCACGCCGCTGACGGAGTTCGATGCCGCCGAGGTCGCACATGGCGTCGGTGAACTGTACGAGCCGGTGGCTGATGAAAAAGGCATCACGCTCAAGATTGAAGCGGATAGCCCGCTGCCGATGCGCGGCAGCCAAGAGCTGGTGACCCAGGCGCTCGCCAATCTCGTCGACAATGCCATCAAGTACGCGAACCCCGCACGACCGTCTGCGAACGGTATGCAGGCCGGTCCTGCAAGCGCGGAGATCAGTGTCACGGCGGCGTTGGACGACGATCGAATCCTGCTGTCGGTCGGCGATCACGGCCCGGGCATCGCCGAGGCCGATCGTGCGCATGTGGTCGAGCGCTTCGTACGGCTGGAGCAAAGCCGCTCCGAGCCAGGGTCGGGCCTCGGCCTCAGCCTTGCGTCGGCGGTCGCACGCCTACACGGCGGAGAGCTCAAACTTGAAGACAATCATCCAGGCTTGAAAGTGGTGCTGGCGCTGCCTCGCGGCACCGCACAATTGGCGTTGCCCGCGCCGTAAATACCAAGGCTCCCCTTTCCGCCCCATCTGCGCTAACTCTCGGCCATGAGTCGGCCGGCAAAACCAGCGGCGAAAAAGGCCGCGGTGAAGAAATCTGCGCCCAAAGCCGAGAGCCAGAAGGTTCTCGCGCTCGAGATTTCGGATGCGCCGAAGCTTTCGTCGGCGAAAGCATCGAAGGCGCGCGTTGCTGAATGGCTCGCGGAGATCGGCCGGACCGCGCCGGGCAAGGCGCTGAAAGCGTTGGTCGCGAGCTCTCCCAAGGTCGGGGCGCTGCTGGCCGGGTTGGCCGACGGCTCGCCTTATCTTTGGGGGCTTGCCAGTGCCGAGCCCGCGCGCCTGCTCGGGGTATTGGAAGCCGATCCTGACAAACGCTTCACCGAGCTGTTGACGGAGACCGCGCAGGAGATCGGTGCGACCAAGGATGAAGGCGAGGCAATGCGGCTGCTACGCCGTATGAAATCCGAGGCCGCGCTGCTCATTGCCATCGCCGACATCGGTGGGGTTTGGCCGGTGATGCGCACCACGCGCGCGTTAACGGAGCTTGCTGATACGACGGTGCAATCGGCGTTGCGCTTTTTGCTCCGCGACACAGTGAGGCGAGGCAAGCTCAAGCCGCCCAATCCGAAAGCGCCGGAGGAAGGCTCGGGCCACATCGTGCTCGCGATGGGCAAGATGGGCGCCTACGAGTTAAACTACTCCAGCGACATTGATCTCATCGTGTTCTACGACCCGGAGGCGCCCGGACTCGCTGATAAGGACGAGGCCACGGCGTTCCATGTGCGCATCACGCGCGGCATGGTGAAGCTCCTGCAAGAGCGCACCGAGGATGGCTACGTGTTCCGCGTCGATCTGCGGCTGCGTCCCGACCCAGCGTCGACGCAGGCTGCTGTGTCGGTCGAGACTGCGCTCAACTACTACGGCAGCATCGGCCAGAATTGGGAACGCGCCGCCATGATCAAGGCGCGCGTCTGCGCCGGCGACATGCAGGCGGGCGAGGCAATCCTCAAGGAGCTTCAGCCCTTTATCTGGCGCAAGTACCTCGACTTCGCCGCAGTCGCCGATATCGAGGCGATGAAGCGACAGATCCACGCCTACAAGGGACACGAGGAGATCGCGGTCGAGGGGCACAACGTGAAGCTCGGCCGCGGCGGTATCCGCGAGGTCGAGTTCTTCGTGCAGACGCAGCAGTTGATCGCGGGTGGCCGCCATCCCGAGCTGCGCGGGCGCGAGACGCTGCCGGTGCTGGAGGCGCTGGTCGAGGGCGGCTGGATCAAGAAGGACGCGCGTGCCGACCTCGAAGCGGCCTACAAGTTCCTGCGTCACGTCGAGCACCGCGTACAAATGGTCGCCGATGACCAGACTCATACTCTGCCGCTTGAACGTGAGGAGATGGAGCGCTTCGCGCGCTTCGCCGGGTTCAAGGACCGTGACGATTTCGCTGAAACCTTGCTCGGCCATATGCGCAAGGTGCAGCGCCACTATGCGCGCCTTTTCGAAGATGCGCCGCGCATCGAGGAGCGCGAGCTGGTGTTCCCGAAGAAGGCGGACGACCGCGAGACGCTCGATCGGCTCGGCGCGATGGGGTTCCGCAAGCCGCTCGAGGTGTCGAGCACGGTGCGTGGTTGGCTCGACGGCACCTATCCGTCGCTGAAAGGCGAATTCGCGCGCGCACAATTCACCGAATTGGTCCCGACGCTGCTGAACCGCCTGGCGCGAGCGGAGAGCTCCGACGCTGCGGTGATGTCGTTCGACCGCTTCCTTGCCGGTCTCCACGGCGGAGCGCGGCTGTTCTCGCTGCTGAAGCAGAACCCCGATCTCGTCGCGCTCGTGGCGCTGACGCTCGGCACCGCCCCGCGGCTGGCCGACATTCTCGCGCGCTACCCGGAAGCGATGGATGCGCTTCTGGAGCCGAGCTTCTTCGGCGCGCTGCCCGACGAGACCAAGCTCGAAACGGATTTAAAGCGCACGCTCGGCGAGTCTGCATCCTATGAGGATTTGCTGGACCGGCTTCGCATGTTCGGCCAGGAGCAGATGTTCCTGATCGGAGCGCGCATTCTTTCGGGCACGGTCTCGGCAGAGCAGGCGGGTGAGGCCTTTGCACGCCTGGCTGACGTTTTGATCCGTGCCTTGCATCGAATCGTCGAAGACACGTTCGTGCGGAACCATGGCCGCATCAAAGGCCAGAAGACCGCGCTGCTTGCGCTCGGCAAGCTCGGCGGCCGGGAGATGACGGCGACCTCCGATCTTGACCTCATCATCGTCTACGACTTTGACGCCGAGAATCCCCAGTCGGACGGGCCGCGTCCGCTCTACGGCGCGCAATATTTCGCACGGCTGACCCAACGCCTTATTAGCGCGCTGACCTCGCAGACAAACTATGGCGCGCTTTACCAAGTTGATATGCGGTTGCGGCCCTCCGGACGCTCAGGCCCGGTGGCGACACGGCTCGACGCGTTCCAGAGCTATCAGGAAATAGAGGCTTGGACCTGGGAGCACATGGCGCTGACCCGTGCGCGCGTGGTCTCGGCGTCGCCGGGTTTTGGACCGCAGGTTGAAAAGGTCATCAAGGCCGCACTCTGTCGCAAGCGTAATGGCGTGGTGATCGCGCAGGATGTCGCCGATATGCGCGGCGCGATCGCGCAGGAGAAGGGCGACGGCGGGCGCTGGGACCTGAAGTATGCGACCGGCGGGCTGGTCGATCTGGAGTTTATCGCGCAGCATCTGCAATTGATCCACGCCGCTGCGCATCCGGATATTCTCGACACCTCGACAGCGCGCGTGCTCGACAAGGCGTGGCGCCTCGGCTTGTTGCGGGCGGAGGAGGCTGACGTGCTGCGGCCCGCGGCGCGGCTCTATCATAACGTGACGCAAATTCTTCGGTTGTGCTTGCCGGGGCCATTCGATCCGAAGACCGCAGGGCAGGGGCTCCTTCAACTTCTGGCGCGAGCTGCGGATCTGCCGGACTTCGCTTCGCTCAACGCGGACATCATCGAGACGCAACAGAAGGTCCGCGCGAGCTTTACGCGGATCGTCGGCCCGGTGCCGTAGCCTCTATTTCAGTTCGTACTCGACGAACTGGACGCGCGTCGTTCCGGTGTTGCGGATGGTGCGTGTCACCCCTGCATCTTGCCAGAAGAACTCGCCGGTTTTCGGCGCCATGCCGCGGTTGGGCTGGCCCGGCACGCTTTCGACGATCTCGCCGCCGTCGATGACGATCCGCATACCCGGTGCGTTCTGGGTGATCGCAGCGGCGGACTGGCCAGGCTCGAGCACGAGTCGCCAGATGCGGACGCGCTCGTTGTCGACAAGCTGCGTGTAGCCGCTTCCTTCCGGACGCAAGCCCGCAGTGAAGCGGCCTGGCGCGGGATAGAGGATGCTCGTCACGATGTTGTGGAACGGCGTTGCGCCCATGTTGTGGACGCGGTGGATCAGCGTCTTTTTGGAAAATGCCGTGTAGCTCACATTGCCGCGCGGCGTGCGGCGAGGCGGATAGGCTTCTTCGCCGAGCACCTGTCCTGCCTGATCGGCGTCCGCGACCACCACGCTGATCTGATCCTTGTCGTGGATGTGATATCCCGCCTGACGTCCCGGTGGGATACGGACGTTCGTCACCGCGACGTATTCGTTGCGAAACGCCAGCACGTGAAATGCGGCCTTGTCGACCGGGACAGGCGTCTCGTTCTGGGCGACGGCGGGTGAAGCAATGGCGATCAACGCAAGCAAAGCTGCGGCAGGCAGTCTCATGGCGTTCTCCCCAGCGATCCGCGTCCTCTTTCAGGGACGTTGATATCGGCCAAAGGGATTCTGCCATTGGGCAGGCGCGCCGCAAGGTGCTCTATGGGCCTAGGCAGCGTCGGCGTCGGTGCGTTTCTTGACGCTTTCGAGGAGTGACGCCTTCCGCACATAGGCGCGGTGCGAGGCCGGATCGTCGGCCGTTCTGCGGAGCTGGTCGAAGTCGCGCTGCCGCGCTGCTGGGTCCTTCTCTTCCATGCGCTTCTTGTTGGCGATGGTTTGCTGCTGCACGAACTCGATGTTCAGCGGCCGGCGGTGCTTGTCGTAGAGATCGAGGATATCCGGCGAAGCTTCCTTGCGGATGACGCGGCCGAGCAGGCCGGTGATCTCCATTGCGTCGTGGATGCCGAAGTTGAGGCCGAGGCCGCCGAGCGGATTGTTGACGTGCGCGGAGTCGCCGGCAAGGAACACTCGGCCCCTGCGGAAGCTAGCCGCGACGCGCTGGTGCACGTTGTAGAGATTGCGGTGCACGATGTCGTAGGGGCTGGCCTTTGGCAGGAAGCCTTGCAACCGCTTCTCTGTCGCCTCCGGGTTCATCAGCTCGTCTTCGGTCTGCTCCAGCTTGGTGGAGGACAGCACGCGCCACAGCGGGCCTTGTCCGTCGCCACTCACCTTGAAGACGGAGAACCAAGCATCGGGGTCGGTGATGTAGTTGCGCGTGCAGCCCGGATACATCGTGCCGATGTCGTAGGTCGTGGTCAGGATCAGGAAGCGCTCAGGGTGCGTGTAGCCCTCGAACTCGATGCCGAGCGCCTTGCGTACGGTCGAACGGCCGCCGTCGGCGCCGATTAGATAGCTGCCGGCGATCGTCCGTTTGCCGTTCCTGGTCTCGATCTCAATCTCGACGCCTTCCGCGTTCTGCGTGAGTGAGGTCACCCGTGCCGAGAATTCGATCTTGGCGTGCGGAAATTTCTTCAGCCGCCCGATCGCCATCTTGGCGATCTTGTGCTGCTCGCATTGCACCGCGTAGGGGTAGGGCGTTTCGTCCTTCAGAATGCCGAAGTCGAATTCGGCCACGATCCTGTTCGCAGCGCGATCCCAGATACGGAATAGCGGCTCGACAAGCCCGCGTTCGATCACTTCATCGGCCATGCCGAGCCCTGCGAGCATCTCCAGCGTCGCCGCGTGCGTGGTTGCCGCGCGCGGCATTTCCATCACCTGCGCTTCGGCTTCAAAGACATGAACCGGCAGGCCTTGGCGTGCGAGCGCCAGCGCGGTGATGAAACCGACCGGTCCACCGCCGGCGACGAGGATGGGACGTTGCTCTGTCATGATACCTATTGCTGTAGTTTCACACCGGCGATGGCCACGGCTTCGGCCCACATCTTGAGGTCGGTCGCGATCAGGTCGGCGAATTGCGCCGGCGTGATGCCGGACGGATCGGCGCCGAAGCTTGCGAGGCGTTCGACGAATTTCGGGTCTTTGGATGCCTTCGCCATTTCGCCTGCGATCTTGTCCACGATTGGCTTCGGCGTTCCGGCCGGCGCGATCAGACCATTCCAGGTGACGGCCTTGTAACCTGGATAGCCGAGTTCGGCGACGGTCGGAACGTCCGGCAACTGCGCCACGCGCGCGTCGCTCGACACCGCGAGAGCACGGACCGAACCGCTCTGGATATGGGGCAGGGCATCGGACAGATTGGAGAACATGGTGGGTAGATGGCCCGCGATCACGTCGGTCAATGCCGGCGCGTTGCCGCGATAGCTGACGTTGGTCATGTCGAGCCTGGCGCGCTTGAGGAACAGTGCCATTGCCAGATGCGTGACACTGCCTGCGCTGCCTTCGGCATAGCTGAGCTTCTCAGGGGACGCCTTCACCCAGGCAATGAACTCCGCGACATTCTTCGCGGGGACGTTCTTGTTGACCACCAGCACGAACGGATTGGTGCCGACGATCGTGATCGGAGCGAAGTCCTTCTGGGAGTCGTAAGGCACCTTCGTCATGGCCGGAAAGATCGCGATCGGTGGCTGTACAGCCCAAAGCAGCGTATAGCCGTCTGGCGCCGATCGTGCGACTGCCTCGGCGGCGAGTGCGCCGTTCGCTCCCACGCGATTCTCGACCACAAACTGCTGCCCGAATGCGTCGGTCAGCCGTTGTCCGGACAGACGCGCCATGCTGTCGGAGTTTCCGCCCGCCGCGTAGGGAACCAGGATGCGCACCGGCTTGTTCGGCCAGTCCTGCGCTTGCGCGGTTCCCGTCATCAAGGCGGCGCATGCCGCCAGAGCACCGATCAAACGCCGCGTCCCGCACGAGAGTCTCAGCATGGCTCGCCTTTCGTTGTTCGCATCAGATCATGCTTGCGACCCTATGCGAACCCCGTGCCAAGCCGGTTCTCGTGCGATTCGGTCAGAGCGTGACGCCTGCGCGTTTCACCGCGTCGGCCCAGAGCGGCATTTCCGATGCAATGAACTGTGCGAATTTCTCGGGCCCTTCGGCGATCGAGTCGACGCCCTGCGCGGTAAGCTGTTCGATGAACTTTGGATCCTTGCCGGCCTTGACCATTTCGGTCGAGAGCTTCGCGATGATCTCCTTCGGCAGATTCGCGGGACCCATCAGGCCGGTCCATGAGGCCGCGTTGAAGCCTGGATAACCCGACTCCGCGACGGTGGGTACGTTCGGCAGGCTGTGTGAGCGCGCCGAACCCGTGACCGCGAGCATGCGGAGCTTCGAATTGCCCGCCTGCGCGGTCGCCTCCGACACCGGAATGAACATGCAGGGCACGTGTCCGGCCATGACGTCGGTCAACGCCGGCGCGGTGCCGCGGTAGCTGACGTTGAGCATGTCGAGACCGGTGCGGGCGAGGAACAGCGCCATGATCAGGTTGCTGGCGCTCGCCGGGCCGCCGCCTCCAGCGTAGGTGACCTGGCTCTTCTGGGCCTTCACCCAGACGACGAACTCCTGGAGAGTCTTCGCAGGCACGTCGGCGTTGAGCAGCAGAACCTGCGGGCCCGCGCTGAAGCCGCAGATCGGCACAAAATCCTTCACCGGGTCGTAGGAAACCTTCTTGGTGGCCGCGGCCGGAACGATGGCGATCACCGAGGTGCTGGCCCAGAGCAGGTTGTAGCCATCAGGGGCGGAGCGGGCGATCTGCTCGGCCGCGATGATGCCATTGCCGCCGACGCGGTTCTCCACCACGAACTGGCCGCCGATGGTCTCGCTGAGGCGCTGGGCGCACATGCGGCCCTGGATGTCGATGTTGCCGCCCGCGGCGAAGGGCACGACGATGCGCACCGGCCGGGATGGATAGGCGTCCTGACCATAGGAACGGCCCGCTAGGGCAAGGCTGGAAAGGGCCGCAGCGGAGGCCACGAATGAGCGGCGATTCATCGCCGAAACGGGGTGCTTTTTCATGCGCGCATCTATATTTCGCGCGCCTCCCACACTCAACCCACGTCCCTGCGGGTGCGACCATGATGCGAATGCAGAACGCATATCGGCGCCCGCCCGCGGCAAGTTTGTGGCCAAAAATTGCGCCGATCCTCCGACGCCACCCCAGCTTTACGCAGCAGAAACGCTTGCCTCGGTCTTTTCGGCCGGCTGACCATCGAGCGGCAGCCGGAAGATGACGGTGGTTCCGACGCCGGGCGTCGAGCGAATGCGCATGACGCCGCCGTGCAACTGGATCAGCGATTTGGCGATCGCCAGGCCCAAGCCGGAGCCATGCTGGGTCTTGGTGAACTGGCTTTCGACCTGCTCGAATGGTCGCCCGAGCTTCGCCAGCGCGTCGCGAGCGATGCCGATGCCGGTGTCCTGGATCGCAATCACGACGGCCCCGCGCGAGAGGCGGCCCCGCACGGTGACCTTGCCGTTCTCGGGAGTGAACTTCACGGCATTGGAGAGAAGATTGAGCGCGATCTGCTTGAGTGATCGTCGGTCGGCTCTGAACGTGATGCCAGGCGCGACCTTCGAGGACACTATTAGCCGCTTGTCCTGGGCGCGGCTGCTGACCACGCGCAGCGCGTCGGCGAGGATCTTGTCGAGCTCGACCGTTTCCAGCTCGAGCTTGATGCGGCCCGCCTCGATCTTCGACATGTCGAGGATATCGTTGATGACGTCGAGGAGGAATTGGCCGCTGGTGCGAATGTCGCGGCAGTATTCGTGATACTTATCGGCGCCCAGATCGCCGAACATTCCGGATTCCATGATCTCGGAGAAGCCGATGATGGCGTTGAGCGGCGTGCGCAACTCGTGGCTCATGTTGGCGAGGAACTTGGACTTGGCCTGGTTGGCGTCCTCGGCTCGATTCTTTTCGTCAGAATACTTCTGCGCCATCGAGGTGAGCTGCTGGGCCTGGACCTCGAGCTTGTGCTGCGAGTTGCGCAGGTCCGCGACGGTGGCAATCAAGCGTTTCTCGCTCTCGATCAGCTTCTTTTCGTTGAGCTTGAGCGGGGTGATATCGGTGCCGACTGAGACGTAGCCGCCATCCTTGGTGCGGCGCTCGCTGATTTGCAGCCAGTGGCCATCGTCGAGCTGGGTCTCGAAGGTGCGCGCGCCCGGAATGACCGGGCCGTCGCTCGAGACATTGCGGATGACGTGCTTGCGGCCGGCGGCGACGATCTGCTCGTAGGAGGTGCCCGGCGCGATCAATTCGTCAGGCAGGCGGTGCAGCGCCTGGAAGTTGGAGTTGCAGAGCACCAGCCGGTTCTCCTGGTCCCACAGCACGAAGGCTTCGGGGATGGTCTCGATGGCGTCGCGCAGACGAATGTCGGCGGTGGCGGTCTGCTCGACCAGCGACTTCTGTTCGGTGACGTCGACGGCGATCCCGATCAGGTGCTGATTGACGATCTCGCAGCGCGCGCGCAGCCAAACCCAACGGCCGTTGGCGTGCAGCATGCGGAATTCGTGGTCGATGGCGCTGGTTTTCGCGTCGGCCAGTTGGGCCGCGACCTGATAGAGCTCGATATCGTCGGGGTGCACGAGCTTCGAGACTTCGCCGAATGTCATCAGGTCGTCGCGCGGTCGAAGACCGAGGATTGCGAACATCGAGTGCGACCAGAAGATGCGTCCGCGAGCGATGTCCCAATCCCACAGACCGCAACGGCCGCGGTTGAGCGCTGTGTCGATACGGCTGCGGACCGTGTCGTAGATCAAGTCGGCTTCACGGGCGCGCATCGACTGCCAGTGGAAGGCGAAGCCGAGGATCAGGAGCACAAAGCCGGTGGTGGCCGAGAGCGTGACCGTCAGGGTGGTGTCCGAACGCCACGCGGCGAGCGCGTCGCTGCGGAGCTGGAACACGGCAAGCTGACCTTTACCCGAAGTCAGCGTGCGGACGGTGGCAAAGGCGTGCTGGCCGTCGGGTAGCGTAATCTCGATGGCGCCGGCGCTCTGGCCAAGGATGGTCAGGGGCTGGGCGTCGCCCAGCACGTCGTTGAGGCGCTGGCCGATGGGGCCGCCGTTCGGCGCGGTCGCGGTGATGATGCCGTCGGTGTTGGCGATGATGATGCGGCGGCCGAAGTCGGTGGCCCGCGAGGTCAGCGATTGGTCGAGCAGGTCCCGGCGCGAGACGTCGGCTTTTGCAGCGGCGGCGAGGTGATCGAAACGCTCGGCCACGAAGGCTGCGATCGTTTCGACGTTGTCGAGTGCCTCGGCAACCGCCTGACGGCGGTGGTCCAGCACCTGTACGACGGCGCCGACGCCGATGGTCAGAAGGAACGCGACGATGAGGGCGGGGACGGCGCGGCGCAGCGCCGGCTCGGCGGTGAGCAGGCGGCGGTACGCCGGGTTCGCGATTGATTGCGCGAGGCCCTTGATCGAATCTGTGCGTGCGGAAGCACTCGCCAAATCGGCGCGCGCCATACCAGGCCCCCTCGTCGGATTGTACCCCTGAAGCACGCACCCGGAGGACCTGCCACGTCGCTCCGAATCGAGTGCTATTCGAATCGATGCGGAGACTCTTGTCGAGAGTCTCAATTCAATATTTTTCGTTAACTTTTCAACTGGGTTAGCAGCGATGGATTTATGCCACACACCGCGCGAATGCAGACGTCATCTGCGTTCGCGCGAGGCGGCCGGAATCGGGCACCGTTGAATTTTCAATCTGACGTTTCAGCAAGCGCACGATGCGCGATGTCGTGGACGTCGCGCGACAAATTTGGCGTGTCGAATACGCGCTTCAGCGCAGATTCTGCCTTGGCTCTGCGACCGACTTCGAGCGCGCGCCAACTCTTGAAGGCGGAGAGCATCCGCGAGGCAAGCTGCGGGTTCGACGGGTCGATCGTCAGCACGTGATCGGCGACGAAATCGTAGCCCGCGCCGTCGGCGCGGTTGAACTGCGTCGGGTTGCCTTGCGCGAACATGCCGATCAACGCGCGGACGCGATTCGGATTACCGAGCGAGAAGGCCGGATGCTTGGTCAGCGTGCGCACGCGATCGAGTGTGTCGGGGTCGCGCGTCGAGGCTTGCAGGTTGAACCACTTGTCGACGATCAGCGGGTCGCCCTGGTAGCGCTGGTAGAAGTCCTCCATCGCGGCGTTACGCGCCGCGCCCTCGTGCTGGTTGAGGGTGGCGAGCGCCGCCATGCGGTCGGTCATGTTGTCGGCTGACTGATATTGCTTGGTCGCCAGCGCAATCATATGCGGCTCGCCGGTCGCGGCGAGGAGGTCGAGGCAGACGTTCTTGAGCGCGCGGCGGCCAGCGCTGTCGGCGTCGGGGCTGTAGGGGCCCGGCGTGATCATGCGTTTGTAGGTGTCGGTCAGCCGCTTGTTGAGATGCAAGCCGATCAGCGTGCGCAGCCCCGTGCGGGCACGGTAGATGGCGTCGGGATCAACGTCGCGGCCGATCTCTCGGGCGGTGTCGGCCTCGCTCGGCGGCACCAGCACTTCGGCGATGAAAGCCGGTTCAAGCGCGTTGTCCGCGAGGACAGTGTCGAGCGCGTCGAGCAGACCTTCGTCGGCCTCCGGGTCCTGTCCGGTGCGTAGCCGCGCGACGTTGCCGACCAGCAGCGTGCTGGCGAGCGTCTGCACCGCCTGCCAGCGGTTGAACGGATCGCTGTCGTGGGCGGCCATCAGGCGCAGATCGTCCGGCGACAGGTTGGCAGTGAGTTTGATTGGCGCGGAGAAGCCGCGGTTGATCGAGAGCGTCGGCTGCTCCTTCATATCCTTGAATATGAAGGTGTCGGCCTGCTTGTCGAGCACGATGACCCCGCGCTCGACGCTGCGGCCATCGGCGAGCGTGAGAGGCATGTCCTTGCCGTCGCGGCTGAGGAGGCCAGTGACGAGCGGGATGACCATCGGCTCTTTCGTGGCCTGGCCCGGCGTCGGCCGCAGGATCTGTGCGAGATCGAGCCGGTAGGTCTTTTCGCGAGAATCGTAGTGTCCCGACGCGACAATCTCCGGCGTTCCGGCCTGCGAGTACCAGCGTCGGAACTGCGTCATGTCGCGCTTGCTGACGTCCGCAAAGCACTGGATGAACTGCTCGATGGTCGCGGCTTCGCCGTCGTGGCGTTCGAAGTAGAGGTCCATGCCCTTCCGGAACAGTTCAGGACCGATGAGCGTCTTGACCATCCGCACGACCTCGGCGCCTTTTTCATAGACCGTCGCCGTGTAGAAGTTGTTGATCTCCCGATAGGCCTCGGGCCGCACCGGATGGGCGAGGGGGCCTGCATCCTCCACGAACTGCGCGACGCGAAGGCCGCGCACGTCGCCGATGCGCGTCACCACGCGTGAGCGTTCGTCGGAGGTGAACTCCTGATCGCGGAAGACGGTGAGGCCTTCCTTCAGACAAAGCTGGAACCAGTCCCGGCAGGTGATGCGGTTGCCGGTCCAGTTGTGGAAGTACTCATGAGCGATGATCGACTCGATGGCGAGATAGTCGTTGTCGGTCGCGGTCTCGGGCGAGGCCAGCACGTACTTATCGTTGAAGACGTTGAGGCCCTTGTTCTCCATCGCTCCCATGTTGAAGTCGGACACGGCGACGACCATGAAGATGTCGAGGTCGTATTCGCGGCCGAACGTCTTCTCGTCCCAGCGCATGGAGCGCTTCAGCGAGTCCATCGCGTAGCCGGCGCGGTCCTCCTTACCGGGCTCGACATAGATGCGTAGCACGACCTTACGGCCGGACATGGTGACGAAGGTGTCCTCGATGTGGCCGAGCTTGCCGCCGACCATCGCGAA
>BFBZ01000328.1_pt1 | contig 51720 bp, 48 predicted proteins | sample 1888401 | NCBI WGS metagenome assembly BFBZ01 (sample SAMD00112614, study PRJDB3348) | symbiont metagenome | host: Chara braunii
TCGACAGGGCCTTCAGCAAGGTGACGAGCGGCACCAGGCCGGAATGGACCAGCCTGAGCGCCGCCGGCAGCATGGTCTCGACCCCGACCGCGCCGGGTTCGGCTTCGGCGAAGGGCAGCCGCTTGGTCTCGACGTCGTGGGGATCGTGGTCGGACACCACCACGTCGATCAGGCCGTCGGCAACCGCATCGGCGAGCGCCAGGCGGTCGTCCTCGGTGCGCAAGGGCGGCGTCAGCTTGCAGAAGGTGCGGTAGCTGCCGATGTCGTTCTCGTTCAGCGTCAGGTGGTTGACGGTGACCGCGGCGGTGACCGGCAGGCCTTCGTTCTTGGCGCGGGCGATGATCGCCAGGCTGTCGCGGCAGGTGATCGAGGCGGCGTGGTAACGCACGCCGGTCAGCTTCACCAGGCGCATGTCGCGCTCGAGCATGATGGTTTCGGCTTCGACCGGAATGCCGCCGAGGCCGAGACGCGAGGCGAATTCGCCCTCGTTCATCACGCCTTCGCCGATCAGGTCGGGATCCTCGGTGTGGTGGACGATCAGGGCGTCGAAATCGCGGGCATAGGTCATCGCACGGCGCATCACCAGGGCGTCGGTGACGGAACGCGCGCCATCGGTGAAGGCGACCGCGCCGGCCTCCTGCAGCAGGCCGAATTCGGTCATCTCGCGGCCGGCGAGCTTCTTGGTGATCGCGGCCATCGGATGGACCCGGACGATGCCGGTGTCGCGGGCGCGGCGCAGCAGGAAGTCGACGATCGCCGGATCGTCCATTACCGGCTCGGTCGAGGGCTGGCAGACGATGGTGGTGACGCCGCCGGCGGCCGCCGCCTGCGAGGCCGAGGCCAGCGTCTCGCGATATTCATAGCCGGGTTCGCCGACGAAACACCGGATGTCGACCAGGCCGGGGGCAACGACGGCGCCGCCGCAATCGACGATCTCGGTGCCTTCGGGCACGGCGGACGCGTCGAGCGTCGGGCCGTGGTCGCGGATCACGCCGTTCTCGACGAACAGGCCGCCCGGCACGTCGGTGCCGGTCGATGGGTCGATCAGCCGGGCATTGGCGAGGAGCAGGGGGCGGGGATCGGTCTTTGCCATGGCGTCACGCGTTCGGCAGGTTGCGCGCGAGCGCTTCGAGCACGGCCATGCGGACCGCCACGCCCATTTCGACCTGTTCGCGGATCAGCGACTGCGCGCCGTCGGCGACCGAGGTGGAGATCTCGACACCCCGGTTCATCGGGCCCGGATGCATCACCAGCGCGTCCGGCTTGGCGAAGCGCAGCTTGGTTTCGTCGAGCCCGAAGAAGTGGAAATATTCCTGCACGGAGGGCACGAAGGAGCCGTTCATGCGCTCGCGCTGAAGGCGCAACATCATAACGATATCAACGTCCTTCAGGCCTTCCTTCATGTCGCGGTAGACCTCGACGCCGAGCCGCTCGGCGGCTGCCGGCAGAAGCGTCGAGGGGCCGATGGCGCGCACCCGGGCCTGCATCTGGTTGAGCAGGATGATGTTGGAGCGGGCGACGCGCGAATGCAGGATATCGCCGCAGATCGCCACCGTCAGGCGTTCGATCCGGCCCTTGTTGCGGCGGATGGTCAAGGCGTCGAGCAGCGCCTGGGTCGGATGCTCATGGGTGCCGTCGCCGGCATTGACCACCGAGCAGTCGACCTTCTTGGACAGAAGCTCGACCGCGCCGGAGGCGGCATGGCGCATGATCAGGATGTCGGGATGCATGGCATTGAGCGTCAATGCCGTGTCGATCAGGGTCTCGCCCTTCTTGATCGAGCTCTGGGCCACCGACATGTTCATCACGTCGGCGCCGAGGCGTTTGCCGGCGAGCTCGAAGGACGATTGCGTCCTCGTCGAATTCTCGAAGAACAGGTTGATCTGGGTCCGCCCGCGCAGAGAGGTCCGCTTCTTCTCGACCTGGCGGTTGAGAGTGACGAACTCTTCGGCCAGATCGAGCAGGCCGGTGATCTCTGAAGCGGAAAGGCCGTCGATCCCGAGCAAGTGCCGGCGGTTCAGCACGAAGGACGAAGGCGTATTTGTCATAAGCCCTGGCGCTTAAACGGAGTCGCCCGCCAGGGCAAGGCCGATTACTCGGCCGCGTCGCGTTTCCCCAGGCGCTTGTCGAGATAGGTGCCGACGATGCCCATCAGCTCGTCTACCTTGCCCTCGAAGAAGTGGTTGGCGCCGGCCACCACCTGCTGCTCGATGATGATGCCCTTCTGGGTCTTCAGCTTCTCGACCAGGCCCTGGACCGAGGTGAGCGGCGCTACCGCGTCCTTGTCGCCATGGACGATCAGTCCGGAGGACGGGCAGGGCGCCAGGAACGAGAAGTCGTAGAGATTGGCCGGCGGCGCGATCGAGATGAAGCCTTCGACCTCGGGGCGGCGCATCAGCAACTGCATGCCGATCCAGGCGCCGAAGGAGACGCCGGCGATCCAGCAGGTGCGGGCTTCCGGATTGATCGCCTGGGCATAGTCGAGCGCGGAAGCCGCATCCGACAATTCGCCGACACCATGGTCGAAATTGCCCTGGCTGCGGCCGACGCCGCGGAAATTGAAGCGCAGGACCGAAAAGCCGCGGTTCACGAACTGATAGTAGAGGTTGTAGACGATCGGGTTGTTCATCGTCCCGCCGAATTGCGGGTGCGGGTGCAGGATGATACCGATCGGCGCATTGCGGACCTTGGCCGGATGATAGCGGCCCTCGATCCGACCAGCCGGACCGTTGAAGATCACCTCAGGCATAAAAGAACCTCGTCAGCACAGCGATGTCGCGGCATCGACCATTTCGATCATGCCTGCGATGGGTGCCCGTCCTTGACAGGGCGGGTCAACACCCCTAGTTTTTAGAATTGTTCTAAGTTGTTGCCCGGACACCCAGTCAATGGGCTCGGGCGGCTCAGACGCTTGAGGATCGGGCCTATAGCACGATCCGATCACAGAATGCCAAACTTTTCGGACAGGGCGTTTCGACCGCATGACGCGCGTCTATCTCGACCATAACGCGACGTCTCCGCTCAGGCCGGAGGCTCGCGAAGCCGTGCTCGCCGCGCTGGCGCTCGGCGGCAATGCGTCGGCCGTCCATGGCGAGGGCCGGGCGGCGCGGCGGGTGATCGAGATCGCGCGCGAGCAGGTCGGCCGCCTCGCCGGCGCCGAGGCCAAGCTCGTCACCTTTACCTCGGGCGGCAGCGAAGCGGCGGCAACGCTGCTGTCGCCGGGCTTCAAGGGCCGGCGCAGCCATGGCGTGCCGGCCCGCTCGCTGATCGTATCCGCGGTCGAGCATTCCTGCGTGCTGGCCGGCGGCCGGTTCGCCGCGGCCGATATCCACGTTTGCCCCGTCGATGCGGCGGGCCGGATCGCGCTTGGCGCGCTGGCCGGGCTCCTGGAAACGGTGCCGCGTCCGGCACTGGTCGCGGTCATGCTGGCCAATAACGAGACCGGCGTGCTGCAGCCGCTGGACGAGGTTCGCGACCTGGCGGAGCGGCATGGCGCGAGCCTCGTCGTCGACGCCGTGCAGGCGCTCGGCAAGGTGCCGGTCGACATCGCGGCCATCGGCGCCGACGCGATCTTCGTTTCGGGCCACAAGATCGGCGCGCCCCAGGGCATCGGCGCCATCATTCGCGGCCATGAAGCGGTCGAGATCGACCGGCTGGTCCTGGGCGGCGGCCAGGAAGCGCGTTTCCGGGCCGGCACCGAGAATCTCCCGGGCATTGCCGGCTTCGGCGCGGCGGCGGCCGCGATCCTTGACGGGATTGCTCAAGAAACCGCGCGAGTCGAGCCCCTGAGGGACTGGATGGAGGCGCGTATCGCCACTATATGTCCTGCGAGCCGGGTTATTGGCTTGCAAGCGAGCCGCTTGGCGAATACCAGCCTGACGATCCATCCGGGTCTGGACGGCGAGACCTCGGTCATCGCGCTGGATCTCGCCGGTATCGCGGTCTCGACCGGATCGGCCTGCGCTTCGGGCAAGGTTGCCCCGAGCCATGTGCTGGCCGCCATGGGGATCGCCGCCGACCAGGCGAAATCGGCAATCCGCGTGAGCTTGGGGTGGTCGACCACCCGGGCTGACGTGGAACGTTTCACGGCCGCCCTGGCGGCGCATGTTCGCAAACTATCGGACCGGGCTTCCCGGGCCGCATGACAGTGCCAACCTGTGGCCCTTGAAGCCGCAAGGACGAGGAGAGACCAATGCCCGCGGTTCAAGAAACCGTCGAACAGGTTCGCTCGATCGACGTCGACCAGTATAAATACGGGTTTTCGACCGATATCGAGATGGAACTCGCGCCGATCGGTCTCTCCGAGGACATCGTGCGCTATATCTCGGCGCGCAAGAACGAGCCGGCCTGGATGCTGGAATGGCGGCTGGAAGCCTATCGGCGCTGGTTGACCATGCGCGAGCCGGAATGGGCGCGGGTCAACTATCCGAAGATCGATTTCCAGGACATCTATTATTACGCCGCGCCGAAATCGAACCCGGCGCCGAAGTCGCTCGACGAGATCGATCCGGCGATCCTGGAGACCTACAAGAAGCTCGGCATCCCCTTGCGGGAACAGGAAATCCTGGCCGGCGTCGAACCGGCGAACCGCATCGCGGTCGACGCGGTGTTCGACAGCGTCTCGGTCGTGACCACCTTCAAGGAAGAGCTGCGCAAGTCCGGAGTGATCTTCTGCTCGATCTCCGAGGCGCTGCAGGAGCACCCGGAACTGGTCAAGCAATATATCGGCTCCGTCGTGCCGACGACCGACAACTTCTACGCGACGCTGAATGCCGCGGTGTTTTCCGACGGCTCCTTCGTCTATATCCCGCCGGGCGTGCGCTGCCCGATGGAACTGTCGACCTATTTCCGCATCAACGAGGAAAAGACCGGCCAGTTCGAGCGCACCCTGATCATCGCCGACAAGGGCTCCTATGTGAGCTATCTCGAAGGCTGCACGGCGCCGATGCGCGACGAGAACCAGCTGCATGCGGCCGTTGTCGAGCTGATCGCGCTGGATGACGCCGAGATCAAATATTCGACGGTGCAGAACTGGTATCCGGGCGATGCCAACGGCAAGGGCGGCATCTACAACTTCGTCACCAAGCGCGGCGATTGCCGTGGCGCCCGCTCGAAGATCTCCTGGACCCAGGTCGAGACCGGTTCGGCGATCACCTGGAAATACCCGTCCTGCATCCTGCGCGGCGACGACAGCCAGGGCGAGTTCTATTCGATCGCGGTGTCGAACGGCGCGCAGCAGGTCGATTCCGGCACCAAGATGATCCATCTCGGCAAGAACACCCGCTCGCGGGTGATCTCCAAGGGCATCGCCGCCGGCAAGTCGGAAAACACCTATCGCGGCCTCGTCTCGGCGCATCGCCGGGCCAAGAACGCCAAGAACTTCACCAATTGCGACTCGCTGCTGATCGGCGACCAGTGCGGCGCCCATACCGTGCCCTATATCGAGAGCAAGACGTCGACCGCGGTGTTCGAGCACGAGGCGACCACCTCGAAGGTCTCCGAGGACCAGATGTTCTATTGCCGCCAGCGCGGCCTGACGGCGGAAGAAGCCGTGGCGCTGATCGTCAATGGCTTCGTCAAGGACGTGCTGCAGCATTTGCCCATGGAATTCATGGTCGAGGCGCAGAAGCTGATCGCCATTTCGCTCGAGGGGAGCGTGGGGTGATCGGCCGTTCGCTCCGCACTCGGAGACGCGGGCTAGTCGCGGTCGCGACAGTCGCTTTCGGACTGCTGTCGGCAAGCGTCGCTTCCGCCTGCTCTTGCGGCACGCCTATCGGCGCGACGTGGCAGGAGCGGCAGCAGGTTCAACTTGCGGCAGCCGGAACGGTGGTTCGTGGCCATGTCGTGGCCTTTCGAATGGCGTCGGAGGCCGGTGACGGCCGCGATATGGTGGCCATGGCCGACTTCGTCGTGTCTGAGCGGATAAAGGGTGAAGCTCCACTTCGCTTTCAATTGCGCACCCGTGGCGGTGACGAGGGCGCCAATTGCGGCGCGGCTTCGACCCTTTTCCGGGCGCTCAATTCTCTAACGGAAATCACTCTCGAAATTCATCGTGATCCAGATCATGACGGCGTCTTTGGAGCGGGCGGTTGCGGTTATTGGGAGGTTCCCTGGCTCGGAACACCGATTTCCCGTCCCAGGCGCGGCTGACATTTGACCGCCGCCGTCATGAACAAATGAACTTGAAGGCTAGAAAAATGCTCGAGATCAAGAACCTGACCGCCAAGATCGCCGACGAGGACACCCAGATCCTCAACGGCCTGAACCTGACCGTCGAAACCGGCCAGGTCGCCGCCATCATGGGCCCGAACGGCTCGGGCAAGTCGACGCTGTCCTATGTGCTGGCCGGCCGCGAGGATTACGAGGTCACCGAGGGCGAAGCCTGGCTCGACGGCGTCAATATCCTGGAAATGGAGCCGGACGACCGCGCCGCCGCCGGCCTGTTCCTGGCTTTCCAATATCCGATAGAAATCCCCGGCGTCGGCCAGATGACCTTCCTCAAGGCGGCGATCAACGCCCAGCGCAAGAAGAACGGTCTCGACGAGATCACTCCGCCCGCCTTCATCAAGCTGGTCAATGCCAAGGCCAAGGAGCTCGGCATTTCCCCCGACATGCTGAAGCGCTCGGTCAATGTCGGCTTTTCCGGCGGCGAGAAGAAGCGCAACGAGATCCTGCAGATGTCGCTTTTGGCGCCGAAGCTGGCGATCCTCGACGAGACCGATTCCGGCCTCGACATCGACGCCTTGAAGATCGTCGCCGACGGCGTCAACCGGATGCGCGCGCCCGACCGCTCCTTCGTGGTGATCACCCACTATCAGCGCCTGCTCGACTACATCAAGCCGGACGTGGTCCACGTTCTGTCCAAGGGCCGGATCATCCGCTCCGGCGGGCCGGAACTGGCGCTCGAGCTCGAGGCCAATGGCTATGCCGATGTCGTCGGCCAGGCCGCCTGAGGATCACGAGATGAACGCGGTCACCCCTATCCGTACCTCGGCCGAGCAGGCGCTGATCGGCGCCTATAGCTCGGTTCAGGGTTCCGGCGGCGAAGCCCTGGAGGCGCTGCGCGCCGCCGGCTTCTCGCGCTTCGAGATGCTCGGCCTGCCGCATCGGCGGGTCGAGGAATGGAAATATACCGACCTGCGCACGATGATGCGCGAGGCCAAGCCGCTCGCCGGCACGCCTGATGCTGCGACCATGCTGGCGGCCAAGACGTCGCTTTATGCGCTGCCGCGCATCGGCGGCGCGCGCGTGGTGGTGCTGGACGGCTGTTTCGCGCCTGAATTGTCCGACATGGCCAAGCTGCCCGAGGGCGTCTCGGTGTCGAGCCTGGCCGACGCCCTGGTGCATCGCCCGGCGATCGCCAACCGGCTCGCCGGCGGCGCCATCGCCCAGGCCAATGCCGCCTTCGCGCTCAACGGGGCCTTCCTGACGGACGGCCTTTTGATCGAGATCGCGCCCGGCGCGGAAGTCGGCCATGCGCTCGACCTCGTCTCGATGGCGTCGAGCGGACCGGCGCGCTTCATCACCTCGCGCAATCTGGTGCTGGTGGGCGAGGGCGCTTCGGCGGGTATCGTCGAGACGCATATCGGCCCCGACGGCATCGACTATCAGAAGAATTCCGTGCTGCAGATCGTCGTCGGTGACGGCGCGACGCTGGAGCATGGCCGCCGCCAGATCGAGGGCGACCAGGCGCTGCATATCGCGACGCTGGAGGCCGAGATCGGCGCCAAGGCGCATTTCGACACGCTGACGCTGACCACCGGCGCCGCCATCTCGCGCAGCCAGCTGTTCGTCCGGTTCGCCGGCGAGCATTCGACCGCGACGCTGCGGGGCGTGTCGATGCTGCGCGGCAAGCAGCATGCCGATACCAGCCTGGTGATGGAGCACGCGGTGCCCCATTGCGACAGCCGCGAGCTGTTCAAGCACGTGCTCGACGGCGAGGCCCATGGCGTGTTCCAGGGCAAGATCATCGTCGCGCGCCATGCCCAGAAGACCGATGGCAAGATGATGAGCCAGACCATCATGCTGGCCGAAGGCCCGGCGATGGACAATAAGCCGGAGCTGGAGATCTTCGCCGACGACGTCCAGTGCGGCCATGGCTGTACCTGCGGCGAGCTCGATCCCGACCTGATGTTCTACCTGAAGGCCCGCGGCATTCCCCATGGCGAGGCCGAGGCCCTGCTGATCGAGGCTTTCGCGCGCGAAGCCATCGAGGATTTCGGCGCCGGCCCGCTCGCCGCTGTCGAGGAACTGCGCGAGGCCATGCTCGGCACCATCGCCGAGTGGATGCGGACGAGAAAGTGACCGAGGCCATGGGCAAGCAGCATCCCGCCGTCGCCAATGGCGGTTATGACGTCGATCTGATCCGCAAGGACTTTCCGGCGCTGGCGCTGAAGCCCTATGGCAAGGATCTGGTCTATCTCGACAACGCGGCCTCGGCGCAGAAGCCGAGCGCGGTGATCGAGCGGATCAAGCGGGCCTACGAGACCGAATATTCCAACGTTCACCGCGGCCTGCATTTCCTCGCCAATGCCGCGACCGAGGCCTATGAGGCGGCGCGCGAGACCGTCCGGGCCTTCCTGAACGCGCCGTCCACCGAGCAGATCATCTTCACCCGCAATGCCAGCGAAGCGATCAACCTGGCAGCGGCATCCTTCGGCGGCATGGTGATCGGCGAGGGCGACGAGATCGTCGTCTCGATCATGGAGCACCACTCCAATATCGTGCCCTGGCATTTCCATCGCGAGCGGCGGGGCGCCAAGCTGGTCTGGGCGCCGATCGACGACGAGGGCAATTTCCTCATCGACGAGTTCGAGAAGCTGCTCGGGCCGCGCGTCAAGATGGTGGCGCTGACCCATATGTCGAACGCGCTCGGCACGGTCGTCCCGATCAAGGAGGCGATCCGGCTGGCGCATGCCCGCGGCATTCCCGTGCTGGTCGACGGGTCGCAGGCCGCCGTCCACATGGATGTCGACGTGCAGGACCTCGATGCCGATTTCTACGTGTTCACCGGCCACAAGGTCTATGGGCCGACCGGCATCGGCGTGCTCTACGGCAAGCGCGAGCATCTGGAGCGCATGCCACCGTTCAACGGCGGCGGCGAAATGATCAATGTCGTCACCATGGACGGCGTGACCTACAACGATCCGCCGCATCGCTTCGAGGCCGGCACCCCGGCGATCGTCCAGGCGATCGGGCTCGGCGAGGCGCTGGACTACATGATGTCGATCGGCCGAGACAAGATCCGGGCCCATGAGGACGCGCTGGTGCGCCATGCCCATGAGCGGCTCGGCGCGATCAATTCGCTGCGCATTTTCGGCCATGCCCGCAACAAGGGGGCGATCGTTTCCTTCGAGATGAAGGGCGCGCATGCCCATGATGTCGCAACCGTCATCGACCGCTACGGCGTGGCGGTGCGCGCCGGCACCCATTGCGCCATGCCGCTGCTGCAGCGCTTCGGCGTGACCTCGACCTGCCGGGCCTCGTTCGGGCTCTACAACACCCATGACGAGGTCGATCGTCTTGCCGAGGCCCTGATCAAGGCCCAGAATATGTTCGGCTGATCGGCTGCCCCAGGCGGTTCCATTTGAAATGGAAGCCCGGCGGCATTATGTGACTTTCGCGGGTTCTTGTCGGTGAGGCTCGACCTGCCTCGCCTGAACCTCCGAACAGGGACCTTGACCCCTATGGACGATACCCAGACGCTCAATACGACGGTTGCCGGCGATGCCGCAGCCATTCCGCCGGAAGAGCTCGATCGCCTGACCGACGACATCGTCGCGGCGATGAAGTCGGTCTATGATCCGGAAATCCCTTCCGACATCTACGAACTCGGGCTGATCTATCGTGTCGACATCGACGACAACCGCAAGGTTGCGATCGACATGACGCTGACTTCGCCGTCCTGCCCGGCCGCGGCCGAGCTGCCCGGCATGGTCGAGAACGCGGTGGCCTCGGTCCCCGGCATTGCCGAGGTCAAGGTGACGCTGACCTTCGATCCGCCCTGGGACCAGAGCCGCATGTCGGACGAGGCGCGCGTCGCGCTCAACATGTGGTGAGACGAGCCCCTGGGCCGATGGCCCGAGCTCACCAGGATTTAACTTCGCGCCAGCCATGATTATATTGATACCGTGATGCTTTGGACGCCGGGCCTTGAACCCGGTCGGTCTCGGAGACGTGGACCATGCCGCTACCGAAAATGCAGGCCATGCGCCTGACCGATGCCGCAGCCGACCGCGTGAGAGCGCTGATGGCGAGCGCCGCCAAGCCCGAGGCTGGCCTGCGCGTCGGCATCAAGAAGGGCGGCTGCGCCGGCATGGAATATACCATGGAGTTCATCGACGGGCCGGCCAAGTTCGACGAGATCGTCGAGGACAAGGGCGTCCGGGTGTTCATCGACGCCAAGGCGGTGCTCTATCTGCTCGGCACCGAGATGGACTATGTGACCGACAAGATGGCCGCCAAGTTCGTGTTCAACAACCCGAACCAGACATCGGCCTGCGGCTGCGGCGAATCGATCGCGCTGAAGCCGGCTGCCCCGGAAGCGCTCGGCGCGTCCTGATGCCGGGCAGCCTGCTCGACCCGGATTTCCTGACCGACCTGTTCCAGCCCTTCACGACCATTTCTGTCCGCCGCATGTTCGGCGGGCAGGGGATCATGCGCGAGGGGCTGATGTTCGCCCTGGTCGACGACGGCGTGATCTATCTGAAATCCGATGCCGAGACCGACGGCCATTTTGCCGCCGAAGGCCTGGAGATGGTGATCTACCAAACCAGGTCCGGCAAGCAGATGCCGATGAACTACCGGCGCATGCCGGAAGCCTGTTTCGACGACGAGGATAGCGTCAGGCGCTGGGCCGGCTATGCCTGGGGCGCGGCTTTGCGCGCGGCGGCCAAGACGAAGCGGAAGAAGGCGAATAGCGAATAGCGAGTGGCGAATAGGGATGATGCTGCCCCGACCGCGCATCAACCCTCGCCCACGTCTTCGTGGGAGAGGGTGGCGGCGGCCGCCGCCGGGTGAGGGTGGTTTCGCCAATGCGCGCCGTGCATTTCGGGTGCAAGTGACGGGGGGCCTCTTCAGACCCTCACCCGCAAGCGGGCGAGGGTTTACGCGCGCCACGGTCGCGGCTTCATCCCTATTCGCTATTCGCTATTCGCTATTCGCTATTCGCCATTCGCGCTCAAGCGACCTTCGCGCGGGCCCGGTCGGCTTCCGCGTCGGTCTCGCAGACCACCCGGTTGCGGCCATTGCGCTTGGCGGCGTAAAGGCACTGGTCGGCGCGTTCATAGAGCGTGGCTGCGGTGTCGCCCGGGCGGAACATGGCGACGCCGAGCGAGACGGTGATGCGGCCGAGGTTCTCGCTGGTCGAACGCTTGATCAGTTCCTTGGTCATGACGGCGCGCCGGATATGTTCGGCGACCGTGACCGCGGCGCGCAGCTGGGTGTCCGGCAGGATGATGGCGAATTCCTCACCGCCGTAACGGCAGGCGAGGTCATGGCCCTTGACGTTCTGCTTCACCGAAAGCGCAACCAGGCGCAGCACCTGATCGCCGGTCAGGTGGCCGAACGTGTCGTTGAATTTCTTGAAATTGTCGATGTCGCTGATCAGCAGGGCGAGCGGCGTCTCGGACTTCTGCGCCAGCGCCAGCGCCTTGGTGATCGCCTGGTCATAGAATTTGCGGTTGCCGAGCGAGGTCAGCGGATCGGTCAGGGACTCGGTGCGGACCGCATCAAGATTGTCCTGCAACTGCTTGATTTCGCTATGAGAGGCCTTCAGCCGCTGCTCCAGAGCCTTGTTGTTGGCCTCGATCTCTCGGGTCGAGCGCACCAGGGTCTCGATGATCGTCCTGACGCCATCGGTCGAGGCGGCGGCGGCAAGCTTGGCGGTGGCGCCTGCGAGATCATGGCCATAGGCGGTCGCCTGTCCGGCGGCGGAATCGATCATCCGCATGACGCCTTCGATCTCGTCCATGACGCGATTGCCGACGACGTCGATCTTGTCGGTCAGGCGATTCGGCGAGAGGTAGGTGTCGTAGATGGCGTCGAGCTGATCCTGGTCGATAGCCCCGCGTTCGGACAGCATGGTATTGACCGCGTCCGACAGGTCGGTGTGATAGCCCGAGGCGTAGATATACCAGATCTCGTAATTGCGCGGCACGGCGGCCAGTTTGCGGCCCTTGATCTGACCAAATGCGAGATCGCCGAATGCATGCGTGCGATCGATATCGTCATTGCGGTCAAACATGAACAGCCGTCCCTACTGGGAATAAGGACGTGCCGGGGCACGTCCTCGAGATTTCTGGCCGCAAGCTAACAAGGTAATGCTGAATGCCCGGTAAAAACCGGGCCTCGCGCGGGCTACCTGGACTTGAAAGTTATCGGGCGAAGCAGGAACTGCGGAAGGTGCGAAACATCGCCTTCCTCCGACAGATCGGGGCGTTGCAGCGGCCGTCCACCGGCCTGGACCGGACGCGGGGCTGCCTGGGCGCGGGCGGGGCGCTCGGTTCGCGCGGCCGGGCGTGTTTCCGCCTGCCGATCGTCGCGACGCGCCGGACGATCGTCCGCCGGCCGGGCGGAGGCTTCGCGGCGCGCGGGCCGGTCTTCCGCCGAGGCGGCCTTTTCGCGGCGTGCCGGGCGTTCTTCACCACCGCGGGCTTCGCTGCGCGACGTGCCGACGCTGCGGCGTCCGCGGCCGCTCTCGCCACGGCCGCCGTCGCTGCCGCGGCGCTCCCGGCGCGCTTCGGTGGCTTCTTCGGCCGAGACCGGGGCGCCTTCCCAGCCGATCGGCTGGCCGATCAGCTTCTCGATCGCCGACAGCGATTTCATATCCTCCGACGTGACGATGGTGATCGCGGTGCCGAGGCGGCCGGCGCGGCCGGTGCGGCCGATGCGATGGACATAGTCTTCCGGGTGATGCGGCGTGTCGTAGTTGAAGACGTGGCTGACATCGGGAATGTCGAGGCCGCGGGCGGCCACGTCGGAAGCGACGAGCAATTGAATGGAGCCGTCGCGGAACGACGCAAGCGCCTGCATGCGTGCCCGCTGGTCCATGTCGCCATGCAGGGCGGTGACCGAGAAGTCGTGTTTCTGCAGGGACTTGTAGAGGGTCGCGACTTCACTCTTGCGATTGCAGAAGATGATCGCGTTCTTGAAATTGTCGGCGCTGCGGATGAGGTTGCGCAGGAGGTCGCGCTTCTCGAAATCCTTGCGGCCGGACTTGATCAGCTTCTGGGTGATCGTGCCGGCGGTCGAAGCCGGGCGGGACACTTCGACCTTCACCGGATTGTGCAGGAACTGCTCGGTGATGCGCTGGATTTCCGGCGGCATGGTCGCCGTGAAGAACAGCGTCTGGCGGGTGAAGGGCACCATCTTGCAGATGCGCTCGATGTCGGGAATGAAACCCATGTCGAGCATGCGGTCGGCTTCGTCGATGACCAGAAGCTCGACACCGGTGAGCAGCAGGCGGCCACGCTCGAAATGGTCGAGCAGCCGCCCGGGGGTGGCAATCAGCACATCGACGCCGCGGGTCAGCTTGGCGTCCTGGTCGCCGAACGACACGCCACCGATGAGCAGCGCCACGCTGAGCTTGTGATTGGTGCCGTATTTGACGAAATTCTCTTCGACCTGGGCGGCGAGTTCGCGCGTCGGCTCGAGGATCAGGGTGCGCGGCATGCGCGCGCGGGCCCGGCCTTCTTCCAGCATGGTCAGCATGGGCAGTGTAAACGCCGCCGTCTTGCCTGTGCCGGTCTGGGCTATGCCCAGCACGTCGCGCCTGGCGAGAACGTGCGGGATGGCTTCGGCCTGGATCGGGGTGGGGGTGGTATAGCCGGCGCTCGCGACGGCTGCTTGAACCTTGGCGCTCAGGCCGAGTTCGGAAAACGACATGTGTCGGGGGTGTCCTTGGGGGGTGACTCGATAGGGATCTGATGTACGGATGAGGCGACGTTCGGCGCGAAACGGTTTCGCGCGGATCGGCCCCTAGAACCCACGAGGCCGGACGGACGGTGCGAGAGGCGCAATGAAGCGAGCCACCTCGACGCAGTGCAACATAGACTGAGAGGCTGGATTGTCAATGAAGGGCAGCCGTGCAAACCGTACAACTCAGTGTGTTTGCGTCGACTGCGATGGTTCTTGGTGAAGGAATGCATGATCATGGCCAGTGAGCCGCTCGTCCTCGTCCCGGGGCTGAACTGCACGGCCGCGCTGTTCGGGCCGCAGGTCAAAGTGCTTGGCCGGCGCGGCCAGACGATCGTCGCCGACATAACGCGCGATGCGACAATTGCCGCCATGGCTGACCGGCTGCTGGCCGATGCGCCGCCGCAATTCGCCCTTGGCGGCCTGTCGATGGGCGGCTATGTCGCGCTCGAAGTGGCGCGGCGGGCGCCGGAACGGGTGACCCGGCTTGCCCTGCTCGATACCCGGGCGAGCCCGGACACCGAGCAGGACGCGGAAATCCGCGGCATGACGATCAAGTTCGCCGAGTGCGGACATTTCGACGAGGTGCACAAGCTGCTTTGGGGGCGCCTCGTTCACGACAGCCGCCGCCGTGACGAGGCGCTGGAGGCGATCGTTCACGCCATGCATGTCGAGACCGGGCCCGAGCTGTTCGTGCGCCAGCAGAAGGCGGTCCTGGCACGGCCCGACTATCAGCCAGGGCTCGCCGCGATCGACTGCCCGACGCTGGTCCTGGTCGGCGAGGGCGATGCGGTGACGCCGCCCTTCATGTCGGAGGACATGGCCGAGGCGATCCCGGGGGCAGCCTTGGTGGTCGTGCCGGAATGCGGCCACCTGTCGACGCTCGAACGCCCGGAGGCGGTGACCGCCGCGCTCGAGGCCTGGCTCGCGCGCTGAGGCTCAGCGCGCCGCGAACATGACATCTCCCGGCGGACCGACGGTCAGGACATAGGTCCGCCGCTGGTTGTTGGTGAGCACGGTCGCCTCGAAGATCACCCGTGAGCCATTGGCGTCGGGTTCGATGCGGTAATCCTCGATCTTGACCCGCCAGTCGAAGACCTCGGGGATTTCCTCGGTCGCGACGACGCTGAAGCGATTGCCGCGCGGGTCGAGCGCAAGCCACTGCACATAGAGCCGCATGGCCTCGTCGCGCGGCGACGGCTTGATCAGGACCAGACGCGTCGGGCCGCGGCGATCGTCGCTCGCCCAGCTGCCGGCGATCCGGACGAACATGACCTCGCCCGGGATCGCCGCCAGAATCCGCGTGGGGTCCGCGCCTTGGGCCGAGGCCGGACAAGGGGCCAGCGGCGAAATGGCCGGGGCGGCCAGGGTCAAGGCCATGGCCAGCCATGCGGCCGGCGCCGCGCCTGCCGGAACACCGGGCAGGGCGACGCGGCTGATCATGTCAGATATCCAGTTCCTGGGCGAACTCGGCGCGCTCCTGGATGAAAGCGAAGCGCGGCTCGGCCTTGACGCCCATCAGGCGCTCGACGCTGTCATTGGTTTCCGGGCGTTCCTCGGGCACCACATGGACGCGCAAGAGCGTGCGCACCTTCGGATCCATCGTGGTCTCCTTCAACTGCTGCGGCATCATTTCGCCGAGGCCTTTGAAGCGGCCGATCTCGATCTTCTGATTGCCCTTGAAGGCGCTCTTCAGCAATTCCTCCTTATGGGCGTCGTCGCGCGCATAGACGGTCTTGCCGCCCTGGGTGAGCCGGAACAGCGGCGGCACGGCGAGATAGAGATGGCCGTTGTCGACCAGGCGCGGCATCTGCCGGTAGAAGAAGGTGATCAGCAGGCTGGCGATATGGGCGCCGTCGACGTCGGCATCGGTCATGATGATGACCTTCTCATAACGCAGGTCGTCATCGCGGTAATGCGCGGCCGTGCCGCAGCCGAGCGCCTGGATCAGATCCGACAATTGCTGGTTCTGGGCGAGCTTGTCGCGGCCGGCGCTGGCGACGTTGAGGATCTTGCCGCGCAACGGCAGGATCGCCTGGGTCTTGCGGTCGCGCGCCTGCTTGGCCGAACCGCCGGCCGAGTCACCCTCGACGATGAACAGTTCCGACCCTTCGGCCTGGTTGTTCGAGCAGTCCGCCAGCTTGCCGGGCAGCCTGAGCTTGCGCACGGCGGTCTTGCGGTTGACCTCTTTCTCGGCGCGGCGGCGCAGCCGCTCCTCGGAGCGTTCGATCACCCAGTCGAGCAGCCGGTTGGCCTGGTTGGGATTGCCGGCGAGCCAATGGTCGAAGGGGTCGCGAATGGCGTTTTCGACGATCCGCGCGGCCTCCGCCGTCGCCAGCTTGTCCTTGGTCTGGCCCTGAAACTCCGGCTCGCGGATGAACACCGACATCATGACGGCGCAGCCGGCCAGGATATCGTCGGTGGTGATCTGCGCCGCGCGCTTGTTGCCGGTGCGTTCGGCATGGTCCTTCAGGCCGCGCAGCAGCGCGATCCTGAGGCCCTGCTCATGGGTGCCGCCGTCGGGCGTGGGGATGGTGTTGCAATAGGACGATATGAAGCCGTCCTGGTCGCCGACCCAGCCGATCGCCCATTCCGCCGAGCCATGGCCCTGGCGGTCGAGCTTGCCGGAGAAAATGTCCTGGTGGACCATGGTGGCGCCGGTGAGTGTCGCCGCGAGGTAGTCCTTCAGGCCGCCGGGGAAGCGCAGAACCGCCTTTTCCGGCGTATCCGTGCCCTTGACCAAGTCATGGGCGCAGGACCAGCGGATCTCGACGCCACCGAACAGATAGGCCTTCGAGCGGGCCATCTTGAACAGGCGGGCCGGCTTGAAATGATGGCCGTCCTTGAAGATCTGCGGGTCGGGCAGGAAGCGGATCTTGGTGCCGCGCCGGTTCTGCACCCGGCCGAGCTCCTCCAGGCCGCCCTGGGGAATGCCGCGCGAGAAACGCTGGCGGTAGAGCATCTGGCCGCGCGCCACCTCGACGTCGAGCTCGACCGACAGGGCGTTGACCACGGAAACGCCGACGCCGTGCAGACCGCCTGACGTCTCATAGACCTTGCTGTCGAACTTGCCGCCGGCATGCAGCGTGCACATGATGACTTCGAGCGCCGACTTGTCGGGAAATTTCGGATGCGGGTCGATCGGGATGCCGCGACCGTTGTCGGTCACCGTCAGCGAGCCGTCCACGTCGAGTTCGACGTCGATCCAGGTGGCATGGCCGGCGACCGCCTCGTCCATCGCATTGTCGATGACCTCGGCGAACAGGTGGTGCAGGGCCTTTTCGTCGGTGCCGCCAATATACATGCCGGGCCGCCGGCGCACCGGCTCCAGGCCTTCGAGCACTTCGATCGAGGATGCCGTATAGCCCTGTTCGCCCGGCGTTCCCGCCGGGGCCTTCGGCTGAGGCTTCACCGCCTCGAGCTTCGGCCGCGCCGGAGCCGGTGCCGCGACGGCCGGCTTGTCCGCGCTTGCCGCGCCGCCGAACAGGTCGTTGGAATTCTCCATTGCACACCATGGTCTAAAAGGGCCAGACGACGCACCCCCGAATCGATCAGCCCATCATGGCACAAGCGTGCCAGGAAGCGAACGGAACGGAAACGGAATGCCCGGGACATTGTTCTGCCGAGGCCCGATATCAGACATTCCGCCGGGCTGGAACCCAGGCCCGGTCAGTCGGTCGTCGCCGCCCGGTCGGTTGTCGGCGATATAGGCGATGCCAGCCAGGACCGCCATGAGCGGATCGCATGCAGGCGGCCTTGCATCGGGGCGATGGCGGTGCGACAGCGGCCGACGGAACCTGGCCGATCATCCGCGCGTCATTCCGAGGTGATCGCCCGCCAGGCCCGAGGAAACGGTTCATGACCCATCAGCAATCCCTGCCTTCACCGTATCGGCCGGCGCCGGTCTATGCCGGTTTTCTCCTGCTCTGCTTCGCCATCGCGGCGGCCGGCGGCCTCGCCAATTCCTACGGCCTGACCGACTGGTATCCGGCCTTGATCAAGCCGTCCTTCAATCCGCCGAACTGGCTGTTCGCGCCGGCCTGGACGGTGCTCTACGCCATGATCGCGGTTGCGGGCGCTCGCCTCGTCCTGTCGCCGAGCCAGGGCAAGGCGCCGGCCATCACGGCCTTTGCCGTCCAGCTGGCGCTCAACGCGGCCTGGTCCTGGGTGTTCTTCTACGGCCATGCCATCGGCGCGGCGCTCGGGGTGATCATCGCGCTCTGGCTTGCCATCGCCGCGACGATCGGGCTCGCCTGGCCGAAGGATCGCATGGCGTCGGCGCTGCTGATCCCCTATCTAGCCTGGGTGAGCTACGCGACGCTGCTCAATGGCGCGATCTGGCGGCTCAACGGCTGACAACGGACAAGGCCCATGACTTTCACCATGCTCGTTCCCTTCGCTATCGGCGCGGTCGCCATCGTGCTGCTGATGGGGCTTGTCAACATGCTGCGCAACGGCTCGGCGAGCACCTCGCAGACGCTGATGCGCTGGCGCGTCGGCCTGCAGTTCCTCGCCATCATCATCATCGTCATCGCGATCTACATGAAGGCCGGCTGACCGGCGGGGGCGGAAATCAGGCCATGGTGAAACTGAACAAGATCTACACGAAGACCGGCGATGACGGCACGACCGGGCTCGCCGCCGGCGGCCGCCGGCTCAAATTCGACCTGCGCGTCGAGGCCTATGGCATTGTCGACGAAGCCAATGCCGCGATCGGCCTGGCCCGGCTGCACACCGCCGACCGGCCTGATATCGATGCCATGCTGTCGCGCATTCAGAACGACATGTTCGATCTCGGTGCCGATCTCGCGACCCCGGATACCGGCGAGGCGCTCGGCTACGAGGCGCTGCGCATCGTGGCGGCCCAGGTCGAGCGGCTCGAGGCCGAGATCGACCAGCTCAATGCCGAATTGAAGCCGCTGAAGAGCTTCATCCTGCCGGGCGGCAGCCCGGCCTCGGCGCATCTGCATCTCGCCCGCACCGTCAGCCGGCGCGCCGAGCGCGTGATGGTCGAATTGTCGCGCCAGATGGGCGAGGTCGTCTCCGAGGCCTCGCTGCAATATATCAACCGGCTGTCGGATTTCCTTTTCGTCGCCGGCCGCGCTCTCAACGACCAGGGCGCGCGTGACGTGCTCTGGGTGCCGGGCGGCAATCGGTAGACGGGTGAGGGCGGGAGCGCAGCCCTCCTGGGGCGCGCAGGGGACGGTCGTCGTTCGGCGCGGGCGCCGGAACCACACTCCTCACCTCTCCCCGGCGGGGAGAGGTCGGCGCGCAGCGCCGGGAGAGGGGGATTAGAGGTTTCAGAACAAGGCTTTGCGCATGTCGCATGGTGACTTCTCGTCGCGCGCCTCGCCCCCTCTCCCGATCTTTCGCTGCGCTCAAGATCGACCTCTCCCCGCCGGGGAGACGTAAAGGTGTGTGGGCGCGCGCGCGAAGTCCTGAAGGGTGAGCGACCAAGGCTCTGGGCCGACAATCGCACTTGGTTCCACCAGGTCTGCGCGCACCAGCGAGTTGATTGCGCAGAGTGCGCGGGTCCAGCAGGCAATGCCCCGATCCCGCAAAAATCCTTGACAGGCGGGCTGCTCCACAGCACATAGGCGCCCCATGAACACGATCTCGACCAGCACCCGACGCCGTAGCCTCATCCTTCGATGAGCGCGCGCGATCGTTTGCTTCGATCGATCTGATCGCCGCGCCTCCAGCGCGGCTTTTTTTTCACCTGATTCACCGCCTCCCACACTCGCTTCAACATCTCGCCCCAGCGGAGACCTGCCATGGCTACGAAAGCCAAAATCGCGATCCTCGGCGCTTCCGGCTATACCGGTTCCGAACTCGTCCGCCTGCTGCTCCGGCATCCGCGCGTCGAGATCGTGCTGATGACCGCCGACCGGAAGGCCGGCCAGCCGATGGCCGAGGTGTTTCCGCAATTCGCGCCGTTCCAGCTGCCCGATCTCGTCTCGATCGACAGCATCGACTGGAAGAGCGCGGCGGTCGACCTGGTGTTCTGCGCACTGCCGCACGGCACGACGCAGACGGTGATCGCCTCGATCATGAAGGCCCGGGCAGACATCAAGATCGTCGATCTCTCCGCCGATTTCCGGCTGGCCAATCCGGCCGACTACGCCCGCTGGTACGGCCACGAGCATCACGCGCTGGATGTCCAGCAGGAGGCCGTCTACGGCCTGCCCGAGTTGCATCGCGCGGTGATCAAGAAATCCCGGCTGGTGGCCAATCCCGGCTGCTACCCGACCTGTTCGATCCTGCCGCTGGCGCCGCTGCTGCGGAAAAAGGCGATCGAGACCGACAACATCGTCGTCGATGCCAAGTCGGGCGTCTCGGGCGCCGGCCGCGCGGCCAAGGAAGGCAGCCTCTATTGCGAGGTGACCGAGGGCATCCATGCCTATGGGGTCGCCGGCCACCGCCATTCCTCGGAGCTCGACCAGGAGCTGTCGCTGATTGCGGGCAAACCGGTCATCGCCACCTTCACACCCCATCTCATGCCGATGAGCCGGGGCATGCTGGCGACCACCTATGTCACCGCCAAGCGCGGCCGGACCGCGGCCGACCTGCATGCGATCATTGCCCAGGCCTATGCCCGGGAGCCCTTCGTGCATGTCCTGCCGCTCGGCCAGACGCCGCAGACCCGTCATGTGCGGGGCTCGAACCTGATCATGATCGGCCTGGTCCAGGATCGGGTGCCGAACCGGGTCATCGTGGTCTCGGCCATCGACAACCTGGTCAAGGGCGCCTCCGGCCAGGCGGTCGAGAACATGAACCTGGTGCTCGGCTATCCCGAGACGCTGGGGCTGGAGCAGATCGCGCTGTTCCCTTGAGCGGCAGGGCGCCCGGCCAGCCGGGCGCCCCGATCCGCTAGCGCGGACGCGTCATGTTGGCGGCGACCGAGGTGGTGAAGGAGAACAGCGCGTCGCCCGCGATGACGCCTCCGGCGAACACTTCCATCGTCGTCTGGCCGGTCGGAGAGCCGCGCCGCAACCAGAGCAGCCGCGCGACGAGGCCGACCAGCACGGCCCAGCCGGCGAGCGGGCTCGACAGCAGCAGGCCGGTCGCGAGCAGGACGCCGAGCTGTCGTTTGGCGCCGCCGAGCCATTGCAGCAGCGCGCCGGGAATGGCCCAGACCAGCAGGCTCGTCGCGGTCGAGCCGGACACGCCGGCCTTGATCGCCGCGGCATAGACGCGGTCGATCGGCGGGATCAGGTCCTGGGCGAAGAAGCTCGGCCAGGACAGGCCGACGACCACGATGGCGACGGCGAAAGCGATGAGCGAGGCATAGAGCTGCTCGCGCCGGCCATCGAGCTCGAAGCGCATGGAATGGCCGCCGCGCAGGATGGTGCCGGCCTTCAGATCATAGCCCATGTCGGCGAAAGCCGGGCCGGTGGCCGCGGTGAAACCGGCCAGCAGGGCCAGCGCGGTGATCGGAAAGCCGATCATGATGCCGATCATCAGGGTGATCAGGGCCACCGCGAAGGCCGGGAACCAGCCGGTATGCATGGCGGCAAGGCCGACGATCAGCTCGTGGATAAGCGCCGCGAGCGCGGCATAGACGACGAAGGCGACGAGCATGCCCACCGGCATGTCGGCGACGAGGCCGCCCGCCGCCGCGATGAAGGCGGCAATGGCGACATAGGCCAGCGACCCGAAGCCGAGCGTGCGCCTGACATCGATGGCGCCGCCGGCCATGCCCTGTCGCGACGGCTTGCGCCAGATATGCGGCAGCATCTGGACGAGCGCCATGAGGCCGGCGCCGACCATCATGCCGTGCGGCACGAAGGCGGCGGCGATGTCGCCCTTCGGAAACAGGACGGCGAAGACCGGCCCGGAGAACAGCACGCCCGAATAGCCGCGCAGCAGGAGGCCGAGGCCGAACATGCCGAGCGCCCAGATATTGCCGATGAAGGCCGAGCCGAAGGCCGACATCGGGATGCCGAACCACGAGCCCGCCGCGCCGCAGCCCACGCCGAGGCCGAGAACCCAGGCGCTGCGCCCGCCCTCGTCGCCGGCCCGGATGGCCTCGGCCGCGGCGACACCAGGCGGCCAGGCGCCTTCGGCCGGGAACATGGCGCTGCCATAGAGGCGGTAGAGCAGGTAGCCGTCGAGCACCATGGCGGCGGCGACGCCGATGAACATCGGCACGATCAGGTCCGGCCGGCCGAGCGCATAGGGAATGCCGATCGGCAGCAGCAGGCTGTTGGCGGCGCCGAAGGTGGCCGAGGAAATGGCGCTCTGCACCAGGTTCTGGACATGGGTCGAGCGGTAGCGCCGAAAGATCTGCAGCGGGATGCGGGCGAGCGCCATGGCCGCCAGCGCGCCGACGATCGAGGTGTTCGGGGTGATGCCGAGGGTCGTCAGGATCTGCATCCCGATAATGCCGCCAAAGGCCGACATGATCAGTACGAGCAGGAGCGTAGCCGGCTCGATAACCCTGGGATGGCGCGGCTCCGCCGTCGCAGCCGGGCGTTCCTCGTCGGCGTCGGTGCCGGCCGCGGCCATGGGTATGGCGCCGGCGGCCACATTGTGCGTCACCATCTCGAAATTCCCCTCTTGTCGATTTTGGGGAACGGTAGAGAGCGCCCGGCGGCATCGATATACGTGCGCGCACTTAGCGCCGCGGTGGCGGCACCACGGCTTTTCGGGACCGATACGGTGCCGGCACTATCGCGGCGACGCCATCAGGGCGCGCCGGATCAGCTCGGTCACCGAGGTGGCGCCGAGCTTGGCCATGGCCCGGGCGCGGTGGATCTCGACCGTGCGGTGGCTGATGCTGAGCGAACGCGCGATGAGCTTGTTGGCGCCGCCCTCGAGCACCAGTTCGAGCACCTCGCGCTCGCGCGGCGTCAGCACGGCCGTCGCCTCGGCCAGGCGCTTCAGGAGGTCGGCCCCGGAATAGGCCTCGTTCGCTGACCCGACCGGGCGGCCGGTGATGTCGGCGAGCCGCATCCGGGCGGCGCCGGCGATGATGCGCCGGGCCGGAACGACCAGCTTGCCGGTGGTTTCGGCGACCTGGCGCGCCATCGCCTCGGTATAGCCGACCGAATGCATCAGGATCAGATCGGCCCCGGCGACCCGGTTCATGGCGTCGTCGAGGCGGGCGCTGTGGCCGCCCTTGACGGTGGCATGGGCGCTCTGCAGCAGGGTTCCGTAACCGAAGGCCGCCAGCACCGCGCCCTGGCGGGGCAGGGGGAATATCACGCCGATGCGGGCATCGCCGACCACCAGGGCGGCGATCCAGGCATCCACCGCGCGCTGGCCGTGAACCAGCGGCGTGCGGGTCGCGAGCGGCGTGAACAGGCCGGTGGTGGCCAGAACGATGAGATCGTAGCCGAGGCCATCCACGCGGGCGACCAGCTCCTCGACCCGCTCGGTGGCGAAGCGGACCTGCACGATGGCGTGGGTTCCGTCGGATAGCGGCGCGAACAGGCCGAAATCGTCGTCGTCGGGGGCATGCCGGACAATGGTTTCACGCGCCAGGCCGTCCAGGGCGCCGAAACCGTCGCAGGCGGCGCCTGCGAGGATCGCCTCGATCTCCGGCATCAGGTCCGGACGCGGGGTCTGGCCGACCGTGACGATGGCGATGCGCGGCGCGCGCTCCTCTGTCACCTGGTCCCTCCCGATACGAGCGCGCACGTATAGATGGCCGAAAGGCCGCCCCATAGGTTCGCACGAACACGAAACGGGGACACCATGCAACGAAAGATCGAGCGAGAAGAGCTGGAGCCATTGGCGACGGGCGCCTGGATCCTCGGCACCGGAGGCGGGGGATCGCCCTATTCGTCCTATCTCGGCATCCGCAAATTTTATGACGAGGGCGGTCATGTCACGCTGATCGACCCGCAGGACCTGGCCGATGACGATCTCGTCGCCGTGGTCTCGACCATGGGCGCGCCGCTGGTGTTCCAGGAGCGGATGACCGATCCGGAACTGGCGGTCAAACCGGTGCGCATGATGGAGGACTATCTCGGCCGCCGGTTTCGCGCGGTGATGACCATCGAGGTCGGTGGCAGCAACGCTTTCCAGCCGCTGCTGGTGGCCGCGGCGAGCGGCCTGCCGGTGGTCGATGCCGACGCCATGGGCCGGGCCTTTCCGGAAGCGCAGATGACCAGCTTCGCGATCGCCGACCTCGCGGTCTTTCCGCATGCCCTGGCCGATGTCAGGGACAATGAGGTGATGGTGGCGCGCGCCGCCAACTGGACCTGGATGGAGCGCATCCGCCGCAAGGTCTGCACCGAGCTCGGTTCGGTCTCGGCGACCTGCCAGGCGCCGCGCACCGGCGCCGAGATCAAGCGCCACGCCATCCACCACACCACGTCGCGGGCGATCGCGCTCGGGCGCGAGGTGCGGCGGGCGCGCGCGGCGCATGGCGATCCGGTCGCCGCGACCATCGCCGCGGCCGAGGGAACCATGCTGTTCCGCGGCAAGATCACCGACGTCCAGCGGCGCACCACCGAGGGGTTCCTGCGCGGCGACGTGACGATCGCCGGCCTCGACGCGGATGCCGGCGCCAGTTTCGCGGTCGCCTTCCAGAACGAATATACCATTGGCTGGCGCGACGGCGTGGTGGCGGTGACCACGCCCGACCTGATCTGCGTGCTGGACAGTGTTTCCGGCGAGGCGATCGGCACGGAGAGCTTGCGCTACGGCCAGCGGGTCAGCGTCATCGCGCTGCCGTCGCCCGAGATCCACCGGACACCCAAGGGGCTGACCCATGTCGGGCCGAGGGCGTTCGGGCACGACGTCGATTATGTCAGCGTATTCAAGGGTTCGCGCGGGGAGATCAGGGCATGAGCCGCATCGGGATCGACGTTGGAGGCACAAATACCGACGCGGTGCTGGTCGCCGACGGCAAGGTGGTGGCCGCGATCAAGACCGCGACCACCGAGGACGTGCTGAGCGGCGTCAGGACGGCGCTCGCCGCGCTGCTGAAGGCCGCCGGCGACCATCCGGCCGCCGGCGCCATCGAAACGGTGGTCATCGGCACCACCCATTTCACCAATGCGGTGGTCGAGCGGCGCGGCCTCGAAAGGGCGGCGGCGCTGCGCATCGGCCTGCCGGCCAATGCCGGCCTGCCGCCGTTCATCGACTGGCCGGCGGATCTGGCCGGTGTCGTGCGCGGCAGCGTGTTCATGGTGTCGGGCGGTCACGAATATGACGGCCGGCCGATCGTGCCGCTCGACCGCGGCGCCATTCGCGACGCCGCGCGCCGGATCGCCGACAGCGGCATCGCGGCGGTTGCGGTGACCAGCGTGTTCTCGCCGCTGACCGCCGAGAACGAGGTCGAGGCGGCTGAGATCCTGCGCGAGGAGGTGCCCGGCATCGGCATCACCCTGTCGTCGGATCTCGGCCGGATCGGCCTGCTCGAGCGGGAAAACGTCACCTTGCTCAATGCCGGGCTGCAGGCCCTGGCGCGCAAGACGACGGCGGCCTTCGTCGACGCCATCAGGCAGAGCGGCATCGTCGCGCCGCTCTATCTCACCCAGAATGACGGCACGATCATGCATGCCGGCCTCGCCGAACGCTATCCGGTCTATTGTTTCGCCTCGGGCCCGACCAACAGCATGCGCGGGGCGGCCTTCCTGTCGGGCCTCGCCGATGGCATCGTCGTCGATGTCGGCGGCACCACCAGCGATATCGGTTCTCTCAAGGGCGGTTTCCCGCGTGAGGCCAATGCGGCGGTCGAGATCGGCGGGGTGAGGACCCTGTTCCGCATGCCTGACCTCTTGTCGCTCGGCCTCGGCGGCGGCACGGAAATCTCCGCCGACGGCCTGCGGATCGGCCCGCGCAGCGTCGGCTACCGGCTGCTGGACAAGGCCCTGGCCTGCGGCGGCAACACCTTGACGGCCACCGATATCGCTGTCGCCGACGGCCGCCTCGATCTCGGCGAGCGCCGCCGCCTCGCGCATCTGACGCCGGCCTTCGTCCGGGCGGTCAGCGAGCGCATGGGGCAGATGATCTCGGACGGTGTCGATCGCATGAAGACCGATGCCTCGGATGTGCCCTTGCTGGCGGTCGGTGGCGGCAGCTTCCTCATTCCCGACCGGGTCGCCGGTGCCTCGGCTGTCGTCCGGGTCGAGCATCACGCCGTCGCCAATGCGGTCGGCGCGGCGATCGCCCAGGTCAGCGGCGAGGTCGACCAGATCTTCTCCGGGGTCGGCCGGGCCGAAGCGATCGGCCGGGCCGAAGCGGAGGCGGCGCGGCGGGCGATCGATGCCGGCGCCGATGCCGGCAGCCTCGCGACCATCGAGGTCGAGGACATCCCGCTGTCCTATCTGCCGGGTGATGCCCGACGGGTGCGCGTGCGGATGATCGGCGACATCAGGCCGCGCGCGAAGGAGGCGGCTGAACGGGGCGTGCCGGAGGCGGTGAGCTGACCTGAGAGTGGGTGAAGACGAATGGCCGGCGGTGCACGCCGGCCCCGGTGACTGGCGATTGGGCAGGATGCTTTGCCCGACCGTCAGTCGTCCTTCGAGCTCTTGCGAGCCTCGAAGGACGGCCGACCGTTGTGCAAGACCATCCGGCCGCAGCCGCTCAGCGCATCATCAAGGTGGCGAGCCGCTCGCGCTGGCTATCGTTCCACGGCGTCGAGCGTTTCAGGGCCATGTCGACCTGGGCCGTCGTCGATGCCGCGCTGACATGGCGCTGGCCGTCGACGAAGACCGCCTGGTCGAAGGCGATCGACGCGCCGCCCACCTTGACGATGCCGGTCGCGATCTGGACGAAGCCGGGATAGAGGATTTCGCGGTGGTAGTGGATATCGATGTGAACCAGCGAGATGCCGCGGCCTTCGCTGGTCAGGCGGATGCCCTCGCGCGCGAAAAACTCGGTGCGGCCGATTTCCAGATAGGTCGCGATAACCGCGTTGTTGACGTGGTTGTTCGGGTCGAGATCGCCGTAGCGGATGGGATGCACCGTCACGAACGGGTAGGCGGCGAGCGCGGCGCGCTCGCTCATCGGAACTCTCTGGCTCAATCCTTCACCTTCACGTAGCGGCCGGGCGCGTCCTCGATGGCCGGATAGGCTTTGGTCCCGACCGGGCGCGCGGCAACTTCCCTGCCATCGTGACGCCTAACCCATTCGCGCCAATGCGGCCACCAGGATCCGGGATGTTCGGTGGCGGTGGCGAGCCAGTCCTCGAACCGGCCGGTCGGCGGTCCGCCGAGCCAGTGCTGATACTTGTTCTTGGCCGGCGGATTGACCACGCCGGCAATATGACCCGAGCCGGCCACGACATATTCGACCGGGCCGCCAAAGGCCGAGGAGCCGACGAACACCGAGCGGGCAGGCGCGATGTGGTCTTCCCGGCTCGCCAGATTATAGACGGGCACCTTGACCTTCTTCAGGTCCAGGGTCTCGCCGGCGACCTGCATGCGGCCGTTCGACAGATCGTTCTGCAAGTAGCAATGGCGCAGGTAGAATGAATGATTGGCCGCCGGCATGCGTGGCGAATCAGCGTTCCAATAAAGCAGGTCGAAGGGCATCGGCGCCTTGCCCTTCATGTAATTATTGACGAAATAGTTCCAGATCAGGTCGTTCGAGCGCAGCATGTTGAAGGCATTGGCCATCTGCTTGCCTTCGAGATAGCCGGTCTGGGCCATGCGCTTTTCGAGCGACTGGATCTGTTCCTCGTCGACGAAGACTTTCAGGTCGCCGGCATAGGTGAAATCGACCTGGGTGGTGAAGAAGGTCGCCGTCTCGACCCGGTCGATGCCCTTGGCGGCCATATAGGCGAGCGCCACCGCCAGCAGCGTGCCGCCGACGCAATAGCCGATGGTGTGGACCTTCTTCTGCCCGGTGATCTCGCTGGCGACGCGCAGCGCCTCCAGCGGCCCCTCCAGCATATAGTCGCCGAAGCCCTTGTGGGCGTGACGCTGGTCGGGATTGACCCAGGAGATGACGAACACGGTCAAGCCCTGGTCGACCGCCCATTTGATGAAGCTTTTGTCCTGGACCAGGTCGAGAATGTAGAACTTGTTGATCCAGGGCGGCACGATGACCAAGGGAACGGCGCCGACCGTCTCGGTGGTCGGGTTATATTGGATCAACTGGATCAGGTCGTTTTCAAAGACCACCTTGCCGGGCGTCATGGCGAGGTTCTTGCCGAGCGCGAAAGGCGTGTCGTCGGATTGCCGGATCCGGAGGTCGCCGCCGCCGCGCTCGATGTCCTCGGCCATCATCTGCATGCCGCGCACCAGGTTCTCGCCGCTCGACCCGATGGTCTCGCGCAGCAGTTCCGGGTTGGTCGGCACGAAGTTGGACGGCGACAGGGCGTTGGCGATCTGCCGGGTGTAGAACGAGGCCTTGTGCTTCATGTGGCCGTCGATCTCGGCCTGCTCGACCAAGCTTTCGGCGAGCCCCGTGGTCACCAGGTAGAACTGCTTCAGGAAAGCAAAAAACGCGTTGTCGTTCCACTGCGGGTCCTTGAAGCGGCCGTCGCGCGGATCGGACTTGGCGACCGGCTCGGCTTTCTTGCCGGCCATCGTCTTCAGCGAGGCGCCCCACAGGTCCATGTAACGGCTGGTGATTTCCGTCTGGGCCGTCATCGCGCGCTGCGGATCCTTCAGCCAGAACTCGGCGACCTGGCCGAGCGTCTTGACGACATCGGCCACGCCATCGGGCTGGTCGCTCGGGTGGCTGCCGGTTTCCCGGGGCTTGAGATAGGCGGCGAGCGCCTTGCCGCCGAGCTCGACCATGCGTGCCACATTGGCCGACAGCCGCTCGACATCCATGGCGCGGAAGCGGAACGGATCCTCCGGCGCGGCGTCGGCCCCGGGCGGCGGCGGCGATGCCCCGGCCGGCTTGCCCGCGGGCGCCGGTTTCGGTTCGGACGACGGACGCGCGGCTGCGCCGCCCTCGATGGCCACCAGGACCGGCTTGGCGACAGGCGGCCGTGCCTGCGGCTTCGGCGGGGCTTCCTTCACCGTTTCCAGGGACTTGGTGCTTGCCGACGCGGCCTTGACCGCGACCGCCGCGGGGGTTTTGGCGGGGGTCTTGGCAGGCGCCGCGGCTTTGCTCTTGGCACCGCCGCGCCGGGCTGTCGGCCGGCTGGCCGGAACCTCCGCCGCGGGCGTCGCCGCCACGGCCTTGGCCTTGCTGGCGCCGCCGGTCCGTTGCGATGTTGGCGAAGCGGCTCCGGCTGCCGCAGGCTTGACGGTCTTGGGTTCGGCGGTCGTCGATTTCGGCTTGGTCGTCGATTTCGGTTTGGTCGTCGATTTCGCCTTGGCCGCCGGTTTGGCCGCGGCGGGCGCAATTGTCGCAGGGGCCGGTTTCGCGCGCGACGCGGTTTTGGCTGTGCCCGTCGCCGTGGGCGAGGTGATCACCACGGCGGCCGGAGATTCGCTCTTCGCCTCGGCTTTGCCGGCGGGGCCGCGGGGGGCTTTGGCGGGCGATTTTCCAGCATTTGCCGAGGCGCGCGCGGCCCCCTGCGTCTTCGGCTTGCTCGAATCGCGTTTCGCCATGAGCTTCCCTCCGAAATTCGCCGCTTTCGTGCCACACGAAATCGGTCCACTTTTTCGTTGGGACATATTAGGAAGGCCGCAGGCGCGCCGCCAGCGAAAGATGGCGGCGAGGCCACCTGGAGATCGATATGCGTGAGATGACGGATCAGACCGCGACCATCCGGCGCCGGAGCAAGGCGGGCCTCGCCGCAGTGGCGCTCGCGGCCCTCGCGCTCGCCGGCTGCCAGACGGCCAATGACGGTTATCCCTCGCCCTATGGCCCGTCGCGCCGCGTGCCCTTGCCGGCGGTCGCCGGTGGCGGCCTTTGGCAGCCGATCCCGCTCAGGGCCTCGGGTTATGGCGCGTCGACGCTGATCTCGCGGCTGCCGGAGGCGCCGCGCGTGCCGGCACCGGCGCGCTCGTCGGAGACGCCGGAACTGCTGACGCCGGCCCAGCAGACCGCCCGCCGGGGCGAACTGGAGGCCGCGCGCAACGCGCATGTCGGCGCGATGGACCGCCGGCTGACCACCAGTGGCCGTATCCATGGCCCCGATCCGGGCTCGCGCCCGGCGCTCGATCCCGAGACCGATCGCGAACCGGCGCCGACCCGCCAGCCGGAGTGAGGCCGCAGCCGCGGCGCAACCTTTAGACGTTCCGTCGGACGCTCCGTCGGACGGCCCCTGGAACGTTCCCTCGCCCGGCGCCTGCCTCGGGCGCCGACAGCCCATCAGACAAGCATTCCGCAGTCGCTCCCGCCGTGATAGGTCTTGCTGGCCCTCACGGGGTTTCCTCGCCACATCCAACCCGATCAGATCCGATGACAACGACCGACTTTCACCGTATCCGCCGCCTGCCACCCTATGTGTTCGAGCAAGTGAACAAGGTGAAGGCCGCGGCGCGAGCTAAGGGCGTCGACATCATCGATCTCGGCATGGGCAACCCGGATCTGCCGGCTCCCGACCATGTCATCGAGAAGCTGAAGGAAACCATCGGCAAGCCGCGCACCGACCGCTATTCGGCGTCGAAAGGCATTCCCGGCCTGCGACGCGCCCAGGCTGCCTATTACGAGCGCCGTTTCGGCGTGAAGCTGAACCCCGAGACCCAGGTCATCGCGACGCTCGGTTCGAAGGAAGGCTTCGCCAACATGGCCCAGGCGATCACCGCGCCGGGCGACGTCGTGCTCTGCCCCAATCCGAGCTATCCGATCCACGCCTTCGGCTTCCTGATGGCCGGCGGCGTCATCCGCTCGGTGCCGGCGACGGCGGACGAGGAGTATTTCCGCGCGATGGAACGCGCGATGCAGCACTCGATCCCCAAGCCGATCGCGGTGATCGTCTGCTATCCCTCCAATCCGACCGCCCAGGTGGCCGATCTCGACTTCTATGGCGAGCTGGTCCGCTTCGCCCGGAAGCACGACCTGATCGTGCTGTCGGATCTCGCTTATGCCGAGGTCTATTTCGACGACAAGAACCCGCCGCCGTCGATCCTGCAGGTGCCCGGTGCTTTCGATGTCGCGGTCGAATTCACCTCGATGTCGAAGACTTTCTCCATGGCCGGCTGGCGCATGGGCTTCGCCGTCGGCAACGAGCGGCTCTGCGCGGCGCTCGCCAGGGTCAAGAGCTATCTCGACTATGGCGCCTTCACCCCGGTGCAGGTCGCAGCCACCGCCGCGCTGAACGGCCCCGAGGATTGCATCCGCGAGATGCGCGAGACCTATAAGAAGCGGCGCGACGTGCTGATCGACAGCTTCGGCAAGAGCGGCTGGGCGGTTCCGGCGCCGCAGGCCTCGATGTTCGCCTGGGTGCCGATCCCCGAGCCGTTCAAGCCGCTCGGCTCGCTCGAATTCGCCAAGCTGCTGGTCGAAAAGGCCGAAGTGGCGGTCGCGCCGGGCATCGGCTTCGGCGAGCATGGCGACGACTATGTGCGCATCGCCGTGGTCGAGAACGAGCAGCGCATCAAGCAGGCGGCGCGCAATATCAAGCGGTTCTTCGACACCGCCGCCACGACGCTGCACAATGTGGTGCCGCTGGCAGCGGCCGGCCGCTAATCCCCGGGATATCGGACATCAGCATGATCAGGGTTGTCGTCGTCGGCGCGACCGGTTGGGTCGGCCGTGAGCTGGTCAAGGCGGTGGCGGCCGCCGCCGATCTCGAACTCGCCGGCGCCGTCGCGCGCACCGCCGCCGGCCAGGATGCCGGCACGGCGGCCGGTATCCAGGCTCTCGGCGTCAAGCTGGCGGCAAGCCTCGACGAGGCCCTGGCCAGCCCGAGCGACGTGGTGATCGACTACACCAAGCCGCAGGCGGTGAAGGGCCATGCGCTGAGCGCATTGAAGGGGGGCCGGCACGTGGTGGTCGGTACCTCCGGCCTGACCGCCGACGACTATGCCGAGATCGACGCGGCCGCCCGGGCCGCCGGCCGAGGCGTCATCGCCGCCGGCAATTTTTCGATCACGGCATCGCTTTTGAAGCGCTTCGCGACGCTCGCCGCGCGTCATATTCCCGATGTCGAGATCATCGACTACGCCTCGGCCAAAAAGCCGGACGCGCCGTCGGGAACCGGCCGCGAACTCGGCGAGATCCTGTCGAAGATCCGCCTGGAGCCGACCTCCAGGCCGGTCGGCGAGCTCGGCGGCATCCAGGAGACGCGTGGCGGCGCGGTCAATGCCGGCGGCATCGCCGTACAGGTCCATTCGGTGCGCATGCCGTCCTTCGTCCTGTCGGCGGAGGCGATCTTCGGTCTGCCCGACGAGCGGCTGACCATTCGCCACGATGCCGGTTCGTCGGCGGCGCCTTATGTCGGCGGCACTCTGCTCGCCGCGCGCAAGGTCGCCGGCCAGACCGGCCTGGTGCGCGGCATCGACCACCTGATCGACTAGGCGCGCGATCAGCGGGGCAGGGGTGCTCATCCCAGCCTTCCACCGGCCGGTGCTTTTCTTGCTTTGACCGGCCAAATCGGGCAAAAGCCCGGCGCGGCGCGTTGCCGCCCACAGGTCGCGGATCCCCTCGTCATGCAGGACATTTTGAAGGTAGGCATTGCCGGCCTCGGCACGGTGGGCGCGTCGGTGGTGCGGCTGATGGCCAAGCGCGACAATCTCCTGAGCGAGGCCGCCGGCCGGCACATCAAGGTCGTGGCGGTCAGCGCGCGCTCGCGCGAAAAGGACCGCGGCATCGTCACCGACGGCATGCGCTGGGTCGACGATCCCGTGGCTTTGGCGACCGATCCGGCCATCGACGTGTTCGTCGAGCTGATGGGCGGTTCGGAAGATCCGGCCAAGCAGGCGGTCGAGGCGGCGCTCGGCGCCGGCAAGGCGGTGGTCACCGCCAACAAGGCGCTGCTGGCCGCGCATGGCACGACGCTGGCGCGGCGGGCCGAGAAGAAGGGCGTGCCGCTGAATTTCGAGGCGGCGGTCGCCGGCGGCATCCCGGTCATCAAGACCCTGCGCGAAGGCCTGGTCGGCAATGCCATCGAGCGCGTCTACGGCATCCTCAATGGCACCTGCAATTACATCCTGACCCGCATGGCGGATGAGGGCATCTCCTTCGAGGAATGCCTCAAGGACGCCCAGCGGCTCGGTTATGCCGAGGCCGATCCGACCTTCGACGTCGATGGTTTCGACACCGCCCATAAATTGTCGCTGCTCACCAGCCTCGCCTTCGGCACGCTGGTCGACACCAAGGGCATTTCCATCGAGGGCATCCGGTCGATCAAGCCGGTGGATCTCAAGATGGCCGACGAGCTCGGCTACCGGGTGAAGCTGCTGGGCGTCGCCCAGCGCACCGCCGACGGCGTCGAGCAGCGCGTGCATCCGACCTTCGTGCCCAAGGATTCGGCGATCGCCCAGGTCAATGGCGTGCTCAACGCAGTGGCGATCGACGCCGATGCGGTCGACCTGACCCTGGTCGGCCCGGGCGCCGGCGGCGACGCCACGGCTTCCGCCGTGATCGCCGATATCGTCGACATCGCGCGTGGCCATCGCACCGCGCCGTTCATCCGGCCGGTGGCGACGCTGACCCAGCCGACCCGCGCGCCGCTGACCCGTCACGAGGGCGGCTATTACATCCGCCTCGAGGTGGTCGACCGGCCGGGCACGGCGGCGCGGATCGCCTCGCGCATGGCGCAGAACAAGATTTCGCTGGAATCGATTGTTCAAAGGCGCTCTGGTCCGGTGCGCGGCGGCACCGATCCGGCGGCGGCCGAAGCGCCGGCTCCGGTCGTGCTGATCACCTATGCCACCACTGAGGCGGCGGTGCAGCGCGCGCTGAAATCCATGGATACCGACGGCGTTCTGCTTGGGCGGCCGCAGGTCATCCGCATCGAACGCAGTTGATCAAGAACACTCTCCGAGGGGATTACCGACATGGCCGATCAAGGGCTTTCCATTCCGAAGAACCTGGTCATCGAGCGCGTTCTGTCGATGGAACTCGTGCGGGTGACCGAGCGTGCGGCGGTGGCCTCGGCCCGGCTGCGCGGACGCGGCAATGAGAAGGCAGCCGACCAGGCGGCGGTCGACGCCATGCGGCGCGAACTGAACAAGCTGCCGATCGACGGCACCGTGGTGATCGGCGAGGGTGAGCGCGACGAGGCGCCGATGCTCTATATCGGCGAACAGGTCGGCACCAAGCGGGGCCCCAAGGTCGATATCGCGCTCGATCCGCTCGAGGGCACGACGCTCTGCGCCAAGGACATGCCGGGCTCGATCGCGGTCATCGCCATGGCCGAACACGGCTCGCTGTTGAACGCCCCCGACGTCTATATGGACAAGATCGCCATCGGGCCGGGCTATCCGAAGGGCACGGTCGATCTCGACGCCACGCCGGTCGAGAACATCCACGCCATCGCCAAGGCCAAGGGCGTCAAGCCGAGCGAGATCACCGCGCTGATCATGGACCGGCCGCGCCATGCCAAGCTGATCGAGGCGGTGCGCGGCACCGGCGCGGCGATCCGCCTGATCACCGATGGCGACGTCGCCGGCGTCATCCACACGGCGAGCGTCGCCGAGACCGGCATCGACATCTATCTCGGCATTGGCGGGGCGCCCGAGGGCGTGCTGGCGGCGGCCGCGCTGCGTTGCGTCGGCGGCCAGATGCAGGGCCGGCTGATCTTCGATTCCGAGGACAAGATCGAACGCGCCCGCACCATGGGCGTCCTCGATCCGAACAAGAAATACGCCATGGAAGAAATGGCTTCGGGCGACGTGATCGTGGCGGCCACCGGCGTCACCGACGGCGCGCTGCTGAAGGGCGTGTTCTTCGGCCCCGACATGATCACCACCGAGACGATCGTCTACCGCTCGACCACCGGCACCGTGCGGCGCATTTTCGGCGAACATCGCCAGTTCGAGAAGTTCCACCTCGATTGATCATGATCAACCCGCGGCGGCTGTTCCTCGGGGTTGAGCAATCGGTCCTCGGCCGCGCCTGGCGCGACCGGCTGGACGATCCGGCCCGCGCCCAGGCGCTGGCCATGTCGCAATCCCACGACCTGCCCGATATCCTGTCGCGGGTGCTCGCCGGACGCGGGGTGACGGCGGAAGGCGTCCAGGCCTTCCTCGAGCCGACGATCCGGGCGGCCATGCCCGACCCCTCCGTCCTGACCGACATGGACCGGGCGGTCGAACGGCTCGCCCGCGCCGTGCTGGCCACCGAGAAGGTCGCGATCTTCGGCGACTACGATGTCGACGGCGCGACCTCGTCGGCGGTGCTGGCGCTGTTCCTGCGCGCTTGCGGTCTCGATCCGGTCATCCGCATCCCCGACCGCATTTTTGAAGGCTATGGCCCGAACAGCGAGGTCATCAGGCAATTGCGCGCCGATGGCGCGACTCTGCTGGTGACGCTCGATTGCGGCACGACCAGCCACGACGTGCTGGCGGAAGCCCAGACGATCGGCTTCGATGTGGTGGTCTGCGACCACCATCAGGCCGACGAGCGGCTGCCCGAGGTGGCCGCGCTGGTCAATCCCAATCGCCTCGACGACCTCTCGGGCCTTGGCCATCTCTGCGCCGCCGGCGTCACCTTCATGATGGTGGTGGCGCTGAACCGGGCGCTCAGGGACCGCGGTTTCTGGACGAGCGGCCGGCCGGAGCCGGATCTGATGCGGCTGCTCGATCTCGTGGCGCTGGGCACGATTGCCGACGTGGTGCCGCTGAAGGGGCTCAACCGCGCCTTCGTGACGCGTGGCCTCGCGGTGATGCGCAAGCGCGACAATGTGGGCCTGCGCGCGCTGATGGATGTCGCCAAGCTGGATGGGCCGCCGACGCCCTATCATCTCGGCTTTCTGATCGGGCCGCGGATCAATGCCGGCGGCCGGATCGGCGATGCCGGCCTCGGCGCCCGGCTGCTGGTGACCGACGATGCCCTGGAAGCCCAGCGGATAGCCACCGAATTGGACCGGCTTAACCGCGAGCGCCAGGTGGTCGAGCTGGGCACGGTGGCGGAAGCCGAAGCCGAGGCGCTGGCCGCGCTCGGTCCGATGGAAGAGGGCACCGCGGTGATCGTCACCGCCGGCAATGGCTGGCATGCCGGCGTCGTCGGCCTGGTCGCTTCGCGGCTCAAGGAGCGGTTCAAGCGGCCGGCTTTCGCCGTCGCCTTCACCGGCGAGACCGGCACCGGATCCGGGAGGTCGCTGCCGGGCGTCGATCTGGGCGCCGCGGTGCGCCAGGCGGTGAGCGAGGGATTGCTGGTCAAGGGCGGTGGTCATGCCATGGCGGCAGGCATCACCGTCTTGCGCGGCCGGTTGGCGGATTTCCGCGCCTTTCTCGAGGACAAGCTGCAGGCCGGCGTCGAAGCCGCCCGGCGCGAGGATGCCCTGGCGATCGACGCGGCGACGACGGCGGCCGCCCTCAAGCCGGAACTCGCCGCGCTGATCGATCGCGCCGGGCCGTTCGGCTCGGGCAATGCCGAGCCGGTGCTGGTGCTGCCGGCTCACACGGTCGTCTATGCCGAGGAGGTCGGCACCGCCCATGTCCGCACCCGGCTGAAGAGCGGCGACAACGCGACGATCGATGCCATTGCCTTTCGGGCCGCCGGCCAGCCGGTTGGCCGCGCGCTTGCCGAAAACCGCGGCCGCCAGCTGCATGTCGCGGGTTCCATCTCGATCGATCGCTGGCAGGGCAGGGAGCGGGTGCAGTTCCGGATCCTGGACGTGGCCGTGCCCGGGCGGGGGTAGGGGGCGAATGGCGAGTGGTTGCGTCAATGCTGGACGTGCATCGCCCCTGGAATTGATGGACTGGCCCTCTTCAGACCCTCACCCGGCAGCTTACGCTGCCACCCTCTGCCGCAAGCGGGCGAGGGTTTACGCGCGTCAACCCTCGCCCACGTCTTCGTGGGAGAGCGTGGCGCCGGCAGGCGCCGGGTGAGGGTGGTTGCGTCAATGCGATCAGCGCATTTCGGGTTTCGCAAGCGCGGCCCGGCGTCCGCCGCTCCTACGACCTGAACGCCGCCGCCTGGCGGAAGCCGTTCAGCAGCCGCATGGCGGTCTTGCCGAGCGCCTGATCGTTGCGTGCGCCCGACAACGCGGACCTGGCCGAAATCGCCTGATGGGCTTCGACCGCGACGATCCTGGCGCGTGGCGCAAGTGTCGGGTCTGCCTGAACGATATCGCGCAGCGCCGCCAGCACCAAAGGCGGCCCGGCCGTCGGCGTGATGCAGGTCTGGGCATCGTCGAGAAGGTCGCGGAAGGACGGTTTCCAGGCGGGATCGGCGAGCCGCCAGCGGATCAGCGCCAGCAGGCCGTCGTCGGGCTCGATCATCCCCAGGGGAGGGCCTTCCGTTGTCGACAACTTGTCCACGGCGCACCCACTCGTACGATCTGCACTGCCCGGCCGGCAAAGTCCCGGCTTGCGAGGATTGAGCTCCCAATGCCGGATTCGGGCAACGGGATACCGCCATGACGGCGCGGTTTATCCACAGCCGGCTATGCTGCATCGCGAAGGTAAAGGCCGCCGGATAATCTGTTTTCGGCGGGCTGGTAAGGCGATTGACCGGTCGCTAGTCTTGCCGTGCGGACGGGCTCGCGGCCCGGACCGCCTGCAGGAGGACAGGATGGGTTTCTTCGATTTCGTCAAGAATGTCGGCAAGAAGCTGGTCGGCGCCAGTGAAGCGCAGGCGGCACCGGCGCCGGCCCTGACCGAGGAAGTGGCGAGTCACGGCTTCGATACCAACAACCTTCAGATCCAGTCGAGCGGCAACGACGTCAAGATCACCGGCCAGGTGAAAACCCAGGAAGAGGCCGAGCGCATCATTCTCGCGCTGGGCAATACAGTCGGCGTGTCGAATGTCGACACCAGCCAACTGGTGGTCAACGCGGCCGGGCCGGGGGCCAAGATGTACACGGTGAAGAAGGGCGATACGCTCTGGAAGATCGCCGAAGAGCATTACGGCAAGGGTGCCGATTACCCGAAGATCGTCGCGGCCAACAACCCGCCGATCGTCAATCCCGATCTGATCCAGCCCGGCTGGGTCTTGCGCATTCCCTGATCGTGCCCGCGCCCGAATTCCCGACAAGGAGAATTCCTGAAGAGGACTTGGGCGGACGAGGCGATAGCCGCATGGAAAATTCGGGTTATTGTTGACTTGGCGGGCGCCTCGACGCTCCCGTCGCCAACGATATCACGGGGGAATACCATGGGCGGACCATCGCGCCGCGGCTTGACGGCCGCGGCTTTCGTCTTGCCATTCGCGCCGGCGGTGCTGAGGGCGCAGGGCTGGCCTTCCGGCACCATCCGGCTGATCGTGCCGTTCCCGGCCGGCGGCTCGGTCGACGCCATGGCGAGGCTGGCGCAGCCCGGCCTGGAGCGGCGCCTCGGCACCACTGTCATTGTCGAAAACCGCCCGGGGGCGGGCGGCAGTGTCGGCGCCAATATGGTGGCGAAATCGCCGCCCGACGGCCTGACCTGGCTGTTCGTTTTCGATACCCACGCGGTCAATCCGACGCTCCTGCCGTCCATGGGGTTCGATTCCGGCCGGGACCTCGATCCGGTCATGCTGATCGGCACCGCGCCGATGGTGATCACGGCCCATCCGAGCCAGCCTTACCGGACGCTCGCCGACGTCATCGCCGCGGCCAAGGCGTCGCCCGGCACCATCCCCTACGGCACGATCGGCAATGGCAGTCTTGGCCATCTCGCCATGACGCAACTGGCGAAGCGCGCGGGCATCCGGCTCAATCACATTCCCTATCGCGGCGGCGGTCCGCTGGTGAACGATGCGCTCGGCGGCCATGTGCCGCTGGCGATCGCCTCCTCGGCGGTGCTCGCCGCCCATCTCGCCGCTGGCACGCTCCGGCCGATCGTCCAGACCGGCACGGTGCGCGCCCAGACGCTGGCCGCCGTGCCGACGGTGGCCGAGAGCGGCTTTGCCGGTTTCGAGGCGGAGGCCTGGTGGGCGGTCTTCGCGCCATCGGGCACGCCGGCCGCCATGGTCCAACGATTCGGCGCCGAGCTGACCGCCAGCTATCGCGACGAATCGATCCTGCGCCAATTGACCGAAAACCAGCAGGTGAAGCTGATGATGGCGGGCCCGCCGGAGCTCAAGCGCTTCTTTGACGGGCAAATGGCCATATGGGGAGAGGTGGTGAGGGAAAATTCCATCAAGCCCGATTGAAAACTTTGCCGGGATGGCTTGATGGCCGGAACGAACCCCCCTATAAGCCGCGCACCGCACTGCGGTCGCGCTCCCTTCGTCTAGAGGCCTAGGACACCAGCCTTTCACGTTGGGTACAGGGGTTCGAATCCCCTAGGGAGCGCCAAATTTTCCCAAGTCATCGATATTGCACGACTCGACCGCTCTGCCGCCGCATCGGCCGGCTGGGTGCGTCGCGCGTGGCGCCGGCTCCCGCCATACGGACCTCGCCCTCAAGGCCCGGGAAAGATCGCCGTGGACCGCCCGCTGAGCCCATAGGCGAGCAGGCCTAGCCATTCGTGGGTCATGCGGTCAACGAGGTCGAGGCCGCGGCTCGCCGGCGTGATTGGCTGCCAGAGCTCCCGATCGGTGTTGCGCGTCTCGAAATCGACGGGATAGGCCGACACCGCGAAGCCGGCCGCGCGGAACAGGCCGATGGCGCGCGGCATGTGCCAGGCCGAGGTGACCAGGACCCAGCGTTCGCCAGGCTTGGGATCGATCATCCGCCTGGTGAAGACGGCGTTCTCAAAGGTGTTGCGGCTCTCCCGTTCGATGCTGATCCGCTCGGGCGCGATGCCGAGCTGGATGAACAGCGCCCTTGCCGCTTCGGCCTCGTCGAGCTCGTCGCCCGAAAACACCGCGTCCGAGCCGCCGGTGAAGACCAGGCGGGCCCGGGGGTAGCGGCGCGCCAGCGCGACCGCCTCGGTGATCCGGCTCGCGGCTGCGACGACCGCCACCTGACCGCCGCGCGCGGCGGTCGTCATCTGCTCGATCGAGCCGCCGAGGACGACGATGCCCGATGGCGCCGGCATGTCCTGGGACTGGAGGGGAAAGCGGTTTTCCAGCGGCCGGGCCAGCCAGATGCCGAGCGGCGACAGGCCGGCGACCAGCAGCCCGATGGCCCCGAGCGTGACGCAGCCGCGGCCCAACCCGGCGAGCCGGCTCGGCAGCAGGAGCGCACCGAGCGCGACCAACCCGACCAGCACGTTGGATGGCGTGACCAGCCACCAGAGGATCTTGGATGTGTAGAAGAACATGCCGGCTCCGGTTCCCGCTCGTTCGACCGACGTGGCGGGCTCGGGAAGCCCGGACGCGGTCCGCGCCGACCTCGCGCGGCCATTCGGCATGTGGTGCGAGCGCCGCGATTTCACTTATCCCTGGCTTGGTGGCCGCCGTCCTCGGCTGAGCGCGAAGGCGAGCCCGGGAACGAGACCGAGGTGCCGGTGGATGTAGACGGCCATGGCGACGTTCCACGCCACGATCGTCAGGGTGGTGGCCATGGCCGCGCCGATCGGGCCGTAGCGGGGGATCCACAAGGCGCAGACCAGGATGTTCAGGCCGGCACCGCCAATCATCATCGCGGCGGCCGCGCGTTCATGGCCGGTCATGGTCAGAAGATTTTGCTGCGGGCCGAGGGCCGCAGCGAAAACCTGCCCGATCACAAGGATATAGGCAATGGCGGCGCTCGCCTCGAAATCCTGACCGAACCAGCGCAGCAGCGGCCGCATGATCGCCAGGAGCGGCAAGGCCAGTGCGGCCGCGCCGGCCAGCGACAAGGAGCAGGCATTGGCGAAGACCTGCTGCATGGCCTGCCGGTCCTCCAGCGCGTGAAGCTCCGCGATCGTCGGCGCGAACATGGTCCCGACCGCCACCCGCGGCAGGACGATCAGCATCGCCACATTGAACCCCACGGCGAAAATGCCGGCGTCGCGGATGTTGCCGGTCCAGCCGAGCAGCATCACGCCGGTGCGGGTCATCAGCATGTCGAGACCGGTAATGACCATGAGCGGCAGGACCGAGGGCCACCAGTCGCCGGTGGCGTAGCTCGGGCTGACACCGCGCAGTTCCGGGAGCCAGAGCCGGCGCCCGATGACATAGATGAGGACGACGGTCACCGCGCAGCTCGCCGCCAGCGCGGCGATCACGAGGCGCGCGTCGGGACGGCCCGACAGCGTCAGGGCGAGCAGGGCGACGAAAACGAGCAGGAGGCCGTCGCGGCCGATGCGTTCGGGCAGAAGCGCCGAGACGACGCCGCCCAGGACGCGCAGAATGGCGCCGCCGACCAGATAGAGCGTGATCAGCGGGACGGCCGCCATGCCGATCAGCATGCTCTGCGCCAGTTCCGGCGGCATCTGCCCGGATGAGGCGATGACCACCACGGCGCCCGCAAGGGCCGAGGTGGCGGCGGCGGCCAGCGACCAACCCAGCGCGAACCGGATATTGCCGCGCGCCAGCGACCATTGTCCTCTCGCACCATAGGCCGGCACGAAACGCATCAGCGCGACATGGAAACCGAGCGTCGAGGCGTAGCCGAGTACGCTGATCCAGGCGAGGACATAGGAATAGACGCCGAAGCTCGCCGCGCCCATCAGCCGGGCGATGACGAGTTGAGACAGGAAGGCGAGCGCGGCACCGCCGACATAGGCAAACAGGGCCCAGACGCTCGCGCTGGCAAGGCGCTGGGCCAGAGCCCGGCTGTTGCGCGATGGTTTCGATGCGAGGCCTTCGCTGGCCTGTGCGGGCACGTTGCCCGGCTTTAGTGCGGGGGCGCGGGCAAGCCCCATGCCCGCGCTCCGATCGTTCTGGTCGGTGAGGTCGGCCGGCATCGGGTCGATACTCCTGGTGGTTGCCGGGCGCGCGTCGCATCGTCGAGGATGCGCATGGCCGAATGCTGCGCGCGTGAGCCGCGCGCGCACCGTTCCGGGCTCTTTGGCCGGCAACTGCTGTCCGACAGGTTATGCGGCCGCCGCGCCGCGGTCCTCGTTCATTCGAATGACATGGCCCGAAGATCGGTGGAGAGCTGCCGGCGCGACGGTCGTGCCGAGGCATGCTTGGGCTCCTCGGCCGCCGGGGACGAGAGCCGCGACGCACACCCGCGCCGGTCAGCGCGAACGGATCGGGGGCGTGCCATAGCCGGGCTGGCCTGCGGCCGGGAACGGCCTTGCCGACGCGCCGGCGCCTGCCTTGGCCTGGCGGGCCTCACGCATCGCGGCGACCGCAATGCGCCCGAGGAAATCCTGTTTCAGGGCGAGCAGTTCCGCCCGCGCCGCATGCTGCCGCATGGCATGATCGGCGCCAGCAATGACCCGCTTCTCGATGCCCGCGAGCTGGGTCGCCTCGCGTCCTTCGGCGCCCATATAGAGCGAGAGCTCGTCGAGGGCGGGATCGCCTTCGCCATAGACCAGGAGGATGCGGGCACCACGTCGCGACAGAGCGCGAAAGCCGACGGCGACCGTGTTGCCGCCGATCGGAGCGCTGCCCGGCGTCCAACGCCCCGCGAGCCTCTGGAACGCCAGGAAGGCCGGCTTGGCAAGGCGGCGGGCCAGCGAGAGCAGCCGCTGCTTCCACAGTGCCAGCCGCCGCTTCGCCGCACTCAGTTCCTCGTCCGCCTCACGCAGCTGCGAGGCGATATTGGCCGGCTGCGTCCTCATCCAGGCATCGGCCAGCAGCTTGTGGCGCGGCCCCCAGATGAAGCACTGCAGGTTGACGAGCACCAGGGCTGAGATCCGATGGTCCGCCAGGGCGGCGTGAAACGCGTGGTGGGCGCCGCTGCAGATGCCCGACACGGCGAAGGCGCTGAAGCCGCAATGCTGCAGGCGGTCGACGGCGGCGATGATCTCGCGGCGGTTGGCTGGGTCGTAATAGAACGGCGTGGGCTCGTCGCATTCGGCGCGGCTGTCGCCGATCCCGGCAAAGTCGAGGCGCAGCGAGGCGATGCCGCGCTCGGCCAGCGCGCGGGCCATGGTCACCGTCATGCGCACCCAGCCGGTATGCGGCAGACCGCCGCCATTGATGAGGATGACGGCGAGGCCGGCTCTCGCGGGCGGGAAAACCATGCGCGGGCGGCACAGGATTCCGGCAAGCCTGCCGGCCGGCCCGAATGTGACCGCCTGTTCGCTGAAACCCTCAGCCGCGAGCGGCTGCGCGGCGGGCGAGACGTCGGCCGGCGCGGCCGCGGGCGGCAGGCTTCGGGCCGCCCAGGCGACGATCCGGTCGAGCGCCGCGAAGGGCGCTTCCGAAGCGGTGGGGTCGCAGATCATCCGCTCGTACCCGCTGAAGGGCACCGTTTCCGCCGCCGGGAAGCAGTCGCGGACGGCCTTGGCCGTGTCCTTGGGGGCGACGATCAGGGTTTCGGCGACCGAGGTCGCCCTCGGCCAGTCGAGTGCCTTGATCGCGGCCACCGTGTCCGTGGTGAAATGAAAGCCGGCGACCGTGATGCCGCTCGTCTCCTCGTCGGTCGCGACGGCGATGATGCGCGCCAGCGCGGCCTGCTCGCGCATATGGGCCTTGCCGGAACTCGGCGGCGCCAGGAGGGCGAGCATGGCCACGTCGCCTCTGTTGGCCGCCACATCGGCCGCGACGAGCGCGCCGAACCGCAGACCGATCAGCCCGACCTCGTCGACGGCCGCGTGCCGGCGCAGCCAATCGATCGCGCGGCCGATATCGCCGGTCCAGCGCGCGAGCCGGCCGGGATCTTTCTCGGAGCCGAGTGAATCCGCGGTGCCGTGGAAATCGAAACGGAGGGTCGCGATGCCGGCGCCCGCGAGCCTCTCGGCCAGGATGCGCAAGGTGCGGCGCGAGCACAATTCCTCGAAACCGAGCGCGGGCACCAGCACCATGCCACGCCGACCGATGGTGCGGCCGGTCGCGGGGTGAAGCCAGCCTGCGCATCCCTCGATCGTCGCCGGGATCATCATTCGCCTCCCGGAGGCAGCGATTGGATCAGCACTCCAGGTTGGAGGCGTTCCCGGCCCGCGTGAAGACTGGTATGGGGAGTACTCCGAATTCACGCCCTCGATTTTCACGCGCCGCGGCGCGTCCGCCTGGGTGGATGCCGGTTTTCGAAGGTGGTTCCAGCGGTGACCACCCGGCTTCAGGCCCGTCCCGTGGCTTTTTTCGCGCCGGCCGCCTCCATGCGTCGACGCCACCTCGGGCCGGCCGCTGCCGTCCGGTTGCGACCGGCAGGCATGCGGGGTACCCCCGATGCCATCGCCGCCAGCCATGGCGAGGCCGTGGGCAACCGATCCCGGGCCAATCCTGCCGCGCGCGGGCGCGCTCGCCGACCGGAGAGGAGCCTTCGAGGCGCTGGAATTGTCCGATGGCATGCGGGTGCGGAATTCCCAAATCCGGCGGGCCGCGGCGCCGATCGGCCTGCGCTCAGTTTTCCGCGGGACGTCGACCGGTCGCATAATCGGTCAGGAAGCGTACGAGGGAGCTCCGCCTTGAGGGCAGCGGGGATCCCCTCGCCGTGGCGGATGAAGCGCGATCACGCGGTCATGACAGGCCCGCGGCGGGCCCCGGGGGGGCTGCCGGCATTTGCAGCGCCGATGGAACCATTGCCGGAACGGGATGTTGCCTTCGTGCTTCCGCAGGGAGGGGCAGAGATGAATGAGACACAGATCGGCTGGATCGCGGCCATTATCGTCGGCGGCTTCGCCGGCTGGTTCGCGCAGATGTTCATGCGCGCCAATACCGGCATTATCGCCAATGTCATCCTGGGCATGGTCGGCGCGGCGGTGGCCAGCGCTCTGCTCGGGCTGTTCGGCGTCTCCTTCGCCGGCACCTTGGGCTATCTGGTCGCCGGGTTCATCGGCGCCTGCCTGCTGATCGGGGTCGGCCGGGCGGTTCGGGGATAGCCCGGCTCCCCTCAGGCGCTGTCACGTCTCCGCCTCCGGCGCCCGCCGCCGCCGGCGCTCGTCATCCGGTTCGAGCCGGACCGGGTCGGTCAGGGCGGTCGGGCTCAGCGACAGCAGCGCCATTTCGGCCAGATAGGTCTCGAGGCGAAAGCCGGCCTGGCTGGAGGCCTCGCGGGCGCGCTCGAACAGGCCCCACAGGGTTTGCCTGATCGCTTCCGGGTCGCGTGCTTGATTCATGGTCGAGGCCTCTGGTCCGGAAGGTGATGAACGGTCGGCGCGGGGCAGCCGATAATGTCCGACGTGGTGGTGGTGCGGACATGGTGGGAGGCGATGAAACAGGCCTGGTCATGGGCGCTGTATTCGTCGGCGGTTTCGCAGGCATGGCTCGCCGAGGCATCGGTGACGAATGTGTAGCGATGGTTGTTGGAGGCACCCTCGACCACGGTGGCGAGGCAGGACACCGCCCCGGTCAGGCCGGCGATGATCGTATTGTCGCTGATGCCGGTCGCCATCATCTCGGCGAAGTTCGGCGCCGAGTAGCAGGATGGCCCGGTCTTGTTGAAGACCATTTCGCTGCCATGGGGCTCGAAGCCGTCGATCCAGCCGGAATAGGGCATGGCCTCGTTGAAATAGGGGCCGCGCTGCATCCAGCGGGCGTGGGCGATGGACCATTTGCAGGCCCGGGCATGGTCGAGCAGGCGCCGGCAATTCTCCAGGGCAGGCGCCACCGACTGGATCTGCAGCAGCCGGCCCTCGGCGACGAATTCCTGCTGCAGGTCGACGAGCAGCAGCAGCGGTTCGACGTCATGGCCGCGGTAGCGGTTCAGATCGATCACGGCCCTAGGCTGTCGCACGGCGATCTCCCGCGAAGAGAGGTTGCGAGCGCGTGGCGCGGATCAGCGATCGCTCCAGGCAGCCGGGACGTTCCCAGTCGTTTTCCGGCCGGATGGCGACATAGGGATCCGCGCCGATCTGCAGCCCGCTCGGATCCGGATCGAGGTCGCACCAGACCTCCTGGTAGGAATAGTCGGAGAAGATGAAGCTCGGCGCGCCGGGTTCGGCCGCGAAGCCGAACGCGGCCCAGAAGCTGATCCGGTCGTGGCGGGAATGGGCGAGCACGCGGCGATAGCCCTTGCGGGCGCAATAGAGCTGGGCTTCCTCGGCCAGATGACGGCCGAGCCCGCGCGCCCGGAACTCCCGGCGCACCGCCAGGCGCTCGAACTTGGCCCAGCCGGCGAAGAAGCGGACGCGCAGGACGCCGGCCGGCTCGCCGTCGCAGAAGGCCAGCAGATGCGCGGCGCAGAAATCGTTGCCGTCGAACTCTTCCTCGAACGGACAGGCTTCTTCGCCGATATAGACGGCCGAGCGCACGGCCAGGACCCGGGCCATGTCGTCGAAGCCGCGCGCCAAGCGCACGGTGATGTCGGAATTGGTTGGAGACTGCATCGCTTTTCCCATCTGAATGACCGGTTCAATGCCTGCCGCGCCGGTAGACCATGAGGTCGCCGATCGTGCCGGTCCGGCCGCTCAGCACCGGCGAGAAACCGAGATTTCCGATGATCCGGGCGCCGTGCACGGTGCCGGGACGGGTGAAGATGTCGAGATCGCGATAGCGGGGATGCTGCAGGGCCTCGACCACGCCGGGCAGGGTCTGCGCCGTGCTGCGCTGGGCGACGCTCGCCCACCAGTAGAGCGCGGCGGGCGGTTCGCGGCGCCGGCAGAGCATGGAGAGATCGGGATTCTTGCCGACGAACAGGTCGCGCTCGACGGCGGCGTGGCCGAGTTCGTTGAGCAGCAGGAAGGCCGTGAAGCCGGTCAGGCGGTGGGAGAAGAGGTCGTCCTCGGCGCGCCGATAGACCACCCAGCAGCATTCCTGATTATGCCGGAGGACCCGTTCGAAAACCTCGCGCGAGGCGATGTCGGGGCCGATATTGTCGCGGGCGAGTTCCGCGACCTGGGGGATCTGGACGGGATCGAGGCTCGACAGGACGATCGAAATGCTGGTTCGCGTCGTCGAGATGGCATCGAAGCTCTTCACATGACGGGACTGAGCGTCAATCATGGCGGACCTTGCTCAAGAAGTGGCGCGACGAAGACGCCGACACGAGAAAGGCTATGAGACCGCGAGGGATGGCCGATGCAGCGAAGCGAGCAACAGGATGTTGCGCAAATGCCGTCAGGCGGCGACGCGCCGCAATTGCGATTGGACTGGGACGACCTGAAGCTGTTCCTGGCGGTCGCGGAGGCCGGCAGCTTCCGCAGCGCCGCCGGCGACCTCGGCCTTCAGGCCTCCAGCGTCATGCGGCGCATCGACCAGTTGGAGCATCGGCTGCGGGTCAAGCTGTTCGAGCGCGCCCAGGGCGGCATCCGGATGACGGCCGAGGGCCTGTCGATCCTGGACGACGCGCGCGAACTGAAGGATCGCTTCCTCTCGATCGAGCGCAAGGTGGCCTGGAGGCAGCGCCATGACGAGGGCGTGGTCAGCATCGCCGTCACCGACGGCCTCGGCGCGTTCTGGATCGCGCCGAAGCTGATCGAGTTCCATCAGATCGCGCCGCGCATCAAGATCTACCTGAAATGCAGCATGGAGGTTCCCGAAGTGCTGCGGTCGAGCGCCGATCTGGCACTCCAGTTCACCCGGCCGGTGGGCCCGGACATCGCATTCGCGCGGATCGCCCGGCTGCATATCTGGCCCTATGCCTCGGCCACCTATCTCAAGACCTATGGAACGCCGCGATCGGTCGACGACCTCCGCCGCCACCGCTATGTCATCCAGGCCGCCAGCCAGCTCGACGAAAGCATGTTCCTCAGCGTGCTGGGCGCACGCGAGTTCAGCGACATCAACGCGGTCAGGACCAATACCAGCACCGCGCATTATTCCATGGTCTGCGCCGGTTACGGCATCGGCTGCCTGCCGACCTATATCGGCAGCAGCAATCCCGCGCTGGTCGCGCTGGATATCGGCCCCGACTATTCCATCGATCTCTACCTGTCCTATCGGCAGGCGATCGGCGACATCGCCCGTGTCCGGCGAACCATCGACTGGCTGAAGCAGATCTTCGACCCGAAACGCCACCCGCTGTTCGGCGACCGGCTCATGCTGCCCGAGAGCCCATCGACGCCCGACCGGTTCCGCTCCGATTATCACCTCCTGCCATTGCCCTCCGTGGCGCCGGCCATGCGGCACAAGGGCGGTGGCGACGATTCTGCCGGGTGAGCCGATCCGGCACGCGGTCGCCGATGCCGGGGCGGCCGGCATGGCTGCGCTTTCAGACATGCGGCGCCCGCGATAGCTTGCGCGGCCTTCCGATGTCATGACGCCGGTCGGCCGGCCCGCATGCCGCAGCGGCCGGGAGTGGCCAGAGGCGAGGCGTCCGGATGGATTTCACCCAGTTGCGCTATTTTCACGAGGTCGCCCAGGCCGGCACCATCCGCAAGGCGTCGGACAAGCTCAACGTCGCGCCCTCGGCGCTGAGCCGGCAGATCCAGCAGCTCGAGCATCAGGTCGGCATGCCCTTGTTCGAACGCCACACGCGCGGCATGCGGCTGACCGAGGCAGGCGAGATCTACGCCCTGCATGCCAAGCTGGTGATGATGGACGCCGAACGGGCACGTTCGGAACTCGCCGCGCTGCGCGGCCTGGAACGCGGCGGCGTGCGCCTGGTCGTGGTCGAGGGGGTGGTGTCGAGCTATCTGATGGAAGCGATCGGCCGGTTTCGGGCCGGCCATCCCGACATCACCTTCGAGCTCATGGTGACCGGCACCGCCGATGTCGTCGCCGGTGTCCGCAACGGCGACGCCGATATCGGCATCGCCTTCAATGCCAAGCCGGACCCGCAGGTCGAGTTCCTGTTCCAGCTCGACGATCAGGTTCGCGCCATCTGCCGGGCCGACCATCCGCTGACGCAGCGGCCAAACGTCTCGCTGCGCGACGTGTTCGGTTACGCGGTGGCCATGCCGGTCACCAGTTTCGGCATCCGCGCGCTGGTCGACGAATGCTGCCGGGTGCAGCGGCTGAGGGCAAGGCCGGCACTGGTCACCAACAGCATCGACGCCTTGAGGAGCTTCGCCAAGGCCGGGCTCGGCGTTTCGCTGATCACCGCGATGTCGTGCCAGCCCGATGTGGCGGCCGGCGAGCTCGCCTCGATCCGCCTGTCCGACCCGGTTCTCGCCGCCTCGATCGACGTGCTGGTGCTTGGCGAGCGCCGCTTGCCGCTGGCGGTGGCGGCCTTCATGCGCGAATTGCGGGCGCTCGCGGCGACACGTCGCTAGGGCTTGATGACCTCGGAGTGCCGGGCAGGGGCGTGTGCCCTGCGCCCGGTCGATCCAGCTCCCGTCGCTCCAAGCACAATTCTCGTCTTGGCTGGGCTTGTCCCGGCCATCCACGTCTCGACCATCGCGACCGGATGAATGCGTGGATGCCCGGGACAAGCCCGGGCAAGACGAAGTGGCGTGAGCAGGGGAGACGGTCCCCCACGCATAACCCGCGAGGCATGATAAATTCGGCGATGGCGCCGCAGGAATGCCACGGACGAGCGCCAACCCACAACTCCGCTTGACCGAAACATAGCTCTGCGGTTATGTGTAAATCAATAGCCCGCAGGTTATGGATACGCCATGCCGGACGCTCACGACGTGCTCTTCAGAACACTGGCCGACCCTACCCGGCGGGCTCTCTTCGAACGGCTGTGCCGCGAAGGAGAGCAGACGGTCGGAGCTCTGACGGCCCGGGCCGGGGTTTCGCAACCAGCCGTCTCGAAGCATCTCGGCGTGCTGAAGCAGGCCGGGCTGGTGCGCGATCGTCATGAGGGGCGCCAGACGCATTACAGCGCGCAGCTCGGCGCGCTTTCCCCATTGATCGACTGGACAAGCCAGATGGCGGGGTTTTGGCAAAGCCGGTTCGACGACCTCGAAGATCTGCTGAAAAGGATGGACCAATGACTGGAAAGTCGGCCGAAACGCGCTCGGTCGTTGTCGAACGCGAGATAGCCCATCCGCCGGAAAAGCTCTGGCGCGCGCTCACCCAACCACACCTGATCGAGGAGTGGCTGATGAAGAACGACTTCATGCCGGTCGTCGACCACCGATTCAATCTTCGTGCCGACTGGGGCTCCGTCGATTGCCAGGTCCTGGCCGTCGAGCCGAACCGGACGCTGTCCTACACCTGGGCGGCCTACGGTCTCGAAAGCGTCGTCACCTGGACGCTCACCCCGACGGGCACCGGCACTCACCTGCGCATGGAACAGTCGGGCTTCCGGCCGGACCAGCAGCAGGCCTATGGCGGCGCCAAGGGCGGGTGGCAGCAGTTCTTTGCAAACCTGGAGCGGACCTTGGCGCGGATCGAATGATGGGCACGCCACACTTCAAGGCCGAGATCCTGTTTACAGATCGGCATAGCTCAGACATCCGCGGATGAACGCCATGGCCAAGAAGACCATCACGTCGACGCAGATCAGCGAGGAGGCCGCCGCCCGGCAGGGCGGCGCGAAGCCGATCCTCCTGTCGGGTGGCAACCCTCAGATCGCCAAGGCGGACGGCGACGCGCCGGTACAGGCCTATATCGCGGCCATGCCGGGCTGGAAGAGCGACCTCGGCAGGCGGCTCGACGCGCTCATCGTGCGGACCGTGCCCGAGGTGCGCAAGGCGGTGAAGTGGAACTCGCCATTCTACGGCATCGAGGGGCGGGGCTGGTTCCTGACGTTCCATGTCCTCACCCACTACGTCAAAGTGACCTTCTTCGAGGGCAAGTCGCTGCAGCCGGTCCCGTCAGGTGGCACGGTGCGCAGCAAGGAGGCGCGCTGGATCGACATTCGCGAAAGCGACGTGTTCGACGAGGCGCAGATGGCGACCTGGGTGAAGCAGGCCGCCGCCTTGCCCGGCTGGGTCCCCTGACCGGTCCGCCGCTGATCGCGTCGTATCGCGAATGACGGGATGGGCCGCTTCGCCCGATCAAAAGGCCGACGAAAGAGGTGCGGACATCATGAAGAAGAGCACAACGACCACGGGTGAATCCCCGTCTCTGCTGATCGACGCACGGATCAAGGAACTGGACGACTGGCGGGGCGCGATGCTCGCCCATCTGCGCGTCCTCATCAGGCAGGCGGTGCCCGAAGTGATCGAGGAATGGAAGTGGCGAGGCGTGCCGGTCTGGTCCCATGGTGGGATCATCTGCACCGGCGAGACCTATAAGAGCGTCGTGAAGCTGACCTTCGCCAAGGGCGCTTCGCTCGAGGACCCCACGGGACTGTTCAACTCCAGCCTCGAGGGCAATACTAGGCGCGCCATCGATCTGCATCAGGGCGATGCCATCGACGAGGCTGCCTTCAAGGCGTTGATACGCGCCGCGGCGGCCCTGAACAGCTCACCCAGCCGATAGTCGCGCAAGCCGGAAGGCCGAAAAGGGAAGGGCCCATCCATCGGATGGGCCCAGGCTGTCGTTTCAACCAAGTCGCCGGTCCAACCGGACCGGGACCGCCTCAGGCGACGTGCTCGATCGCCAGGCCTCGGCAGTCCATCTCATATTCCAGCTCCTGCACCGGCGGCCGGTTGAAGTGCCAGGTCAGGCCGGCGCGCATGGCGCCGCGGCGGACGATCTCGTCGGCGAGGAAGGGATGGACGTCGTGCACGGTATAAAGCTGGGCGGCGGTCGCCTGATCCCAGCCGAAGCCGAGGGCCGCCATGCGCCGCTCCATCTCGGCCAGCACGAAGCGCGCCTTGCTGCGCAGGCCCGCCGGGCTGACGTCGCCACGGCTGACGATATGGTCGGCATAGGTGGCGTGGCCCTCGGGCGCCTCGCCGCTGCCGGCGACGACGAAGGAGGGCGCGGCATCGGCGGCCACGGTCGTGAAGGAGAAGGCGTAGAAGCTCGGCTCCGACGGCGGATCGATATCGGGACAGACATTGCTGCGGGCGATCGGGTTGAGGCCGTCCTGGAACAGGCCCCATTCCTTGAGCGTGGTGATGTAGATGGCATTGAAGGCGATGAAGCCCTGCTCGGTGAACGGCGCCGGCGAACGCAGTTCGCAGGACGCGAAGGCGGTCAGCGGGCGACCGGCGGCCTTGATGATCTCGGCGATGCGGCGGAAGCCCTCGGCGAGCGGCAGGG
>BFBZ01000329.1_pt1 | contig 51717 bp, 42 predicted proteins | sample 1888401 | NCBI WGS metagenome assembly BFBZ01 (sample SAMD00112614, study PRJDB3348) | symbiont metagenome | host: Chara braunii
TGTAAGGATTGGTGCTGTTGTAATTCCACCGCGCGTTGGAATGAGCGCCGCCGAGTTGGCCGCCGACATAGCAACCCGTCCACGAGGCCGCCGGCGCCACAACACTCGCCTTCACCGGCATCGGTGCATCGGCCGCGGACCCCGGCGGAACCATTTGCGTTGTCGAAAGAACGGCGATCCCGGCCAAAAGGCCACGACGACGAAGCACGAACGAAATCATATTCCCAGTCCCCCGTTGGCTCGATGATCGCACCGGCTGCTGTTGTTGTTCGTGAAGCCTGGCTTCACGGCGGTGCGGTCATCGCAAAATTCGAAGCAAAGTGTTTTTCCTTGGAGTCAGCGCACGTTCAGACGCTCCTCCTTCTTCGGGCCACAAGCCGCGCAGCCGCCGTAATCGATCGGGCCATCGAAGACCGGCGCGGGTTTCGGCCTCGAGGGGTTGGTCCCTGCCGTCACGCCTGAAGGAGGACGACCTGGCATGGTTGTCGGCGAGCCTGGGATCGGCCTGGAAGTGTTGGTCCCTCCCGAGCCGCCCGAAGGACCACTCGGGCTGCCAGAGCCCTTCGGAGCGCCGGAAACACTTGGAGTCGCGATGATGCGTGGATTCTGGCGAGACGGGCCCGCCTGCGGAGCCGTGTAGCCCGAATTCCCGGAGATAGAATTGATGGCCCTGTCCCCCATAGCGCCGCTCAGGCTATCCATCACGGAATTGATGTTTCCGGGCCGAGGTTGCTTTTTTGCCGCGTCAATCACCTCGAGAGCGGGACTCGTCAGTACTTTCGGCGCTTTCTTCAGCGTACCTCCGCCGCCATCTGGCTTTGGAAGTCCTGCGATGCCGGCAGGGTCGGTTTTGAACGCCGGTCTTAGTCCGCAATCCATCTTGGTGGGGTCGATGAACGTGTGGCCGGTGCCCGGGACGACAAGCGGTTTTCCGGTCAGCTTGCAGGGATTCTCCTCAATCAACGTCTTCTGCGCTTTACAGAAAGCGCTGTTCGGCCCGACGAGATCCTTTCCAGCGGCTTTGCTACCCTCAAGACTGGCGCTGAGGCTGAAACGACAGGCTGATTCCGTCCGAGCGCCGGATCGCTGACTCTGGATCGCGGTGCATGCTGACGGACTTGCCTTCATGAGGGGAAATTGTTGGTTCACGAAGCTCTTACATTTATCCACATAGCCATTCTGCATGGCCGAGTTCCAGAAATCGGCGCTGCAAAAATCAGGGAGGCCATGCTTGGGATCGGGGCCGAAAGCCAAACCGCTGTCCTTGGCTTTTTTATAGACTTCACTCACATAGGCCGCCGGCCCCAGAGTGCTTGTATACAAATCAGCAGTGGTTCCGATGGCGGCGCTGCCCTGATTTGCCAGATCGCTGAGCGACTGGCCCATCGCTGCACAGGTCGAGGCGACGCTGCCGCGGTTCTCTGGCGCGATGCACCGATTGAACGCCGCGGCGCAACTGTTGTTCATGGCCGAGATGCTGGCGTTCAACGAAGCCGGCGGGCGTTGTGCCGCCGCGGGCAGACACGTGAGATAGTTGTTGGCGAAATAATCCTTCGGCGAGAAGCTTCCGCAATCCGCCGCCGGCTTCCATTTTTTGTCGTCGCCGCCGATGCCGAAGAAGTGGCCGACATCTTTGATGAAGCCTGTCACCTTGTTCCAGATTCCAGTTGCGACCGAATCAACCGTTCCCCACACGCCGAGCCATTCGAGGATATCCTTGCCCGCGCCCAAGAGCGCCTTGGCCAAGTCTCCGCCCTTGTCGCTGATGAATTTGATCGCGTCGGACAGTCCGCCGCAGACCGTGTTCTTCAGGTCATTGTCGCCGATCAGAGCGCACGGCTTGTCGATGAACTGCGTCGCATACCAAGTAAACACGACCTCCGCGAGCGCCACGAAATCACCGTTGGCAATGGCCTTAAGTGCCAATTGCGCAGCGGCCGCATCGTTGTGGATCATCGCTGCCACCGCGGGGCCAAGCGCGTCGGCCACCGCAGGAGTCAGGAACACCGAAAGAATGACGTTGGAAGCAATAATCGCCAGCTCCGGTCCGGCCCCCAAAAAGACGGTGGGCCAATCCTTTCTTTTAATTCCGTCGGCGACCATGATGATGTTCTGAAGCGTCGCAAGATTCCCACTCTTGACGCCCGCGTCGATCGTTCTCGGAGCGTCGGGCTTGAGCTTCTCGACGGTGGCCAACGCGGTCTGGATGGCTTCTCGTGCCGCCGGAGTAAGAACGTCGGTGGCCACATTCCTCGCACCTGTGATCACCGGATTCTTGATGCAGTTTCCGAAGTCAGCCGCGCCGACGCACGCCACGATGGCCTTCGCGGCTGCGTCTGTGCCGGCGGGCGCACCTGGGATCGCCGGTAAATTGGCCGACGCAAAGTCCGCCGCGCACTTGCCGACATTGGCATTGGGCTGGGTTGCGCATGTGACAAGCGATCCGACCTGCGGGCCCGCCACACCTGATGCAACGGCCGACGTCACGCAGCCGGCAACATTGGGCTGGTTGAGACACGCCACGACTTGAGTTGCCTGGCCCTGCATATTGGGCGGCAGATGGCCTATGACCTGTTGAGTGACGAATTTGGTCGCGCAATCCCGAGCATTTCCCCCGTCCATGACGCACTTGGCGGGAGCCTGGATGGCGGGAGGAATCTTATCGAGCACCGCGCCTTCAGCGAGCTTCTTGCCGCAATCGACGACGTTTCCTCCCGTGAGCATGCAGCTCACCGCCGGCTGCGCGGCCGGAGGCAGTTTCGCGACAGTGAGCAGAGCCTGGCTCGCGCAAACGGCTGGATCGCCCGTGCTCACGAGGCAGCCCACCGCGTTCGTGATCGCGGGGTCTTTCACGCCGGCTTGTTGCAGCACCACCGCGACGACCGCGTTCTTCGCACAATCACCAACATTGGTCTGATTGGCGACGCCGCAGGTGACGATCTGCTTGACGATCGCCGCTTCCTGATCGGTGATCGGCAGCCCCGCAGCCTGCCCCGCTTTGATGAAGAGGTCCACCGCGAGGTTTGCAGCTTTGGAATTTTGGTCGTCGGCCCGCGCAAGGTCAGGCCGCACCGCGATCAGCGGCAGCAACAACAAAACGAGCAACAGGCTGCGCGAAAATCTCGAAACGATCGGCGCCGAAGAACAAAACGGTCTGATTGCTACAGCTTGGCCATTGGGCGCGATTCTTGTGGGCGCGATCATTGGCGTGGAAGCCGGCAAGCCGGGGTGGCCGTCAAAGTCCATTGTGAGCGGAGAGCAAAAACGAAACGCCAAACCGCTCGCCAAACGTCCAATCGAAAGCCTCATTGCCAACTCCTCAATCGGAGCCACGAATCACATTTCAATGTGCCAACCAGAACCGACCGGGCTGGCGCACAAGCGGTAGCAACACAGCCGGGCCATCTGACCCGGATCGAAAGGCCTCCCACAGCGCGTGGCTGTCAGCGCCGCCCACACCGACATCGTTGCAAATGTCCGCCGCCGTGGCTTGGTAGATAACGAACCCGTTTTCTCGCCGCTGTGAGTTCCCTCAAGCGGTGCTCAATCATCCATCACATCGAGGGAGAGAGCGGCTCCACACGCTTGGCGTCACACATGGCGTATGGCGCGCCTGAAAACTCTTCTTAGACGGCTCCCTTGCAGCTTAGACGGCTCCCTTGCAGCCCAAAGCCCTCGGACGGCAAACGGTATTCCGCAACCGTGGATCACGGGGCCAGGACTGGCCGATTGGGAGCTTGGTGCAAAGCGAACAATGAATTGAAAAAACCCAAGTATCCAGCATGATACCAATGGCAACTATTGGGATCGGACGACGAGGTCGGCCATGGGCGAGGCTGTGACGGGCGGTCATACGGCCACCTTCTCGACTGCGGACTATAGTCCGCACGAGGCGACGACTGCTTTTCAGGAGTTGTTTGGCCGCGCCGTCATGCACATGAACGTCACCCCGCTCTCCGAGCGGTTTCAGGCCACAGCGAAACTCTCCTGTTGGCCCGGGTTCGGTGCGGTCTATGCCTCCGCGACCGCTTCTCATCAAAGCAACGCCAAGGAGTTGATCGCCAGCGACGATGTCTCGTTTGGCCGGGTTATGCCCGGAGGAAATGGCCGCTGGGGTGCCTCGCAATTGGGCCGGCAGGTTGAATTGAGCCGAGGCGACGGCCTCCTCCTGAACAACGGAGAACTCGGCAATGTCACTCTGCCGAGCGACTTCGAGTATGTCGTGCTCGGCATCCCGCGATCCCTCATCGAGCCCCTGGTGCCGGATCTGGACGCGCTGTTCGCGCGCCGCGTTCCAGCCGAAACCGCCGAATTGAAATTGCTCTCCCGTTACTTGCTTCTTGCTCAGGACGAGACGTTGCTGGCTACGCCTGAGTTGCAGAACATTTTCACCAAACATGTCGTCGATCTTCTGGCGCTGTGCCTCGGCGCAACGCGCGATGCAGCCGAGCTTGCCAAGTCACGCGGGCTCCGAGCCGCCCGGCTCCGCGCGTTCAAAGAGGATATTGAGAGAGCGCTGAGCCGAGACGATTTGTCGGTGCATCTGCTTGCAACCTGGCACCGCGTGACGCCGCGTTACGTGCAACAGCTTTTCGACGAGGACGGCTCGACCTTTACCAAGTTCGTCTTAGAACGGCGCCTTGACCGGGTTTATCGAATGCTGACCGACATGGAGCGACCGACATCGACCATTAGTCAGATTGCATATGAGTGCGGCTTCACCGACTTGTCGAACTTCAACAAGGCCTTTCGCCGGCGATTTGAGCGAACGCCGAGCGACGTTCGAAATGTTGCACGTTCCAGAGACGAGTAACTGTTCCGCCGGTTAGATTCTGTTGCATAGCTGTGATCGCTGTTGATTTTTGCTCTCGGGCGCGGCGGCGCATTTGCGCGTCTTCGGAACCCTTCGAAGATTCCGGCCTCGATCGACCCGCATTTCGCTGGAATCGAATCGCTCCTAGTTTGGAGCGACAATAGTTGTCGGTTCGCTTCCGCGCCGACTCTCTGGCCAATTGTATTCTCTAAAGAACTTTCCGTGCCCTGACTCGCTTTTCGCTACGTCGCTGACTCATTAGTGCGGCCATTCGCCCACGCATAGACTCTGCTTCTGGAACTCCTTGAAATGTAGACGTTTTTTCAGAAGCCTTTTTGAGGGTTCTTTTGTGTTGTCCGCGGGAAACTAGCCCATGGAGGCAGCGCAAAAGCGAAGCACTCTTAGGATTCAGGAAGATAAGGTGAATTCTTCGAGGGTCTCTTCTTCTTTGAACGGCAAGCGACCGATGGCCATATCCTTGCGGAATCGTGCAACCGCATATTCGAGATCGGATTGGGCGTGTTCCAATTCCTCAAGGCCGCAGCTAACGAGGCCTTTGTCGCAGTCGACCGTTGCAATCAAGCTCTCGACCGGCCTCAGGAATTCACCCACATCGGAGTTGTTGGTGTAGGCCTCTCGCGCTGCCTCGAACGAACAATAAACCCGCATTCCCTTGTAATGCAGTACATCCCGTAACCGGGGGACGAAATCGAGGACGCAGGAAAGATATGCACGCGTGGCTGCCTTGACTTGGATCACTGACGGCACGGACCGCACGCATTCGGGTTTCAGCACTTCGATATAAGGGAAGCGGGCGATCTTCAAACCAGTCGAACGGCGAGACCGCCAGAACTCAACCGCAACGTTCGCCTCGTCTGCGCGGAAATAAGTTGCCTGATCCCTCAAACAGGCATCAACGTTAAGCTGTTCGATGGCCTGAGCTTCGGACATTCCAGCGGAGTGGATAGACTGAAAGCACATCTCCCGTTCCCCTTTTTCAAGCAGATGTCCCACGGTTATTTCAAAGCCCTCTTGTTCCTCCATGGGCTCTGGCAACTTTTGGACGCAATACATGGGCTCAGTTTTTCTACGCCAAACCATACCGTTGCAGACCATCAATTCCGCAGCCGCCCGTAAAACCGATGCCGTGACTTCGTCGCGATAGTCGAAGCTGACTCGGCGTATGTCGTCGGGTCCGAAGCTGTAGTTGCTCTGTTCTTCCGCCGTGTCGCGGAGCTGTGCCAACCCCGATTCCGTGAGAAAACCGCAACCCTCACCCTCAATGCCAGTCAGCCATGTTCTCACCGGCATCGGTGCACCAAGCTCGTCTACGATAGGCCACCAAACTGAACCGGGCTCGGCACTATCCGGCAACGTCACAAGCGTAATGCTGGGCCGACCCACCTCCGACACCCGAAACGCAATCTCTGTCGACGATTCCGGGACTTCCCTGATATCCACGGCCGTGCAGCCCGGAATCTTCAGGAAGCGATCGACCCTGCCGCGCGGGACGCGTCCTAACAGCCACGTCGGATGAGCGATGTTCACTCTCATGGGACAATTCCTCTGACTAGAGATGTCCTAGGGCACGTGCCAGCAAGTCACAAATCTCAACTTCACACAGACGCGACAATCACTCGGACCTCCTACGTCCCTTGCGGACGACGCAGGCGGCATGCGGAAAACAATGCGGATATCTCTGCTCACGCGCGCCTCCTGATCGCGAGAGAATCCTACTGCCGGGCCCTGCAAGTCGCCAATTCAGTCAGGTTCCTCCTCTGCTATGCTGTCCCATGCGAGTCGAACGCGCGGGACGGAGCCTCAGATGGAAGAAAACCGGGACATCCAAAGGCGCTTCGACCGTGAGAAGGTCATCTTCGAGCAGGACTGTCAGGATTTCCGCTCGCTAAACGGTTTTCTCTGGCAGATCCCCGTCATCGTATCGACGCTGACTGGCGGCTTGTGGTTCGGCGTAGACAAGGTCGCTGCCGGTTCGTTCGTGCGACCTGCGCTGTGGCTGCTTGCGTGCGCCGTGAATCTCGTCTTTGTGATCGTGCTTTGGCGCCTACGCGCAGGTCCTATGGAGAATTTGCTCGACCGCATCCACGCTTATCAAGGAGTGCCAAGAAGCGGGGGCAAGTACACGATGATCATCATGTTCACGCTGCTGCTGTTGTTTTCCGCAGCCTTGAGCTTCATCGCCTTTCTTCCCGATGCCGGTCTGCTGTGGGGGCGAGCAGCGCAATGTTGGACCTGACGGGCAATTCGGCCGGCGCCGAGGCAGCGCGCTACTACACGCAAAACGCCGCCGACCTGATCGGTCGCTACGAAAGCGTATCTTTCGAAACCGTCCATGCCGACCTGCTCCGTCATCTCCCCATCGGGCCCGGCGCCGCATTGGATGTGGGCGCCGGCTCGGGCCGCGATGCCGCATGGTTGGCGAAGCGCGGCTGGTCCGTAGTAGCGGTCGAACCCTCGGCTTCGCTTCGGGAGGCGGGGCAGCAGCTTCACCCGGAATCCGGCATCGAATGGATCGAAGACGCCCTCCCCGACCTTCCCCGTACGCGCGCCCTTGCCCGCAAATTCGACCTAATTCTCCTCAGCGCCGTCTGGATGCACGTGCCGCCGGAGGCCGAGGAGGCAGCGCTGTCGGTGCTGGCCGAGCTTGCGGCTCCGAACGCCATCCTCTCGGTTTCCGTGAGGATGGGAGGAGACGAAACGAGGCGAGGATTCTACGCGACCGACGTGGCTCGGCTGAAACGGACAGCGGATCGGACAGGCTTCAAGCTCGTTGCCGAAGGTAGGTCGCATGACCGGTTTGACCGGCCATCCGTGGCGTGGACCTCGAACGTATTTGTTCGCCGCTAAGCCGCTTCAACAAGACGCCGTGTGCCCTGTGTTGATATGTCACCTAGCTTTTGGACCTTCTGCTTCAACTGCTTCATTTTCGGATGCGGCAGTCGCGGCAACCACGTCCGGATGCTTTTTCCACTCGGCTTCGGTGAGTTCTTGGCCGCCGATCATGTAGGTCGCTCCGCTCGGGCCGACCTTCGCCGGACCGAGCGTGTTTCCGATCCGATCGTGACGTTTTGTCGCCTCGTCCCATTCCTTGATGACCACCGTTAGACCATCCTTGGAAAAGAGCGCCCTATGGGTCGCGGGATATTTGGGTACCTGCACCTTCGGCACCAAATTCCTCCGCCATTCATCGACGATACCCCGGACGAGGTCCATGCACTTGCCAACGACCGGCGCGAATTCGGGATACGGGTCGACCTTGGCGGCGATCTCCTTGACCCAGATCGGTTCGAGTTCCCGGAGGCGCGCGTCGAGATCGTCCAAGTGCGTTAGGTTCAGCGCGGGTAGAATGGCCGCGATCTCTTCCGGCTCTTTCATGGCGACGCACGCCATGTCGAACATGTCGCGGACCAGAAATGTCCGTCCGCGGTAGACGATCTTCTTGGCCAATATCTCGCGTGGGCGTTCGACTAAGATATTCCGGCCCTCGATCATCACCTCATCGACCGCATCATCGTTGATGATGGGAGCCACAGCGATGACGTCTATTTCCTGCATGCCCGTGACGAGCTTCACCGCGTTCGCTTCTTCGGAATAGTCGGGAAACAGGTCCAGCGCCGCTTCGTTCGATCGCGGCGAGCACCAGCGGACCAACTGAACATCGGTGACGAACAGATCGAGATCCATGCTTTTCCGGTGACCGTATCTCCGCAACAGCATCGATCCGCCGCCGATCCTGATCGGAAAATCGACGCCATGCTCGCGTGTGACTTCGTCGACTACGCTGAAACAGAACGGTAGCAGCGACTTCCACGCGTCGTTGTGAGGTCCGTCAGGAACCGGGTACGAGGGCATTCAGGTGCTCCTCCAGTTCCGGCCGATGGAGAGCCAAGCGCGACCGATGCCTTCCGATGAAATCCCGAAGCTTTCTGGCTGAAATGCCGTGGCGATCACAGAACCTTAGCAGTAGCGCAAGTGGCGTCTCGCCAAGAAAGCGCTCCAGATGTGCTCGATACGCCGCCGGAATCCTTTCCGACCGCAGAACTTTCGCAAGCGTCTTTGCATCGATGCGGATGGGAAACGGTACGTTGACGCTAGTCGCAACGAGGTTGTCCACGTCCGGTCTCGCCGCATAACGGCGGGGCTGTACCGCGCACAAATCCGCTATCCTTCGCAGCACTGCAGCCACATCTAGCGGCTGATTTGAAGCGGCAACGGTACGACGGACGCGCTTCCTCAGCCGCGCCGCCAGCCTCAGGATTTCGGCGCGTCCCTCCCGCGGAACAAGCGTCTCGACCTTCACAAGGTTGGCCGCTGCCCCTGTCGTCCGATAACGCTGCTGTCGCTCGCGCTTGCTCAATGGCACTACTCCGGATCAATATCACCGAAATATAGCGTCTCCATGAGACGCACGCAAGGAGCACGAGAAAATATCGATAAATATCAATAGCTTATATAATTTGAAGTAACAGCCAAGCGACCATTGTTAGGTGCGTTTGGGGTAAAAAATCCGACACGTCGTTCAGATCGTGCAGATGGCGCAGGAAGCCTCGTCTTCCGAATTCTCTTCTGTCAGACGCCGTCCGAAAACCTGCTCCAACGTCAGATCGGCGCCCCGCTCGAAGTTTCGCGTGCGGCGCTTTTCATAGTCGCGTCGGATCTGCTCGACACGCTCGGGTCTCTCCAGTTCGGCGAGGCTTTCTCCCGAAGACCAGGTGAAGACGTTTCCATTCCCCTCATAGGGCCGTTCGTACTTCTTGGCCTCTTCGTAAAGATCCGGGTGTTTGTCCTTGAGATTCACCCACTCGATCTTCTGCTGGTAGAAGCAGAAGAAGCAACCGGACCGCGTGCGGCCCCACTCGGTATACGGCGGCAGCCCGACTCCAGAAGACAATAGAATGTGTTGGATGTCCGCGAGCTTCAGGCCATCGTCCCTGAACGGATATACTGGCGTGATGTTGGGCTTGTGGCTGATGTAGCCGGTGCGCGCTTCGTCGGCGCGGAGCCCGACGTAGTTGAGCACCGGGTCGTCCCCGACGAACTGCTCGAACGGCTTAAGCTTCAGCATCCGCGTGCACCACCGTCGGTGGTTGGACGGGATCATCCCGCCGTACACGTCGTACCAATGGTCGAAGCCGAGATCGGCATTCAGCCGATTAACCCGCTTGCCGAGATAGTCCTCGATGCGGTTCAGATAGTCGTAGGTCTCGGGCAGTTCCTTTCCGGTGTCGTTGAAGGCGTACTCCATCTCCGGGACGCGGTCGCGCATGTAGAGCGCAAGCGCCGCGCTGTCCTTGCCTCCCGACAGACTGAGGATATGCCGAGGCGGTCGTATGTCAGCCATCCGCCTTCTCCTTGGGCGACAGCACCGACATTCCGCCGGCCATGACGTGAGCCATGACCATCGCCGGATCCTTGGTCCCCGCCAAGATCTTCCTGATCTCGCCGACCTTCTTCTCGGACTCCTTGGCGAGCGAACCCGGCCGCACGACGACCATGTTGACCTGGCCGGAGGTGTCGACGACGTGGACCGTGACGATCTTGGCGTCCGAAGCGACCTGCTCCCGCATATGCGCGAGCCACCGGAAAAGCTTCGTCGCGATCGCCTTGGACTCGAAACCGAATGCGTCGACCGTGTCGTCCTGCCACGCATCGAACCGCTTGCCGGTCAACAGACTGGCGATGCCGTCCAACCAGACGTCGTCCGTGAGTGAGCTCTCCGTCGCCCTTTCCACGAAGGAGCGCAGTCGGTATTCGCTCAGCTGGAGGCGATGCGGCGCATACTCGTTCCGGACGATCTCCCGGAGCGCCGAAAGAGTCGGTGCGTCGAACGCCTCAAGAAGGACCGTTTCCGCCTTCGCGCGCAGGCGCCGCGGGGCATCCGCGATGTCCCCCAGCGCCTCGTTCAGCACGTCGATGAACCGATCGAGGCGGTTCTGGTCCTTCTTGCGGATGTCGAACTCCTCCAAACCGCACGCCGAAGGCAGCTGCTTGAAGACGAAGTCCACGGGTTCGAGGGCCCGTCTGAAGACCTCGCGCAGGTCCTTCGCGGTCTTCGAAACCGTGGCAGTCTCCTTGGCGTACGACGGAAGCGCCGCCCACCAACGGTAGGTTGCCTCTACGACTTCCTTCAGAACGGGTTTCGGGCGCCCATCCTCGGGCCAAATCGTCAAATCGCCGGTAAGCCGTTCCAGAAGGTCGAGTGCGGCCTTGGAGTGTCCCAAGTACCTGAGCGAAAAGTTGGCCGGCGACTTCGCCAACCGCATGAAGTGCGCGCCGGAGATCTCCGGCTGGAACGAGTTGCGCTCCATCATGGCGACTTCGCTGCGGTGATGCAGCATGAACGCCGCGATCAGCAGCAGCGCGGGTCCTCGCCTCAGACCTACGGGCGCACGCCCTAACTCGATCATGAGTTCCTCGAACGAGCAGCTGCCTTCCGCCTTCAGCTTCGCTCCGACCGCTTCCCAAGCCGGCATCCAATTCAGATCGTCCGGCTTGGGCGGTCTGAACCGAAGACCATCGGCGCCCTCGCGATGCATCCGCGACGCACCGAACATCGACAGGAAGATGCTGCGTTCCGGAGGAGCGCCCGTCATCCCAAGGTACGGTTCCGCCTCGGATTGCACCATCGCTTCCAGAAGCCTCATACGCGCCGTGGCGGTAGCCGACGAGAGGCTGGCCCGGTTGATAAGTTCGTTCCTGAGGATGGGAGTGTTCGGGAACACCTCGTCGCAAATATCGCTGAGCATCCGGTTCAGATCGCGCCTGTGCGCTATCTTCGACTGCTTCCCGCGATAGAACCACCGTTCCCCGCGCACGCCGTTCGGGTTAACGAACGGCCGCAGCAGAGTCCGGAGCGCGTCCTCCGCCGATGCGATCCTCGAACGGACTTCGCGCCGGGCGAGGTCGTCGACCCGCAGCTCTTTGCAGTTTTCTTCGATCCAGCGCCACACCGCGAGATCGTGGGCGGCCGAAAGATCCTCCGGACTGACCTTCCTCACGCAGAAGACGCGCAACGGGTTGGTGGAGGCCTCGGACTTCGCTATCCGCTCCGCAACGGCCCGCTCGCTCTCTTCAGGATATTGCGGAACGACTATGACGGCGCCGTCGCATTCGGGCGGCAAATCCTCCGGCGGGCTTCCCGCGCCGTTCCATCCAAGGACCGCAAATGCGCGCAAGGTACCGGTGCGGTGATAATGCTTGTGGGCGACCAGGGGGCTCGCGGCCGGCAAGTTGCGTAGCGCGGAATCGAGCCGACTGACGGGCTGCACCTTGACGCGAGCCTCTTCGAGCCAGCCGTCCAGATCGACGCTGCTGCTGGCCCACAGACTGAAGTCATCCCTGTGCGGGCGCCGGTACAGCAGGTTCTTCTCGGTGAGCCTTCGGATCGCGGCTTCGGTGGGCTTCAAGTCGGCACCCGCGCACCACGCGACCGTCCGGGCATCGGCCCGCATCCCGGGAACCGGTTCGAGAACCGAGATCAGCCCGATGGTCTTGAGTACCGCGGTTTCGAGAACGTCCGCACCGCCATTCTGCGCGACGGCATTCTTGGAGAGCTCCCATCGTCGCTCACGGTCGGGAGAACGGAATTTCGTCCAACCCTGCGCCGAAACGTAATCGTATAGGTCCGCAAGCCGATACCACGCGCCCACCTCACGATCCTGCAGGAAGCGCTGGAATCCGAAGGGTTCGAGAGACTGCAGGAACCCGAAGACGGAACGTTCGTTCTGGCCGAACCGGGTGGCGAGGTTCGCAAGCCCCGCCACAGCGGCGGGATGAAGCGGCTGCAGGGACGCGGCGACCTTCGCCATCTCATTGTCGTTCGTGGCGAACAACCCGCGCGTCACGGCCTCGCCGTAGAGCCTACGCGCTTGCGCGGCTGCGCCCGCAACGGCCGGCGGCTCATGCACGATAGCCTGCGCGATGAGAAATGCCGTCTGTTCGGTGGAGTCGTGGAAGAGGATGTCCTCGTACCGTTCGGCCGAACGAGTCCACTCCGCCTCGGCCCACTCGCCCAGGCCCGCAGCGTAGTCGGAGAAACGGTGATGGAGGAACGCGACGACGGCAACAGGCTGGGGCTGCCGCCCACCCGCCAATTCGGCAAGCTGCTGGAAGAACGACGGATCGATGTCCCGGCGGTTGAGCGCGGCGTATTCGAGAAAACGGCCGAACTCGTCGACGAGAAGAAGCACGCCGGACTTGGTCTGTTTGGCGTACTCCCCGATCAGGGCGAGTACCTTTTCATCGTTCCGCGAGCCTTTCGACCGTTCGCGCGCTATCTGCGCCGCGAGCTTCGCCGTGGTAGCCGACCGCTTGCCGCCTCTCTTTCCACCCGCTGCGGCCGCGATGGCTTCGACTATGCAATCCGCAATATTGGCGCGTCTACCGACGAGAACCACCGGCGTGTAACTGCCCGTGGAAGCGGGCTTGGCACCCGCAGCTTCCAGCAGCGAACGCGCGGCCTTGCAGCGCGCCTTGTCGTCCCCGAGCAGACGGGTGAGAAACAGCGCGAAAGCGGACTTGCCGGCTCCGTAAGGTCCGGTCACGCGGAAGGCACGTTGCGTCGACGAAGCGCTCAGCCCCGCCAGAATCCGTTCGGTCGCGTCGCGCACGGATGGCGTGATGACGTAGCCATTCAATGCGTCCGGATCTTCCAGATCACGCTGAAGTTCCACCGAGCGGACGTAACGCTTGGCGATCCGTATACCCGACGCGGTCTTCTTCAGTGCTGCCATGCGAATTCCTCCAGCACGGCGTGAGGTGCGCGGGACGAAGACGCAAACAGGTCGAGGCCGCCGGCTCCGTCATCCCGGAGCGCAAGGCCTTTGATCTCTTCGCAGAGCGTCTGCAGTTGTCCGTGCAGGGAGGCTTCGTCGAGCTTGAACACGACGCCCGGGGATCTGCGATCCAGCATCAGAGACCGCATCGAAAGCGTCTTGCTGTTGATGGCGGTCGCCTTCCAGAAGTCCGCGATAGCGAACGCCAGCGCCTTTGCATCGAGATCGGGCTTGGGACCGCGATGGAACTTCACGATGCTGACCCCGGCAGCGTCGTCGATCTCCAGCAGGCTCAATTCCTGAAGCGGACAGCCGAGGCTGTCTTCGGCCACGGCGGACCCGGAGCTCCGGCCGCTGTCGTACGTGCGGAGGAATATCTCCACGTGTTGCGCGACGGTGCCGCTCGTTGCGGCTCCGCGCGCCGTCACGGCACGGCGGCGGATGACCTCCAAGAGGTTGTCCTTCGTGATCTCGTTGTCCTGCAATTCCAGCAGCGCTGCGGCCCATGCGCCCAGCGAAGCGTGCACCGTCAGCATCCAGTGCAGGCGCCACAGCGATGCGACGTCTTCGAGGTACGGGTCCAAGCCCTTCCTGCCGTCGAGCAGTTTCACCGCAAAATCGGTCGGTTGCACCGTCCGACCGGCAGCCGTCTTCGTTAGACCGAACGACTGCCCCCAAAACCTGACCGACTTCACCATGTTCTTGCCGATGCCGAGGGTCACGATTGCCTCGTCGTCGGCGAACAGCTCGGGGTCCCGAACGACGGCCTCATAGAGCTTCGGCAGCCATCCGTAACGGCAAACGAAGGATTCATGCCCCGAAAACACCTCGAACTCGCGTTCCGCCATCGCACCGACCTTCGCTAGAGCGCGACACGTCTCTTTGCGGCCCCGCTTCGGGCCACATTGGGGGAGGAAGCCGAGAGTCGCAAGCGAGTGACCTCCTCGGCGATCCGCGACGCCGCCCCCGCTACTTCCTCATCGGTCGTTCCGCGACCGAATCCGATCCGGATGGAGGATTCCGCCTGTTCCGACGTCAGCCCCATGGACAAAAGGACATGCGAGGGCTCGATCGAGGCGGAGGAGCACGCGGATCCCATGGACATCGCGACGTCGGGCAGGCGGCTCAAAAGCGCTTCCGCATCCACGCCTTCGAACCAGAGATTGAGGTTGCCCGGCAGCCGCTGATCGAGCGAACCGTTGACCTGAAACTGTTCGAGCCGATCGGTCAGAACGTCGAGGAGCGTGGCGCGAAGCCGCAGAGACCGGGCACGGTCGCTCTCCATCTCCTGCATGGCGATCGCGCAAGCCTCCCCCAAACCGACGCACAGCGCCACCGGAACGGTACCGGGACGGAGGCCGCGCTCCTGCCCGCCGCCGGTCGTTAGCGGCTTCAAAAGAGGGAATATATCGGCCCGACAATAGAGCGCGCCCACACCCTGCGGCCCGTACATCTTGTGGCCGGAGATGCTCATCAGATCGATGCTCATTTCGGAGACGTCGAGGGGAATTTTCCCCGCCGCTTGGGCCGCATCGGTGTGGAAGACCACGCCGGCTTCCCGGCACAAATGTCCGATGGCTGCGATCGGCTGCAGGGTACCAACTTCGTTGTTGGCGGCCATCACCGTCGCCATCACGGTCTTGGCCGTGATCTCCCGCGCGAATGCATCGGGATCGAGAAGACCGTCGGCATCTACCGGCACTTCTGTAACGGACGCGCCGGCCGCCTTCAGGTCCTTCAGGGTGTCGCGTACGCAGCTGTGCTCGATCGCCGAAGTGAGCAGGTGGGATTTTCGCCCCGCCCGGAGGCCGCGCAGTGCGATGTTCGTCGCTTCCGTGGCGCCGGAAGTGAAAACGATGTCCTCAGACTGGGCTCCGATCAGCGCGGCCACCGCCGCCCGGGCGTTTTCCAAGGCTCGGTGGGCGGTGCGGCCGGCATCGTGAGTGGCGGAATGCGGATTTCCGGGCCTTTGCGTAAGCCACGGCAACATGGCGTCGACGACCCGCCGGTCGCAGGGGGTCGTGGCCTGATGGTCTAGGTAGATCGCGTTCCGTCCGCTCATATCCGTATCCTATGTCGGCCGGTGACACCGCGACATAGGCGGACCCGAGGGGGTGGATAACTATCCCGGCCGCCGCGGCTCAGGTTTCCTCGACCATCTCAACCTTGATGATGCACCAAGAGCCCTCATCGCCTTTCGGCGAGGGTTTTCCCGTCAGATAAATTCCCAGATCGATCGGTTCCTCGAATCCAATGCCCGAGACCATCTTCTGGAGCTTGCCGTAGGCGCTATCCTTTTTGAGGTGCTCGATCTGCTTTTCGGCACCGTTGGCGAGCCCGGTCTTATCGAGGCCCGCCAGCGACTCTATGAGATGACTTACGAACCCGCGTTTGAAGAGGACGAGCGGCTTGTCGGTGCCGCCCCGGCTGGGCACGACATAGCAATTTGCCGCATTGTCGCCCGCAAGCGTATGTTCCACCGGAGCCCCGCGCGCCTGCTTCAGGAATATCTTGGCGCGCGCCGTCATCCCCAATGCGGGTGCAACGAACAAGCCGACCCGCCCCAGATCGTTGAGGATCGACCGCTGGAGTTCCTGCGCGTACAGAGGCCGCAGCGTTCCCACGTAGAGGTTGTTCTTGCTCTGCGCTCCCGGCTTCGGCCAGTCCTTGAATTCCTTCGTAGCGACCCCGGTTTTGCTCCAAGCGATGTTGTGGGGTTTTCCGTCCAGCAGGATGAAATCCGCGACGGACGCGTCCGGTGCATCGAACTTCTTGATCTTTCCCGACCGGGTCAGGATGCGGGGCGCCGTGCGCTTGCCGTCGCTTCGGGTGATCAGATCGCATTCGGGAGTGATGATCGCGAGTACCTCCTTGCCCTTATCGGAAAGATACAGGTCCCCCATGCGGTACTGCGTCCGTTTTCCGCGGGGATTTTCGATCCGCACCCGGTGGTACAACTCCGCGACCTTCTTGGTCGGTCCGTCGAAAGCTCCTTCGATGCGCTTGGCGCCGTCGGCGTTGAGACGCGCGATTATCTTGTCCTTCTTGGCGTCCTTCTTCACGCGCTCGTCGACGAGCCGGCCGACGCCGTCGAGAAGACACTCGCCGAAGAACCATTCGAGGTATTGGAGCAGCCCCTGTCCCTCCTGGGCCAACCGGAATTTCAACAGATACGCGAAGTCCTTCAGGTGAAGATGTTCGATGTCTCCACGAAGATCCCCCACCGCCTGCGCGGCGCTTTCAAGCCACGCTTCCAGCGCGGCATGCGTGGCCCGCCCGAATTCGTACGACTGGAAGATGTCGAGCAGCGTATCGGCGGCCGTTTCAGCCAGCGATACGGCGCCGTTCTGCAGCTGAAGTTCGGTCTTCCTGATGAATCCGAAGCGGCTCGCGAAAACGAGGCTCTTCTTGTCTTGAACGATGTCCCCGCGGAATTTGTCGGCCTCCTTCTCGACGTCCTGCCAAGACATCAGGATGACGGATGCGGCCCGGTCGCCCTGCGAATGCAGCAGCTTCTTCACGCGGTCGAGCGACTTCATCTTGGCCGCGCGCTTTTCGGCCGCGCCGGTGTCTGTGCCGACTCCGCGGTCGAGAAAGAAGTCGATGAAGATGAGGTGCGTGTCCTTGTCGACCCCCGACAATTCATCGGGGTCGGAGCCGATCCGCGTGATGGCGAGCTTCGGTTCGCACTTGTCGAGAAGCGTCAATATAGGCCGCACGTAGTTGATGTTGGCGACCTGCGGAGTAAACATGCCTGCGGGGTTGAACTTTTCGTCCCCGGTGGTGACGAAGCGGTCGTAGATGGCCGCGATCAGTTCGATCAGATCGTCGTCGCCGTAGTCCGAGTTCTCGATGGCGCCCCTTGCGCCGTCGAGCCGGCCCGCGATTCCGAGCTCCTCGCCCATCTCTGCGAAGCTCGCGTCTTCCAGGAAGGACAGCAGCCCGCCTGCATTATCGCTGTCCACCTGCGGCGGGTCGAACGCGTCGTCGATGACCGTGATCTTGGAGACGCCGCTACCGCTTATCGCCTTTAGTACGTGCCCTTCCTGAATCATCGTCCCCGCCCATGTCGAGCGCGAACCGGCTCAGCCGCCCGGCCCGCTCGATCCCTTTTTCTTCGTCCAAGTAGAGCTTCCAGTCGTGATATTGGGCGAGTTCGCGCGCGATATAAAGGCCTAGACCTCTCCCCTGCCCGGCGGGCTTGGACGTTACGAACGGCTCGAAGATGGTTTCGCGGCGGCGAGGGTCGACGCCGGGGCCGTTGTCCGTGACGGTGAGCGCCTCGTCGTCGGGGTCGACGTCGATCGTGATCCGGGGCTTGAACTTGGGATGGTAGTTCTTCTCCTGTTTGAGCCAATAGACCGAATTGGAGATGAGGTTCTCCAGAATCTGGATCACCATTCCGCGCACGGCGCGTATCTTGAAGCCGCCCTTGGGCTTGTCGAAATCGATCTTGATTCCATGCCGCTCGAACTGGTTGGCGTGGTTTTCGAGCACCAGATCCACGACGTCCGACAGGTCGAAGTTGCTCTTGGTCTGACGGCGTTCGGCGGCGAGGTCGTCGAACGTGGCGATCCGCTTCTGAAGCGTGACGAGCTGAGCTTCCAAGGACCGCAACGAAGCCTTGGCGCCCGACTCCTGCGCCTCCGCCAGCGTGCGGACCGTGTGTCCCACGGCGCGGTCCAGTTCATGGAAGATGAATTCGGTCATCAGTCCGATCGCCGCCAAATGGACGAACTTCTCGCGTTCGTCCTGCAATTCGTCGGTCATTGCATCGGTCTTTCCGACGACGTTCTCGCACTGGTCCGACAGGAGCGCGATCTGCGCGCTCAGCCGGTCGACCAGCGTCTTCTGCTCCGGGCCGACGCGTTTGCGGATGGCTTCGAGGGTCTGTTCGACCTGCCGCTGTGTCTCGCGGAACTCCAGTGCCACGCGCTCGGCTTCGCGTTTCGAAAGCTTCTCGTCCTTGTCTGCATCGTTGATGACGGCGCGCATCTCGTTGTCGAGAAGCCATGTGACGATCGTGCGAAGCGCGTGCGCGGCATCGGACTCGACGAGCCCTTCGCGGTTGGTCTGTTCGCTCAGGGCGGTGTGGGCCGAAGTCACGCCGATGCGGCCGATCACCTGCTGCCGGTTGAGCTTGAAACCGGAGCGTCCGAAGGCCTTCAGATCGAGACCGACCCAATCGTCGTCGGGCTCTCCGTACGGGAGAATCCTGAAGCCGTGCCTGAACAGCATCGGCCCGCCCGCCCACTCCCGGATCTCATCCCGGGTCTGCTGCTTGGTCGCCGTGAGCCCGTCGACGGCTTCGACGACGAGCCGGTTGTACCAGAAGATTTCCACCTCGAAGGGGCCCAGTTCCCGGAGAGCCTTGGGCCTGATCGGCGAGTTCTGGAAAGCCGCCTCGCCTTTTTTGGTTCGGCGTTTCGAAACGTTCTGCGCGATCGAATAGACCTCCGCGCCGCGCTGCGCGATTGGCCGCTTTCGATTCCGCAGCCGGTAGTTCACCTCGCCTTCGATGACGGGCTCGTCGTTCTCGAATTTGAGCGAGGCGCGCATCGTCGCGTGAGCGGCGTCGAGAAGCTTCTTCGGAATGGAGGGAACGATGAGCCGCGACCCGTTGTGCACGACCCGCAGCAGCTTGTTGCCGCGCCCCGCTTCGAACGGGTCGATCATGCGGGCGATCTTGCCGTGGAGGATTTCCGAGAAGCGGGCGGAATGCCAGTCGGCGTTCAGCTGGGAAATCCTGATGGTGGTGCCGTGCGAACTTTTGTCCTGCTTACGCAAGCCGCGGTAGGGGACGACCCTGATCTTGTCCGCCGGCATGTCGCTTTCGTGCGTGAACAGGCCCCAGTTGATCTTGAGGACGTTTTCGTGCGTGTCGGTGGCCGTGCTGGTCGTGACCTTTAGCCTGTCGCCCAGCCTCATGGTCGAGAGCCGGCCCACACCCTTGTCGCCCAAGTAGGTCGCGCCCTGCATGTTCTTCGCGCGGCGGGACCGCGTGCCGACCGTGAGGTAGACCTCATCCAGCGTGTCGAGCGTCATGCCTTCGCCGGTGTCGCGCACCTCGATCCAATTGTTCTGATGGTACGAAACCTGCAACGCCCGCCTGAAACGCTCTGGATTTCCCGTGGCGGCGCGCAGCGGTTTGAGGAATTTGGCGCGCTGCTCGGGCGTCGTACCGATGACGAGCTGCTCCGTGATCTTTGCCAGCACGACCGCCGGCGGAACCTCCTCGTCGAGCGAATCGGTCGCCGTAACGTACGACGTGTGCGTCAGCACGATCTGCGCTTCGATCTCGATGCGCGGAGAACCGGCGTCTATCCCGTTCTTGATCAATTCATATAGCGCGACCTCGTCGGAGCTGATGAGCTCCTTACCGAGTTCGAGAAGCGTGCGCGCTGCGAACTTGAAGCCGGCCAAACCGAAAATCCTAACGAAACGTTAACCGCGGGTCGCTTTGCCGGAAGTCTACCCTGTACCCGTTAAAAGTTCACCGTTCCGACGGGCCGGGCATGCGGCCGGGGAAGCCGCCGATGCAGAACATACGATCCGCCAGCGGCATCTTCCGAACAGTAGATATCTAGATATCTAGCTGTTTACCAATTTCGCATCGTCCCAGCTCCGTCCGGGCTGCCTATGGTCTATGTTACGTCTTTCCGCGACGAAGGAGCGGACCGATGAGAGCGGTCAAAGACACTTTGTTGGCGCTGTACAAATTGCGGGCGGAAATCGAAGAGTTCGCCGATCGGATAATCGCGCTCTTGGACCGGATCGATGCGCCGGAAGAGGAACTTGAGGACGTCGATGAGGACGACGACCGCGAGTGCGAACCAAGCCTGGGCGCAACGGGGGGAGTCGACCAACGTCGCAGTTGGCGGTCGGGCCCCTATCCGTTCGCTCCGGATCTGGAAGCCGAATGTCCCTGCCTCTGCGGATGCTTGTGCTGCGGATAGTGACCATGAGGCCTCACCGGCTGGGCTGAGATCGGTTGCCAAACTCGCAGCTGTTTTCCCGAAGACCGAACCTGCCTTGGAGCTCCTACTTCGCGAACGCGCGCCCTTTCCAGTACAAGATGGCCCTGCAGCCCGTGCCGTAGGGCTCGCAATCGAGACCGACAGCGGGCCTGCCGCCGACGAGCCTGAGTTCAAGCTCGCGCACATGGATCCGCAGCACGGGACGGAAACGTCCGCCCGCCGCCGCATACACTTCGTGCAGGCAACCGCGCTCGTCACAATTCGCGGTCCTATCGCCGCAGCGAAGGTGTTCGTAGTGAAGCGCGACGAATTCACTTCGCGGGCCTACGCCAGACAGCGATCGCGAGAACGCGTGCTCGGCGGCCAACGGTGCTCCACATACCCTCTGCTGGGCCGCAAGCCGGTTACGTATCTCGGCCGGAAGCAGGCTGATGTGGCGCGGGTCCCACCGATCCTCCTGCGGCATGGCGGCTGAACCGGCGGGACCGCTGGCGACGTTCAGGAGAATGGCTGCGACCGTGGCCAGCATCCCTCTTCCCATACTGCGGCGATCCTGCATGTTGTCGCTCCGCATTCTCAGACGACTTCATTCGGTGCCAACTTGCACGCCGTTTCCCTGCTCGTCTCGACCTGGATGGTCACATGGCCGATCCTGAACCGGCGATCCAGTTCGTGTGCCGCCTCCATGAGGAATGCGTCACCCGGGTGTCCCGCGGGAATGACGGCGTGGCAGGTCAACGCGATCTCGGTGGTGCTCATGGACCAGATGTGGAGGTCGTGAATCTCCTCCACGCCCGGCATTCCTTCCAGAAACTCCTCGACTGCGGGGGTGTGGATCCCCGCCGGCACTCCGTCGAGAGAAAGCCGCACCGTGCTTTTGAGCAGCCCCCATGTGGACCAGAAGATCACGACGCAGATGGCCAGACTGACGGCCGGATCGATCCAAAGCCACCCCGTGTAGATGATGATGCCGGCCGCCACCACCACGCCCGCCGAAACGGCGGCGTCGGCCGCCATGTGCAGGAACGCCCCTTCGATGTTCAGGTCGTCCTTGCGGCCCGAAGCGAACAGCCAAGCCGTGAATCCGTTGACCGCAATACCAACCAGAGCGACGACGACAACCGTGCCGCCGGCTACCGGCTCCGGTTTGTTGAAGCGCAGAAAGGCCTCCCATGCGATGCCGCCCACCGCGATGAGCAGAACCAAAGCGTTGAACAGCGCCGCGAGGATCGACGATCCGCGAAGGCCGTAAGTGTAGCGGGCCGTAGGCGCACGGCGTGACAGCCCGACGGCCACCCAAGCGACAAGCAGGCCGAGAACGTCGCTCAGATTGTGTGCAGCGTCCGCGAGCAGCGCCGTCGAGTTTCCGATGATGCCGAAAGCCGCTTCGACGACGACGAACCCGGTGTTGAGGAGCATGCCCACGGCAAAAGCAAACCCGAACGACTTAGGCGCGTGCGAGTGCGCCCCGCGATGGTCGTGTCCGTCTGCGCCGTGCGCCATCATCGGCCGTTCTCCGGAGGTTCGATTCGCGATTTCGCCGGATCGATTCGGATCAGGAACGCGGGGTGGTCGCCGTCGTGCGCGCCCATGAGAGCGCGGATGAAGGTGTTAACGTAGCCACCGCACCATCGCCCGAAACGGACCGTCTCCTCGGTCTTGTCGGCCACGACCACGTTTTCCCTCAATTGACGGCGCGCCTCGTTCCGGGCCGCTTCCGCAGCGGACTTGAGCACCGACACGGCTTCTTCGTAGGAAAGCGAGTCAATGACCTCATCCTTGATGTGCTCCGCATAATTGATGGCGGCGCCCAGCAAGCCGGTCGGCTGTGACGCGGCCCATTCGCGGTTCATCGAACAAAGGTTCGCGTAGCTCATGGCGGTGTATGCGGGTTCGAGCAACCGGCTTAGCGCGTCGAGGTTGCGCGCGGTGCCGTCCCCTGCCCCGGCCGGGGCAAGCGATGAGAGACCGCCCAGAACGGCCACTGCACAAACGAGACCGAATCGGACTGCCTTCATGACTAACCACCACTCCCGGCGGCGGCCGCCGGCCGAGCATCCCTTCGCAGCAGCACGTAAAGCGCAGGCAATACCAGCAGGGTTAGGATCGTCGAAGACACGATTCCACCGATTACGACCGTCGCAAGCGGGCGCTGCACTTCCGCGCCGGGTCCGGTGGCGATCGCCATCGGGATGAAGCCGAGGGGAGCGACGAGCGAGGTCATAAGGACCGCGCGCAGCCGCAGGAGTGCGCCTGCGCGGACCGCATCGACCAGCGCCCTGCCCTCCTGCCGCAGGCGCTGGATCGCGGAGATGATGAGAAGCCCGTTGAGCACGGCGACGCCAGATAGCGTGATGAAGCCGACGCCGGCGCTGATCGACAGTGGAATGCCGCGCAGGGCCAGCGCGGCGATGCCCCCGGTAAGCGCCAGCGGTACACCGCTGAAGACGAGCGCCGCGTCCGCCGCCGAGCCGAGGCTCATCACCAACAACACGAAGATCAGCAGCAGCGCGATCGGCACAACGATGGCGAGCCGGCGCGACGCGGACGCGAGCTGCTCGAACTGGCCACCCCAGCCGATCCAATATCCGGCGGGCAGCTTGACCTGCTCGCCGACCTTCGACTGGGCCTCCGCGACGAACGAACCGAGATCGCGCTCGCGTACGTTGGCGCTCACGACGATGCGGCGCTTGCCGTTCTCGCGGCTGATCTGGTTGGGTCCGGGAGCGACGTCGATCTGCGCCACCGCCGACAGCGGGATCGTCCGGGCCTGCGCGAGCGACGCGCCGCCCCATGCCGCGCGCTGTGCCGCAGCCTGCGTCGGCCCCTCCGGCAGCGGCACCGGCAGCGCCTTCAGCGCCTCGATGTCGCTCCGGATCGCATCGGGCAACCGCACGACGAGCTCGAACCGGCGGTCGCCCTCGAAAACGAGACCCGCGTCCTTGCCGCCGACCGCGATTTCTACCAGCGCCTGCACGTCGGCCACGCTGATGCCGTATCGGGACAGAGCGCCGCGGTTCAGCTTGACGGTCAGAACCGGCAGGCCGGCGACCTGTTCGGTCTTGACGTCGGCTGCGCCGGCGATCGATTGCAGCACCGACTGGATCTGACCGGCCAACCGCATCAGAACGTCCAGATCATCGCCGAAAACTTTCACGCCGACGTCACTCCGGACACCCGAAATCAGTTCGTTGAACCGCAGCTGGATCGGCTGCGACAGTTCGTAGATGCTGCCGGGGATTTCGTTGGCGGCACGTTCGATTTCCTCGATGAGGACGACCTTGGATTTTGCCGGATCCGGCCACTGGTCGCGCGGCTTGAGCATGACGTAGCCGTCCGCGACCGACGGTGGCATGGGATCGGTCGCAACCTCCGCGGTGCCGATGCGCGCAAACGTCTCCTTCACCTCCGGGATCTTCGCGATGCGCTTCTCCAGCGCGGCCTGCATTTCCACCGACTGCGAAAGACTTGTTCCCGGAATCCGCAACGCCTGCAGGGCGGCATCGCCCTCGTCGAGGCTCGGTATGAATTCCCGCCCCATCTTCATCGCGCCGAAGCCGCTCACGACAACAAGGACCACGGCTCCGAGGGCAGCAACGGTCCGCACCCGGATGGAAAAGTCGAGCAAAGGCACGTATCCGGAGCGGGCCCACCGCATGAAGCGGTTTTCGTGCTCCGCCACGCGCCCGGTGACGAGCAGTGCCAGCGCCGCCGGAAGGAATGTAATCGACAGGACGGCCGCGCCGGCGAGCACCATCAGCACGGTCACCGCCATCGGACCGAACATCTTGCCCTCCACCCCGGTCAGCGTGAGGATCGGCAGGTAAACGACGGCGATGATGACCATTCCGAACAGGCTGGGGCGCACCACCTCGCGCGCGCCCGCAAGCACCGCCTCGAACCGTTCCGGCGCCGTCAGCAGCCGGCCGCGCCGGTGCTGTTCGGCGGCCAGCAGCGCAAGACAGTTCTCCACGATGATGACTGCACCGTCGATGATGATGCCGAAGTCGATGGCGCCGAGACTCATGAGATTTGCGCTGACCTTGAATTCCACCATCCCGGTCATCGTGAACAGCATCGAAAGCGGGATGATGCACGCGGTCGCGACCGCGGCCCGGAAGTTGCCGAGAAACGCGAACAGAATGGCGATCACGAGGACCGCTCCTTCGAGGAGGTTCTTCTCGACGGTCGCGATCGTCGCTTCGACCAGATGCGTGCGGTCATAGACGGTGCGGGCGACGACGCCTTCCGGAAGCGACTTCGCTATTTCATGAAGCTTGGCGGCCACCCGTTGCGCCACCGTACGGCTGTTCTCTCCGATCAGCAGCATGGCCGTTCCCAACACGGTTTCGGTTCCGTTGATGGTGGCGGCCCCCGTCCGCAGATCCTGCCCTTCCCGCACTTCGGCCACGTCGCTCACGCGCACCGGATGTCCCTCGCGGGTGCCGATGACGATGTCTCGGATATCCGCGACGTTGGCGACCTGCCCCGGTGTGCGGACGAGATACTGCTCGCCGTTGCGCTCGATGTAGCCCGCCCCGACGTTCGCGTTGTTCGCGGCAAGAGCCGTCATGACATCGCGGAACGTGAGTTTGTAGGCCATGAGCCGCGCCGGATTCGGCAGCACGTGGTACTGCTTCTCGAAGCCCCCGATCGAATTGACCTCCACGATGCCGGGCACCGTCCGCAATTGCGGTTTGATGATCCAATCCTGAATCGTCCGGAGGTCGGTCGGCGTGAAGGCTTCGCCATCGGCCTTGGCGCTGCCCGGCTTGGACTCCACCGTGAACATGTAGATTTCGCCGAGTCCGGTCGATATCGGCCCCATTGCCGTCTGGATTCCCGGCGGTAACTGATCCTTGGTCTGCTGGATCCGCTCGTTGACGAGCTGCCGCGCGAAATAGATGTCGGTGCCGTCGCGGAAGACCACGGTGACTTGGCTGAGACCATAGCGCGAGAGCGACCGCGTGTATTCGAGGTGCGGCAGGCCACCCATCGCCGTCTCGATCGGAAACGTGATGCGCTGTTCGCTCTCCAGCGGCGAGTAGCCCGCGGCGGTGCTGATGATCTGCACCTGAACGTTCGTGATGTCTGGCACCGCGTCGATGGGCAGCCGCGTGAAATTCCATGCGCCGAAAACGGCGAAGGCCAGCGTCGCGGCCAGCACCATCCACCGTTGCCGGATCGAGAACGAGAGAATTGCATCGATCATACCGTTCCCTCCTGCCGCTCAGTCATCATGGCTGGCCGATCGTTTTCCGAGTTCGGCCTTGACGACGAAGCTGTTCTTGGCGGCGTACGTCTCCCCCTCCGAAAGACCGGAGCGGACCTCCGCGTATTCGGAATCGCGCTCTCCCAGTTCGACAGCACGCGCTTCGAACTTCTCGCCGCTCCGGACGAAGACCACGGTGCGGTTTTCGTGGGTCTGAAGGGCATTCGACTTCACCGCCACGGCCACCGGCTTGGCGGCAAGCAGCACGCGCCCGGTGATGAAAAGCCCCGGGCGGAGGCGCCTGTCGGCGTTGCCAACCACAGCGCGCGCCAATGCGCTCTGGGTGTCGGCGCTGCCGACCGGCGCCACGTAGGAAAGCGTCGCCTCGATGGGGCGACCACCGTCTTCCGGATCGATCACCACGGTGCTTCCCGCACGGACCCGGCCCAGATCGCGGCGGTAGACCGCAAAATCCGCCCAGACGGAGCCGAGGTCCGCGATGACGAACGTCGGTTTTTGCTCGGATGCGAACTCGCCGAGCGAGGCCTGCCTGTCGATCACGGTTCCCGCAATCGGCGCCCGCAGTTCGTACACCGTTAGACTCTGGTTGCTTTCGATCCTGCCGAGCAGTTCGTTCTTCTCGACGCGGTCGCCTACGCGCTTGGAGACTTCCCTCACGATCCCGGCGAACCGTGGCGTGACCTGAACGAGGGCCTCCTGATTTGGCTGCAGGATGCCGTTGAGTACGATGCTTTCCCGCAGCGTACCGGGGCCGGCTTTCGCAAGTTCGATGCCGGCGTCCAAGATCTTCGCGTCGGACAACTCGACCGCATCGTCGGAGTGTTCGCTCTTTTCCTTCTTGATCTCCGCGGCCGGCGGGGTCCCTCCCCGGGAGGATCCGTACAGCTGAAAACCGACTCCGGCCAAGGCCAACGACACCGCCGCAAAGAGTACGCTTCGGGTTCCTCTCTTCTTCATCGCGTCCTCGCTCGCATCATAGGGGCTCCTGTAAGCCATTCGATCGTCGCAACCGCGGTGTGGTACGCGACCAAGGCCTCCTGCTCGCGCAGCACGGACTGGGCGAAGGCGGATTGCGTGTCGAGCAGTTCGATCAGCGTGTAACGGCCTTGCGCGTAACCGCTCTCGATCGTCCGGACCGCTTCCCGCGCCTTCGGGATCGCGGAAGTCTGAAGGATCGAAAGTTCGCGCTGTGCGCCATCCAAGGCGTCGTAGGTGCGCCCCAGCAACACGACGAGCGCCGACTTGTTGACCGCCCGTTCGGCGTCCGTCTTGGCGAGCGTTTCCTGCGCCGAAAGGATGTTGCCTTGGTTCTGATCCCAGAGCGGAAGCTGGGCCGACAATCCGAAAGTCATGGCATTGTCGCGCGTCTCGTTGATGTGCCTGTAGCCGACCGCCACGCGCACGTCCGGAAGAGGCTTGAGACGAGCCGAAAGCAACTCCGATTTGCGCGCCGCACGAACCGCGGTCCACTTGGCGAGTTGCGGATGATCTTCGAGGCCGCGCAGCAGTGCGGCAAACGGAGGCGCGCGTCCGACGGCGCCGAAATCGCCGACCGCCGGACCGAAGTCCGGAGCGTTCGCTCCCATCAGCGCCGCCAGTTCACGGCGGGCGGTGGAAAGATTAGTTTTCGTGCGCTCCCGGTCGGCCCGGAGCAGATCGGCCGCGACCTGCGCGCGTCCGATCTCGGCCTGCGAGGATGCCCCCTGATCGACGCGCCGCTGCAGCAGCGGACCCAAGCCGTCCAGCGAAGCGATGACCGCGTCGAAAATCTGGATGCGGCGCTGTTGGCCGAGGATGTTGACGAAGGCGATCGCCGTCTCCGAAAGCACGTCGAGCCGTTCGGCTTGGCGCTGCCAGCGCGTCGCGTCGAGGTCGCCGGATGCGGCGGCAATGCGTGCATCGCGTTTCCCGGGGAATTCGACAAGCTGCCCGAGCGTCAACGTCGTCTGCGCCGAAGCCGTGCCGCGGTACGCTCCGCTGCCGGCGATGTCCTCGACATCCAACGAAATCTCGGGATTGGGAAATGCGCCAGCCTGTATACGCCGTCCCGTGGCCACGCCGATCTCGCGCTCGGCGACGACCAGACGCGGATTGGCGGCCACGGTTCTCTTGAGCGCCTGAGCAAGCGTTAAGGGACGCGCGGTCTCCGCTTGGGAACGGATGGGCGCAAATACCAGCAGGAGAACGCAGATGGACTGCGTGAAGACGCGACAGCGACGCATGAACCTGACCTGATGGACGACACAACCGGACGCACGGCGTCCGGACGGAGCGCGAAACCGTTCAGGTCAGGATTTCGGAGGAGGCGTTTGGAAATCGGGCGCGTGTGCGCCCAACGGGGCGGCGGCCGCGATGACGAAATCCGTCTCGGTCCTGCCGACGAATACTGAAGTGCAGACGAGCGGCGTCACCGCTCCCGTGCACCCGTAGCAGTGGTCGCATGGCACGGCATGGCCGACAGGTCCGACGGGCTGGTCGGGTGAAACGTTCGAGACGAACGTTTGGGTGCCGACGCCGAAGCCATCGCACTCTATGATGGCATGGGCCATGCCGACGGTCAGGAAAGCGAAGGCGCACAACACCGCCACCAGACGCCGAAAGCCCGCAAATGAAATTGCGGTGCGACGTCCTTGTGACATTGTTACATGCCGACCAGCTGACATTCGCAAGCCATAACAGGACCGGCATGGGCCCACAATAGAGCAAATCCCAATCGCATTTATGTCTTGTGCGACACGCGGCTTGTTGCACGAAAGCGAGCATGTCGTCGCGATTCCGACAATTTTAGTCCTCGTCCCAGGCATTCGTTCGTTTTTGAGTTCCATGATGCCGGCCGTCGGAGCTCGCGCCGGTCCCATGCTCATCGCCTGCATGTCACGTACGGTTTTCGGGGTCGCATGCATGTTCGTCTACGTGATGTTGTACGTGGGCACGAACATGCTGACCAAGCTGCTCGCGCCGTCGCTGCCGTTGGTGCAGATTGCCCTGTTCAGATACGGCTTCGCCGTGCCGGTAATTCTCTTCGTGCTTGCCGCTGCGGGAAAATGTGCATTCCGAATCGGCAGCGCACGTGTCCATGCCGTGCGCGGTCTTCTGGCCGCAGCCGGGAGCGTCTTCGGCTATGCCGCGATCGCGGCTTTGCCGTTGGGAGATGCGACCGCCCTCTTCTTCACCGCGCCGCTGCTGGTCGCGGCGGGCGCCGTGTTCGTTCTCGGCGAGCGATCGGGCGTGCTGCGCGGAGTCTGCATTGCTGTGGGCTTCGCCGGCGTCTTCATGATTGCCCAGCCGCATTTCGCGGGCTTGGGGGGCATCGCCGCGGGACTGGGCAACGCGTTGTGCGCGGCACTCGGCGTCCTGATGGTGCGACGTTTCCGGAACACGGAAGGCGCGCTGCCGCTTGCTTTCACGACTTCGATCGTATGCGTCGCCGTTCTGGTAGTTCCGGCCTACCTTACGTGGTCAAGCGTGTCGCCGAAGGATCTCGTCGCGCTGATTGCGCTCGGCGCCATGGGCGGTGCGGCAACCATCCTGCTGAACGTTGCCTATCAGAATGCCCCCGCGCCCATGCTCGCCGGAATCGACTTTCTTGCGGTGCCATTGAGCGTTGCGGCCGGTGCGGCGATGTGGGACCAACCGATCGCGCTGCAGGCGGCGGCCGGCTGCATGCTCGTCGTTGCCGCAGGACTGCTCAACCTCGGACAGGATTACCTGATCGGGCATGCTGCAGGGGCCATGCGGGCCGCGCGGCGGCTCCGGCGAACGCTGACCGCGGCTTGAACGGCAGCAGCCATGACGCTGCATCTTGGACCCCTCCCGGCGATGCTGGTGGCAATTGCGGCACTTGCCAACACCTGTTGGACTGGAGGGCGGCTGCCGTACAGCGTGTTTCTCCTGCTATCGTCGTTTCGGGGGCGTAAAAGCCAAGCGCAGCATGGCGAACAGCCGTCGTGCATTCGGAAGCAACACGACAACAGCGAGAGCAAGATAGACCCACGCCAGCGCCGTCAGAGTTGAGATCGTGGCGGCCTCGTTGTCCCTGTAGTGGTAGGCAAGGCCCACCTGCGCCGCGAACATCACAAGGAGCAGACACGCGGACGGCAAACCGAGCCGGAGGCGGAGAAGAAGCGCGACGCCCAGCAGCGATTGCGCCCCGGTGAGGAAGAACTCCTCGGCCTGCCGCGCGTCGAGGGGCAGCGCGGTCACCGCCCCCGCCCCGATGCTCATTGCGACCGGGAGCATCCCGACGAGAAGGGTCCACTGATTTATCTTGTCGCTGATCATCGTGGTGAGGCCGCCGGCCGCGCGTCCAGCGAGCACGAAAAGGACGGCAACCGAGACCGCCGGTGCTTCGCTGGCCAGCGGTGCCAACCACTGGATTAGGAGAAACTCGTTGATGCCGAGCGCCCGGCCTGAATCCACCATCGCCTCCGCGAAATGCTCCGCGGACAGCAGGATCACCGCGCATGCGACGGCCGCGAGCGCCGCCATCATCGCCCATTGCTGCCGAACAGGTAGGGCATCGAGGGCCGCGGCCGGACCCGGTTCGCCTTCATCGTCGACGTCGTCGGCTTTCCGGACGTGTCTCACCCGCCAGATGTACGCGGCGTAGATCGCCGCCAAGACGGCGAAGTCCGGCAAGCCTATTTGCGCCTTGAAAAGGATCACGAAGGCATAGAGGCTCGCGACGAGCAAAAACGATATCTCGATGGCATTCCCGTCGCCCAGTTCGATCGCGCGGCTCCGGTTCTTGAGCCAATGCAGGAAAACGAGCAGGGGCCAAGCCAGACCGACCAGCAGCCTGTTGGCTCCGGTCATGTTCGCGGCGGCGTAGTGCACGTACGTGGAGCCGGGGCCGGCGCTGCCCGCCTGAAATGCGTAGTAGAAGTCGACGGCGTACTCCGGAAGGACGGTGATCAGCGCGACGCCCGCCAGCACAAGCCCCTGAGCGATGTGCCGCTCCGCGGCTTCTGCTCCCCAAGACAGGAGAAAACCGGCTGCGAGAATTCCGATGCCGAAGATCGCCGCGTCTGCGACCGGACCAAACCGCCGTCCCGACAGAGCCAGCAGTACCGCCGGAGCCGCGGCCACAAGCGCGATCGCAACGAGGAGCAGGAAGCGCTTCACCTTTGTCTCCGTTCCGGCGTGTCCCGGGATCCCTGCGAGCCTTCAATTCGGCCCTTGGTAGCGTCAGCGTCGCCGCCGACCAGCGAGCGCAGCATCAGGAGACCGGTCCCGACGACGATCCCGGCGTCAGCCATGTTGAAGGCCGGCCAATGCCAAGGACCGAGATGAAAATCCAGAAAATCCGTCACGGCACCGAACCTCAACCGATCCGTGGCATTGGCGAGCGCTCCCCCGGCGATCAGACCCGCCGCAGGACGGATCCAAGGTGTTGTTGCGCGGCCCAGCCAGACGAGAACTGCGACGGCGATGGCGGTCGAAAGTGCGGCCAGCATCCATGGCGGAATGCCGGAGCCGCCGAACAAACCGAAACTCACTCCCTCGTTCCAGCCGAGCACAAGACGGAAGAACGGCGTGACTCGGATCTCATCGTGCGGGGCCGTCATGAAATCGATGACGGCCCGTTTGGAGACCTGATCGATGGCGTACCAAGCGGCAGCCCACAGTATCGCCGTTCGCATCCGTTCAACCGATCCGTCCGAGCATCGGGAAGCTTTCGAGGAACCAGATTGCAACGTCGGTCAGGTGCCCCGTGATCATCGCGATTCCCATGGCGATCATCACGGCTCCCGCAATCATCTGGAGAACACGTCCTGCGCGGCGGAACTTCCCGATGCGACTTGCGAAACCGCTGAAGAACAACGCCGCCATCACGAACGGCAGTCCCAAGCCCAAAGAATAGATCGTCAGCAGGGTGATGCCGCCCGAGCCACCCCCGGACGACGCCGCGGCGGCAAGTATCGCGCCGAGCACCGGACCTATGCAGGGGCTCCATCCGAAGGCGAACGCCAGACCGAGGAGAAAGGCCGGGACCGGCCCGCTCCCGGGACGGCCGATCTGCATCCGCGTGTCGCGCTCGACCCATGCGGGACGCCAGAGGCCGGTGGTGAATATCCCGAAAACGACGACGAGCACGCCGCTGAGAATGTTGAGCTGGTAACGGTACGCCCCGAGCACGAAGCTTAACGCGCTGATGCCGGCACCAAGCGCTACGAATACCGTCGTGAATCCGAGCACGAAGCTCAGGCTCGATAACAGGATACGCAGGCGTTCCCCGGCGGGCGGCGCATCGCCGGCGGCCGATCGGATTATGCTCTGTCCCGCCACATAGCCGACGTACGCCGGGACCAGCGGTAGGACACACGGCGACAGGAACGATATCGCACCGGCAGCGAACGCGGTGAACGCGCCAACCGCGGAAAGCTCCAGCATCATCGCCTCACGCCGCGGTAGAAACCGACCGATCCGAAGACCGTCAGATACCGGCGCGGGCCCCGCGCCGCGTCCAATCCGGCTTCCTGCATCAGCGGCGGCAGAAGATCCGTCGTGCTTTCCCACTCCGCCACGTGCAGCGAGCCGCCCCGGCGGAGCAGCGCGACCATGTAGGCGAGCGCAATGCGCCTTCGCTCGGCGGACAGGTGATGAAACAGGAAGCACGCCACGATCTTGTCGAAAGTCGAAGGTCGGACAACCGGAGCGCTGGCCGGATCGTCCGCCCTGCCTTGCCAGAACGCGACGCAGGCGCCGCACTCGCGCGCTTTGCCGCGCGCGATCCGCAGGACATCCGCGTCCACGTCGAGGCCCGAGATGTCCGCGGCGGGGCAGGCCCGCTGAAGCGCGATAGTCAACGTTCCGGTCCGGCACCCGATATCAAGTATCCGTTCTCCGGACCTCGGATCGATTTGCCCGATGAAGTCCGGCTGCCACGACCGCTCGCGCATGAGCCACGACAGCACCGGATCATCGGCGCCGGCGAGCCAGCCGCCACCGGGTGTGCGAACGAAGAGATCCTTGATATGCGACGTCATTGGAATCGATTCATTTGGTGACGACCGGCGTCACGACGAGCATGCGTTGCAGAGCCGGACCGGCGCGGCGCGGAACGGCCCGAACTACGCGTTGCCCTGGTCGCGGTTCAACAGGCGGAGCCCGTTCAGCACGACGAGCAGCGAAGCTCCGACGTCGGCCGCGATGGCGCCCCAGAGCGAAGCCCACCCGACCACCGTCAGCACGGTGAACAGCAGCTTGACCGCGAGCGAGAAGCCGATGTTCTGCCGGATGATGGCGAGCGTCGCCTTGGAATGGCGGACTAGCCAAGGAAGCCGCGACAGATCGTCCTGCATCAGCGCGATGTCGGCCGTCTCGATTGCGGCATCCGATCCGATCGCTCCCATGGCGATTCCGAGATTCGCGCGCGCCATGGCCGGAGCATCGTTCACGCCGTCACCGATCATCGCGACAATGCCGTAGCGCGAAACCAGACGTTCGACCGCCTCCACCTTCTGTTCGGGCAGCAGTTCGGCGCTGACTTCGTCGACGCCCGTTTGGCGCGCGATCGCTTCCGCCGTGGCCTTGTTGTCGCCGGTCAGCATCACGACGTGCTCGATGCCCGATGCATGAAGATCGGCCACGATGCGCTTTGCCTCCGGTCTCACCGCATCGGCCAAAGCGATCAGTCCCCAGATTTCCCGATCGTCGCCGACGCCAACGACGGTACGACCGGCGCCGGCAAGCTTGTCGGCAGCCTGCAGCGCTTCCGCCGAATTGAGGAGCTTGTCGTGCTCCTCGATGAAGCGGCGGGATCCGAGCCACGCGTTCCGCCCTTCGACGCGTCCGGTGACGCCTTTGCCGCGGATGGCCTGAACCGCTCCGGCCGGGTTAGCGGACACGCCGGCTTCAGCGGCCTTTTCGAGAATGGCGCTTGCCAAGGGATGTTCGCTGCGGGCTTCGAGCGCGGCGGCGAGCTTCAGGATATCGTTCAGGGAGCGATCGTCGAACCGGACGAATTCGACGACATTCGGGCGCCCCAGCGTCAGCGTACCGGTCTTGTCCATTGCGATGGCCCTGATTTTCGACGGCGTTTCGAGGTGAACGCCGCCTTTCACAAGGACACCCTGTTTCGCGGCGCCGGCCAGAGCGGCGACGATGCTGACGGGAGTGGAGATGACCAGAGCGCAGGGACACGCGATGACGAGCAGAACCAGCGCGCGGTAGAACCACACGTCCCATCCGCCGCCAAGCATCAGCGGCGGCAGGACGAACACCGCTAAGGCCATGGCCATGACGGCGGGCGTATAGATGCGGGCGAAGCGCTCCACCCACTGTTCGGACGGCGCACGCCGGCTTTGAGCCGTCCCGACGAGCCTGATGATTCGCGCGAGCGTCGTGTCCTGCGCGGCCTTCGTTGTCTCGATTTCCAGCGCGCCGTCGCCGTTGACGGTACCGGCGTAGACGTCGGACCCCTCCGACACCGGAACCGGTACGCTTTCGCCGGTGATGGGCGCCTGATCGACCTCGCTTGAGCCGGTGAGAACCTTTCCGTCGAGCGGAATCTTTTCGCCCGGCCGCACGACGACATGGGCGCCGAGGGGCACCTCGGCGACGGGAAGCTCCCGTTCCTCACCGTTGCCGAGCTTCACGCGCGCGACGGCCGGCGCCAATTCCATCAGGGCGGCGATGGCCCTGCGGGCTCGTCCCAGACTCCATGACTCCAGCGCCAGAGCAAGCGCGAAGAAGAACGCGACCGTAGCAGCCTCGAACCACTGGTTGATGGCGACGGCGCCGGCCACCGCAACGACCATCAGCAGATTCATGTCGGGCCGCAGGCGCCGCGCGGCGAGGAGTGCTTTTGGGGCGACGTACCGGATCGCGCAGAGGATCGCCAACGCATAGGCGACGATGGCCGCGATCGGCGCCGGCGCGAACACGCCGGGCGTTTCGCTGAGCGCCGCGAGGACGCTCCCCGCGGACAAGGCATGGATGGCAAAGCCCGTTGCGGCAAGCAAACCGCTCGCTGTCGTCAGCAACGTCTGCAAACGACGGCGCCGTTCCTCCGCCAGCGTTCCCTCCGTCTTAGGACCTTCGGTCCACGGTTCCGCCCGCATCCCGGTGCGGGCGACCGCCTTCTCGATGCCGGCGAGCAAATCCGCATCGGGGTTTCCGCCGACCGACATGCGACCGTTGATCAGGTCGAACGAAAGCTTGTCTTCGCCCACCAGCGGCCCGACTTCGCGCTTCAGTGCCGCAACCTCGTCTCCGCAATCCAGCCCATGCACCCTGAAGACGACCTGATCCGGTGCGGTGGCCGAAACTGCGCTGGCGGGCGCCTGTTCGTTTCCGCAAGTGCTGCAGGTCGGTACCGCTAGCGCGGCATTCGGTGCGACCGCCACCTCACCTAGGACCTCGGCGCTCATGCCGGTGCCGGCGACCGCGGCGATGATAACTTCGGAGGAAGCGAGATTCTGCGGAGCGACCTCCATCACACCGTTTTTGACGTCGAAGGACAGCTTGTCGTCACCGATAAGCGGATCAAGAGCCGTCTTCAGCAGGCGCACTTCATTCTGGCAATCCAGTCCCCTTATCCTGAAGCGCAGCGGCGACTCCGATGGGGCAGTTCCGCGAAGCGCTGCCCGCATGCCGGTGGTCGACACCGCGGCTTCGACATCGGCAATGCCGAAAAAGGCGTTCGGCACGATCGTCATCGTGCCTTCCTGCGTATCGAACAGGAGATTACTCTCGCCTCCGACGAGCGGCCCCACGGCGGCCTTGAGCTGCCGGACTTCGTTTTGGCAGTCGAGTCCCTCGACGTCGAACGTCAGCCCAGCCGGCTGCGTGGCAACGACGGTCGCACGCATCCCCGTGGACGAAACGGCGGCGGTAACCGCTGCGGCATCCGCCGCACCGCCAACATCCATGATCCCGGCCTTGGTGTCGAAGCTGAGCTTGTCCTCGCCGCCGACCAGCGGACCGACCGCCGCCCTGAGCGCGCGGACCTCGTTTTGGCAATCGAGCCCTTCCACCTTGAACCGCGTGGACTGCCTTGGGCGCTGCAGAAGAGCTGTTTTTTCGGACACGGAGTCACCTCGACTTTCTCGACGTGACTGCTCATATAAACCCTGCAGGAACTATAGGGTCAATGACCGATGGCTTTGGGAACACTCAAGATCGGGGACCTCAGCAAGGCCACCCACACCACCGTCGAAACGATCCGGTACTACGAACAGATCGGACTGCTGTCGGCGCCCGCCCGTACGGCAGGCAACTACCGTGCATACGAAGCGGACCACCTGATCCGGCTCAGCTTCATCCGCCGGGCCCGCGATCTGGGCTTCACCCTCGATCAGGTCCGGGATCTGCTGAGCCTGTCCGACCGCAAGAGCGAGTCTTGCGAATCCGTGGACGCGATCGCGAGAGCGCATCTGGCGGACGTGGACCGCAAGATCGCCGACTTGGAAGCATTGAGGAAGGAGCTCGCCAGCTACATTGATCAATGCAGCTGCGGCACCATCGCCGACTGCCGGATCATCGAAGCGCTGGCTCCCTCTCCGTGGCGACACGACACACCATGATGGAGCGGTCGTTCCGGGCTCATCCCCCCGCTCGACGCCTCAAATACGCAGACACTTCCGGCGAACGGAAAGCGTCACAACGCGGATGGCGCCTCGGTCAGGATGTAGTGCTGTCAGGGCTTGTGCTCGCTTTCGTCCCGCTTGACGTCCGTCGGCCTCCAGCGCCGGGCGTCCAGCCAGCCAATTCCCGGAATGGATTGCAACTCCAGTATTAGGATCACCAAGCCGCTCACCAACCCGGCGATGAGAAGCTCGCCGATCCCAGCGAGCATGCCGACCGCCGCCGCCGCCCACACAGCCGCCGCGGTAGTCAAGCCGCGGATGCTGCCGCCGTCCTTCAGGATCATCCCTCCGCCGAGGAAGCCGACGCCGGTTACAACTCCGGCCATCACCTTCTCCGCTGTTGCGGGGAAATTCTCGACGCCCACGGCGGTGAAAGCTGCCGCTCCCAAACTGACGAGGGCAAACGTGCGGTCCCCAGCCTCCGAGCCGCGGAACTCGCGTTCCCATCCGATTGCCCACGCGAGCGCCGCGGCAACCCCGATCCGAACGAGCAGCGTGAGATCGAATCTTGTCATCGAACTCGGACCGGATTCAGCGGCGAGCGTGGTGTCGTGCGAGAGCAGGAGAAAGAGGGCTGCGATCGTGAGCAGCACGTACAGACGCTTTAATGTTCCGAACATTGCATCCTCTCCGGAGCCGGCCGCAGCGGTGGCACCTGAACGGCATGACGGCGAGGCTCATCCTTAATCGCTTCAAACTTCGGCCGGCAAGCACCCTCAGTTCATAACCTTGAGTTTGGGTGACCACTCGGCCCTGAAGGACCGCTTCCGCTCTTGCGGCAAAGTGCGGGTCCATTGTGGAATCGTGATCATTCCGTTCGCCGGGCAAACTGGAAAACGTCCAATGTAGGGTAATCGCGCTTTACAACACCAGCTTCGGAGGCGCATTCGATGAAGGGCGACAGCGGGAAGCGCAGCGTGGAACTATGAGCGGTACGTTCGTTCAGTCGGCGGCAATTCTGCTTCGCGAAGGGCTTGAAGCATTGCTGGTGATCGCAGCACTCGCCGCCTATCTCGACAAGTCGGATGCATCAGACCGGCGCGCAGCCCTCTATGGAGGCGCCCTGCTCGCCGTCGTAGCGAGCATTTTAGCGGCTTGGCTGTTCGCGGTCTTCAACAACGGGGCCCACAGCGACCTGATGGAAGCCGGCATTATTCTGTGCGCGGCTGGACTAATGCTCTATGTCAGCGGCTGGCTTATGCTGCGACAGGACCCGCGTGCTTGGCAGGGATTTCTTAAGATCAAAGCAGACGAGGCGCTGGCCAAACAGACCGGCATCGCCGTCGCGCTGCTCGCATTCCTCGCGGTGTTCCGGGAAGGCGCGGAATCGGTGTTGTTCGTCCACGCGCTTGCATCGACGTCCGGCGGATGGTCGGCGGAGCTTCTGGCAGGCCTGCTGGCGGGCACGGTCGGTCTTGTGGTCCTTTTCGGCATCATCAATTTCGTCGCGCGGAAGCTGCCGTTGCGTCCGCTTTTCATAGCGACGTCGGCGTTCCTGTTCTTCATGGCAATCAAGTTCATCGGTCAGGCAATCCAGGAATTGCAGGAACAGCAGATCGTGCCGTACAGCGAGATCGGGCGCAGCGGCTGGCTTGCATCGATCGGGTTCAATCCCACGCTTGAGGCCGTGACGACGCAGGTCGTCGTGATCGCACTCGCGGTTCTCACTTTTTTGATCTTCGACCGGCGAGGCCGAAAACAGGCGATCGATCCCGCACGTGGAAAGGCATCGCATATCTCGCCGTCGTGATGCACGAAACGCGACGTGCCATAAGCCGACATGCGACACCGCCGGGCTGCTCTTGTTCAAGCAAGAAGCATCCGCAAGCCGGCCGCAAGCAGCAGCACCGCGAGGACATAACGCAACACCGTGGGCGACAGGTGTCGCATTCCCACCCATGAGCCCAGAAAGCCTCCAACCCCGACTGCCAACAACCACCAAGGCAGGGCTCCCGGAAGACTTGGGAGCGTAGCCCAAGCACCTGCAAGCGCAGCGGCGGAGTTGAGCAGATTGAAGATCGCAGAAACTGCCGCTGCTTGGCGCGTGTCGGCCCAGCCGAACGTGAGTACAAGCGGCGCGAGGAAGATGCCACCTCCGACTCCTGTCACTCCAGAGATAAAGCCGATCCCGGCTCCGCCTATAAGCGATGGCAGAAAGGGCGGATATGTCGACGCTCTCTGATCGAGTTGTATTGCCGAGCGAGCTGATCGGATCATTTGCCGTGCCGCGACTAGCAGCAGTACACCAACGACAGGCTGATAAATGGATGCCGGAAGGTTAGTGGCGCCGCCGAGCGCGGAAAATGGGGCGCCAAGAATGGCGAACGGATAACAGCTTCGCCATGTCAACAAGCCTGCTCTGGCAAAGCGTACCGAACCGATTGCTGCAACGAGAATATTGAGGGCAATCGCGGTCGGTTTGATCACGTCAGGGCCGAAGCCGATCAACCCCATGACGGCGATATAGCCGGTGGCGCCCGCTTGCCCGACGGAGGCATAGAGCAACGCGATAATGACTAAGGCGACTGGAAAAATTAGAGATTCAAGTGTTGAGTTCATCCCGAGAATCCAACGCGCGCCGCTAAAGGTGATTGATACTGACCGGATGCGGCGGAGACCGGTAGGCCAGGTATGAACGAACCGACCTCCCGATTTACTCGGCTGCGCCAGATTCCACCGGCCGTGTGGGCTCTCGGTGTCGTCTCGTTGCTGATGGACATTTCGTCCGAGATTATTCACGCGCTGCTGCCAGTCTATCTTGTGACAGTGCTCGGCGCTTCCGTGCTTACCGTCGGCTTCATCGAGGGAATTGCCGAGGCCACGGCGTCGATTGTGAAGGTTTTTTCCGGGGCGCTCTCGGACTGGTTGGGCAAGCGCAAGTTTCTTGCCGTTCTCGGCTATGGGCTTGCGGCTTCCACCAAGCCCATCTTTCCCCTCGCGTCATCGGTGGATTGGCTGGTTGCCGCCCGGTTCATCGATCGTATCGGGAAAGGCATACGGGGAGCGCCCCGCGATGCGCTGATCGCCGACATCGCGCCGGCTCACTTGCGCGGCGCGAGCTTTGGGCTGCGGCAATCGTTAGACACCGTGGGCGCGTTTCTGGGGCCGGCGCTGGCCATCGGCCTGATGTGGCTGACGGCGAACAACTTTCAAACGGTGTTCTGGGTCGCTGTTATCCCGGCATTTCTGGCCGTCGGGTTGCTTCTGTTCGCGGTCCATGAGCCGGAACGCTATCCCGGTTTACGCAGGGTCAGGTCACCGCTGAGCCGAGCCGAACTGAAGCGCCTCGGCCCGGCGTACTGGTGGGTGGTCGGTATTGCGGTCGTCTTCTCAATTGCGCGATTCAGCGAAGCCTTCCTGATCCTGCGGGCGCAGGCCGTTGGGCTGCCGCTGGTGCTGGTGCCGCTGGTTCTGGTGTTGATGAACTTCGTTTATGCGTTTGCTGCTTACCCCGTCGGAGTGTTGTCAGACAACACAAACCGCATCACCGTTCTTGGCGTGGGATTCGGCCTCCTGGTCACTGCCGACCTTGTTCTCGCGTTGACTGGCGGAATCGTTGGCGTTGCCGTCGGTGTGGCATTGTGGGGACTGCATATGGGGTTCACACAAGGACTGTTGGCAACTCTCATAGCCGATACAGCTCCGCCGGAGCTGCGCGGTACCGCCTACGGTATTTTCAATCTGCTAGTCGGTGTGGCACTGCTCGTCGCGAGCGTTATCGCCGGAGCGCTTTGGGACATGGTCGGATCGCAAGCCACCTTCCTAGCAGGGGCAGCATTCACCGCCGTTGCTCTCGCCGGCCTTGCCGTGACTCGGCGTATTGCGCCGACCGTTGGCCAAGCCCCGAAGTCTTGATTGTGGGACTATCGGTACATTCTCCCACGCGTGTCCGCCTTGGGTCTTTCCACCGATCCAGTCGTTTTGCTGCCGGTTGACGCCCGCTTCGCCCAAAAGCGACCTTAGAAGTAAATGGCGATAGGTTTAAGCGCGATCGACGCAGCGAGCGCCGGGAGTGGCACCGCCGCAGAGACGATCGCGCCTTGGCTGAATTTCCACCTGTCCATGGCAGTCCTCCATGTGGGGGTTAGCCTACTCCCGGATTGGTCATCATGCCCGCCACCGATGATCGGCGAAGTGGTCGGCGGCAGCATGCACTTGGTTGGGTCACTGCGGGCTGATCGACTGCACCGTGTAAGTCTTGCCCGAACCCGTGAGCGTGAACCGCACCTTTTCGCCGGTCTTGACCTTCGTCAGATCCACCGACGGCGCGACGGCGAACTCCATCTTCATCGCCGGCCAATCGATATCAGGCATCGGGCCATGGTCGAGCGTGACCTTTTTGCCTGCCGCGTTCAGTGCGACCACCGTTCCGGTACCCGAGGCAGTTTTTGCCGCCGCTTTCGGGGCATCCTTGCTCATAGGCATGTTGCCCATTTGCGCGAAACTCGCCCCGGACTGAATCGCGAGCGAACCGGCGATCAACGCCGCTGCAACGGTACGGCTGGTTTTGGACTTGGTAGGCATCGACTTCTCCTTCTGTGTGGAAACGGAAGCAAATGGGCACGTAGGTGTGGGACCGGCGCGGCTCTGCCCGAAAGGTGTCGGCCGGAGAGAAAGAAAGGACTGCGAACTGAACCGAAGGAGGAATTCATTTGGCACCTTCGGGGACTTCGACATCATCGAGATGACGCGAATTGAAAGGCGGGCCCGAGGCTGTCGCGCGCGAGCGTGCTTCCGGCAAGCCGACGCTCTTGACGGCGGCGTAGATGGCCGGAATGACGACAAGCGTCAGGATCGTCGACGAAACCATACCGCCGATCATCGGGACGGCGATGCGCTGCATGACTTCGGAGCCTGCTCCCGTGCTCCACAGGATGGGTAACAGACCCGCCATGATCGCAACTACCGTCATCATCTTCGGCCGAACGCGGTCGACGGCTCCCAGCATGATCGCGTCGTAGAGATCTCCCCGGGTGAATTGCAGGCCTTCGGCGGCCCGTTTCGCCCGAAGTTCGCGCATGGCCTGTTCGAGATAGATCAGCATGACGACGCCGGTCTCCGCGGCCACGCCGGCCAGCGCAATGAAGCCGACCGCCACGGCGACCGACATGTTGAATCCGAGCCACCACATCAGCCAGATGCCGCCGACCACAGCGAACGGCAGCGAGAGCATGACGATCAGGGTTTCGGTAAGGGCGCGGAAGTTCAGGTACAGCAGGAGAAAAATGATCAGGAGCGTCACCGGAACCACGATCTTGAGGCGTGCCTCCGCCCGCTCCAGATATTCGAACTGCCCGCTCCACGTCACGTAGTAGCCGGGCGGGAACTTGACCTCCTTCGCGACCGCCTGCTGCGCCTCGGCGACAAAACCGCCGAGATCGCGGTCGCGGATGTCCACGAAGATGTATACCGCAAGCTGTCCGTTCTCCGTGCGTATGGAGGTCGCGCCGCGCGTCAGTTTCACGCTTGCCACTTCACCGAGCGGAATGCTTCCCCCGTTCGCCATCGGCACCTGCACATCGGCGCCGATCGCCTGCGGGTTCGATCGAAGATCGCGCGGATAGCGAATGTTGACCGTGTACCGTTCCCGGCCCTCCACTGTCGTCGTCACCGCTTCGCCGCCGAGCGCGGTCGAGATGACGTCCTGCACGTCGGCGACGGACAGGCCGTAGCGGCCCAGCGCCATGCGGTCGGGAACGATCTCGATATAGTATCCTCCGATCACCCGTTCGGCGTAGGCGCTGGACGTGCCGGGCACCTTTCTGACTGCGGCCTCGACCTGGCGGGCTACATTCTCGATCTCCCCGAGGTCCTTTCCGAACACCTTGACGCCGACCGGCGTGCGGATGCCGGTGGCAAGCATGTCGATCCGGGCGCGGATCGGCATCGTCCAAGCGTTGGAGACGCCGGGAAACTGGAGCGCCGAATCCATCTCGTTCTTCAAGCCGTCGATCGTGAGACCCGGCCGCCACTCGGATTTCGGCTTCAAGTTGATGATCGTCTCGAACATTTCGGTGGGGGCCGGATCGGTGGCGGTGGAGGCGCGGCCGGCCTTGCCGTAGACGGAGGCCACCTCGGGGAATGCCTTGATGATGCGGTCCTGCATCTGCAGGAGTTCGGCCGCCTTCGTCACCGATATGCCCGGCAACGTGGTCGGCATGTACATCAGCGTGCCTTCGTTCAGGCTGGGCATGAATTCGGTGCCGATCTGGCGAACGGGAAAAACGGTCACGGCAAGGGCGGCGAGCGCGACAATGATGGTGATCGTCTTGGCCTGCAGCACGCGGCGGATCACGGGCCGGTAGATCCAGATAAGGAAGCGGTTCAGCGGGTTTTTGTGCTCGGGGATGATCCGACCCCGCACGAAGATGATCATCAGCGCGGGGACGAGCGTCACCGAAAGGATTGCCGCCGCCGCCATGGAAAAGGTCTTGGTGTAGGCGAGCGGTCCGAACAGCCGGCCTTCCTGCGCTTCCAGCGTGAAGATCGGCAGGAACGATACCGTGATGACCAGCAGGCTGAAGAACAGCGCGGGGCCGACCTCGCTCGCGGCGTCAATCAGGATCTGCAGTCTCGGCTTTCCCGGTTCGGCACGTTCCAGATGCTTGTGGGCATTCTCGATCATGACGATGGCGGCGTCGATCATCGCACCGACCGCGATCGCGATGCCGCCGAGACTCATGATGTTGGCGCCAAGTCCGATGTACTTCATCGCGGCGAACGCCATGAGTATGCCGACCGGCAGCATCAGGATTGCGACAAGCGCACTCCGGAGATGCAGCAGGAACACGACGCAGACCAATGCGACGATGATGCTTTCCTCGATGAGCGTAGTCTTGAGCGTTTCGATTGCGGCCTTGATCAGCTCGGACCGGTCATAGACGGCGACGACCTCGGCCCCCTTCGGCAGGCTGGACGCGATCTCGGATAGCCGCGCCTTGACGTTGTCGATAACGGTCAGCGCATTCGAACCGTAGCGCTGCAGCGCGATGGCGCTCGCCACTTCGCCGTCGCCGTTCAATTCCGTGATACCACGGCGCTCGTCCGGACCCAGTTCGACCCGGGCGATGTCCTTCACCCGTAGCGATGTCCCGGCATCGGTCTTCAGGACGATGTTTTCGATGTCGTCGATGCCCTTGAGGTAGCCGCGACCGCGCACGACGAATTCGAATTCGGACATCTCGACCGTGCGGCCGCCAACGTCGACGTTGCTCGAACGGACCGCATCCCGGAGTTTCTGCAGCGAGACGCCCTGTGCCCGGAGGCGGCGCGGGTCGACGACCACGTTGTACTGCTTGACGAAGCCCCCGACGGAGGCGACTTCGGCCACCCCCTCGGCTTTGGAGATCGCGTACCGGATCGTCCAGTCCTGCAGCGTCCGCAGTTCGGCCAAGGACATGTCCTTGGCGATCACCGCGTATTGGTAGACCCACCCCACGCCGGTGGCATCCGGTCCCAAGGTTGGCGTGACGCCGGTCGGCAATTTGCGCGTGGCCGCATTCAGGAATTCGAGCACCCGGCTGCGGGCCCAGTACGGGTCCGTGCCGTCTTCGAAAATCACGTAGACGAAGGAAACCCCGAAGAACGAAAAGCCGCGCACGACCTTGGACTTCGGCACCGTAAGCATCGCCGTCGTCAGCGGATAGGTGACTTGGTCTTCCACGACCTGCGGCGCCTGCCCCGAATACTCGGTGTAGACGATCACCTGAACGTCCGACAGATCGGGAATGGCATCGAGCGGCAGCGTTCGCAACGCATAGACGCCTGCCGCAACGGCGAACACGGTGCCGACGATGACGAGCAGGAGATTGCGTGCGGACCACTCGATCAGCCGCGAGATCATTTCGGCTGCTCTCCGTCCGTGAAGGCGCGCAACGCCGCCTTCAGGTTGCTTTCGGCATCGATCAGGAAGTTGGCGGAGACGACGATCCTGTCCCCTTCGGAGATGCCGTCCATGATCTCGGTGTAGCCGTCTCCCCTGACGCCGACCTTCACCGGACGCGGCTCGAAGCGGCCGTCGCCCTTGTCGACGATGACCACCTGACGGGTGCCGGTGTCGATCACCGCACCGTCGGGCACGGCGATGACGGGTACATCCGATCCCGTCGTGAATTCGACGTCGGCGAACATGTCCGGCAAAAGCAGGCCGTCGGGATTGGGAATTTCGATGCGGACCCGGGCCGTCCGGTTTTCCATGTTCACCTGCGGGTAGATGAGGGCCACCGTTCCCGTGAAGGAGCGACCGGGCAAACTCCTGACTTTGATCGCGACCTGCTGGCCGCGCTTCACCAGTCCGAGATCGTGCTCGGAGACGTCTGCGAGAACCCAGATGGTCGAAGTGTCGGCGAGACGGAACAGGACGTCTCCCGGCATGGCGCGCATTCCGTCCACGACGTTGCGCTCAAGGACGAGACCGTCGCGCGGTGCTGACCATGTGATCGCGAGGGGCGCCCTGCGGGTGCGCTCAATCTCCGCAATGACCGCGCTGGGCACTTCAAGGTTTTGCAGTCTCCGTTTGACACCGTCCAGATTCGGTTGCGTCACACCCTGCCCGCCCAGCGTGGCGACGAGATCGGCGCTCGCGAGCGCCATCTCCGGCGAATAGAGACGCATCAGCGGCTGGTCCTTGACGACGTGGTCGCCGGTCGTCACGTTTTCCACCTTCTCGATGAAGGCGGGGGCACGCAGCGAGATGACCGCGATCTTCCGTTCGTCGAGCTTGACGGTGCCGGGAGTCCGGACGGAGCGGGTGATGGCGCGTCGCGTGGCGGGCTCGGAGCGCACGCCGGTCCTCTGCAGCCTTCCGGGAGAGACTTTCACCGTCGAGCCGTCGTCCTCGCCTTCGTAGACGGCGATGTAGTCCATGCCCATCGAGTCTTTCTTCGGCACGGGCGACGTGTCGGGCAGGCCCATCGGATTGCGATAATAAAGGAGCTTCTTGCCGCCCGCGGCGCCGCCTTGATCGGCCGCAGTCTCTGCCGGCTTGTCGTCAAAGCTCACGTCTTCGCTGGCTTGAACCGCCACGAAATCACGGCCGTCCGAAGTTTTCTTGGGCTGCGCCGAATACGCCGGCTTGCCATCCGGATCCCGGTAATAGACGACGGGGCCGGATGCGGCAGGCTTTGGCTGTCCCCCGAAAAACATCGCGACAGGTTCCGGCAACCATCCCGGAAGCGGGATTTGGGTTCGGCCCAGACGGAAACCGGCGCCCAGCACAACGGCCAGAACGGACGCGAGCAACAGTGCAAAGATGACGCGCCTCAATCCCGATTTATGCACCGGCAGATCGTGCCCCGACTGCGTATCAGCGCGAAAAGTCAGCTGATCCATCACTTGGCCGCCTTCAGTCCGAGCCGGGCCTGAAGCGTCCCGCTTTCGCCTTGGACCTTGGCGGCAATAGACAGTTGCCAGCGGCCTTCCATGGTGAAGTTGGTGCGGAAACGGTAGACCCCGGGTTCGTCCGGCGGAAGGGGTTCGAGCTCAGCCGTCATCTCCCGCATCGCTTCCGGCTCCATATCGAGCCGACGCGCGAAAATGACCGCGTCCGGCACCGCCTGCCCGGTCGATTTGTTGACGACCCGGACCGCGATCACGGCTTCGCCCGTCTTCACGTTCGCCTCAACAAGGCGAAACTCGAAAGCGCCAATGTCCGCCCGCGCGGCGGTGGGAATAACGAAAGAGACTCCGATCAAGAGCAGGAGGCGGGCAAAAAGGCTGGAGATTCCGGGCATCTAATCCCTGCATTCATCAGTGGAAACGGTCCGCTCGGGAGTTGCGGTCAATCAGATCCGGGCCCCCGTGGGAAGTTCGGGGGCCCGGGAGCCACGGTTACAGCTTCACGGCGACGTGATCGGGGAATGCATGCCGACGTGAGCCCTTTTCGTGGCAACCCTGCCCGTGCTGGCCCTGCTGAAATGCGTTTCTTGGCCTGCGCTTCGGATGAGCACGGTCTACGGTCAGCGCTGCGGCGCGGCGTCCGGTTTTTCGGCAGATCCGGAACGGCGCTCCATCATCTTCTCGCACTGGTCCATCATCTTGTTCATCCGGCCCATCATTTTCATCATGGACCCGCCCATCATGTGATCGTCGCTCATGGCACCGTCCCGGGACGCCGGAGGCACGGCAGGTTTGTCCTGCGCGAACGCGATCGGAGCGGCGCCGATACCAAGGGCAAGAAACCCCAAGGCCGCGACAGCGTATGTGGTGAGTTTCGACATTTTATTCTCCTTGTGCGACGTTGAAGAAAGTTCGAAGCGCGCGGTCGACAGTGTCGCTCAGCGGTCCGCAGCAACAGGGTCCGCACCGCGGCGCTGTTGTTGGTCTGCCTGTCCGGGATCAACCGCACCGCTCTTCTTTGAACACAGATGAAGAGCGCACATGGCCGCGCACGGCAGAATGCCGACTAGCAACGGGGCGACTCCGGCCGCGACGAGCCAACTCCAGTTGAAGCCAATGCCGACGATCAGGGCTACGGCGGCAAACCCGAATAGCCATTTACGGTTCATGCCGAAACCGGCGCGATTGCACTGCTGCGGCGATTGCATGCGGCTGACGTTTTCCACGACCCAGTTCCTCTCGATGACGAGCTTGTGCCGTCAATGGGGAGTTCGGATCGGGGCGCGCCCGGGTTACACGCTCACGCGGTCGTGACATCGAACGCGCTGTGACAAACGGGAACTAGCCATTCGCAAGGTTTCGAAGAGCGACGCGGATCCGCGCCGTTTACCACCTCAGAAGCCGCGGGCCCAATTTGGCACCGGCGAGCGTGCAAAGGGCGATCGTCCCCCCGTACCAGATGGCAATGAACGGCAGCGAGTCCGCCATGCAATGCAGCGCGTATCCCATCGCACTGACGCTTCCGGCGACAAGACCGACCAGAGCGCCGGAGCGAACCAGATTCGTCGGTGCCGCCTGCCGAACCGCCCAGACCAGCACCGCAAACGGGACGATTGCGATAAGGGGGATTGAAACGAGACATTCCAGCCATTCGCCGTGCGAAACCATGTGCTGCCAATGCGAACCCGGTGACAAACTGAGGCTGGCGACTGCAAGCAACATGATCGCGACGAACGGCAGCGCAATTGCGAAAGGGAGTTTTCGGGACGAACCGGGTCGCGCCGACTTCAGCAGATAGAATCCGGCGAACGCGGCGGCGGTGCCGGCGAACAGAAGCTTCACGCAAAGAAACGCAAACGCATCTGGGTCGACGTAGTCGGGCCTGAGGCCCAAGGCCAGCCACGCCGCGCCCACCGCGGCCGCCATGCCCAAAACGACGGCAGTCGCGATCAGGCGCGACGTCTTGCCTTGATCGGCAGGCTCAAGATTGGTGCTCAGCATACTGATGAATTGATCGGTTCTCATGAAGCTTTCTCCTTGGCCATGAGGAGAGCGAGGGTCGTTAGGCCCCTGTGAATGCTCACCTTCACCGCCGATTCCGACATCCCGCAAATGCGGGCGGCTTCCACTATGCTCGACCCTTGCAGCTTCACATGGCGGATCGCACAGCGCGTCTTCGGAGACAGGCGCGTCAGAAGACGCTCGATGTCCATCGCGCTTTCCGCATCCTTTTGATCATCCACCTCGGACATCAAGTCTCCCGCCTCGTCGAGGGAAACGTTCGCGATTGAGGTCCGAGTATGCCTGAGATGATCAATCAGTTTATATCGAGCGATCGCATACACCCATGGAGTGAAGAGTTCGGCCGCATCGTAGGTGTGTCGCCGCGTATGAATGGCCAAGAGCGTTTCCTGCAGCAGGTCCTCGGTTTCCGCTTCGGACCTTCCGGCGCGGGAAAGTCTGTTCTTGAAATAGCCCCGCAAGTGTCCGCTAAGCTGATTGAGCAACTGTCGATACGGTTCCGCTTGACCCGCCAAGCCGGCCGTCATCAGACTTTTGAGGACGGCTTCGTCCGGGAGCATTGTCTTCCCTGTATTCGAGCGGGAGCGGCCGCCGGTTACACCTTCACGCATTGGTGATTGCGTGGTCTGCAGGACCGTTTTGTTGTTTCGGATACGCCCGACACCACTGGGTTTCAAGGGGTCGGAAGGCAAAGAAGGCCATCCGGATCGCACCCAGACAACCAACATGCGCGGAATTCAGAACTCCTCGACGGCACAAACCGAATCCGCGGGCGTCCGACCGCGACTGCAGGCCAAAGGCTTTTGGCACTGCCCTGCCCGTGGAGCCCGGCAAAACATCACCGGTCCTGCCATCGCAGAAGTTCGGCCGCAAGTTACAGGTCACCTCCGATGGCCTTCTCAATTTCGGCAAGCGTGGCCTGCTGCTGCACCTTAATCTTGAGAATCTCAAGCTGGATCGTCCGCACTCGCCGTATCGCATCGAGCACCCTGATCACATCGCCCTGTCCTGCTTCGAGCGCGTTCAAAGCAAACCGAACGACCAGTTCGGATTTCGGAAAATGATGCTGCTGCATGATTTGCAGCGTCTTCGATGCCGCCCTGTACTCGGCGAGCATGCCGCCAAGTTCGCCCCCTAGCGTGGCCCTCAGTGTATTCAGCCGTTGTTCCGATGCAGCGCGCTCCGCAGATGCAGCAGTGATTTCCGCTTCCTTGGCACCCTGCTGGAGCGGAATGCGGACTTCGCCCATCACGCCGACGCCGGCGTAGCCATCCCGATCTCGCTTGGTCATCACGCCAAGCGTCACGTCCGGGTAACGATTTCGCTCCGCCAAACTGCTCATGGTGGTCGCCGACGCCACCTTCGCTCGGCCCTCCGCGATCACCGGACTTGATTGGATCGCACGATCGACCAGCGCCGAAACATTCATCGTTCTCTCGCTTGGTAGCGGACGGAGGGCCGCCGGGATGGCGAGCGCTGCCTCGGGACGACGATTGAGCAACGCATTTAGCTGTGCGGCTGTCTTCGTTTGCTGGCCCCGCAAACGCTCGATTTCGATGTTCAGTTCCTCAGCCTCGATTTCAAGCCGCAGGACATCTTCCTGGGCCGTACCGCCTTGAGCGTAGCGACCCCGAAGAGTCGCGGCTGCCGTCAGGACGGTATCAAGTGCCCGCTCGGTGAGCGCACGGGCTTGGAATGTCGCGTACCGGGCTGCAAACACGCTCTTCACGCGCGCAATGAGTTCGAATTCCATTCCCTGCCGGCGATAGCGCGCTGCGGTCGCTTCGAAACCAGCGATGTCGCGCTTGAGACCGAGCTTTCCCCACAACGGAAACTCCTGCATCAGTCTGAACGTGGTGCTGGTTCCGTTCATGGATATATCGCGGCTATCGAGATTGTCCGCATCGATACGCAGGGTCGGATCAGGTAGCGCTCCGGTCGACGTGATCCGAGCAGTAGCTGCTTCGGCCATCAACGCTGCTGCCGCAACTTCGGGGCTGAGCTGCCTTGCGAGAGTAATTAGCTCGGCAGCGGTTGCTCCCGGCGGGCCCTTGGGTGCGGCATCTGCCGGGCCCATCATCACAAGCGCACCAACCAGTCCGGCCAGAGCCTTCCGAAACATGATTTACTCCATCGCCTTGAACGTTACTTACCGGCGAACCGAGGTCTACCGATAGCGCAGGGTCTGTTTGCGTGACTTGCCTCGGCGCGGAGCGCGCATTTGATTAGGCGGTCCCCGCACGGCACGGCGTAGACGCAACGAAGCGTAGCGCGTCGTCGCGGTAAGGCAGCGAAATCTGCACGCCACTGTTCGAACGTCTGCAGCTTCTCCTCAAAACCTCATGGACCGCAGAACGGGTCAAGCAGCGGCGACAGTTGTTACCGAAATTCATCGAGTGGGAAGGTTTACCAATTGCACGGTACTGATCTTTCTGCGTGCCTTACCGGCAATACTTTGAGGACGGCGCCATCTGGTGCATGGACTTGTCTATATTCGTCTGAGAGCAGCCGCGGGTTACAACTTCACGCATTGGTGATCGAGCCCGATACGTCCGACCGTGGTGTTTGTTCGCCGCCAGATGGATCCGGCACTCCAACAGCTAAAGCGCGACCGCAACCATCGACGGCCATCGACTCCGCCCGGCAACGCGCGCTTTAGCTGTTGGAATGCCGGGCCGCTGGTCGGCTAAGCGGCTTCCCTACGTCTGCTCTTGATCAATAAGTCTGCAATTGCTGACAAACCGTCGAGCTCGCCGGCACGATTTTCCGTCCACCTTCGCAGGTGCAAAATTTCGAACTTCGGCTGCTGCCGGAAAGCTGTTCGCCTTCACGTCGGCGTGAGCGTGTAACCGCTGGATGATCCGTTCCGAACTCGTTGTTGGAAGCGCACATGATGCACTTCGAGCAATAATGGAGCCGGACCATGTTCACGAAACACCTACTAACGATTTCGCTTTTGTTGCCATTCATGGCGATCTCTTCGATGGCCAACGCGGGTTCGAGAATCACTGACAAGAACTTTTGGCCCAACGAAGTCAGGCAGCAGACATTAGAAGGCCGAACTGTCGGCGCGCAAAACGAAAAGCGCGCTGCGTTCGCGTACGAACGGCCGGCGGCAGGTCTGCAACCCTCGACGAATCCGAGCAAAAGAGCCACTTGGCGCTATCACGGTGGTCCAAAATTCATTCAGTAAGTCGCACTGCGAATAAGGACTTCCTTCGTCGGAACAATGTCGGCGAGCGCTGACGAAAAGTAAGCTTGCGACTGCGCGGCTGGACGCCGCGCAGTCCAGATGCTTTTAGTCCGCAGCCTTATCTTTCGGATCAGCGGGGGCGCAGACGGTGCATTTCCACCATCGATGGTGTTTGCCGCCCACCTCGCAACGATCGCCGTTTTGAGACGTGCTCGCTGTTGTAATTCCCGGATGACGCAATGGACATGTGGGACTTCAAGAAGTGGCGTCGGAGATTGGGGTACACGCAGTCCGTCGCGGGAGAAAAGCTCGGGCTCAGCCGCGGCGCGGTTCAGTATTGGGAAAGCGAGATCAGGCCGGTGCCGCTTGCGGTCGAGTTTGCCTGCCACGAACTGCTGCGTCTTTGGAAACAGCGGCCAGAATTTGGCCCGGTAACATTGCTCTATACCGACTATGCCGACGATCCGATATCTCTGGAGAACTCTGCGTCCGCCGGCAGTATGACCTTTCAGTCCGAGCGACATCCGGACAACGAAAGCGCTTTGAAAAGCGCTATGCGACCAAAAGCGAGCAAATCGGTGTTTATCGCGTTCATTGTGGAAGACGACGGCAATGTCATCTGGTCCGGGCCAGAACTGCTGCGTGAGATCGAGGAACGGAAAAACGCGGGCGCCAGCCAAAAGGCGTCCGCTGCAAAATCTCCGGCATCAAGTTAGCTAGACTTCGCACTCTCGGGGGCGATCTATTGGTGGCCGC
>BFBZ01000330.1_pt1 | contig 51670 bp, 47 predicted proteins | sample 1888401 | NCBI WGS metagenome assembly BFBZ01 (sample SAMD00112614, study PRJDB3348) | symbiont metagenome | host: Chara braunii
ACTCCGAATGCGCCGTCGGCTTCAGGAGCCGCTTGGCGCGCTCGCCCAGCCGGTGGCGGTCGTCGTAGATCAGGAACAGCGACTTTCCCGCCTTGCCTTCGGGATCGTCGGTCGCCGGCACCAGGTATTCGCCGTCCTCCGTGAAGAGGTCGGCCCATTCCATCAGCTTCCAGGAATCGAGCAACGCGGTTTCCCGGATGAGGAAATCCTCGGCGTCGGATCGGGAGAGTTTCATCGTCACGGTCCTGTCAGCTCGCGGGCGTCGTCGTCGGCCACGAGCTGGTGCCAGCGCCGCCAGAACGTGCGCATCTGCAGCTCGTCGGTCTTGGTCGGGGCGTTGCTCAGCATGCCGCGCGACAGGTCGTTGTAGGGGGCGGATGCCGCATTGGCATAGCCGCGCTGGCAGAGTTCCAGCATCTCGACATCGTCGGGCGTGGCGAAGCCGGCCGGCCCGAGGAACTCCACGAAGTTGCGCAGGCGCCGGTCGCGCGAGCTTTCGGATTCGCCGGTTGGCGCAATGCACCAGGCACTCACCTCCATGTGGTCCGGCCGTACCGGATAGAAGGTGCGGATGGTCGTCGCCATCACGTCGTTGACGACGAGGTTGGGGAAGATCAGGAGATTGCGGTCGCCGTTGGCGACGACGTTGCCGCGCTCCGGGCCCAGCCGCTGCATGATCTCCCTGTTCAGGGTTTCGACCTCGGCCTTCGCCTCCTCGCCCCAACCCGGCGCCCAACGGGCGTAAGGCCGGCCCCAGGGCAGCAGGCCGATCGATTCCGACACGGCATGGCCGTTGCCGAGATTCTTCACCCATCCCTTGGCATTCATGCCGCCGAAGTTGGAGTTGTCGCGCGAGCGGATGTAGTCGAAGTAGGTCGAATGGGTCGGCACGCCGTGATAGCCGTCTGCCGAATTCTCCTGCAGCAGCTTCCAGTTGGCGTTGACGCAGTAGTCCTGCGTGCCGGTCACGATCTCCATACCGTCGCGGCCCTGGTCGGCGACGTATTCGAGATATTCGGCCGCGCCGGCGAGATAGTCGCGTAGCGGCATCGCGTTCCTGTCGAAGCAGACGAAGACGAAGCCGCGGAACTCCTCCATGCGTTCGACCTCGACGAGGTCGAGCTTGCCATCCTCGGTCGCCTCCGGCGGCAACGCCTCGCGCCCGGGCATGCCGAGGAAGCGGCCGCAATCGTCGAACGTCCAGGCGTGGTAGCCGCAGGTGAAGGCGCGGCGGTTGCCCGATCGCTCGCGGCAGACCAGCGCGCCGCGATGCGGGCAGGTGTTGTAGAGCGCGTGCAGCGCGTTGTCCTTGCCGCGGGTGTAGAGCAGCGGCCGGCCGCCGACTCGCCGCGAGATGAAGTCGCCGGGCTTCTTCAGCTCCGAGCTGTGGCCGAGATAGAGCCAGCACTTGCTGAACACGCGCTCGCGCTCCAGCGCCAGGATTTCGTCGGACACGAAGGCGCTGCGATGGACTTTGAAGCGTGCCTGGTGTCGGTCGTCGATGATGAGGTCGGACAGTTGCATGGCCTGCTCCTTCCTTTGCTGGTGCCCATCATTGGGCTCATCACTGAGGCTTGACGCCGGCGGCTGCGGTCATTTCACGGATGATCGGCAGCTCGTTGCGGATGGTCTGGTCGGTTTCCGCCGGATCGGTGCCGATCACCGTCCAGCCCGGCGTGGTGATGAAGCGTTCGGTAAAGGCCGGCTGTTTCAGCACCTCGCGCACGTCGGCGCTGATCTTGTCGACGATCGGGCGCGGCGTGCCGGCCGGTGCCGCGAGGCCGAACCAGATGAAAGCCTGGATGTCGGCATGGCCAAGCTCGGCCGTGGTCGGCACCTCGGGGAAAAGCGGCGAGCGCTGCTTGGCCGCGATTGCCAGCGCTTGCAGCTTGCCGGCTCGCAGCAGGCTGCCGGCAACGCCGCTGCTGCCGACCGAGAGCTGCACTTCGTTGCCGGTGAGCGCGTTCAGCACCGGTGCCACGCCCTTGTAGGGCACGTGGAGGAACTTGGTGCCGGCGTTCCGGTTCAGCGTCTCGTAGACGAGGTGGGGCGGACTGCCGTCGCCCCAACTGCCATAAGCGAGCGACCCGGGCTTCTGCTTGCCGGCGGCGATCAGGTCGGCGAGCGTCCTGGCCTCGACCTGGGGATTGGCGAGCAGGAACTGCTCGGCCCGCGCCATGATGGTGATGTTGGCGAAGCTCTTGTCGGGATCGTAGGGCGGGTTCTTGAACGCGAAGCGGTTGCCGAGATAGATCTGGTCGGTCGTCGCCAGCAGCGAATAGCCGTCGGGGCTGGCGTTGGCGATGCTCTCGGCTGCGATCATGCCGCTGGCGCCGGGCTTGTTGTCGACCACGACGGCCTTGCCCCACTTGGTCGAAAGCTCGGCGGCCATGCCGCGCACCAGCACGTCCAGCCCGCCTCCCGGCGGAACGCCCAGCACAATCTTCACCGGCTTGTCTGGCCATCCCTGCGCCGCAGCGGGCAGCCCGATCAGCAGGGCCAGAAGGCCCAGCGCAATGCGAGCGAGCAACGTTTCCTCCGTCTTATTGCCCGCCACTGTAATGGTCAGACCATTTCTTGTCGACTCCGGCTGGCGAGATGATCGTGCAGCTCTTTCAGATGGCGCTCCAACTCCTTGGTGGCATTGGCGGAATCGCGTGCCTTGAGATATCGGAAGAAGCGGCGGCGGTGAGCGATCAGGCCGGGCAGTTCGATATCCTCGGGCACGCCGCGCAGGAAGCGGACGAGAATGTCGGTGATGGAATCGACCAGGATCTTCAGCACTTCGTTGCGTGTCGCCAGTGCTAGCAGCCGGTAAAACTCCGCGATGGCGGCGCGGCGTTCCTCGCCGCGGCCCAGTCGCGACATCTCCGCCGTGCGTTCGATGTTGCGGCCGATCGCGTCGATGTCGGCCTCGGTGGCGCGCTCGCAGGCCAGCCGCACGACGCCGCTCTGGATCAGCAGTCGCGCCTCGGTGAGGTCGCCGAGTGAGATCGCCCCGAGATGCACAAGGTCCTGCATGACCCGCGTCATGTTGGCGGGATCGCCCGACTGCACGAAGGCGCCGCCTTTCACGCCTTTCTTGAGTGCGATCACGCCGGCGATCTCCAGGCTGCGCAGCGCCTCGCGCAGTGCCGCACGGCTCACCTTGAGCTGCTCGGCGAGCTCGCGTTCGGCCGGCAGCTTGTCGCCGGGCTTCAGTCTGCCGGTCGCGAGTTGCCGGCGGATGCGCTCGCAGATCTCCTCGAAGGCGCGTGGTTTCGGCTTGGCGGCGCGCGTCACGAGGCGGCCGGATCCCACGGCCAGTAGCGGGCGATGGCGCCGGCATCGATGCGCAGGTCGGTGCCGGTCATCATCTCGGCTTCCGTCGAGACGATGAAGGCGGCGGCGCGGCCATAGTCACTGGGCTTGGGCAACTTCTGCATCGGGATGCGGCTGCGATACATCTCGAAGATCGGTTTCACCGCCGAAAGATCGGGCGCCGCGCGGCCCCAGCGCTGGGCGCGCTCCGCCGATTCGGACGGGTCGGTCGCGGTCGGCGTCAGGCTGTTGACCCGGATGCCGTGCTTGACCAGTTCCATCGCGGCGGAGCGGGTGAAGTTGATCAGGCCGCTTTTGGCCGTCGAATAGCCGATATTGTTGGGCTCGCCCTGGTGGCCGGCGGTCGAGATGATGTTGAGGATGCTGCCGCGCACCTGGCGGTCGATCATTGAACGTGCGGCATGCTTGGTGAACAGGAAGGCGCCGGTCAGGATCACGTCGATCTGCCGGCGCCAATCCTCCAGCGGCATGGTGAGCACGCCTTTCTTGTTGAAGACGACGGCGTTGTTCACCAGCACGTCGATCCGGCCGAAGGTATCGCAGGCCTTCTGCACCGCGGCGGCGACCTCGGCTTCGGCAGTGACGTCGCAGGTGACGGCGAGCGCCTGGGCGCCGGTGCTCTTCAGATAGTTCGCGCAGTCGGTGGCGTTCGCCGCCATCGCATCGACACAGACCAGCGCTGCGCCTTCCGCTGCGAGGCCTTCGGCGATGCCGCCGCCGATATTGGGACTGGTGCCGGTGACGAGGGCGACTTTGTCTTTGAGTTTCATCCGAACTCCCATAACGTCGCCGCACGATACAGCAAAGATATCGAGGGAACGAATGACGACGGGCACGACCGACATCCATACGCATATCGTGCCGGCGAGCTTTCCCGCCTATGCCGGCCGCCACGCCAATGTACGCTGGCCGTCGATGGCACCGGCACACGACTGCCACCACTGCAACGTCATGATCGCCGGCAAGGTGTTCCGCACCGTAAGCGACCACAGTTGGAGTCTCGAGCGGCGCCTCGAGGCAATGGAGGCGGCGCGGGTCGAGTGCCAGGTACTGTCGCCCATGCCGGAGCTGCTGTCCTACTGGCTCGAACCGGAAGACGCCGAAGCACTCGGTCGGCACGTCAACGACACGATCGCGACGATGGTCTCGGACGGCAAGGGCCGGTTTGCCGGCCTGGGCATGGTACCGCTGCAGGATCCCGATCGCGCGGTCGTCGAACTCGAACGGCTGATGGCGATGGGCTTCAAGGGCGTGGAGATCGGCACCAACGTCAACGGCGTGTCGATCGGCGACAAGCGCCATGCGGCGTTCTTCGCGGCGGCCGAGCGGCTGGGGGCGGCGATCTTCGTGCACGCCCTGCATCCGGCAGGCACGGAGCGGCTGGTCGGTCCACCCAACATGCCGGCGCTGGCGCTGTTTCCGTGCGAGACCTCGACCGCGATCGTGTCGCTGATGATGGCCGGCATCATCGGCCGGCATCCGGGGCTGCGCATCGCCTTCAGCCATGGTGGCGGCGCGTTCGCCCTGGTGCTGCCGCGCTTCCTGCACGGCTGGAAGATGATGCCCGGCCTGAAGGATGCGACCGGTGGCTCGCCGGCCGAGCTGGCGCGGCGGCTCTACTACGACACGCTGGTCTACGACACGGACACCCTGCGCTTCCTGGTCGAGCGGTTCGGTGTGACGCAGCTCTGCATCGGCACCGACCATCCGTTCACCATCGAGGAGAGCGAACCGGTGGCGGCGGTCGAGCGGCTGGGGCTGTCGGCCGCCGATCGCGACCTCGTTCTCTCCGGCAATGCCCGGCGCTTCCTCGGCGAGACGGCATGACCGGCCTGAGGACGCTGCCTTATGCCGTGAAGACCGAGTGCCGCCGCTACGACGGTCGAGTGGCGATCGTCACCGGCGCGGCGCAGGGGCTTGGCCGCGTGATCGCGCGGCGGCTGGCGGAGGAGGGGGCCAAGGTCGTCGTGGCCGATATCCAGGAGGCGCGGGTGAAGCGCACCGCGCGGCTCTTGCAGGAGGAGACGGGCCAGCCCTTCCTCGCGGTCGCCGGTGATCTCAGCAGCGAAGGTGTGGCCGACGATATGGTGGCGCGCACGGTCGGCGAGTTTGGACGGATCGATACGCTGGTCAACAACGCCGCTGCACTCATCCGCCTGCGGCTCGTCGATTTCACCGAGGACCTGTTGCAGAAGGCGGTCGACTGGAATGTCTGGAACACCTTGCGGTGCTGCAAGGCGGTGCTGCCGCACATGATCGAGCGCCGCTATGGCCGCATCGTCAATATCGCGGGCGAGGCCTGGCGTACCGGCGCGCCGTTCCACACCTTGCTGGCGGGCGTCGGCAAGGGCTCGATGGTCGGCCTGACCGTCACGCTCGCGGGCGAAACGATCGCACAGGGCATCACCGTCAACTGCGTCTCGCCGGGCGGCATCGAGACTGCAGCGGACGGCGATCCCGATCCGCCCACGGAGAGCTATCGCGACCCGAGCTGGACCGGTCCGGGCGTCCTGGAGGAGCTGGCAAAGATCGTGGGACAGCGTGGCATCAGCATGGGCCGCCCGTCGCATCCCACCGAGGTCGCTTCCGCCGTCGCCTATTTCGGTGCGCCGGAGGCCTCGTTCGTCACCGGCCAGCATATCGGTGTCAGCGGCGGTATGGCCATGATCTGAGCCCCCCTTTTTGGGGCTCCGTCAGTGCTGGCTGGGCGGCACCTTGACCCGCAGCCCGTCCAGCGCATCGGTCACCGGGATCTGGCAGGTGAGGCGCGAGTTCTCCTGCACGTGGGGGCAGAATTCCAGCATCTGCGTTTCGGCCGCGTCCTTGGCCGGCAGCCGATCGCGCCACTCATCGGCCACGTAGACCATGCAGGTCGCGCAGGAGCAGGCGCCGCCACAGTCGGCGTCGATGCCGGCGACCGACGCCCGAACGGCCCCCTCCATGATCGACTGACCGCCGGCCAGCTCGACCTTGCGCAGAGTGCCGTCCGGTTCCTCGAAAGTGATCGTCGCCATGCTTTTCTTCCTCAACCTTTCAGGTCCTTCACCGCGATGCTTTCGTCGCCGAGCCGCGCCGGGTCGATCCGGGCTCGGCCGGCGATGAGCTGCTTCGACATCATGAACTCCGGCAGACGGTTGACGGCGTCGACCGCGATCAGAACACCGTCGCGCAGGTAGAAAACGGCGAATGACCGGCCGCGGTCAGGATCGCCGCGCACGACCGCCTGATCGTATCCGTCCGACAGGCCGGCCATCTGCAGCTTGACGTCATACTGGTCGGACCAGAACCAGGGGACCTGCGCCGCGGGCGCCGGCTTGCCGCAGATCGACGCGCTGGCGATGCGGGCCTGCTCGAGCGCGTTGTGCACCGATTCCAGCCGCAGGCGCCGGCCAACCAGCGGATGATGCTGGGTCGCGCAATCGCCGATGGCGTAGATCACCGGGTCGGACGTGCGGCACTCGGCATCGACCACGATCCCGTTCTCGGTGGCAAGCCCCGACTCGCGGGCCAGTTCCGCATTGGGCACGGCGCCGGCGCCGATCAGCACGAGGTCGGCACGATGCTCGCTGCCGGCGCAGACGACGCAGCCATCCTCGACACCGTGGACGACGCTGCCCATGCAGAGCCGGACCCCTTCCTCGTGGTGCAGTCGCTCGTAGAAGCGCGATACCACCGGCCCGACGCCCCGCGCCATCACCCGCGGTGCCTGCTCGAGCACCGTCACCTCGAGCTCCTGCTTGACCGCCACGGCGGCGAGCTCGAGGCCGATATAGCCGCCGCCGATCACGACGAGCGCCTTGCCGGGGGCGAACTGGGCGCGCAACGCTGCGACGTCGGCGATGCTCCGCAGGACGAAGGTGGCGGTTCGGCCGGTGCCCTGCAGGGGGAGGGTGCGGGCCCGGCTGCCGGTGGCCAGCACCAGGGTGGTGAAGCCGATCCGCGACCCGTCGGACAGCGTCACTTCCTTTGTCACCCGATCGATGCGCTCGACCCGCGCATCGAGGCGCAGGCGGGTGCCGATCTTGTCGTAGAACGCCGCCGGCTTGACGCTGAGCCGGTCGGGCGTGAGCTCGCCGGTGAGGACTTTCTTGGAGAGCGGCGGACGCTGATAGGGCAGGTGCGGCTCGTCGCCGATCAGCGTCACCTCACCTGCGTAGCCGTCCTGTGAAAGGCTGGCAACGAGCTGGGCGGCGGCTTGACCCGCGCCGACGACCACCAGGGAGTTCGCGACGGGCATGGGTGAAAATCTAACAGTTGTTCGTTATTGTTGTTGACTCGAAAATCGGCGAAAGTCTAGTCGTTCGGCAAAAGGGAGGAAAAGGTGGATACCATCCTGACGACGCCGGAAATGGTCGTCGAAGACCGCGCCCGGCACCTGTTCCGCGTCTCACGCCATGCTTTCACCGACGAGACCGTGCTCGAGGCCGAGCGCCGCGGCATCTTCGACCGTTGCTGGCTCTATGTCGGACATGGCTCGGAGATTGCCGATAACTGCGACTTCGTCACCCGCAATGTCGGCGGACGCGAGCTGATCTTCAATCGCGACCGCGCCGGTGTCGTGCGCGCCTTCCTCAACACCTGTCCGCATCGTGGCGCCATGGTGGTGCGCGAGAAGAAGGGAAATGCGCTGTCGTTCCGCTGCTTTTATCACGGCTGGTCGTTCAACGTGAACGGCCGGTTCGCCTCGCGCTTCGACGAGGGCAATTACGGCAAGGAACATTATGGCGGCGGCTGCGCCGATCTCGTCCAGGTGCCGCGGCTGGAGAGCCATCGCGACTTCTGGTTCGTGAACTTCGACAGGAACGCGATCTCGCTGTCGGACTACCTCGCCGGCGCCAAGGACTACATCGACATGGTGGCCGACCATGCCGAGGCCGGCATGGAGATCGTCGGATCGGGGCAGCAATACGTCATCAACGCCAACTGGAAGCTGCTGGCCGAGAACAGCATCGACGCGTTCCACGGCTTTCCGGTGCACAATACCTACTTCGACTACCTGAAGAACATCGGCAGCCTGCGCATGGAGGCGGGTGCCGGCCATTTCGGCGCCAGCGGCATGACCGATCTCGGCAACGGCCACGCGGTGATCGAGTATGCCTCGCCGTGGGGCCGGCCGGTCGCGCGCTGGGTGCCGTCGTGGGGCGAGGAGAAGCGCGAGGTCGTCGAGCGATTGCGTGCCGGCCTGATCCAGCGCTTCGGGGAGGAGCGCGGCACGCGCATCGCCGAGTTCAGCCGCAACATGCTGATTTTCCCCAATCTGGTGATCAACGACATCATGGCGATCACCGTGCGAACCTTCATGCCCTCGGCGCCGAACAAGATGACGGTGAGCGCCTGGGCGCTGGGGCCGCGCGGCGAGGATCACGAGCTGCGCAAGCTCCGCCTGTTCAATTTCCTCGAATTCCTGGGGCCGGGCGGCTTCGCCACGCCGGATGACCAGGAGGCGCTGGAGAACTGTCAGCGCGGCTATTCCAACATGCGCGAGGTCGGCTGGAACGACATCTCCAAGGGCATGCCCCGTCAGGGTCCGCCGATGAACGACGACGAGGAGCAGATGCGCTGCTTCTGGCGCCAATGGCGCAGCCGCATGGGAGCCGGTCTGTGAACGGCGACGCGGGCCTGGCGCCCGCCTTGCGCAGCGACCCGGCGGCACTGCGCGGCCGTATCGAGGATTTTCTCTATTTCGAGGCCGACCTGCTCGACGAGTGGAAGGTCGAGGAATGGTTTGCCCTGTTCGCCGAAGGCGCCACCTACGAGGTGCCGCCGACCGGTTCGGACGAGAGCGATTCGGCCTCGTCGCTTTTTTACATCGCCGACGACTATGTACGGCTGCGCGAGCGGGTGGTGCGGCTCACCAAGAAGGAGGCGCATTCGGAGTTTCCGCGCTCCCAGCAGCGCCACATGATCAGCAACGTGCGCGTCACAGCCGTCACCGACGGGGTGGCAGATGTCGCCTGCAATTTCGTCACCTACCGCGCCAAGCGCGGCGTGGTCGATACCTACTACGGTAAGCACCTCTACCGCATCGATTGCCGCACCGAGCCCTTCCGGATCAGGTCCAAGCGGTCCATCCTCAGCATGGACATGCTTTACCCCGGGAAGTTGACTATCATCGTCTGATGCAGACGGGCGTTCAGGCGGCCAATGGCAAGCTGACCAAGGCAGACAAGACGCGGGCGCGGCTGATCGAGGTCGCGACCCGCCTGTTTCAGGAACACGGCACCGACCACGTCACGGTCCGCCGCATCGCCGCGGCGGCGAAGATCGAAGCCGGCAGCATCTACTATCACTTCTCCTCGCGCGACGAGATCCTGCGCGCCGTCCTGGAGCGCGGCGTCGGTGGCGCACGCGAGGAGGTGATGGCGGCGATCGCCGAGGCCGGGGCCGACAGCTCGGCGCTGGTCCGTCTGCGCGCCGCCCTCGGCGCCCATCTCAAATACACGCTACGGCATCACTTTTCGTCGCGGCTCAAGGCGATTCGTCGCCTGCCCAAGCGCTTGCGCGACCACCACATGCAGCAGGAGCGCGACTATGCCGCGATCTTCGCCCGGCTGCTGCGCGAGGCTCAGCGTGAAGACCTGCTGCGCGGCGGCTTCGATCCCTCGGTCGTGCGCATGCTCACCATGGGGGCCCTGACCTGGGTCGCCGAATGGTACGATCCCAAGGGCCCGCTGACCCCCGACGAGATCGCCGACGAGCTGATGGGCGTGCTGACCAACGGGATCGTGAAACCGTAGGTCTTCCGTCAGAAGCGACGTCTCAAACCGTCGCGCCGGCTTTCGGATCCCAGGCCCAGTAGCGGGCCACGGCGCCGGCGTCGACCCGCAGGTCCGTCCCGGTGATCATCGCGGCATCGTCCGAAGCGAGGAAGGCAACCGCCCGGCCGTAGTCGCTGGGCACCGGCAGCTTCTTCATCGGGATGCCCTCCCGGAACGGCCGCATCACCTTGTCGAGACCGGGAGGCTTTTCCACTGCGCGGCCCCAGCGCCGGGCGCGTTCGAAGGATTCCGACGGGTCGGTGGCGGTCGGCGTCAGGCTGTTGACCCGGATGCCATGGCCGACCAGCTCCATCGCCGCCGAACGGGTGAAGTTCAGCAATCCCGCCTTGGCGGTGGAGTAGGCGATGTTGCCGGGCTCGCCCTGGTGGCCTGCGGTCGAGATGATGTTGATGACGACGCCACCCGGCGCGGCACCGCTTCTGCCCATCATCGCCCGGGCGGCATGCTTGGTGAACAGGAATGCCCCGCCCAGAATCACGCCGCTCTGCTTTTCGAATTCAGCATAGGGCATGTCGAGCACGCCCTTTTTGTTGAAGAAGGCGGCGTTGTTTACGAGGATGTCGACCCGCCCGAATGTCCTCAGGACGGCCCCGATCGTCGCCTCGACCTGAGCCTCGTCGGTGACATCGCACACCAACCCAAGCGCCTGCCCACCGTTCTTCGCGATGTAGTCGGCGCAGTCGTGGGCATTGGCGGCGATGCTGTCGACGGCGACGACGATGGCGCCCTCGGCGGCCAGACCTTCGGCGATGCCGCCGCCGATATTCGGGCTGGTGCCGGTGACGATCGCCACCCGACCTCCGAGCTTGGGGGCGGGCTTCATGACTGGCCTCCCGGCGGCGCGATCAGGAAGGCCTTGGAAGAGTTGAAGATCCAGGTATCGACGAAGCCGGTCTCCCGCGGCTTGCGCTCCAGTGCGCTCATCGCGCCGGCCAGGCATGACCAGTTCAGGATCTCCTGCTGGCCGCTATCCTCGACCGCCGCGCCGGTCATCTCGCGCCAGGTCTGCCAGTCGCCGCGTGCCAGGGCCTCGTACATCCGGCGGTCGGCCGGCGTGTCGGGCCACAGGAAGTTGTTCTTGGCCGTCAGGAAGGCGTGGCTCCAGCCGGACGACGCCAGCAGCGCCACACGCCACGGCGAGCGGGCCAGAATGCGCGCCGTCGCCGCCCCGAGGTCGAACAGACGCCGGGGTGTCGGCGCCGGCGGATCGAGGTCGGCTTCGGCGATCTCGCGATCGAACACCGGCAATCCGCCGCGCTGTGCCAGAACCCTGCGGCCGTAGCAATTGATCGCGAACGGCACGATCGGATAGTCGAACCCCCGACGGTCGTAGTCGAGGTACAGCACCGCGTTGGTGAAGGCGTGCCCCAGCGGATGATGCAGCGGCTTGTAGGCATAGGCCGTGTCGAAGCCTTCCTCGATCAACTGCGTCGCCAGCATCTTGGCAGCCCGAGGATGGCCCGGCAGGTCGAAGATCTTGTCCGTCTCGCCCCACACATTGCCGGCCGGCGTGGCGAACTTGAAGCGGTCGTAGGCGGCGATACAGTAGGGCGGCACGACGTCCTCCCGAAAGTTTTCGTACTGGTCGTCGCCCCACATCAGCACGAAGTCGGGCTTGAAGGCATCGAGCGCGGCGCGGGTCTTGGCGAGCCATGTCACCAGCGTCTCGCGATGACGTGCCGCCGCCGCCTTGCCTTCGTCGTCTCCCCATTCGACGCGCATCGGCTCGGGCCAGCCTGCGGGCGTTCGCAGGGCTGCGGGCAGCTTCGGGTTCTGCAGCATGCGCTTCAGGATCCAGGCCATGCGCTCGTCCGGACCCCAGAGTGGCGGATAGTGCGAAATACCAAGAGCGAGAATCTCGGCCATGGGCGTTTCCTAACAAATGGTAGATTTTTTGTTTACAAGCAGGACGGACTGTTTTTAACTGAATCGCGACCGGCCCGTCGAGAGGCTGGCGCAGAGGAGGGAACCATGCGCGCATTGATTGCGGCGCTGCTCGCGGCTGGGCTCGTGACATCGACCGGTCACGCACAGGACAAGAAATACGGGCCGGGCGTCACCGACAGCGAGATCAAGATCGGCCAGAGTGCGCCGTTCAGCGGACCGGCTTCGGCCTTCGGTATCTACAGCCGCGTCGAGGGTGCCTACTTCAACGCCCTCAACGAGCGGGGCGGCATCAACGGCCGCAAGATCCGGTTCATCGTGCTCGACAACGGTTTCAGCCCGCCCAAGGCACTGGAGGCGTCGCGCAAGCTCGTCGAGGAGGATAATGTTCTGGCCGAGGTCGGCACTGTCGGCACGCCGACCAACTCGGCCACGCAGCGTTACCTCAATTCGAAGAAGGTGCCGCAGCTCCTGATCTCGGCGGGCGGCAGCAAGTTCAACGATCCCAAGCAGTATCCCTGGACGGTGCCGTTCTATCCGTCGTTCGAGACCGAAGCGATCGGCTTCGCCCGCTATGCCATGAAGACGCTGCCGGCACCCAAGATCGCGGTGCTCTACCAGAGCGACGACTACGGCAAGGACTTCCTCAAGGGATTGAAGAAGGCGCTGGGCGAGGCCAATGCCAAACTGATCGTGGCCGAGGCGAGCTACGAGCTCACCGATCCGACCGTGGATTCGCAGATCATCTCGCTCGCCGGATCGGGCGCCAATGTCTTCATGAACTTCAGCACGCCGAAGTTTGCGGCCCAGGCGATCCGCAAGGCCAACGAGCTCAATTGGAAGCCCATGCAGTTCATCGCCAGCCCCGGCAGCTCGGTGCAGGCCGTGCTGAAGGTCGCGGGCTTCGACAAGTCGGTCGGTGTGATGACGGCGCAGTATTTCAAGGAGCCGGGCGATCCGACCTGGGACAAGGACCAGGAAATGCTTGATTACTTCGCCTTCATGAAGAAATACGCGCCCAACGAATCGGCCTTGGACGCGATCGGCGTGTCGGGCTACGTCAATGCCCAGATGGTCGAGCACGTGCTGAAGGCCGCCGGCAACGAGCTCACGCGCGAGAACCTGCTCAAGAAGGCAACCACCTTGAAGGACGTCACGCTGTCGCTGCTGCTGCCCGGCATCAAGCTCGGCAATACTCCGGAGGATTATCGCCTCTATCATGGCTTCCAGCTCTCGCGCTTCGACGGCAAGGGCTGGGGTTCCGTCGAATATATCAAGGCGGAGTAGCCGGGCGTGTCTCTGGTCGAGCGGACGGGCGGCGAGCGACCGGGCAGGCGCAATGGCGGGCTCGTGCGCGTGCGGCGAGCCAAGCGGCGCACGCAGGCCGAGCGGACCGAGGAGACGCGGACCCGCGTTCTCGACGCCGCCGTCGAGGTGCTGCGCAAGAAGGGCTATGCCCATTTTCGCACCGCCGACGTCGCGAAAGCGGCCGGGGTATCGCGCGGCGCCCAGCTCCATCATTTCAGGACCAAGGAGAAGCTGGTCTACGCCACCATGGAGCACGTCTTCCACAACGTGCTCGAAACCAGCTGCAGCCGGGCGCTTGCCATCAAGAAGGGCGACGATCTGCTGGAGAAGGTGATCGACGACGCGCGGGAGTTCTTCTTTTCCACGGCGTTCTTCATCTCGCTCGACATCGCGACCTCGATCAACAGCAAGCGCTTCCGCGAGCAGCTCATGGACATGGTGCGCAATGCCCGTCTGCCGGCCGAGCAGGCTTGGCGCCAGGCGTTGATCGCGCATGGCATGCCGAAGCAGACGGCCGACGACGTGCTGTGGCTGACGCTCGGTCTCGTGCGCGGCCTCGCCGTGCGCATGCTGTGGCAGAACGAGCCAGCGCGGTTCGACCGTCTGCTCGGACTGTGGCGGCGAATCATCGAGGACTACATCGGGAAGACGCGCTAACCGGCGGAGGAGACAGCCATGCGCGGATTGATGATGGACGAACCCTTGCTGGTGACCTCGATCATCGAGCATGCGGCGCGCATCCACGGCACGGTCGAGATCGTGGCGCGCACGGCCGAGGGGGGTATCCATCGCACCACCTACGGCGAGGCCCACAGCCGCGCCAAGCGGCTGGCCAAGGCTCTGGCGACGCTGGGTGTCCGGCCGGGCGATCGCGTCGGCTCGCTGGCTTGGAACACCCACCATCACTTCGAGCTGTTCTACGGCGTGTCCGGGACGGGCGCGGTCCTGCACACCATCAATCCCCGACTGTTCGAGGACCAGCTCGCCTACATCGTCGACCATGCCGAGGATTCCTGGATCTGCCTCGACGCCGGCACGCTGGCGATCGCCGAAAAGCTGGCGCCACGCACGCCGCGCGTGAAAGGCTGGATCTACATGAGTGTCGATCCCGTTCCGCCGCGATCGAGTCTAGATCTCCTGTCCTACGAGGCGCTGCTGGCGGCCGAGGACGACGACTATGCCTGGCCGAGCTTCGACGAACGCCAGGCCTCGGTGATCTGCTACACCTCGGGCACCACTGGCCAGCCCAAGGGCGTGGTCAACACCCATCGCTCGACGATCCTGAGCGCCCTGGTGATGAGCACGGCCGACATGATCGGCGGTTACCGGTCCGGCGCGCGCGAGGCGGTGATGCCGATCGCACCGATGTTCCATGGCAACGGCTGGCAGATGGTCTATACCGCGCCGCTCAGCGGGCACGCCCTGGTGCTGCCCGGCCGCAATTTCGAGCCCGACAAGCTCTACGAGCTGATGGCGGCGGAGCGCGTCACCATGGCGGCCTGTGTGCCGACGGTGTGGATGACCTTGGTCGATCATCTCGATCGCAACGGCCTGAAACTGCCGTCGATGCGTGCCGCGCTGGTCGCCGGCACGACGCCGCCGCGTTCGCTGGTCGAGGCCCTGGAGCAGCGCCACGGCATCGAGGTGGCGCATTGCTGGGGCATGACGGAGGCGCTCGGCGTCACCAAATGCTCGATGCCGCCCGGTCTCGCCGAGGCGCCCTTCGACACGCGCATCGACCAGAAGCTGCGCCAGGGCAGGGTCGCCTTCGGCACCCGGCTGCGCATCGTCGACGACGACGGCACGGTATTGCCCAATGACGGCGTGGCGTTCGGTCACCTCCAGGCGCGCGGCCCGCTGGTGACCGGCGCCTACCTGAAGCAGGAAGCGTCGGTTGTCGATGGCTGGCTGCAGACCGGCGACGTAGCGAAGCTCCACCGCGACGGCACGGTCGAGCTGGTCGACCGCTCCAAGGACGTCATCAAGTCCGGCGGCGAATGGATCAGCAGCGCCGCCATCGAAGGCGCCGCCATGGGCCATCCCGCCGTGGCTCAGGCTGCGGTGATCGGCGTCGCCCATCCGCGCTGGCAGGAACGGCCGCTGCTGGTCGTCGTCCGCCGGTCCGACAGCCAAGTGGCGGCGGCCGAGCTGATCGAGTTCCTGCGGCCGAGGATGGCGTCGTGGTGGCTGCCGGCCGACGTGGCGTTCGTCGAGGCACTGCCGATGACGGCGACGGGCAAGGTCCACAAGGTGACCCTGCGCCGGCAGTTCAAGGATTACGTCTCCGTGGCAGCCTAGGGAGAAAGCGATGGATTTCGAGTTGCCGGGTGAAGACCATCCCAGCCGCGGCCCGATACGGGCGTGGTTCGAGGCCAATCCCCATCCGTCCGGCCTCGCGCTGGCGCAGGCCGGTTTCGTGGTGCCGCACTGGCCGAAGCCCTGGGGGCTGGAAGCCGACGCCGAGCTGCAGCTCATCATCGACCAGGAGATCAAGCGGGCTGGGGTGCATGTCCCGCGCAATCCGGTCGCGATCAACAACTGCGCGCAGTCGCTGTTGACGCACGGCACCGAGGCGCAGCGCCGGGACTTCCTGTGGCCGGCGCTGTCGGGCGAGCATGTCTGGTGCATGCTGTTCAGCGAACCGTCGGGCGGCTCCGATCTCGGCGCCCTGCGTACGGTGGCGCGCCGCGACGGTGACGACTACGTCGTGAAAGGCCACAAGATCTGGACCTCGCTGGCGCACAAGGCGAAGGTCGGCGTGCTCGTGGCCCGCACCGATCCCGACCAGCCCAAGCACAAGGGCCTCTCGGAGTTCCTGGTCGACATGGACATGCCGGGCATCCGCATACGGCCGATCATCGACATGTCGGCGCACGAGAACGAGTACAATGAAGTCTTTCTCGAGGACGTGCGCATCCCGGCCGACCGTCTTCTCGGCCGGGAAGGCGACGGCTGGGCTCTCTGCACCACACAGCTCCAGACCGAGCGCGTGGCGCTGTCGCGACCCGGCGCCATCTGGGGCCATGGTCCGTCGGCGCGCGAGCTGATCGAAGGTCTTGCCGAGGTCGGCGCCCTCCAGGACGGTGCGCTGCGCGACGAGGCCGCCCAGGTCTATGTCGAGGGCGAGATCCTGCGACTGCTGGCCTATCGCGCGCTCAGCGATCGCATGAACGCTCAGACGCCGGGACCCGAAGGCGCCATCCACAAGATGCTGGCAGCGCCGCACGGCCAGCGCGTCGTCGATCTCGCCAAGCGTTCCCAGGGCGCGCGCGGCATGATCGCCGGCGAAAAGCCATTCCCCTCGCAGCTCGCCGGCGACGATCCCTACGACGATTGGGATCACGCTTTCTGGTTCAGCCAGGCGGTCACCCTGGGCGTCGGCACGCAGGAGGTCCTGAAGAACGTCGTCGCCGAACGCATGCTCGGCTTGCCGCGCGACCTCGACCCGACGGCCAGGCAGCCTTGGTCAGAAGCCCGCCGTAAGCAGCAGATGGGATGAGCCATGAACTTTGCCCTCGCCGACGACCATCTCGTACTGCGCCAGTCGGCACGCACCTTCCTCGAGAAGGAGATCTCGCTTGCCCGTGTGCTGGTGCCGGGCGCCACCGTCGACGACGCCGGTTACGAGGCGAACTGGAGCAAGATCGCCGCTATGGGCTGGCCCGGCCTGGTGATCGACGAAGCCTATGACGGCCTCGGGCTTTCCTGCATCGACCTCGCCATGATCCTGGGCGAGATGGGGCGGTCTCTGGCGCCGAGCCCGTTCCTCGGCACGCTGTTCGGTGCTTGGGCGCTGCAGTGCGGCGGCTCGGACACACAGAAGAAGAACCTGCTGCCCGGCATCGCCGCCGGCGCGGTGAAGTGTGCGCTCGCTGTTGCCGAATCGCATGGCGCCACCGATGGCCCTTGCCGCGAGGCATCGGCACGCAAGCAGGGCGTCTCCTGGCGCCTCACCGGCGTGAAGTCGTTCGTGATCGATGCCGCCTCGGCCGATTGGCTGATCGTCGCAGCACACGACGAACAAGCCGGCAGCCGAGCGTTTTTCCTCGTCGAGGCCCATCAGCCCGGCGTGGAGGTGGATCTGCAGCCGTGGCGCGACGTGACACGCCAGGTAGCCGATCTGCGCCTGAAGGACGCCGTCGGCGAGAAGCTGGCGGCGGCCGATGCCGAGCTATGGCCGTGGCTGCGCGATCGCGTGCTGTTTGCCCTGGCGACGGAAAGCAGTGCGGGTGCCCAGCGCGTGATGGAGATGACGGTCGACTATGCGAAGGAGCGCACCGCCTTCGGCCGGCAGATCGGCTCCTATCAGGCGATCAAGCATTCGCTGGCCGACATGCTGGGCCAGGTCGAATGCTGCAATGCCGCCGTCCTCTATGCCGCCTGGGCGCTGTCCGAGGGCGATGCGCGCGGTCCGCTGGCGGCGGCCATGGCCAAGGCCTACACCAGCGACGCCTACATGGCGATCGCCCAGCGCAGCATCCAGATCTTCGGTGCCATCGGCTTCACCTGGGAGATGGCCAACCATCTCTATTTCAAGCGCGCCCGCGCCAATGCCGAGCTGTTCGGCAACGCCCGCACCCAGCGCGCCCGCGTCATCGACATGGTCGAGAAGAAGGCAGCCTGACGGGGGCGGGCCTTGCAGCAAGATCGCTTCGATCTGTAAGGACGCGGCAAGAAACTCTCCCGCATATTCCGGTGTTCGATGGGAAACGCTGGAGGGAGCAAGAGAATGGACCACGGGGAGGGCGATCCGAGCAGGCCCGATGAGCATTTCCTGTCGACCGGCGCGGCGAAGAAGCAATTTGCCGTGCGACTCGTCGTTCTGGGCTTCGTCGCCCTGTTGTTTCCATCGCTCGCCCAGGCGCAGCAGCCGCCGGGCAAGGCGCAACGGGCCTGGGCCGAGTACCAGCTTTTCGCCCCACAGCGCGCCTTTGCCCTCTCTGCAGACGGCGAGGCCTCGCAATGGTGGGCAGCAGCCGGCGGTGAAGATCCCGGCAAGGCCGCCGAGCAGGCGCTGAGCCGCTGCACAGCGCAAGGCCGGTCAGCCTGCAGCCTGTGGGCCGTGAACAACATCGTGCTGGCGGGACGTGACTGGCGCAGCACTGCGCCACCGGTGCTGCCACCGATCGGCAGGCTGCGCGCCCAGCCCTTCTGGCAGAACGCCGGCCCCCAGGCCGCGGCGGGCCTGATCGTCTGGAGCCACGGCTACATGGCCGGCAAGGACTCGACGCTGACGCCGCCACAAGCCTGGGTGGGCCAGTTCCTGGCCAGGGGATACGACCTCTACCGCTTCGACCGCGAGTGGATTCGCGACTGGCCGGGCGACGCGACGGCGCTGGCCGACGCCGTTCGCCAGGCCAAGGCGTTGGGGTATCGCCGCGTGATCCTGGCCGGTCAGTCGGCTGGCGCGTGGGTCTCGATGGCAGCCGCGCTGCGTGGCGCTCCGGCCGATGGCGTCGTGGCGGTGTCGCCGGCACATCATGGCGAGGTCCGAAGCATGCGCGACAGCACGGTGGCACGCGCTGAATGGCAGCAGATCGTGCGCGGACTCAAACCAGGATCGCGCATCGTTGTGGCGTTCTTCGACGGCGACGATTACGACGTCGGCGGTCGGGGTGACGATGCCCGTGCGGCTTTCGCGCAGTCCGGCGTGCAGGCCGAGGTGATCGACCGCCCGCCGGGCTTCAAGGGACACTTCGGTGGCTCGGACTTTGCCTTCGCGCGGAGCTACGGCGCCTGTCTTTCGGCTTTCGTCGAAAGCGGAGCCCGACAGGCACCCTGTGCCGGACCCTGACCGACACCTCGTCCCGGCAATCGGGAAGCGTCAGGCCGCTTTCTCGACCACGCCGATATAGGGCAATCCGCGGAAACGATGCGCCCAGTCGAGGCCGTAGCCGACCAGGAATTCGTCGCCGGCCTGGAAGCCCACGAAATCGGCATCGAGCTTGGTGCGGCGCTTGCCCGGCTTGTCGAGCAGGGTGCAGACCGAAACCCGCTTGGCGCCGCGCTCGAGCAGGAGGTTCTTGGCGAAGCTCAGCGTGTATCCGGACTCGAGGATGTCGTCGACCAGCAGCACGTCGCGGTCGCGCACGTCGTCGATGATGTCGCGCACGACTTTCACGCTGCCGGTGGTTTCGGTGGCGGTGCCGTAGCTCGAGAGCGTGACGAAATCCATCGACCAGTCGGCGCCGGCGCGGCTGAGCGCGCGGATCAGGTCGGCGGCGAAGACGAAGCTGCCCTTCAGCACCGAGACCACCAAGGTGTCGGGCGCCAGCTTGCCCGCGAGCTCGGTCGCCATTTCGTCGACGCGGGTCGCGATCTCGGCAGCGGAAAAGCGGATGGAGACGGTCGGACGGTTCGGCATGGAGGGCTCGCTAGTCGATGGTCGGCACGATGTTGGTCGTGCCGGCGGGGGGATCGTCAAGCGGCAAGCTGAAGCGCGCCCGTGCGCCCGGCGCGATCGGGCCCTCCGCCAGGGGCACCGTGCGCTCGCCGACGACCTGCTCGCCGGCCCGGAAGGTGAGGCGCAGGCTGCGGGTCGAACCCGCTGCGGTGCCGTTGTTGACGATCTGGCCGGTGACGACGTAACGGCCGTCGACGAAATCGATTCGGCTCGCCGCGAGATCGAGGGCGAGCTTGGCGCGGCCATTGAGACCCAGCCCCTCGAACCCCAACACCGTCCGCCATTGCGGCGGCAGCCGGTCGCGAAGTTCGCCGCGATAGACAAAGGCGACGGCCCCCAGCAGCACGATCAGGCTGACGGCGAGACCGAACCAGGTGCCGGCGGAGAGATCGCCCAGCCTTTCCCGCAGTCTCCCCAGGAGCGGCTTGCGGCGCGGCGGCGCCGGCACCGGCAAGCCGGAGCCGGGCGTCGTGGGCTGGATCATGACATCGGGCGCCGGCTCGGGAACGACCTCGGGCGTCTCGGGCCGCGGGATCGGCGGCTCGATTTTCTGGAACCAGCGATGATTGCAGCGAGCGCATTGGACGGTGCGGCCGGTCGGGCCGATCGCCGTCGGATCGACGGCATACCGCGCGCCGCAGTTCGAACAGGAAACGTGCATGATGAGCGGGGAATTCCCCACCAGATGTGCTTGCGGGCGGACATTAGGCTACTAAAACTTGGGTTACAAGCAACACCACTTGCCGACAGACTCTTAATCGATGATTGGCCTCGGGCTGCGCTCCTTCCTGTTCAATGTCGGCTGGTATGCCGGCACCACGATCATCGCCATCGTGGGTGCTCCAATCCTGCTGTTGCCGCGGCGCTACGTCGTGGCGTGGTCGCTGTTCTGGATCGATTTCTGCCTGGGCTGGCTCAAGCTCACCTGTCGATTGACCCATCGCGTGAGCGGCCTGGAGAATCTACCGGCCGGGCCGGTGATCATTGCCTGCAAGCACCAATCCTCGTGGGAGACCCTGGCCTTTTCACGGATCTTTCCAAGAAGCGCCACGGTGTTGAAACGCGAGCTCCTTTTCATCCCCGTCGTCGGCTGGGCGATGGCGCGCGTCGGCAACATCGCCGTCGAACGCGGCGAGGGCGCGACGGCGCTGCGTGGCCTGGTGCGCCAGGCCAAGCAGACCTTGGCCGAGGGCCGCTCGATCCTGATCTTTCCGGAAGGCACGCGAGTGGCGCCGGGTGCGGAGAGGCCCTACCAGGTCGGCACGGCCGCGCTCTATCGACAGCTCGGCGTGCCGGTCGTGCCGGTGGCGCTCAATTCGGGGGTCTTCTGGGGCCGCCGCAGGTTCATCAAGTGGCCGGGCATCATCGACGTCGAGGTGCTGCCGCCCATTCCGCCGGGGCTCGACCGCGAAACCTTCATGACGACGTTGCGTAGTCATATCGAAGAAGCCACGAATCGGCTGGTGAAGATGGCCCATCGAGATCGTGGCCAAGATCCTGCAGGATAAGAACAAATAAAGAACAATTTTGTTGATATCGAAGGGCGCGACGCCTACTTTTCGATGATGGAATGGGCTCCGGTCTCCCAGCGAATCTGGGACATGAAATACCGCTATCGCAATGTTTCGGGGCCGCTGGATGCCGACCTCGACGCGACCTGGTGGCGGGTTGCCCGCGCCTTGGCGGCGCCGGAGCGCGACCCCGAGCGCTGGGCCAAGCGCTTCCACGAGGCGCTGGCTGATTTCAAGTTCCTGCCGGCTGGCCGGGTGATCGCCGGCGCCGGCACCGGCCGCACCGTGACGCTGTTCAACTGCTTCGTCATGGGCGCCATCCCCGACGACATGTCGGGCATCTTCGAAAACCTGCGCGAGGCCGCCCTCACCATGCAGCAGGGCGGCGGCATCGGGCACGATTTCTCGACCCTGCGTCCGCAGGGCGCCCCGGTGAAGGGCGTCGGCGCCGACGCTTCGGGGCCGCTCTCCTTCATGGATGTGTGGGACGCCATGTGCCGCACCATCATGAGCGCCGGCTCGCGCCGCGGCGCCATGATGGCGACGATGCGCTGCGACCATCCCGACATCGAAGCCTTCATCGATGCCAAGCGCGACCCGAGACGGCTGCGCATGTTCAATGTCTCGGTGCTGGTCACCGATGCCTTCATGCAGGCAGTGAAGGACGATGCCGACTGGAACCTCGTCTTCGGCGGCCAGACCTTCAAGACAGTGAAGGCGCGCGCGCTGTGGGAGCGCATCATGCGCGCCACCTACGAAGTTGCCGAGCCCGGTGTGATCTTCATCGACCGGGTGAACCGCCGGAACAACCTGCATTACTGCGAGGACATCCAGGCTACGAATCCATGCGGCGAGCAGCCGTTGCCACCCTACGGCGCCTGCCTCCTGGGCTCGATCAATCTCGCCGCGCTGGTGAAGAACCCGTTCGCGGCCGACGCGCAACTCGATCTCGAGGCACTGGAGCGTCTGGTGCCGACGGCGGTGCGCATGCTCGACAATGTCATCGACGTGTCGCGCTTCCCGCTGCCGCAGCAGGAGAAGGAGGCCAAGGCCAAGCGCCGTATCGGGCTCGGCGTCACCGGCCTCGCCGATGCGCTGATCTTCTGCGGCGTGCGCTACGGTTCGCCCGACGCGGTGCGGCTGACCCGCGAATGGCTGGGGGCGGTGCAGCGTTTCTCCTATCTCGCCTCGGCCGACATCGCCGCCGAGAAGGGCTTCTTCCCGCTCTACGAACGCACGCGCTTCCTCTCGGGCGAGACCGTGCGGGGCCTGCCGGAGGAGGTGCGCACGGCGATCGGCCGCTACGGCATCCGCAACGCGCTGCTGAACTCGATCGCACCCACCGGCACGATCTCGCTGCTCGCCGACAATGTCTCCTCCGGCATCGAGCCGGTCTTCGCCTTCAGCCATGTCCGCCATGTGCTGCAGCCCGACGGCTCCAAGCGCGAGGAGAAGGTCGAGGATCACGCCTTCCGCACCTGGCGCGCCTTGCGTGGCAACGAGGCGCCGCCGGCCGAGGTGTTCGTCGATGCCCAGACGCTCACGCCCGCCGATCATCTGGCGATGCAGGCGGCGGCGCAGGCCTTCGTCGACAGCTCGATCTCCAAAACCATCAACCTGCCGCGCGACATCTCCTTCGAGGCCTTCAAGACGGTCTACGAGGAGGCCTACGCGCAGGGCTGCAAGGGCTGCACGACCTACCGGCCGAACGACGTGACCGGTGCAGTGCTCGAAGTGCGGCCGGCCGAAGCGGCTGTGCCGACCGAGCCGCGGGCCGCCACCTTGATCCCGGTGGACGAGGCACCCAAGGCGCTGGTGCCGGCACCGTCGCGCGATCCTGCCGTCGTCTATATCGCCCAGCCGCTCGATCGGCCGGAGGAACTGCCGGGCCGTACTTACAAGATCAAATGGCCGGGCAGCGACCATGCGATCTACATCACCGTCAACGACGTGATGCAGGATGGCCGCCGTAGGCCGTTCGAGATCTTCATCAACTCCAAGAACATGGAACACTACGCCTGGACCGTGGCGCTGACGCGCATGATCTCAGCCGTGTTCCGGCGCGGTGGCGACGTGTCGTTCGTGGTCGAGGAACTGAAGGCGGTGTTCGACCCGCGCGGCGGCCAGTGGATGGAAGGCCGCTACGTGCCGTCGCTGCTGGCGGCGATCGGTGGCGTGATCGAGCGCCACCTGATCGAGATCGGCTTCCTGACGCCGGCCGAATCTCCGCGCCTGACCGACGTCGTCGAGCAAAAAATGCGCCTCGCGGCCGGTACGCGCGAGGCGGCCGGTGGCGGTGAGGGTGCGGTGCCGACGGCGGCGATGGGGCAATGCCCCAACTGCGGCGCCGCGGCGCTCACGCACCAGGAAGGTTGCGACGTCTGCCTCAACTGCGGCTATTCCCGCTGCGGGTGAGATCATTGGACCGCGGAGCTGGAACTCCGCGGTCCAACGCCCCCTCAGCCCAACTCAAGCTCGATGCCGGCCGACTTGCTGACGCCGGCCCACAGCGTGGCGAAGTCGCCGACAAAGCGCGTGTAGTCGGCGGGAGTCATCGGCTCGTCGCCCGGCAGCAGAACGACTTCCTTGAAGCGCTCGATGATGTCGGGCGCCCTGTAGGCCTTCTGCAGTTCCTCATAGAGACGCGTCACGATTTCCGGGGACATGCCCTTGGGGCCGGAGACGCCGACCCAGGTCGACGTCGTCATCCTGGGAAAACCCTGCTCGGCGAAGGTCGGCGCATCGGGATACAGGTCGAGCCGCTTCTCCGAGCTGACCGCGAGCAGGCGCACCTTGCCGGAATTGATATGCGGCACGTTGGTGGTGATCGGGTCGAACATCGATGGAATGGCACCAGCCAGCATGTCCTGCAGGGACGGCGCCGAGCCGCGATAGGGGACATGCTTCAGGCGGATGCCGGCGAGGCTCGACAGCAGCTCGCCCATCAGATGGGTGTTGGAGCCGATGCCCGAGCTGCCGAACGCCACCTGGTCGGGCCGCGCCTTCGCGTCGGCGATGTAGTCGGCCAGGGTCTTGTAGGGGGCGGCCGCCGGGACGATCAGCACGTTGGGCGTATGGCCGATCAAGGTCACGTGGGTGAAGTCGGTCACGACGTTGTAGGGCAGCTTGGGATAGATGCCGGGCGCGATGCCCAGTGGCGAGGCGTGGGAGATCACCAGCGTGTAGCCGTCGGGCGCCGACTTGGCGGCGAGGTCCGAGCCGATCGTGCCGCCGGCGCCAGGCTTGTTCTCGACCACGACCTGGGTGCCGAGCGCTGCGGCGAGCTTGGGCGCCAGGATGCGCGAGATCGTGTCGGCGGTGCCGCCGGGCGGAAAGGTGGCGATCAGCTTGATCGGACCCTTGGCCGGCCAGCCGGGGCTTGCCTTCACGGCGGGTGCGGCAAGTGAGCCTCCCAGCAAGGCGGCCGAACCGGCGAGAACTGTGCGACGGGTGAGTTTCATGAGGCGCTCCGTTTCCTCGGGCGCGCCGCATTTCGAACGGTCCATTCTGGACCCGACGAGGGGCGCGTTCTGTCCGAAGCCCTGCAAGCGATATGCCAGCCGCGTGATTCGGCCCTTGATTTGCCATATGACTGACCGCAAATCCGGCCCAACTGAGGAGACGAGTGGATGATGCAGCGGGCAATGCGGCGGGTAGTCCTGGCGGCGGCTGTTCTCGGGAGCGGTGCGGCACTTGCCTATTCACCGGCGATTCTGGCGCAGCCGCTGCCCAGCTCGCGGGCAGATCTCGCTTATTCCTATGCGCCGCTGGTCAAGCGCGTGTCGCCAGCCGTGGTCAACATCTACACGACCACCACGGCGCGCGTGCAGCGCCGCCTGACATTCCCGTTTCCGGGCATGCCGGTTCCGCCGCAGGCCGGCGAGCGGCTACAGAACTCGCTGGGGTCGGGCGTGCTGGTGAAGGCCGACGGGCTGATCGTGACCAACGCCCATGTCGTGCGTGGCGCCGACGAGATCCGGGTCGTGCTGGCCGATCGCCGCGAGTTCGAGGCCAAGCTGGTGACGCAGGACGAGCGCTTCGACCTCGCCCTGCTGCGCATCGAGGGCGACAGTGAGAAGTTCCCCTATCTCGAGCTGCGCGATTCCGATTCGATCGAGGTCGGCGATATGGTGCTGGCGATCGGTAATCCCTTCGGCCTCAACCAGACGGTGACCAGCGGCATCGTTTCGGCGGTGGCCCGCAGCGCTGGCGGCGTGAACGATTCCAACTTCTTCCTGCAGACCGACGCGGCCATCAATCCCGGTAATTCGGGTGGCGCGCTGGTCAGTCTCGACGGCCGCCTGATCGGCATCAACACGGCGATCTACTCGCAGACCGGCGGTTCGGTCGGCATCGGCTTCGCCACGCCCTCGAACATCGTCGAGCGCATGATCGCCACCGGCACGCAGGGCGGCCGCATCGTCCGGCCATGGCTCGGCGTCAGCATGCAGCGCGTGACGCCCGACCTTGCCGCCGGGTTCGGCCTGTCGCGGCCGGCCGGCCTGATCATCAAGGAAGTCTTCTCGAACGGTCCGGGCGCGGAGGGCGGCCTGAAGCGCAACGACGTCATCATCGGCATCCGCGAGCAGGTGATCGACGACGAGGCCGGGCTGCGCTTCCGCCTCTCGACCCTCAATGCCGGCGTGACGGTGCCGGTGAAGGTGGTGCGCGCCGGCAAGGAGGTCGTCGTCAACGTCAAGCTCGCTTCCCCGCCCGAGGACCCGGTGCGTGACAAGGCGCTCCTCGAGGGCCGCCAGCCGCTGTCCGGCGCCACGGTCGTCAACATGTCGCCGGCAGTCGCCGAGGAGATGGGGCTGGCTGAATGGCGACCGGGCGTCGTCATCACCGAGGTCAAGCCCGGCGCCTATGCCGGCCGCTTTGTGCGCCAGGGCGACATGATCCTGGGCATCAACGGCCAGGACGTGAAGAACGTCGCCGAGCTCAAGAAGCGCCTCGAGGCGGGGCCGGTCGGCAGCGTCAGCATCGGCCGCGACGGCATGGTTTCCACCGTTCAGTTCCGCTGACACTATGCTGACGATGCCGACAGGGCCGGTCATGCTAGCCTCGTCCCATGCCGGCTGAACTCTTCGCCTCGCTCGCCCCGACGCCGCTTGCCGAGCGCCTGCGGCCCAAGGTGCTGGGCGAGATCCTGGGACAGGATCATCTTTTGGGGGCGGAAGGGCCGCTCGGCCGCATGCTGGCCGCCCGCAAGCTCGGCTCGCTGATCCTGTGGGGGCCGCCGGGCTGCGGCAAGACGACGATCGCCCGCCTGCTCGCGGAAGCGACCGACCTGCATTTCGAGCCTCTTTCGGCGGTTTTCTCCGGCGTTGCCGATCTGCGGCGCGTCTTCGAGGCGGCCCGCCAGCGGCGCAAGGACGGCAAGGGGACCCTGCTGTTCGTCGACGAGATCCATCGGTTCAACCGCGCCCAGCAGGACGGCTTCCTGCCTTATGTCGAGGACGGTACCGTCACCCTGATCGGCGCCACCACCGAGAACCCGTCCTTCGAGCTGAACGCCGCGCTCCTGTCGCGCTGTCAGGTCCTGGTCCTGCGCCGCCTCGACGAGGGGGCACTCGGCGCGCTGCTCGATCGTGTCGAGGCAGCGCTTGGCCGGCCGCTCCCGGTCGACCGGGCCGGCCGCGAGGCGCTGTTCGCAATGGCCGACGGCGACGGTCGCTACCTGATCGGCATCGCCGAGCAGCTGGCGCAGCTCAAGGAGAAGGGGCCGCTGCCGCCGGCGCGACTTGCCACCCTGCTGCAGAAGCGTGCGCCGCTCTACGACAAAGGGCAGGAAGCGCACTACAACCTGATCAGCGCGCTGCACAAGTCGCTGCGCGGATCGGATGTCGATGCCGCGCTCTACTGGTTCGCACGCATGCTGGATGGCGGCGAGGATCCGAAATACATCGCCCGCCGGCTGGTTCGTTTCGCGGTCGAGGATATCGGCATGGCCGACCCGCAGGCGCTCAGCCAGACGCTTTCCGCCTGGGAGACCTACGATCGGCTGGGCTCACCCGAAGGCGAGCTCGCGATCGCCCAAGCTGTGATCTATCTCGGCACGGCGCCGAAATCGAACGCAGGCTACATGGCCTTCAGCGCCGCCAAGCGCGCCGCCAAGACCCATGGCTCGCTGACGCCGCCCATGCACATCCTCAATGCGCCGACCAAGCTCATGAAGGAGATCGGCTACGGCAAGGGCTACGAGTACGACCACAGCGCAGCCGACGGCTTCTCCGGGCAGAACTACTTTCCCGACGGCATGGCGCGCGAGGAATTCTATCAGCCGGTCGAGCGCGGCTTCGAGCGCGAGATCCTGAAGCGCCTCGACTACTGGAAGAAGCTCAGGGAGAAGAAGCGGTCTTAGGTTTCTTGGACCGCGGGCCTCAAAGCGCGGGGGTTACCCCGCGCGGAGCCCGCTCATGAATGCGGGTCTGGAGACCCACGGTCCAATGATTAGGGGGCCAAAGACTAAGGCTTCGCCATCGCCTTCACGACGCGGCGGTCGCGGCCGTAGACGTCGTCGCGGAACGTCGGCACGCCGTCGGCACTGGCCGTCACGGTGCGGTAGGTCACGTAGAGCGTGACCGGCTCGGGGAAGGTGTAGTGCGCCTGCTGGCCGGCCTGAATGACGGCCTGCACGCGGTCCTTGCTGAAGTTGCTCTTGCCGTTGAACACCTTCTCCACGAAGTCGAGCGGGTTCTGCAGCCGGATGCAGCCATGGCTGAAGTTGCGGCTACCCTCGGTGAACAGCCAGCGGCTCGCCGTGTCGTGCATGTAGATGCCGTACTTGTTGGCGAACGGGAAGAAGATGTAGCCCAGCGCATTGGCTGCCCCCGGCTCCTGGCGGATGCGGTAGGGGAAGGCCTTGGGATGCACCGAGTTCCAGTCGACCGTGTTGGGGTCGAGCTCGGTATCGTCCGACCAGTTTTCGAAGATCTTGAACCCGCTGCCGGCCAGTGCATTAGGGTCGCGGCGCAGGAGCGGCAGGTACTCCTCGCCGGAAATCGAGGTCGGCACCGTCCAGTAGGGGTTGGTCTGGAAGCCGCGCATCACCGACTGGATCTCGGGCGTCGGATCCTTGGGCGTGCCGACGATCACCAAACTCTGGAAGGCGAGCTTGCCCTGATCGACGAAGACCATCGAGTAGTCGCCGGTGTTCACATAGACGTAGCGGCTGCCGAGATCTTCCGGCAGCCAGCGCCGGCGCTCGAGGTTGGCGACGATCTGCTCGATGCGCTCGTCGACCGTGGTGTTGAGCGAGCGAATAGTCTTGGCGCCGATCACGCCGTCGACCGAGAGGCCCTTGGTCTCCTGGTAGGACTTGATCAGCGCGACCAGGGCATCGTCGTAGAGATCCGGCGAGGTGCCGGCGGTGGGCTCGGGCACGGAGAAATCGAGCTCGACGAGGCGCTTGCGCAGCAGGCCGACGCGCGGGTCGGTCATGCCCGGCTTCAGCGCGGCACCGTCGGGAATTGCGGTATGGCCGATCTTGCCGCGCTTGTCGCGCCAGTTCGCCAGGGCCTTCTGCAATGCCGGGTAGTCCCCCTTGGGCGGCAGCGACTCGAGATAGGCGGCGAAATCAGGGGCCTCGGCGGCCGCTTTCAGCAGATCGGCCTTGTCGACCTTGCGCTGCTGGATGTCGATGTCCTTGTCGACCCTGTTGGCGCGGACACGGCCTGTCGAGACGTCGCTGGCATAGGCGGTGAAGGCGGCCCCGAGCAGCGCTTCGGCGGCGGTCGGATCGGCCCCTGGCACCAGCGCTTTCTCGACCTCGGCGACGTTGTACCAGGCGGGGTCGAGGCCGTGATCGCCCGAGGCTCGCAATGCCTTGAGCAGCGCTTCGGCGCGCGCCGTTGCGACACTCGATCCGGTCCATAGCTGGCCGGTTGCATGGCTGGGAGAGGCTCCCCAAAGGGAGGATAGGAGCGCCAGAGCGATGGCGAGAAAGTACGTGCGGATCACACCCAAGGTATAGCCGTACGTCGCCGATTCGTCTATCAGCCCACGAAGTCGTGACTCCGCAAAAAGCCAATGAAATCAGCACTTGCGCGTTGCTTCAGCGCCACAGTCCCGCCGCCGGCGCGGGCACCCCGGGTGACGCAATTGAGGCGCGCCCAGGCCTGGAATTCCGGCTCGCTCAGCGCCAGGCCGAGGGCCGGCACGAAGTGGCGCCCGTCATCCTCTATGAGGTTGCGGCAGCACGACCAGTTCTCGGCATCTTTGATGTCGAAGACCGGCCCGATCGACTCCCAGCCGTGATGGGCGGCGCCGTAGACCTTCACCTTGATGCGCTCGTTGCCCGCGAGCCTCATGCGATTTGCATACTCGACCGCCAGCTCGGCCGGCGTGTAGTCGTCCCGGGCGGCCAGCATCAGGAACATCGGCCGACCATGCGTGGTCGGGTCGCGATGCTGGGCCGTGGCGCCGGGGCAGATCGCGACATGCAGGTCGAAGAGGTGCGGAAAGCCGTCACGCCAGCGCTGACGCACGGCGATGGCGGCGTTCAATGTCGCCACACCGCCCTTGGAGACACCCATGACGCCTATCCGCGTCGGATCGAGGCGCGCGTCGCGGCGCAGCAGGGCGAGAGCGGCAAAGGCATCGCCTTCCATCTGCGCGGCCGAGACCAAGGTCTGGTCGGCGACGGTACGTCGCACGCCGCGTCCGGTGAAGCTGTCGACGATCAGCGCGGCGACGCCTGCCTGCGTGAGCAGGTCGGCATAGTAGTGCTCGCGGTGTCGCTGCACGCCCGCACTGCTGGTGAGGATCACCATGCAGGGCGCCGGGCCGTTCGATTGCACGGGAAGATGCAGGCTCGCCGTCACGGTCGCCGGCCGGCTCGCGGCCGGGTGATCGAAGGTCAGCGTGGCGAACGACACCGATTCCATGGACCCTGTGTAGCTTGTCCCGTGGTGCGATTTCCAATCAAGAGGAACCGACTTGTCATGGATATCTCCGCCTTGGGCATCGCGCCTTCGAGCGGTTCCAGTCGACGGCGCGATGCTCTAGGTTGCGCGCCATGAGCGATCCCCCCATCTCCGGCGGCACCCGTGGCCAGGTCCAGCTTCGCGCCGTCTCCGAGGATGAGGCGGGGCTGAGGCTCGACCGTTGGTTCCAGAAGCATTTCCCCGATCTCAGCCACGGCGCCCTGCAGAAGCTGCTGCGCACCGGACAGGTGCGCATCGACGGCAAGCGCGCCGAGGGCAAGGATCGCGTCGAGCCCGGCCAGACGATCCGTCTGCCGCCCGGCGTTTCGGCCGCGCCGCCGTCCCCGTCGCGCACCAAGCCGCGGGCTGCGCCGGCCGTGTCGGAACGCGATGCGGCCGAGATCCAGCGCATGGTGATCCATCGCGACGATCATGTGATCGTGCTCAACAAGCCGCCGGGGCTTGCGGTCCAGGGCGGCAGCGGGACGGAGAAGCATGTCGACGGCATGCTCGATGCGCTCCGTTTCGGCTACGAGGACCGGCCGCGCCTGGTCCATCGGCTCGACAAGGATACCAGCGGCCTGCTGCTGATTGCCCGCACGGGGCAGGCAGCCAAGCGGCTGGCCGAGTCGTTCCGCGACCGCGAGACCGAGAAACTCTACTGGGCCGTGGTGGTCGGCGTGCCGCCGCGCCGGGAAGGCACGATCGACCTGCCGCTCGCCAAGCGGCCGGGCGCGCGCGACCGCGAGCTGATGCAGGTGGACCACGAGAATGGCCAGAAGGCGCTGACGCATTTCCGCGAGATCGACCGGATCGGCAAGCGGGCGGCGCTGCTGGCAATGTGGCCGCGCACCGGGCGCACCCATCAGCTGCGCGTTCACTGTGCGGAGATCGGCTGTCCCATCTTGGGTGACCGCAAGTATGGCGGTGAGGAAGCGCTGCTCTCGGCGGTCACCGACGCGCGTCGCCTGCATCTTCATGCCCGCCGGCTGACCCTGCCGCATCCGTCGGGGCGCGGTGAGCTCAAGGCCGAGGCCGAGTTGCCACCTCACTTCCGCCGCACCGTTGAGGCATTGGGCTTCTCTACGGACGGTGTTTGAGCGAGAATCGGTCAGCATGCGGATTCCCTGGAGGCGGCTGGCCTTGATTGCGGTAGCGGCGGTTCCCATCGCCGCGATCGGCGGCGTGGCCTGGATCGCCACGCGCGACCTCTCGCGTTACCAGGCGAAGCTCACCGACCAGATTCGCAAGGTGACCGGGCGCGAGCTGGCCGCGCGCGTGCCGCTCAGCATCAAGCTGGGCAGCGAACCTGCCATGGTGGCGGAAGGCGTCACGCTCTCGAACGCCTCCTGGGGATCGCGCCCCGACCTTGCCCGCGTGCAGCGGGTCACCCTTTATCTCGATCCGTTCTCCCTGCTGCTGGGCGAGATCAAGATCGGCCGCGTCGTGCTGGAAGGGGCCGACATCCTGGTCGAGCGCAACGACGTCGGCGACACCAACCTCGAAATGCTGCCGCCGCCCGACGGTTCGGGGCCGCATCCCGGTGAGAACCGCTCGTTGCGCATGCGCACGGCACCGATCTTCCCGTGGATCAATCTAGTCGATGTAAAGGACTCGGTTCTCACGATCAGTGACGGCGGCGGCCGGCCGCCGGTGGTGGTCGAGATCGCGAAGGCCACTTTCAAGGCACCAGCGCCCAATCAGACCTTGCAGATCGAGGGTCGTTTTGCGGCACCCCAAGCGGTGCCGCTCGAGCTCACCGGCAACGCCGGCTCATTCGACGGCTGGATGCGCGGACTGCCGGGCAACATCGACCTGCAGGGTGAATTTGGCGGTGGAAAGATTGCCATCAAGGGCGGCGTTGGTGTCAAAGGCACCACGCTTCAGGTCACAGCGGACGGGCCCGACGTCTCGGTCCTGGGCCCTTATGTACGGCTGCCGGTGCCCGCCGGCGGACCCTATTCGCTGAACGCCAAGGGCTCGACCCAGCGCAACGGCTTCAAGGTCGAGGTCCCGGCGCTCAAGGTCGGCTCGAGCGAGCTGTCCGGCGAGGCGTTGTTCCGTGTCGACCGCAAAGGCACGGCGACCATCGCCGTGAATGCCGATATCAGCCGCCTCGACGTTTCCGAGCTGCGTGCGCCGCCGTCGGCGGCACCGGCCCAGCCGGCGACGTCACCTGCCCAGCAGCGCCTCGTCCCCGCGATGCCGTTCTCGGCGAGCTGGCTCGGCCGCTCGGCGCTTTCGGTATCGGTTCGCCTGGGCGAAGTGGTGGGGCTCGGCGCCAAGATGCAGAACGCGTCGGTGACCTTGTCGTCGGGCGAGCAGCGCTTCACGTTCCGGGCTGCAGGCAGCGTCGGCGGCGGCTCGGCCGGCATCGATCTCATTTACGATCCGACGGGCCGGCTGGGCCAGACGACGCTGACAGCGACGGCCAACCGCGTGTCGCTCGGCGAGCTGTCGACCTTGCTGGGCCTCGATCTTGGCCTGCGCGACGCCGTGGCCGACATCGACCTGCGCCTGCGCGGCAGTGGCCGGACGACGCGCGACGCGCTGAACTCGGCCAGTGGCGCCGTCGATATCGGCATCGCGAAGGGGGTTTGGCCGAACAGCCAGCTCGTGAACTGGCCGGCCGAGACCCAGCGGCTGCTGGGCGCGTCGGACGCCGGCGTGCCGTTCAACTGCATCGCCGGCCGCTTCGAGGTGAGCAGTGGCGTCGCCAACCTGCGGCGGATCGTTGTCGACACGCCGCGGGCCGTCCTGATCGGTGGCGGCTTCGTCCATATGCGCACCGAGGGCTGGGAATTCATCGTCGCGCCGGAAGCCCGCGACGCCCACGGTGCGGCGCTTGCCTCGCCGATGCGTATCAAGGGCGGAGCAGGGCGCCAGACCGCCAGCGCCCTCGACCCCAACCTGTCTAAACTGCTGGTCGGCGGCGGCCCGATTCCCAGCCTGGTCGCCCAGATCACGCAGGCAGGCCGCCAGGCAGGAGCGAATGCCTGCACGGTGGTTGCATCTCGGATCGAGGCACTGCGACCCGGGCTGCGTGCCCAGCTCCCAGTCCCTGCAGTTGACGTGCGGCAACGCGGCGGCCGGCCGGCGCACAGCCAGACGCCCGGCCCGCAACGCAGTCCACGCTGACGCCCGGCCGGCGTTCCTCGCCGGCTTTCGGCGTTCGGCCCCTTGTCGTCGACGGGCACAGACGTGTAATGCCGTCGCCACGTGCGGGCCGGTGCAACGGGATTTCGCACCGTGGCCCCCTCTTGTGGCCACCTCCTCATGGCCATTGCGAGCTGAACAAAGCCTGGCGGATGAAGCGCTTTTATAAAGAAACGGCGGTTGACGCCGCCGAGGGCGGCTTTCGCGTGCTGCTCGACGGCAGGCCGATGCGCACGCCGGCGAAGGCTGTGCTGCTCGTGCCGACCGAAGCGCTGGCGGCCGCCATTGCTACCGAATGGGGGGCAGTGCCCGAGAAGGAAGAGATCAAGACCGGCCTGCTGCCGCTCACGCGGCTGGCCGCCACCGGCCTCGACCGCGTGCCGGGACAGCGCGAGCAGGTGATCGAGGACACCGCGAAATATGCCGGCTCCGATCTCCTCTGCTACCGCGCGAACAATCCGATCAGCCTGGTCGAACGCCAGACGGCGACCTGGCAGCCGCTGCTCGACTGGGCAGCCGAGCGCTACGGCGCGCCGCTCCTTGTTGTGCAGGGCATGGCCTTCGTCACCCAGCCTGCCCAGTCGCTCGCCCGCCTGCGCGCGGCAGTGGCGGCGCATGGCGACTTGGCATTGTCCTCGCTCTACAACCTCACCCATATCGCCGGTTCGCTGATCGTGGCACTCGCCGTCACCGAACGGCATCTGACGGCAGAGCAGGCGTTTCAGGCGGCCCAGCTCGACGATCTCTATCAGATCGAGCGCTGGGGCGACGACCCGCTGGCCATCGAGCGACGGGACGGCGTGTGCCGCGACATCGCCGCGGCGGCGCGGTTTCTCGAGCTGCTGGGAGACGCGCGGCTGCGCGATGCTGCCGGCCACAATGAAGGCAAGGGGGAAGCATGACGCCAGGCAGGAAATTCCGCGACGTGCTTGCAGCCAAAGGCCTGGTCGAAGCCATGGCCTCGCACAGTCCGCTCTCCGCCATGCTCGCCGCCGAAGCGGGCTTCGATGCGATCTGGGCCAGCGGTTTCGAGCTCTCGGCGATGTATGGCGTGCCGGACGTCAGCATCGTGTCGATGACCCAGCATCTCGACATGACGCGCGCCATGGCCGACCGGTCGGGCCTGCCGGTCGTGGCCGACATCGACACCGGCTTCGGCAACGCCATCAACGTGCTCTATGCGATCGAGCAGTACGAACGGGCCGGCGCCGCGGCGATCGTGATGGAGGACAAGAGCTTCCCCAAGGTCACCAGCCTGATCGCCGGTGGCCGCCAGGACATGGTCCGCATCGAGGAGTTCCAGGGCAAGATCGAAGCGGCGCGGTCGGCACGACGCGATGCCGACCTGGTGATCGTGGCGCGCACCGAGGCGCTGATTGCAGGCCTCGGGCAGGACGAGGCGCTGAAGCGGGCGCGCGCCTACGAAGCGGCTGGCGCCGACATGATCCTGGTGCACTCCAAGCAGAAGACCCCGGACGAGATCGAGGCGTTCGTGCGTGCCTGGGACGGCAAGGCGCCGATTGCCCTGGTGCCGACCGCCTATCCGCAGATGACGGTGGCGCGCGTGCGCGAGCTCAAGAAGGTCGGCCTCCTGATCTGGGGCAATCACGCGATCCGTGCGTCGGTCGGTGCCATGCGGGCGACCTTCGCGCAGATCCGCAAGGACGGCGGCATCCATGGTGTCGAGAGCAGCATCGCCACCGTCGAGGACGTGTTCGATTTGCAGGGAATGCCTGCGGTCAAGGACAACGAGAAGCGTTTCCTCCGCTAGACGCGGTGGCGATATTGGCCGAAAACTGCTGGCAAGGGGCCGGAGATACGAATGCAGAAGATGTTGGAAGAGCTCGAACTGAGGCGCGCGGCAGCACGCAAGGGTGGTGGCGAGCGCCGCGTCGAGGCGCAGCACGCCAAGGGCAAGCTGACGGCGCGCGAACGCATCGATGCTTTGCTCGATCCGGGATCGTTCGAGGAATACGACATGTTCGTCGAGCATCGCTCGATCGACTTCGGCATGGAGGCGCAGAAGATCCCCGGTGACGGCGTCGTCACCGGCCAGGGCACGATCAACGGCCGCCTGGTCTATGTCTTCAGCCAGGACTTCACCGTGTTCGGCGGCGCGCTGTCGGGCATGCACGCCGCCAAGATCTGCAAGATCATGGACATGGCCATGAAGGTGGGCGCCCCCGTGCTCGGCCTCAACGATTCCGGCGGCGCACGCATCCAGGAGGGCGTCGATTCGCTGGCGGGATATGCCGACGTGTTCCAACGCAACGTGCTGGCCTCGGGCGTCATCCCGCAGATCTCGATGGTCATGGGCCCCTGCGCCGGCGGTGCGGTCTATTCGCCGGCCATGACCGACTTCATCTTCATGGTGAAGGACAGCTCCTACATGTTCGTCACCGGTCCCGACGTGGTGAAGACCGTGACGCACGAGACGGTGACCCAGGAGGAGCTGGGTGGGGCGCTGACCCATACGCAGAAGTCGGGCGTCGCCGATCTCGCCTACGAGAACGACGTCGAGGCGCTGCTCCAGTTGCGCCGCTTCGTCGACTTCCTGCCGTCGAACAACCGCGAGAAGGCGCCGGCCCGGGTCACCCACGACCCGGTGGATCGTGACGATCTCTCGCTCGACACGCTGGTGCCCGACAATCCCAACAAGCCCTACGACATCAAGGAACTGATCCTGAAGGTCGTCGACGAGGGCGACTTCTTCGAGCTGTCGCCGGAATGGGCCGGCAACATCGTGGTCGGCTTCGGCCGCATGGCCGGCAAGACGGTGGGCTTCGTCGCCAACCAGCCGATGGTGCTGGCCGGCTGCCTCGACATCGACAGCTCGCGCAAGGGCGCGCGCTTCGTGCGCTTCTGCGACGCCTTCAATATTCCGATCGTGACCTTCGTCGACGTGCCGGGCTTCCTGCCGGGCACGACGCAGGAATATGGCGGCATCATCAAGCACGGCGCCAAGCTGCTCTATGCCTATGCCGAAGCCACGGTGCCGAAGGTCACCGTGATCACCCGCAAGGCCTATGGCGGCGCCTACGACGTGATGGCGTCCAAGCACCTGCGTGGCGACCTGAACTACGCCTGGCCGGCGGCGGAGATCGCCGTGATGGGCGCCAAGGGTGCGGTGGAGATCATCTTCCGCTCCGATATCGGCGATGCCGAAAAGATCGCCAAGCGCACCGACGAGTATCGCGAGAAGTTCGCCAACCCGTTCGTCGCCGCCAGCCGCGGCTTCATCGACGACGTGATCATGCCGCACGGCACGCGTCGGCGCATCTGCCGGGCGCTCGCCACCCTCGAGACCAAGAAGCTCGAGAATCCGTGGCGCAAGCACGGCAACGTTCCCCTGTGACGGCTGCCATGGCTTTGTCGGCGGAAGAGCGGGTGAGGCGAGGACGGATCGTGCGGCTGCACGTGATCGTGGCGCTGCTCACCCTGCTGGTGCTGATCGCCGTCAACGCCTTCGTCTCGCCGAGCTATCCGTGGTGGCTTTGGGTGCTTATCGCCTGGATGCCCCTGGTCGCGGCCCACACCGCCTGGTCGATGGGCCTGTTTGAACGCAATAAAGAAGGATCCTGAGAATGGCCGCCAAGAAGAAGGTCGCCAAAGCCGCGCCCAAGGCTGCGAAGAAGCCGGCGGCGAAGGCTGCAAAGGCGCCAGCGGTGAAGACGGCCGTGGCGAAGGCTGCGGCAGAGAAGGTCACGGCGCCTCAGGCGAGCAATCCCAAGATGACCGGGGCCAAGCCGCTGTTCGACAAGATCCTGATTGCCAATCGCGGCGAGATCGCCTGCCGCGTCATCCGCACCTGCAAGCGGCTCGGCATCAAGACCGTCGCGGTCTACTCCGAGGCCGACGCCGACGCGCTGCATGTGCGCGAGGCCGACGAGAAGGTTCTGATCGGGCCGCCGCCCTCAGCGCAGTCCTATCTGTTGATCGACAAGATCATCGAGGCCTGCAAGCAGACCGGCGCCCAGGCGGTCCATCCGGGCTACGGCTTCCTCTCCGAGAAGGAGGCCTTCCAGACCGCACTCGCCAAGGCCGGCATCACCTTCATCGGTCCCGACGCGCACGCGATCTACGCCATGGGCGACAAGATCGAGTCAAAGAAGCTCGCACAGAAGGCCGGCGTCAGCACGGTGCCCGGCCATCTCGCGGCGATCCCCAATGCCGACGAGGCGGTGAAGATCGCGCAGAAGATCGGCTATCCGGTGATGATCAAGGCGTCGGCCGGCGGCGGCGGCAAGGGCATGCGCATCGCCTACAACGATGCCGAGGCCCATGAAGGGTTCGGCTCGGCAACCAACGAGGCCAAGGCTTCGTTCGCCGACGACCGCGTGTTCGTCGAGAAGTACGTCGAGGAACCGCGCCACATCGAGATCCAGCTGATCGCCGACGGCCATGGCAACTGCATCTATCTCTGGGAGCGCGAGTGCTCGATCCAGCGCCGCCATCAGAAGGTGATCGAGGAGGCGCCGAGTCCGTTCCTCGACGCCAAGACGCGCAAGGCGATGGGCGAGCAGGCCGTGGCCCTGGCCAAGGCCGTGAAATACAAGAGCGCCGGCACCGTCGAGTTCATCGTCGACAAGAACCGCAATTTCTACTTCCTCGAGATGAACACCCGCCTGCAGGTCGAGCATCCGGTGACCGAGCTGATCACCGGCCTCGATCTCGTCGAGCTGATGATCCGCGTCGCGGCCGGCGAGAAGCTGCCGTTCCAGCAGAAGGACGTGAAGCTGAACGGCTGGGCCGTGGAAGCCCGCCTCTATGCCGAGGACCCGTTCCGCAACTTCCTGCCCTCGACCGGCCGCCTGGTGAAGTACCGCGAGCCTGAGCCCGGTCCCGACGTGCGCGTCGATACCGGCGTCTATGAGGGCGGCGAGATCTCGATGTTCTACGATCCGATGATCGCCAAGCTCTGCACCTACGGCAAGACGCGCAACGACGCGATCGACCGCATGCGCCGCGCGCTCGACGAGTTCTATGTCCGCGGCGTGTCGCACAACGTGCCATTCCTGGCGGCGCTGATGGCGCATCCGCGGTTCGTCGCGGGCAAGCTCACCACCAACTTCATTGCCGAGGAATTCAAGGGTGGCTTCACGGCAGCGCATTTGCCGCCGCGCGATCCGGCGATGCTGGCCGGCGTGGCGGCCGTGGTCGACCGCATCCAGAGCCATCGGGCCGGCTCGGTCGAGGACGGCCGCGTCGTGATGCTGAACCGCGAGCCGGTCGCCGTGCGCATCACCGGGCAGGGCACGGCTTTCTCGGTCGAGGCCGGCGATCGCACGATCGCGATCGAAGCCGACTGGGTGCCGGGCGATCCGCTGCTGCATGCCACGGTCGATGGCCGGCATATCGTGGTCCAGGTCGATGCCGTGGGGTCGGGCTGGCGCCTGGTCCACGAGGGCGGCCAGGCCGAGGTGCTGGTGCTGACACCGCGCCAGGCCGAGCTCTATGCCCTGATGCCGGTGAAGGCGGCGCCCGATACGTCCAAGTTCCTGCTCTCGCCCATGCCGGGTCTGCTCGCGTCGGTCGCGGTGGCCGAGGGGCAGGACGTGAAGGCCGGCGAGGCGCTGGCCGTGGTCGAGGCGATGAAGATGGAGAACGTGCTGCGCGCCGTGCGCGACGGCACGGTGAAGACGCTGCATGCCAAGGCCGGCGACAGCCTGCGCGTCGACCAGAAGATCATCGAGTTCGCCTAAACCGATGGTGCTGCAGGCACGCCTGACCATCACCGGCAGGGTGCAGGGCGTGGGCTACCGCGACTGGGCGGTGGCTACCGGGCAGAGCCTCGGGCTCACGGGCTGGGTGCGCAACCGCCGCGACGGCGCCGTCGAGGCGCTGATCGTGGGCGACGAGACGGCAGTCGGCCGCATGATCGACGCCTGCCGCAGCGGGCCAGCGCTGGCGCGGGTCGACGAGATCGACGTCGATCCGGTCGATCTCGATATTCTGCCGGAAGGTTTTACGCGGCTGCCGACGGTCTGACGCTGGCGGTCGATGCGCCGCCGAACACCTCCTCGAAGGTGGTCGCCAGGGCGCCATCGAGGTCGGCCAGGGTCACCGGCAGGCCGAGATCGACCAGCGACGTCACGCCATGGTCGGCGATGCCGCAGGGAACGATTCCCGCATAGTGCGACAGGTCGGGCTCGACATTGATCGAGATGCCGTGGAACGACACCCAGTGGCGGATGCGCACACCGATGGCACCGATCTTGTCTTCACGTGGACTGCCATCGGGCAGGCGCGGCTTGTCGGGGCGGGCGACCCAGACGCCGACCCGGCCTTGCCGGCGCTCGGCGCGCACGTTGAAGCGGGCCAGTGTGCGAATCGTCCAGTCCTCGAGGTCGGAAACATAGCGGCGCACGTCCTGGCGGCGCGCTCGGAGGTCGAGCATGACATAGGCCACGCGCTGGCCTGGCCCATGATAGGTGTACTGGCCGCCACGGCCCGCGACATGGACGGGAAAGCGCGTGGGCTGCAGCAGGTCGTGCGCCTTGGCGCTGGTGCCGGCCGTATAGAGCGGCGGGTGCTCCAGCAGCCACACCATTTCGCCGGCGCGGCCGGCACGAATGTCGGCAACGCGTGCTTCCATGGCCGCCAGGGCCTCGTCGTAGGGTACGGCGCCATCGGAAATGCGCCATTCGGGGCTGTCCATTGTGGCAAAATCGGTACTTATCGCCGCTTGTGCAAGCCCGCCTTGCCACTGCTGAAGCGATTTGGTATCCCCCGCGCCATCGAACCGGCGCGGCCATGGCGGAATTGGTAGACGCGCTAGCTTGAGGTGCTAGTGCCGCGAGGCGTGGAAGTTCGAGTCTTCTTGGCCGCACCAAACTCGCCGGTTCGATCGAAAAGGTAGCTTCAGGCCGCCGCCTGTTGGAAACTCCAACGGGCGGCCCTTTTTGTTTGGAGTGGGGGAAACGAGCTTGGCGGACGAACTTACCGACGGCGCGCTCCGTTATCACCGTATCCCGCGACCCGGCAAAATCGAGGTCGTCCCCACCAAGCCCCTCGCCACCCAGCGCGACCTTTCCCTGGCCTACTCACCGGGCGTGGCGGCCGCCTGCAACGAGATCGTGCGCGACCCGGCGACCGCCGCCGAGCTGACGGCGCGGGCGAACCTGGTGGCTGTCGTCACCAACGGCACCGCGGTACTGGGCCTCGGCGCCATCGGACCGCTGGCGGCCAAGCCGGTGATGGAGGGCAAGGGCGTCCTCTTCAAGAAGTTCGCCGGCATCGATGTGTTCGACCTGGAGCTGGCCGAACTCGACCAGGAACGGCTGGTCGACATCGTCGCCGCGCTCGAGCCGACCTTCGGCGGCATCAATCTCGAGGACATCAAGGCGCCGGAGTGCTTCTACGTCGAGCAGAAGCTGCGCGAGCGCATGGCGATCCCGGTGTTCCACGACGACCAGCATGGCACCGCCATCATCGTCGGTGCGGCGCTGCTCAACGCCCTGTCGCTGGTCGGCAAGGATATCACCAAGGTGAAGCTGGTCGTCTCGGGAGCCGGGGCGGCGGCATTGTCCTGCCTCGGCGTGCTGGAGAAGCTCGGCCTGCCGCGCGAGAACATGTGGGTCACCGACATCGCCGGTGTGGTCTGGAAGGGCCGCAACGAGCTGATGGATCCCTGGAAGGAGCGTTACGCTCGCGAGACCGGCGCTCGTACCCTGGGCGAAGTGATCGGTGATGCCGACGTCTTCCTGGGGCTTTCCGCGGCCGGCGTCCTGAAGAAGGACATGGTGGCGCGCATGGCGGCCAAGCCGCTGATCTTCGCCCTGGCCAATCCCAATCCCGAGATCACGCCGGAAGACGTCGCCGCGGTGCGTGACGATGCGATCATGGCCACGGGGCGCAGCGACTATCCCAACCAGGTCAACAACGTCCTCTGCTTCCCCTACATCTTCCGCGGCGCGCTCGACGCCGGGGCGACCACCGTCAACGACGAGATGAAGATCGCCTGTGTGCGGGCGCTGGCGGCGCTGGCGCGCAAGGAGCCGTCGGAGGTCGTGGCGCGGGCCTTCGGCGAGCAGGCCGGTGGCTTCGGGCCCAACCAGATCATCCCCAAGCCCTTTGATCCGCGCCTGATCGTCGAGCTGGCGCCGGCCGTTGCCAAGGCGGCAATGGACAGCGGCGTCGCCACGCGGCCGATCGCCGATTTCGAGGCCTATCGCGACCAGCTCAGCCAGTTCGTCTTCAAGTCCGGCCTGATCATGCGGCCGGTGTTCGAGCAGGCTCGCAGTGCGCCCAAGCGGGTGATCTTCAGCGCCGGCGAGGACGATCGCGTCCTGCGCGCAGTCCAGATCATCCTCGACGAGGGAATCGCCCAGCCGATCCTGATCGGCCGGCCCGAAGTGGTGCGCCGCCGTGCCGAGCGTCTGGGGCTGCGCTTCCTGCCGGGCGTCGATGTCGAGCTGATCAATCCCTCGCAGGATTCGCGCTACGACAAGTACTGGGGTGCCTACCACGAGCTGATGGAGCGGCGCGGCGTCACCGAGCCCACGGCGCGGAACCTGGTGCGCTCCAGCCCGACCCTGATCGCCGCTCTGGCCGTCCGGCTGGGCGATGCCGACGCGATGATCGCCGGCGCCTACGGCCGCTTCCGCACGCACTTCAACCATGTGCGCGACGTCATCGGCCTCAAGGAGGGTGTCAAGAACATGGCGGCGCTCAGCCTGCTGGTCATGCCCACGCGCTCGCTGTTCATCGCCGACACCTACGTCAACTACGACCCCGACCCCGAGACCCTGGCCGAGATCACCCTGCTGGCGGCCGACGAAGTGCTGCGTTTCGGCATTCAGCCCAAGGTCGCGCTGATTTCCCACTCGAGCTTCGGCAGCTCCGATCATCCCTCGGCCCGCAAGATGGCCGCGGCGGTCAAGATCCTGCACGCGCGCGCGCCCAGCCTGGAAGTCGACGGCGAAATGCACGGCGACGCCGCCCTCGACGTCGACGTCCGCAACAATGTCTTCCCTCGCTCCAAGCTCAAGGAAGCGGCGAACCTGGTGATCTGCCCGTCGCTCGATTCCGCCAATATCGCCTTCAACCTCCTGAAGAACGGCGCGGACGGGCTGCATATCGGGCCGATGCTGCTCGGCACCGATCTGCCGGCCCATGTCCTGACGCCGTCGGTGACGGCGCGCGGCATTCTCAACATGACGGCGCTCTCGGTCGTCGAGGCGCAGCGTCTCGCCGAGGCGCGTGGATGAGTGCGGAAGCCGATTTCCTCGACGAGGTGACGCCGGAGTTCGTCCGGCGTGTCGAGGCGGCGCTCGCAGAAAACAGGGCGGAGGAGGTCAGGGCGCTTCTGGCCGACCTCAGCGCCACTGGCCAGGCCTCGATCATCGAGCAGGTCAGCGAAGACGAGCGCGACCGGCTGGTCGGCATCCTCAAGCGCGACCTCGATCCCGAGACCCTGACCGAGCTCGACGAGGAGGTCCTCGAGGACGTCCTCGAACAGCTCGACAGCAAGGAGATCGCCGCGGCGGCGCGCGAGCTCGAAGCCGACGACGCCGCCACCATCCTCGAGGATCTGCCCGAACAGGAACGGCAGGAGGTTCTGGCCGAGCTGCCGGCCGAGGATCGCGCCGAGATCGAGCAGGCGCTCGCCTATCCCGACGGCACGGCCGGGCGTCTCATGCAGCGCTCGCTGGTCAAAGTGCCCGACGGCTGGACGGTCGGCCAGGTCATCGACTATTGCCGCGAGGCGTCCGACCTGCCCGACGACGTCTACGACATCTTCGTCGTCGACCCCGAGGGCCGCCTGCGCGGCTCGGTGCCGCTCGGCCGCATGCTGCGCACCAAGCGGCCGGTGCGGATCCTCGACATCGCCGACCCGGACATCGCCTCCGTACCGGTCGCCGCCGACCAGGCCGAGGTTGCGCATCTCTTCCGCGACCAGAACCTGGTCTCCTGTCCCGTGGTCGACGAGGATACACGGCTGCTCGGGGTGATCATGGTCGACGACGTGGTCGACGTGATCGACGAGGAAGCCGAAGAGGACATGCTGAAGATGGGCGGCGTCGGCACCGACGACATGCATGCGGCACCGGTGCGCACCGTCCGCCTGCGCGCGCCCTGGCTGCTGGTCAATGTCGCGACGGCCCTGGTGGCATCCTTCGTGATCGGCCAGTTCGAGGGCACGATCGAGAAGATCGTGATCCTGGCCGCGCTCATGCCGATCGTGGCGTCGATGGGCGGCAATGCCGGCATCCAGACCGTGACCGTGACCGTCCGTGCGCTCGCCATGGGCGAGCTGACCGCGGCCAACGCGTTTCGCTTCATCGCCAAGGAGGCGGTGGTGGGCAGCATGAACGGCGTGATCTTCGCGACGCTCCTGGCGGCCGGCGTCGTCGGCCTGTTCGGCGACTGGCGGCTGGGCGGCGTCATCGGCACGGCGATGATCTGCAATCTCCTGGCGGCCGCGCTCGCCGGTTCGCTGATTCCGCTCGGCCTGCAGAAGTTCGGCGTCGATCCCGCCGTTTCCTCGACCGTGTTCCTGACGATGGTGACCGACGTGATCGGCTTCCTCACCTTCCTCGGCCTGGCGACGATCTTCCTTCTCTAATTATCGCGCGAAGGCGAGCCGGGCATCGCCGGCGCGGCGACCCGGCCAGGGATGGGCGAGAGCGGTCTCACGCAGGGTCTGGACCAGATCGCCGTCGGCATCGGCGCGCCAAGCCAGCACGACACGGCGCTCGAGCGCGACGTCGCGGATTTCGGCCGCGACCAGGCCCGGACGCAGCAGCGATCGTGGCATCAGGCAGACGCCGAGGCCTGCCGCTACGGCAGCGCCGCAGCGCTCCTCGTCGGCAGAACTCAGCACGGTGCGCGGGCGCACGCCTTCGGCCGCGAACAGGCGCTCGAGGTCGTCCTGTGCCTCGCAGGCCGCCCGCAGCACGAAGGGGGTAGCGGCGAGCTCCTTGACCGACCAGCGGTCGCGCGTGGCCACCCGGTGGCCGGTGGCGGCCGCCAGAACGTAGGGCTCGCGCCATAGCGCGACGAGCTCGTCCTGGTCGATCGGCCGACGCACCGGGAAGAGGGCGGCGTCGCAGCGGCCGCGCCGCCAGCGGTCGGCGACGGCGTCGGCCGTCCCCTCGGATATCTCGATGTCGAAACCGGCACGCTGTTGTGCCGATGCCACCCACGAGAGTGTAGCAGGGATCGGAAGGGTCGAGGCGATGGCCAGACGCAGCAGCCTGGCCCGCTGCGTCGAGCGCGATTCCGTGCGCGCGAGCTGCCAGGCCTCGACCATCGTGCGCGCATGCGGCAACAGGCGGTGCCCCGCTTCCGTCAGCTCGGCGCGTCGGGCCCGATCGAACAGGCGGGCGCCGATTTCGCCCTCGAGACGGGCGATGCCCGCCGAAAGCGTGGGCTGCGTGACGCGGCAGCGCTCGGCCGCGGCAGTGAAGCTCGCCGTCTCGGCGACCGCCAGGAAGTAGCGGATGAAGGCCAGGTTCATCGGGATAGAGGTTATCGATGGGCAATAATGAAACAATCGATTTCCTCTATATTCTCGGTGCGCCTAGGGTGGGAGCCATGTCGCATCTCAAATGGACCCTGGAGGACGACGGCATCGCCCTCGTCACGTTCGCCCGGCCGCCCATGAACGCCATGGACGCCGCCCTGCTCGAAGAAACCGCTGCGCTGTTCGACAAGCTGGCCGTCGATTCCCGTGTCCGGGCGGCCGTGCTGACCGGGGAGGGCCGGGCCTTCTCCGCCGGCCTCGATCTCAAGCAACTCCCTGCGCTCGATACCGCCCAGCAGCATCGGCTGATCGCAGCGATGAATGACGGGTTCGGCACGCTCTATGCGTGGCCCAAGCCGCTGGTCACGGCGATCAACGGCCATGCCATCGCCGGCGGAATGGTGGTGGCGTTGTGCGGCGACTGGCGCATCGTCGCCGACGTGCCGCTGAAGGCGAGCTTCGCCGAGGTGAAGGTCGGGGTGCGCTACCCGGTGGCGGCGCTCGACGTGGCACGCAGTGAGCTCACACCGACGATGGCGCGCCGCATGGTCCTGTTCGCCGAAGATCTCGATGCCGCCAGTGCGGTCGCACTGCAGGTCTTCGACGAGTGCGTGGCGGCCGACAGGCTGCTGCCGCGAGCCCTCGAACGGGCCCGCGAGGATGCCGCCCTGCCGCCGGAAGCGTTCGCGAGCATCAAGCGCGAACTGCGGTCGGCCGCGCTGGCACGCATCGCCGCGGCCCGCAGCGGTCAGGCCGAGCCGCGCTACGCCGGATGGCTCAGTGACGAAACCCGCAAGGCCGCTGCAGCGGCTTTGGGCAGCAAGACGTGAGAACGTGAACGTCCTCCAGCTTCGTTTCGTCCAGCTTCGTTTTGGGCGGTGGCCGCGCTATCGTCCGGCCACGGAGGCCATCGATGCGGACGATCGCTGTTGTTCTGGGCGTTTGGGCATTCTTGCTGACGGCGTTGCCGGCGGCCGCACAGAACAAGGTCCCTCCCGATCGGCCGCTCGAGGCGCTGGTCAAGGCGACGCTGCTTACCTTCAACGACGCCAATGTGACGGGCAACTACGAGGTCTTTCACGCCAAGGCGGCCCGGCCGTTTCGCGATCAGTTCACGCCGGAGAAGCTCAAGACGACGTTCGGCGAATTCAGCAAGAACCGCATAGACTTCGACATCGTTGCGGCCATGACGCCGGTCTACGTCCCCAAGCCGGTCGTCGACAGCGACGGCAAGCTCGTGGTGAAAGGCTATTTCCCGACCGAACCGTCGCGCGTCAACTTCGAGTTGGAGTTCATCCCGTCGGATGGCGAATGGAAGATGATCCGCATCTATGTGAAGACCGAGCCGCGGGCCGAGCCGAAAAACGAAAAGAACTGAAACGAAGAACGATCAGCGACCATAGGCGAGTGAAATCATGATCCCCAATGCCATGCCTCCCTTCGACTTCGGGCTCGGCGAGACGGCCGATGCGCTGCGCGAACAGGTCCAGCGCTTCGCGGCGGCGGAAGTCGCCCCGCTCGCTGCCGAGCTCGACAAGACCGACCGGTTCCCGCGCGAACTCTGGCCCAAGATGGGTGACCTCGGCCTGCACGGCATCACGGTCGAGGAGGAGTATGGCGGCGCAGGCCTCGGCTATCTCGAACATGCCCTGGCGGTCGAGGAGCTGAGCCGCGCGTCGGCTGCGGTGGGCTTGAGCTACGGTGCGCACTCCAATCTCTGCATCAACCAGCTTCGCCGCAACGGCAACGAGGAGCAGAAGCGCCGCTTCCTGCCCAAGCTGATCTCCGGCGAGCATGTCGGCAGCCTGGCGATGAGCGAGACGGGGGCGGGTTCGGACGTCGTCTCCATGAAGCTGCGGGCCGACAAGAAGGGCGATCGCTACGTCCTGAACGGCACCAAGATGTGGATCACCAACAGCCCCGATGCGCAGGTGATCGTGGTCTATGCCAAGACCGATCCCGCCGCCGGACCGCGCGGCATCACCACCTTCATCGTCGAGACCGATCGCAAGGGCTTCAAGGTCGCCCAGAAACTCGACAAGATGGGCATGCGCGGCTCGTCGACCGGCGAGCTGGTCTTCGAGGATTGCGAGATCCCCGAGGAGAACGTGCTGGGCGCCGTCGGCAAGGGCGTCAATGTGCTGATGAGCGGCCTCGACTACGAACGCGCCGTGCTCGCCGCCGGGCCGCTCGGCATCATGCAGTCGGCGATGGACATCGTGATGCCTTATGTCCACGAGCGTCAGCAGTTCGGCCAGCCGATCGGCACCTTCCAGCTCGTGCAGGGCAAGCTCGCCGACATGTACACGACCATGAATGCCTGCAAGGCCTATGTGTATTCGGTGGCCCGGGCCTGCGATCGCGGCCAGACAACGCGCAAGGACGCCGCCGGCGCCATCCTCTATGCCGCCGAGAAGGCGACCTTGGTGGCGCTCGACGCCATCCAGCTTCTGGGCGGCAACGGCTACATCAACGACTATCCGACCGGCCGCCTGCTGCGCGACGCCAAGCTCTACGAGATCGGTGCCGGCACCAGCGAGATCCGCCGCATGCTGATCGGCCGCGAGCTCTTCGCCGAGACCGCCTGACGAACCCGAGTCAGCTGGTTGTTTGACGGCTGGGGTGCTTTTTCGTACACAGTGTGTATGGAAAGAACCCCATGCCGCGCTATCTGACCGAGAAGGATATCGCGGACTTCCGCGCCGAGCTGTGCCGTGTCGCCACCGAGCGGTTCGCCCGCTTCGGCTACGAAGGCGTCACCATGCGTCAGCTCGCCGAGGCGCTGGGCTGCAGCCCCAAGACTCCCTATCGCTATTTCAAGGACAAGGCCGACATCCTGGCGACTGTGCGGGCGCAAGCCTTTGCGCGTTTCGCCGATACGCTGGAAGCGGCGGCCAAGAAAGGGACGACGGTCCAGGATCGCGGCCGGAAGGTCGGCGAGGCCTATCTGCGCTTTGCGACAGATCATCCGCACGCCTACCGGATCATGTTCGAGATCGGCCAGCCGATCGACAAGGAACATCCCGATCTCGCCCACGAAGCCCAGCGAGCACATGGCTTCATCACCCGCCAGGCCAAGGAGATGGCCGAGGCGGACCTGATCGAGGTGGATCCCATCCTGTATGGCTGGTCGCTATGGGCGGCCATGCACGGGCTGGTGATGCTGAGGCAGGCGGGTATGCTCGAGTACGGTCCCGATTTCGCGTCGCTGGCGAATTTTCAGGGGGCGCTCATGTTCAAAGGTGCCGTGAAGGCACCGGCCAAGACGGGAAGGAAACAATGACGAAGCCAGCGGGTATGGCGCCGGGCGTAACAGCCGGCGATCGTTTCAGGTCCTGGGCCGATATCCAGGCCAACGCGGCGCGCGCCGCGAGCGGCCTGGCCGCGCTGGGTGTCGGCGAGGACAGCAGCGTGGCGCTGATGCTGCGCAACGACTTCCCGACCTTCGAAGCCAACATGGCGGCAAGCCAGCTCGGCGCCTATCCGGTGCCGATCAACTGGCACTACACACCGGAAGAAGCCGGCTACATCCTGCGCGACTGCGACGCCAAGGTGCTGGTGGTGCATGCCGACCTGCTGGCGCAGATCGCCGAGGGCGTTCCCAACAACGTGAAGGTTCTCGTCGTGCCGACGCCGCCGGAAATCGCCGCCGCCTACGGCGTCCCGCCGGAGAAGGCCAACGCGCCGGCCGGCATCGAGCTGTGGCAGGACTTCGTCGCGGCAGCGCCGCCGCGCACCGACCCGCCGAAGCTGGCGCGCGGCAGCATGATCTACACGTCCGGTACGACGGGCCGTCCCAAGGGCGTGCGTCGCAAGCCGAGCACGCCCGAGCAGCAGGCCGCTTCGGCCGCGGATGCTTCGACCTTCTGGGGGCTGAAGCCCGACCCCGAGGCCGTCGCGCTCATGAATGGGCCGATGTATCACTCGGCGCCGGCCGCCTACGGCATGGCGAGCGCGCGGCTCGGCCTGCACATGGTCCTGCAGGCGCGTTTCGAGGCCGAGGACATGCTGCGCCTGATCCACAAGCACCGGATCAGCCACATGCACATCGTGCCGACCATGTTCGTCCGCCTGCTGCGCCTGCCGCAGGAGGTCCGCCAGCGCTACGACGTCTCCTCGCTGCGCTTCATTACGCATGGCGCGGCGCCCTGTGCGCCGGCCGTGAAGCGCCAGATGATCGAATGGTGGGGACCGGTGATCAACGAGTACTACGGCGCTACCGAAACGGGCGTCGTGGTGTGGCATGGCTCCGAGGATGCCCTGCGCAAGCCCGGGACGGTCGGCCGTCTGGTGCCCGGCGGCATCCTGCGCATCGTCGACGAGGAGGGGCGGGACGTGAAGCCGGGCGAGGTCGGCGAGATCTATGTGCGCGGCCCCAATCTCTCCGAGTTCACTTACAACAAGGACGACGCCAAGCGCAGCGAAGTCGGGCTGGGCGATCTCGTTACCGTGGGCGACGTGGGCTATCTGGACGCCGACGGGTACTTGTTCCTGTGCGATCGCAAGCGCGACATGATCATTTCCGGCGGCGTGAACATCTACCCAGCCGAGATCGAGGGCACCTTGATCCAGATGCCGGGGGTGCGCGACTGTGCCGTATTCGGCATCCCCGACGAGGAATTCGGCGAGCAGATCTGCGCTCATATCGAGGCCCAGCCCGAGGCGGGCCTGGACGCCAGCCAGGTCCGGGCCTGGCTCGGCGAGCACCTGGCGCGCTACAAGGTGCCCAGGGTCGTGGAGTTCAGCGCCGCCCTGCCGCGCGAGGATTCGGGCAAGATCTTCAAGCGCAAACTCCGCGCCCCATATTGGGAGAAGGCAGGCCGCAGCATCTGAGGGAGCCCATGGCCGACGACGTCACCCTGTTCGGCAAGCTCAAGAGCAAGCTGATCGACAGCAAGCAGAAATGGGCCGAGGACGGCCGGCTGCTGACCGGCAAGACCGCGGCCCACTCGCAGCGCCTGCCGCCGGGCCAGCGCAAGGTCGACAATTGGCCCGTCCTCGATCTCGGCATTCAGCCCGAGATTCCGACCCATGCGTGGCGCCTGTTCGTCGACGGTGAAGTCGAAGCGCCGCAGAACTGGAAATGGGGCGAGTTCACCGACCTGCCCCAGACCCGGATCACGACCGATATCCATTGCGTCACGGCCTGGTCGCGTTACGACAACCTCTGGGAAGGGGTGAGCGCGCGCGACCTGCTGGCACTGGTGAAGCCCAAAGCGTCGGCGCAGCATGTCATCTTCCACTCCTACGATACTTACACCACCAATGTGCCGCTGGCCGACTTCTCGGCGGACGACGTGATGCTGGCCTGGAGCTGGAACGGCGAGCCGATCAGCCGCGAGCATGGCGGCCCGCTTAGGATCGTGATCCCCAAGCTCTACTTCTGGAAGAGCGCCAAGTGGATCAAGCGGATCGAGTTCTCGGTGTTCGACAAGCCGGGCTTCTGGGAACTGCGCGGCTACCACAATTACGGCGATCCCTGGCTGGAACAACGCTACGACGAGGAGCCCTGACATGTCGGCCCACGATTTCAACTTCACCACGATCGACGGCAAGCCGTTGGAGATGAAGAGCCTGGCCGGGAAACCGGTCCTCCTGGTGAACGTCGCCTCCTATTGCGGGTTCACGCCGCAATACACCGACCTGCAGAAGCTGCACGACACTTACGGAGTGCGCGGTCTGGTCGTGCTCGGCGTGCCGTCGAACGATTTCGGCGCGCAGGAGCCGCGCACCGAGCCCGAAATCGCCAAATTCTGCGAATCCATGTACGGCGTTTCCTTTCCGCTCACTGCCAAGCAGAAGGTGGTCGGCGCCGACGCGCATGCCCTCTACCAGTGGATTGCCGCGCAAGCGGGGGAGGGCGCGGCGCCGAAGTGGAACTTCCACAAGTACCTGATCGGCAAGGACGGCACCTTGCTCGGTGCCTGGCCCAGCCGCGTGCGCCCGGGCTCCAGCGAGATCACCCAGGCGATCGAAGCGGCGTTAAAGTAGTCCGGACCGCGGTCCGGCGCTACGTCGAAGCCCGCTCGAGGTTCGCGCGAGCGGCGGCCTCGAAGCGGTCACGGAAGTCGGCAGTCGCGAACAGATGCGGCTTCTTCAGCATGTCGCGATAGAAGGCGCGCCGCGCCGTCCAGAAGGCCTCGTCGCTGTCGACGAGGTGAAGATACTCGTGCCGCACGCCGTCGGCGTGACGCTCGAAGTCCGGCCAGGGGGCAGCGAGGCGCCAGAGGTCTAGATCGCAGAGGCGCGCGGCCTCCGCCGGCGGCTCCCGATCGTGCGTCGTCGCTTCGATGATCGTCGCGGCCTTTTGCAGCTCCCCCTCGGTGAGGCCGGCGAGCAGTCGGTCGGTGCGGCCAAGAGCGGCGATCGTCGCCCGCATGAGGCGGGCCGACAGCCCCTCGTTGAGGCCATGTCCGGCGCCCGGCACGTAGACGGCGTCGTGGAAGAGAAGGGCGAGCTGCTCGGCAGTGTCGAGGTCGGGCGTGTAGCGCCGCGCCAGTGCCATCAGCTCGTCGAGATGCTCCTGATTGTGATAGCCGCGATGGGGTTGCCGATAGTGCAGGCGTGCGGCCTCGAGCAACGGCAGGTGATCCAGGAGAAGCATCAGTCCTCCAGCGTGCGGCGCACTCCGTCGAAGACCTGGTGGAACATGTCGGTCGTGAGGCGGCCGGTGTTCGTGTTGTAGCGCGAGCAGTGGTAGCTGTCGGCGAGGACGAGGCCCGTCGGCAGCGTGTGCAGACGACCGTGGATGAAGGGATAGGCACCGGCCGGGCGTGCCGACCGCTGTCTCTTATACACATCTAGATGTGTATAAGAGACAGCGTCAGGATCGCGCGCAGATGTGGCATCGCCTCGATGGTCGCGGTGAGGAACTGGCGGCAGGTATTGATCTCCGCCGGCAGCGGCTTGTTTTC
>BFBZ01000331.1_pt1 | contig 51549 bp, 50 predicted proteins | sample 1888401 | NCBI WGS metagenome assembly BFBZ01 (sample SAMD00112614, study PRJDB3348) | symbiont metagenome | host: Chara braunii
CGGCATCGCGACCGGCGACATGGGAATCGGCAAGAACGGCGAGCCCAAGGATTCATTCACGCGCGGCATGGAGCTGCGCGGGAAATACACTCTGTTCGCTGAGGGCGCGCGCGGCTCGCTGTCGAAGCAACTGATCGTGCAGTTTGGACTCGCAAACGACCGCGAGCCGCAGAAGTTCGGCATCGGCCTGAAGGAGCTGTGGCAGGTCGCTCCGGACAAGCACCGCAAGGGGCTGGTGCAGCACTCGTTCGGCTGGCCGCTCGACAACTCGACCGGCGGCGGCTCGTTCCTCTATCACTTCGACGACAACCTCGTTTCGGTCGGTTTCGTCGTCCACCTGAACTATCAGAATCCTTATCTCTCGCCGTTCGAGGAATTCCAGCGCTTCAAGACGCATCCGGACATCGCGCCGATCTTCGAAGGCGGCAAGCGTCTCGCCTACGGCGCACGCGCCATTACCGAAGGCGGCTACCAGTCTGTGCCGAAGCTGTCATTCCCCGGCGGCGCGCTGATCGGTTGCTCGGCGGGCTTCGTGAACGTGCCGCGCATCAAGGGCAGCCACAATGCGATGCTATCTGGCATGCTCGCCGCAGAAAACATCGCGGCAGCGCTCGCTGCAGGCCGTCAGCACGATGAACTCGCCGATTACGAAGCCGGATGGCGCTCGTCGGATATCGGCCAAGATCTTTGGCGCGTCCGCAATGTGAAGCCGCTTTGGTCGCGTTTGGGGACGGCGCTGGGTGTGGTGCTGGGCGGGTTCGACATGTGGACCAGCTCGGTCGGCCACTTCCTGCCGCTTCTTGGAAGGAACGCGCGCTTCTCGCTGTTCGGCACGCTCAAGCACGGCAAGCCGGATTCCGAGACTCTCAAACCCGCCGCCGAATGCAAGCCGATTGCCTATCCGAAACCTGACGGCAAGCTGACCTTCGACCGGCTCTCTTCGGTGTTCCTGTCGAACACCAACCACGAGGAAGACCAGCCGGCGCATCTTCGAGTGGCCGACATGGCTCTACAGAAGACGTCCGAGCACGACGTCTATGCTGGGCCGTCGCAGCGCTATTGCCCGGCGGGGGTCTACGAGTGGGTCGAGGAGGGTGGAAAACCGCAGTTTGTGATTAACGCGCAGAACTGCGTTCACTGCAAAACCTGCGATATCAAGGACCCGAACCGGAACATCACTTGGGTGCCCCCCGAAGGCGGCGGCGGACCGAATTACCCAAGCATGTGAAGGCTTTTTTCGCCGACCGCCACGATACGGCCACACCGCGCATTTCAACGTGGACACGCGCGGCTGCGTCCGGTGCCGTCCTTGCGGGCGGCGCACAAAAAGGCCATTCTGCGCCGACTCAGAGGGGTGGCGCGCCGCAGCCTGCCCAAGGAGGCTCGCAACCCGTGACCGTTTCGACCCTTTTCCGGCGCCTTGCTGGCGTCGTGCTCGGCACCGCTGCATTGGCGGTGGCGTCGCTCCTGACGGCTCACGCGGCACCGGCCCCGAATCAGGCACAACCCGCCCAGCTTCCATCCCAGAGCGAATTGGCCCGGGTTTCGCCGTCCGGCAGCTATCTCGCGGCGCGCCATGCCGGCGTGCAGCGCGACGCGGCCGCCGCGGCAGCATATTACCGGGCGGCTCTCCGCGCCGATCCGCGTAATCCTGAAATTCTCGAGCGCGCCTTCCTCTCCGTCCTCGCCGAAGGCGATGTCGAGGAGGCGGTTCGCCTCGCCGAGCGCATCATCCAGCTCGATCGCAACGACCGCATCGCGCGGCTCGTGCTCGGCGTGCGCGCGCTGAAGCAGAAGAACTACGCTGTCGCGCGTCAGAACCTGGCGCAGTCGGTCCGTGGCCCGATCACCGATCTCACTGCCACACTGCTCGGCTCATGGGCGCAGTACGCAGCCGGCGACGCCAAGGGCGCCGTCGAGGCGATCGACAAGCTGCAAGGCGCGGACTGGTACGCGCTGTTCAAGGACATGCACGCCGGTCTGATCCTCGATCTCGCCGGCAACAAGAAGGAAGCCGGCAAGCGTTTCGACCGCTCCTACAAACTCGACTCGTCTGCGCTTCGCCTTGTCGAATCCTACGGCTCCTGGCAGTCGCGCAACGGCCAGAAGGAAGAAGCGCTCAAGATCTATCAGGCGTTCGACGCGCAGTTGCCGCGCCATCCGCTGATCGTCGAGGCGATGAACACGCTCAAGGCAGGCAAGCCGCTGCCGATGCTGGTCGACTCGCCGCAGGCCGGGGCCGCCGAAGTGCTCTATGGTCTCGGCGCTGCTCTTGGCCGCCGCGGCGGCGAGGACCTCGGTCTCGTCTATCTCCAGCTCGCGCTCTATCTCGCGCCGAACCAGCCGCTCGCGCTCCTTTCGCTTGCCGACCTCTATGAGCAGGTGAAGAATCCCGCGCTCGCTATCAAGGTCTACGAGCGCGTGCCGACGACGTCGCCGCTCCGCCGCAACTCCGAGATCCAGCTTGCGGTGAATCTCGACACGCTTGACCGTACCGAGGAAGCCAAGAAGCGCCTTGAGAAGCTGATCGCGGATCACCCGACCGATCTCGAAGCGATCATGGCGCTCGGCAACATCCTGCGCGGTCGCAAGAGTTTCGCCGAATGTGCGGAGGTTTACGGCAAGGGCATCGCCACCATCGCCAAGCCGGAGCGGCCGCAGTGGCTGATCTATTACTTCCGCGGCATTTGCAGCGAACGTGCGAAGCAATGGGTGAAGGCCGAAGAAGACCTCAAGCAGGCGCTCACGCTGTTCCCGGACCAGCCGCACGTTCTCAATTATCTCGGCTATTCCTGGATCGATCAGGGCATCAATCTCGACGAGGGCATGCGGATGATCCGTCGCGCCGTCGAGCAGCGACCGGATGACGGTTACATCGTCGACTCGCTGGGCTGGGCCTACTATCGGCTCGGCAACTACGAGGAAGCGGTGAAACATCTCGACCGCGCGGTCGAGCTGAAGCCGGACGATCCGACCATCAATGATCATCTCGGTGACGCATATTGGAAGGTCGGCCGCGTTCTGGAGGCGAAATTCCAGTGGGCGCATGCGCGCGATCTGAAGCCCGAGCCGGACGATCTCGCCAAGATCAACCAGAAGCTTCAGGAAGGTCTGAAGGATGAAGCGGTCTCCAACGCTGCTGATGCCGACAAGACCAAGAAGCCCGGCAACGGCGGGTAATCCGGCCCGCCCTCATTGCCCCTGTGCCGCTCAAGTCTCGCTCCGCGCTGGTCGATAACGCCCCCGCCAAGGTCAATCTGACGCTGGCGGTGATGGGCCGTCGTCCGGACGGCTATCACCTTCTCGAAAGCATCGTGGTGTTCGCGGGCGTCGCCGACCGGCTGACGTTCAGGCCGGGCGGTGAGCTTTCGCTGAAGGTGAGCGGCAAGGGCGCGGACGCAGCCGGTCCGATCGAAAACAACCTGGTGATCCGCGTGGCGCGCGCGCTCGAAGCTGAGGTGCCGGGCCTCAAGCTGGGCCGCTTTACGCTCACCAAGCATCTGCCGGTCGCGGCGGGCGTCGGCGGCGGTTCGTCGGATGCCGCGGCGGCGCTCCGTCTGCTCGCTCGCGCGAACAAGATCAAGCTCGACGACAAGCGGCTCTACAAAGCCGGCCGCAAGGTCGGCGCCGACGTGCCGGTCTGCATCGACCCGCGCCCACGCACCATGAAGGGCATCGGCGAGAAACTGTCCGCGCCGCTCAAGCTCCCGAGTTTCCCGGCGGTGATGATCAATCCCGGCGTTGCGCTGCCGACCAAGGACGTGTTCGCCGCGCTGCATCGCGCGCCGTGGAAACGCCAGCGTGCACTGCGTGCAGGCAGCATTCCCCGCGAGCGTGCGGCCTTCGCGGCGTTTCTCGCAAGCCGCGCCAACGATCTCGAGCCGCCGGCCGTTTCGCTTCAGCCGGTTATTTCCAAAGTGCTCGCAGAGTTGCAGAAATCAAAAGGCTGCCGCCTTGCGCGCATGTCGGGCTCGGGCGCGACGTGCTTCGGGCTCTTCACGTCGCCACGCGCGGCAAAGGCGGCCGCGCGAAAAATCTCCGCGGCACATAAGCGCTGGTGGGTGCGGGCGACGGTTTTGGGCTAGAATTGCGGCCACGGCAGGATTCCCGTTTGAGAGAATCCGCCGCTAGGGAGCCGTTATGATCCATCGCCGCCGTCTCATCACGGGAGGCGCAGCTTTTGCTGCCGCTTCCACGCTCGCATGTCCCGCCATCGCTCAGGCCGGATGGCCGAACCGCCCCGTCAGCATCGCTATTCCGTTCACGCCCGGCGGCGGCGCCGATACGATCGCGCGTCTCGTTGCGATCAAGATGAGCGAGGTGCTCGGCGCCCAGTTCTTCGTTGAGAGCAAGCCGGGAGCCGGCGGCAACATCGCCGCGACCTACGTCGCGCGCTCCGCGCCCGACGGTTATCAGATGTTCCTCGCGGGCGACCATCACGCCACCAACATCTTCCTCAACGCCAATCTGCCGTATCACCCGGTCACCGACTTCGAGCCGGTGTCGCTCGTCGTGCAATATCCGGTAGCGATGGCGATCCCGAGCAATTCGCCGGACAAGACTGTTGCGGACTTCATCGCGCGCGCGAAGGCGAGGCCGGGCGAACTCTCCTTCGGTTCGCCGGGCCACGGCGCGGTGCCGCATCTCTCCGCTGAGCTGTTCACACGCGCCGCCGGCATCAAGATGACCCATGTGCCGTATCGCGGCGCTGCGCCCGGAATCCAGGACCTGATCCCGGGCCGCATCGATTCCTTCTTCAACAACATCGCGCCGATGGTGCCGCTCGCGGACCAAGGCCAGATGCGGCTTCTCGGCGTCACCACAGCGAAGCGCTCGCCGATGGTGCCGAACCTGCCGTCGATCGGAGAGACGCTGCCGGGTTACGACGTCACCGGCTGGTACGCATTGTTCGTTCCAGCCAAGACGCCGAAGGAAATCATCCAGCGGATGTATCAAGGCGTGAAGGCCGCGGTGGACGACCCGTCGATCCGCAAGAAGCTGGAAGATCAGGCGATGATTGTCGTCGGCTCGACGCCTGAGGAGCTCGGCAAATTCCACAAGGCTGAACTCGACAAGTGGGGGCCGCTCATCAAGGAAGCGGGCCTGAAGCAGCAGGACTGATCGCGCTAGTGCGTCCGCGCGGTGCAGAACTCAACCGTCTCTTCCAGCGCCTGCTTCATCGGGGACGGCGGGAAGAGGGCGAGGGCGTCGCGCGCCATCTCGCCGTAGTGGTGCGCGCGCTTGATCGTGTCTTCGAGCGCGCGGTGCTCGGTCATCAGCTTGATCGCGGTCTCGAGATCGGCGTCAGTGACCTTGCCCTTCTCGAGAGTGCGGGTCCAGAACATGCGCTCGCTCTGCGTGCCGCGGCGGAACGACAGAACGACCGGCAGTGTGATCTTTCCTTCGCGGAAATCGTCGCCGACGTTCTTGCCGAGCTTCGCGGCCTTGCCGCCGTAGTCGAGTGCGTCATCGACGAGCTGGAACGCGATACCGAGATTCATGCCGAACGAACGGCAGGCCGCGATTTCGGCTTTCGGCCGGTCGGATAGCACGGGCCCGACCTCGCAAGCCGCGGCGAATAGTTCTGCTGTCTTGCCGCGGATCACCGCAAGATATTCGTCTTCGGTGGTCGCTGTGTTCTTTGCGGCGGCAAGCTGCATCACTTCGCCTTCCGCGATGACGGATGCGGCCGACGACAGGATGTCGAGGGCGCGCATCGAGCCGACCTCGACCATCATCTTGAACGCCTGGCCGAGCAGAAAATCGCCGACCAGCACGCTCGCCTCGTTGCCCCAGAGCATTCGCGCCGCGAGCTTGCCGCGCCGCATCTCGCTTTCGTCCACCACGTCGTCGTGGAGAAGCGTCGCGGTGTGCATGAACTCCACCGCTGCGGCGAGCTTGACGTGTCCGTCGCCGCCGTAGCCGGTGAGCTGCGCCATCGCCAGCGTCAGCATCGGCCGCAGCCGTTTGCCGCCCGACGAAATGAGGTGGTTGGCGACTTCCGGGATCATCGCGACTTCGGAGCCGGTACGCGCCAGAATGGCCGTATTCACCCGCTGCATATCCGGGGTCACCAGTTCGACCAGGCGGTCGATCGAGGCCTCCGGCTGGGCGAATGGAATGACAACGGCCACGAGATTCTCCGGATTCATTCAAATAACACGCGCGAGGATAGGAACGCTGTGGTAATCGGGCAAGTGCGCCGGGTCCAGATGCGACAAACATTCGCGTTATCGGACCACTCGGCGGGGGATTTGCCTATGTTGCCAATAGACGCGAGCGCGGAGGCGGCAGCCGGGATCGCCGGTCAGTTGAAGATCGCGGTGCTGGTGCCTTGCTACAACGAGGAGGCCGCGATCGGCAAGGTCGTCGCCGATTTTCGCGCTGCGCTGCCTGAAGCGGCGATCTACGTTTATGACAACAATTCGAAGGACCGCACGGTTGAGGTCGCAACCAAGGCCGGCGCGATCGTCCGGCGTGAAGTGCACCAGGGCAAGGGCCGCGTCGTGCGCCGGATGTTCATGGATGTGGATGCTGACATCTATGTGATGGTCGACGGCGATGCGACCTACGACGCGCCGAGCGCCCGTCCGATGATCGACAAGCTGGTGCGCGAACGGCTCGACATGCTTTGCGCGGTTCGCGTCGATCAGGAAGAGGCGGCTTACCGGCTCGGGCACCGGGCGGGCAACAAGCTGCTCACCGGCTTCGTCGCCAATGTGTTCGGCCATTCGTTCAACGACATGCTGTCCGGTTATCGCGTGTTCTCGCGCCGGTTCGTGAAATCGTTTCCGGTGTTGTCGGGCGGATTCGAGATCGAGACCGAGCTGACCGTGCATGCGCTTGAACTCGAACTACCGGTCGGCGAGATGGAGACGCCCTATTACGCGAGGCCCGAGGGGTCGGCGTCCAAGCTTTCGACCTATCGTGATGGCTGGCGCATCCTGCGAACGGTGCTGAAGCTTTATCGCTCCGAGAAGCCGCTGCCGTTCTTCACCGCCATTGGTATCGCTCTGGCTTTCGTCTCCATCGGCCTCGCGATCCCGCTGTTCATCACCTATGTGCAGGAAGGCACCGTGCCGCGTTTGCCGACCGCCGTGCTCTCGACGGGATTGATACTCTTGGCATCGTTGTCGGTCGCCTGCGGTCTTGTTCTTGATACGGTCACGCGCGGGCGCCGCGAGTTGAAGCTTCTTGCCTATCTCGCCCAGCGTGCGCCGGCCGAGGAGCGGCGGAAGAGCTGACGCTGCGATGGCGTAAATCGATGCGTGAACTGGTCCGCACCAACAATGCCGTTTTGATCACCGCCATCGAGGCGCTGCTCAAGGCGGCGATGATTCCGCACGTGGTGCTCGATCAGCACATGAGCGTGCTGGAAGGCTCGCTGGGCATCCTACCTCGCCGCATTCTGGTCGATGACGAGCATCACGACAGCGCGCGACAACTGCTGGAGGATGCTGGGCTGACGCATGAATTGCGTCCGCCGGAGGGCAAGGCCACGGACCTTACCGACGACGCCGTTCTCGGCGGACGATTGCGACTGAAGCAGAAGCGCAAAGGACATCGCGTCGGACACGATGCGATCTTGCTCGCGGCCGCGACCGACGCCGTGCCGGGGGATCGCGTCGCCGATCTTGGAGCGGGAGTGGGCGCCGCGGGCCTCGCGGTTGCCGCGCGTGTGCCGGACGTGAATGTGACGTTGGTCGAGATCGACCCAGAACTATCCGCTATTGCGGCAGAGAATATCGTGCGCAACGGCTTCGCCGGACGCGCCCGCGCGGTGACGCTCGATGTGTCCGGGCACCCAGACACATTTGCCGCAGCCGGGCTCGCGCTCGATTCGTTCGACCGTGTGCTGATGAATCCGCCGTTCAACGATGCCGCCCGGCAGAACGTCTCGCCCGACGCGAACCGCCGCATGGCGCATGTCGCGCCGCATGATCTGCTTGTGCGATGGATTGGCGCAGCGTCACGGCTTCTTCACTCGGCCGGGACGCTGACCTTGATCTGGCGTGCGGATGGGCTTGCGGACGCGCTCCAGGCGCTCGAACCGGCCTTCGGTGGCATCGCGGTCCTCCCGGTTCATGGCCGCGAGGGTCAGCCGGCTATTCGGGTGATCATGCGTGCGAGCAAGGGCACGCGGGCGCCGCTCGCCATCGCGCCGGGACTGATGCTCAACGACGCCGCCGGAAAGCCGACGGCGGAGGCGGAAGAAATCCTGCGCGACGCGCAGCCTCTGAAATTCGGCGGTTAGTCCGCGGCCTTGTTCTTCAGCGGGCGGGCCGGAACGGCGAGATACGAAACCATCACAATGGCAGTGATGAGAAAGGACAGCAGGAGCGTTTTCATCGTGGTGTCCTCCATTTCTTCGTTAAGTCATCGTCTGGCAGCGACGATCGTTCCCGTTGAAAAAGCACTCCCGTGGTTAAAAATGTGTGACCTTGAGGCCGGACCATATCGGCCATATCTGATGGAACCATGACCGAAGATTCTTTTGTTCAGCGGGCGAAATCGGCGATCCAGCCGCTCATCCCGCAGCGTTTCCGTTCCGATGCCCCCGTCGTGCCCGTGGTGCGGCTTTCTGGCGCGATTGGCATCCAGACACCGCTCAGGCCGGGTCTCATGCTTCCAGGCGTGGCTAAGTCCCTCGACCGTGCCTTCGGAATGAGCAACGCCCGCGCCGTCGCCCTCCAGATCAATTCTCCGGGAGGTTCGGCGGCGCAGTCGCATCTGATCTTCCAGCGCATCCGCGCGCTTGCCGACGAGAAGAAGATACCGGTTTTCGCCTTCGTCGAAGATGTCGCAGCATCGGGCGGCTACATGATCGCCTGCGCCGCCGACGAGATCGTCTGCGATCCGTCGTCCATCGTCGGTTCGATCGGCGTGGTCGGCGGCTCATTCGGTTTCGAGAAGCTGATCGACAAGATCGGCGTCGAGCGGCGGCTCTATACGTCTGGCGAGAACAAGGCGATGCTCGATCCGTTCCTGCCGGAGAAGGCGGAGGACGTCGCCAAGCTCAAAGCCATCCAGAAGGAAATCCACGAGCATTTCATCGCGCTCGTCAAATCGCGTCGTGGCGACAAGCTCGACAGCCGCGAATCCGCCTTGTTCACCGGCGAGTACTGGACCGGGACTCGGGCGAAGGAGTTCGGCCTGATCGATTCCATCGGCGATCTGCGCGGAACCTTACGCGCGCGCTATGGCGAGAAGGTCAAGACACCGCTCGTCGTCGAGCGGGGCTTCTTTGGCCGCAAGACGCCGGGCGTTGGCCTCGACGGCCTGTTCGCGAGCCCGTCGCTCGCTGAGGATTTCGTCTCGACGCTCGAGACCCGCGCGCTGTGGGCGCGCTACGGACTGTAGGAAAGGTTCGGGGACGACGGGGAGGAGAGTATGCCACCTGTGATCGTCTGGATGATCGGCGCCGTCGGCGCCGCGTATGTCGCAAGGCTCGCCGCCAGGGAATGGCGGCGCGTCAACGACGAACTCGATCGTCTCAAGGCCGCGCCGGTCCGCGAGCCGGATCGCGCCACGCTTCCGACACTGCGGCGCGATCCGTCCGGCGTTTATCGCCTCTGACCAAGCCGGGCGATCAGCCCGGCTCCTTGATGCCCTTCTCGCGGACGATCTTCGTCCAGCGCGCGAGCTCTTCTTTCAGCAGCGCGCCGAACTCCGCTTGCGTGGTCGGTGCCGGGATTGCGCCGGAATCGATCAGCTTCTGCTTCACCGACGGATCGTTGAGCGTATCCGCCACCGCCTTGTTCAGCTTGGCGAGCACTGCTGGCGGCGTCTTCGCCGGCGCCAGCATGCCGTACCAGTTGTCGGCGTAGGTGTCCGGGAAGCCCTGTTCGGTGAGCGTCGGCACATCCGGCAGCTTCGGATTGCGACGGTCGGCGGCGGCACCGAGCGGCCGCACCTTGCCGCTGGTGATCTGCGGCATCAGCACCGGCGCATCGGCGAACATCGCCTGCACCTGGCCGCCGAGCAGATCCGTCAGCGCGGGAGCCGCGCCGCGATATGGCACGTGCAGGAACTTCACCTTCGCCGACGCCTGATAAAGCTCGAGCGCCAGATGCGGCATTGAGCCGACGCCAGTCGAGGCGAACGGGATCGTGTTCGGCTTCTCCTGCGCGGAGGCCGCGAGCACCTTGGCATCCTTCGCCGGATGATCCGGCTTCACCACCAGCACCGTGGTGTTGCGCACCACGAGCGATACCGGCGCGAAGTCGCGCACCGGGTCGTAGGGCAGGTCGTTGCGCATGCCGGGCGTGATCGCGACCGCGCCGACGGTGGTGAGGAAGATCGTGTGGCCGTCCGGCTCGGCCTTGGCGACGAAGTCCGCGCCGATGGCGCCGTTGGCGCCCGCCTTGTTCTCGATGATGACCGGCTGGCCGAGCAGGTCCTTCATCTTTTCGGCGACGAGGCGGCCGACGAAATCAGTCGGACCACCCGGCGGGAAGGCGATCACCATGCGGATCGGCCGGGTGGGAAAATCCTGAGCCTGAACGGCGGTGGTGGCGCCAGCCAGCAACAGGGCGGCGGCAAAGGTCTTGGTAAGCCTGGAAATCACGTGCTCCTCCCGAATTTTGGCGGCACCCTATCCCGGCCCCAAAGGGGCTCCAAGAGCCCATAAGCCGTACAAACGGCTGACGGGGGATGGCTTTTCGCCTCGCCTTGACCCTCCGGGATGCCCCCGGTAGGTCTCACCTCGCGCGCCGCGCCCGGAACTCCGAATGACCGAAAATGTGCCCGCCCATATGCGCCCGGAACGCTCGTTCCAGGGCCTCATCCTGACACTCCAGCGCTTCTGGGCGGACCAGGGCTGCGTCATCCTGCAGCCCTACGACATGGAGGTCGGGGCGGGCACCTTCCACCCAGCGACCACGCTGCGGGCGCTGGGGCCGAAGACGTGGAACGCCGCCTACGTTCAGCCTTCGCGGCGGCCGAAGGACGGCCGCTACGGCGAGAACCCGAACCGGCTCCAGCACTACTACCAGTTCCAGGTGATCCTGAAGCCGTCGCCGCCCGACCTTCAGGACCTGTACCTGAAGTCGCTCAAGGCCATCGGCGTCGACAGCGCGCTGCACGACATCCGCTTTGTCGAGGACGACTGGGAGAGCCCGACGCTTGGCGCCTGGGGTCTCGGCTGGGAGTGCTGGTGCGACGGCATGGAGGTTTCGCAGTTCACCTACTTCCAGCAGGTCGCAGGTTTTGAATGCGCACCGGTCGCGGGCGAGCTGACCTACGGCCTCGAACGTCTCGCGATGTATGTGCAGGGCGTCGACCGCGTCTATGACCTGAACTTCAACGGCCGCGAAGGCGCCGAGAAGGTCACCTACGGCGACGTCTTTCTTCAGGCCGAGCAGGAATACTCGCGGCACAACTTCGAGCACTCGGACACCACGATGCTGTTCGAGCAATTCAAGATGGCCGAGCAGGCCTGCAAGAAATATCTCGACGCCGGCTGGTCGTCCGACAAGTCGAAGCACCTGATGGCGCTGCCGGCTTATGACCAGTGCATCAAGGCCTCGCATGTCTTCAATCTGCTCGATGCGCGTGGCGTGATTTCCGTCACCGAGCGCCAGGGCTACATTCTGCGTGTCCGCGAGCTTGCGAAGGCTTGCGGCTCCGCATGGCTTGCAACCGAAGCAGGAGGCGCAACATGATGAATGCGACACCTGAAATCGGCGGCCGCCGGCCGCTCCCGGTGAACGTCGAAGCCGGCAAGAGCTATTGGTGGTGCGCTTGCGGCCGCTCGAAGTCGCAACCGTTTTGCGACGGCTCGCACAAGGGCACGGGGTTCTCGCCGCGTGAGTTCAAGGCGGAGAAGGCCGAAGAGGTCTGGTTCTGCGCCTGCAAGCGGACGGCGAACATGCCGCTCTGCGACGGCAGTCACAAGAAGCTGTAGCGAATGCCCGACCTTCTGCTCGAATTTTTCTCCGAGGAAATCCCCGCGCGCATGCAGGCGCGCGCCGCTGAGGATTTGAAGAAGCTCGTCACCGATAAGCTTGTCGCCGCCGGGCTCGTCTATGAGGGCGCGAAGGCCTTCGCGACGCCGCGCCGCCTCGCGCTCGTCGTGCAGGGCATTCCGGTGCGCCAGCCCGACATCAAGGAAGAGAAGAAGGGCCCGCGCGTCGGAGCGCCCGAGCAGGCCATCGCGGGCTTTCTGAAGGGCGCGGGGCTGACGTCGATCGACCAGGCGAAGGTGCAGCCCGACAAGAAGGGCGACTTCTACATCGCAGTGATCGAGAAGGCGGGGCGTCCCGCCATCGAGGTGATCGCCGAGATTGTGCCCGAGGTCGTCAAGAGCTTTCCGTGGCCGAAGTCGATGCGCTGGGGCGCGGCCTCCGCGCATCCGGGCGCGCTCAACTGGGTGCGGCCGCTGCATTCGATCATCGCGACCTTCGGTCCTGAGACCGAGGAGCCAGAAGTCGTTCCTTTCTCCGTCGGAGGCATCGCGTCGGGCGACACAACGCGCGGCCATCGCTTCCTCGCGCCTGCCGAGATCAAGGTGAAGCGTTTCGACGACTACGTGGCCAAGCTCGATAAGGCCAAGGTCGTCGTCGATCCGGCGCGGCGCATGGAGATGATCCGCACGGACGCGAAGAATCTCGCTTTCGCGCAGGGCTTCGAACTGGTCGAGGACGAAGGGCTCTTGGCGGAAGTCGCAGGCCTTGTCGAATGGCCGGTCGTGCTGATGGGAAGCTTCGACGAGGCGTTCCTCGCGATCCCCGACGAGGTGATCCGCGCGACGATCCGCAACAACCAGAAGTGCTTCGTCGTCCGCAATCCGAAAACCGGCAAGCTCGCCAACAAGTTCATCCTGACGGCGAACATCGAGGCGACCGACGGCGGTACGGCCATCGTCGAGGGCAACCAGCGCGTCATCCGTGCGCGCCTGTCGGACGCGAAGTTCTTCTACGAGACGGACCTCAAAACCAAGCTCGAGGATCGTCTGCCGAAATTCGAGCAGATCGTATTCCACGAGAAGCTCGGCACGCAGGCGGCGCGCATCGCGCGCATCGAGAAGCTCGCGGCGGAGCTTGCGCCGGTTGTCGGCGCCGATGTCGCAAAGGCCAAGCGTGCAGCCAAGCTCGCCAAGGCGGATTTGCAGACGGAGGTGGTCGGCGAATTCCCCGAGGTGCAGGGCTTGATGGGCCGCTACTACGCGGAAGCCCAGGGCGAGGACAAAGCGGTCGCTGCCGCGATCGAAGATCACTACAAGCCCGTTGGCCCCGGCGATCGCGTGCCGACCGATCCGGTTTCGGTCGTCGTCGCGCTCGCCGACAAGCTCGATATTCTCACCGGCTTCTGGGCTATCGACGAGAAGCCGACCGGATCGAAAGACCCGTTCGCGCTGCGCCGTGCCGCGCTCGGCGTCATCCGTCTGATCGCCGACAACAAGATCCGTCTGCCGTTGCTCGGCGCGTTCAAGAAGGCGCGCGACTTCAAGGGGGGTGACGATCTGCTCGCCTTCTTCGCCGACCGTCTGAAGGTCCAGCTTCGCGAACAAGGCGCACGGCACGATCTCGTCGACGCTGTGTTTGCGCTTCCGGGCCAGGACGATCTCGTGGCCATTATTCGCCGCGTCGAGGCGCTTGGAAAATTCCTCGACACCGACGACGGCAAGAATTTGCTCGCAGGCACCAAGCGTGCGGCGAACATTCTCCGCATTGAGGAGAAGAAGGACAATAAGTCCTACACCGGCACGCCGTCCGTAGCCGCCTATCAGTTGCCGGAGGAGAAGGCGCTCGCCGAGGCGATCGGCAAGGCCAAGGCCGAAGCCTCCGCGGCTGTCGCGAAGGAAGACTTCGCCGCGGCCATGAGCGCGATGGCGAAGCTGCGTCCGCATGTGGACGCCTTCTTCGACAAGGTCACTGTCAACGCGGACGACAAGGCGGTCCGCGAGAACCGGCTGAAGCTGCTCAATGAAATCCGCGAGGCGACCCGCGCGGTTGCGGATTTCTCCAAGATTGAGGGATAGAAAAACTCTATGGGACGCCCGCATAGCGGGCGATGCCCCAGAAAATGCGGCCATTGCGAGGGAAAACCGGACATTGTTTGGTCAAGTCCGGCCATGACAATGGTGGAAATCAGAATCTAAGAAGAAAAGCCAATTGAGGAAACGCCGGGGAAGGGTCAAAACAGAGGCCCATTGAGACAGCGAGAGTTGGTGATGGCACGCCGTCCTTCTGCCCCGAAGAAGTCTGCGAAGAAATCCACCAAAAAGCCTGCGAAGGCCGCCAAAAAGGCTGCGCCGAAGAAAGCTGCGGGCGGCAAATGGGTCTACGCCTTTGGTGGCGGCAAGGCCGAAGGCCGCACCGACATGAAGAACCTGCTCGGCGGCAAGGGCGCGAACCTCGCCGAGATGGCCAACCTGGGCCTTCCCGTTCCGCCCGGCTTCACCATCACCACCGAGGTCTGCACCCACTACTACGCCAACGGGAAGAAATATCCGGCCGCGCTTGAGAAGCAGGTCCAGGCTGGCCTCGCGCACATCGAGAAGATCACCGGCAAGCGTTTCAGCGACCGCAACAACCCGCTGCTCGTCTCCGTGCGCTCCGGCGCGCGAGCGTCAATGCCCGGCATGATGGACACCGTGCTGAACCTTGGCCTCAACGACGAGACGGTCGAGGCGCTGGCGAAGAACTCCGGCGACCGCCGCTTCGCCTACGACAGCTACCGCCGCTTCATCACCATGTATTCGAACGTGGTGCTCGGCATCGAGCATCACAACTTCGAGGACATTCTCGAAGACCACAAGTCGCGCAACGGCTACACGCTCGACACCGAGCTCTCCGCCGACGACTGGATCGAGCTCGTCGGGCGCTACAAGGAGCGCGTCGAGGAAGAACAAGGCAAGCCGTTCCCGCAGGACCCGCACGAGCAGTTGTGGGGCGCGGTTGGCGCGGTGTTCTCATCCTGGATGAACCAGCGCGCGATCACCTATCGTCGTTTGCATGCGATCCCGGAAAGCTGGGGCACCGCCGTCAACGTGCAGGCGATGGTGTTCGGCAACATGGGCGACACCTCGGCCACCGGCGTTGCCTTCACGCGCAATCCGTCGACCGGCGAGAAGCGTCTCTACGGCGAGTTCCTGATCAACGCGCAGGGCGAGGACGTCGTCGCCGGCATCCGCACGCCGCAGGAGATCACGGAGATCGCGCGCAAGGAGGCGGGTTCCGACAAGCCGTCGATGGAAAACGCGATGCCTGCCGCGTTCAAGGAGTTGGTCCGCATCTACGGTAAGCTCGAGCGCCACTACCGCGACATGCAGGACATGGAGTTCACGGTCGAGCAGGGCAAGCTGTGGATGCTCCAGACCCGCAACGGCAAGCGCACCGCCAAGGCGTCGCTGCGCATCGCGGTCGAGCTTGCGAACGAGAAGCTGATTACGAAGGAAGAGGCGGTGTCGCGCGTCGACCCGGCCTCGCTCGATCAGCTTCTGCATCCAACCATCGATCCGAAGGCCGAACGCAACATCATCGCCACGGGTCTGCCGGCGTCGCCGGGTGCGGCCTCGGGCGAGATCGTGTTCTCGTCGGACGAAGCGACCAAGCTCAAGGCCGACGGCAAGAAGGTCATTCTCGTGCGCGTGGAGACCTCGCCCGAGGACATTCACGGCATGCACGCCGCCGAAGGCATTCTCACGACACGCGGCGGCATGACCTCCCACGCGGCGGTGGTCGCGCGCGGCATGGGCAAGCCTTGTGTCTCCGGCGCGGGTTCGCTCCGTGTCGATTACAACGCGCAGACGCTTCAGATCGGCAATGTCGTGCTGAAGCGCGGCGACATCATCACCATCGACGGCTCGGTGGGCCAGGTTCTCAAGGGCTCGGTGCCGATGTCCGAGCCGACGCTCTCCGGCGAATTCGGCACGCTGATGGGCTGGGCCGACAAGGTGCGGAAGCTCGGCGTGCGTGCCAATGCCGACACGCCGGCGGACGCGAGGATCGCGATCCGCTTTGGCGCGGAAGGCATCGGCCTCTGTAGAACAGAGCATATGTTCTTTGACGAGGATCGTATCCAAGCGGTCCGAGAAATGATCCTCGCGTCCGAGGAAGGTGCACGAAGAGCGGCTCTCGCGAAGATTCTGCCGATGCAGCGCGGCGACTTTGTCGAGCTGTTCGAGATCATGAAGGGTCTTCCGGTGACGATCCGGTTGCTCGACCCACCTCTGCACGAGTTCTTGCCGCACGGCGAGAAGGACATCGCCGAGGTTGCTGCCGCAATGGGCACCGATCCGAAGAAGATCGAGCATAGAGCGCGCGAACTCGCCGAGTTCAACCCGATGCTCGGCTTCCGAGGATGCCGTATCGCCATTGCTTACCCCGAGATCGCCGAGATGCAGGCCCGCGCGATTTTCGAAGCCGCGGTTGAAGCCGGCAAGCGCACCGGCAAGCCGGTCGTTCCCGAGGTCATGGTTCCTCTGATCGCGACGAAGGCCGAGCTCGACATCGTCAAGGCGAGGATCGACGCTATGGCGTTGGCCGTGCAGAAGGAAACCGGCGCCAAGCTGAACTATCAGGTCGGCACGATGATCGAGCTTCCTCGCGCTGCTCTGAAGGCCGAGGAAATTGCTCAGTCGGCCGAGTTCTTCTCCTTCGGCACCAACGATCTCACGCAGACGACGTTCGGAATCTCGCGCGACGATGCCGCGAGCTTCCTCGGGATCTATGCTCAGCGCGGGATCATCCCGTCTGATCCGTTCGTCTCCATCGACACCGATGGCGTCGGCGAACTGGTGAGGATCGGCGTCGAACGCGGCCGCAAGACCCGCAAGAAGCTCAAGGTCGGCATCTGCGGCGAACATGGCGGCGATCCAGCCTCGGTCGCGTTCTGCCACCAGACGGCGCTCGACTACGTGTCCTGCTCGCCGTTCCGGGTTCCCATCGCGCGTCTCGCCGCGGCGCAGGCCGCACTGGGTAAGGCCGCGGCCAGTCAAGCTTGAGCTAACACCCGACCTAGGTCGGGTGTTGTAACCCTCTGTCCCGTGCTAGCTTTTGGCTTGGGAGCGACGCGTCACGCCACAACGGCGGACAGAGGGGAAAAATGTCTCAGGGGGAAACAACGGCCGCTTCGGCCGCGCCAACGGGTATTTCCGAAGATGCGCTGAGGAAGGCCGAGGAATTCATCGAGGCCGACGAGGGCGCGCTCAACCGGCTTTCAGGCTTTGCCGGCACGCTGGTCACCACCATCGCGGTGGTGATGTCGCTCTTCCATCTTTACGCAGCGATCGCGGGCGCCTGGCCGCTCTACGACGCGCCGATCATCCCGACGCAGCCGTTGCGCTACGTTCATGTGGCGTTCGTGCTGATCCTGAGCTTCCTCCTGTTCCCGATGGCGGCGCGGTACCGCAACCGCATCCGCTGGTGGGATGTGGTGCTCGGCGTCGCGGGGGCGGCGATCCTCGTCTACGCGATCCAGGGTGGCGACGATTTCACCGACCGCGCCACGCTGCCGAACCAGTGGGACGTGATCCTCGGCGCGACCTTCATCATCCTGCTCCTCGAAGCGACGCGACGTACGACCGGATGGATCGTCCCCGCGATTTCGATTGCCTTCATCGCCTATGCCTATTTCGGCCCGTGGCTGCCGCAGCCCTGGACCCATCGCGGCTTCGACATCGGCCAGATCGTCGGCCAACTCTTCATCACGCTCGAAGGCATCTTCGGCGTGCCGGTCGATGTGTCGTCGAGCCTGATCATCCTGTTCTGCATCTACGGCGCGTTCCTCCAGCATTCCGGCGCGGGAAAATTCTTCATCGATTTCTCGATGGCGCTGATGGGCAACAAGGCCAACAGCGCCGGCCGCACCGTGGTGCTGTCCTCGTTCCTGCTCGGAGGCCCTTCAGGCTCCGGCGTTGCAACCACGGTGACGATTGGCGCGGTCGCCTATCCGATGATGGCGCAAGCGGGCTTCGAAAAGAACGCCGCGGGCGGCTTGCTCGCCGCAGGCGGGCTCGGTGCAATTATCTCGCCGCCAGTCCTAGGCGCCGCCGCGTTCCTGATCGCCGAGTTCCTGAAGATCAGCTACCTCGACGTCATCTGGATGGCGACGATCCCGACGTGCCTTTACTACATCGCGCTCCTGTTCATGGTGGAACTCGACGCCAAGCGGTTCAGTGCGCAGGTCGTGCCGGTCACGCAGGAGATGCCGCTTTGGCAACTCACGCGGCGCTACGGCTTCCATTTCGTCTCGCTGATCTCGATCGTCATCTTCATGATCTGGGGTTATTCGCCGACGCTCGCGGTGTTCTGGTCCACCGTGCTGACGTTCGGCCTGAGCTTCCTCACCCGCGAGACCGCGATCGGGCCGAAGAAGCTCGTCCGCACCCTCGCCGATGGCTCCATCACCGTGCTGACAGCGGCCACGACATGCGCCTCGGCTGGCATCATTGTCGGCATCGTGACGCTCACCGGTCTTGGCCTCAAATTCTCGTCGATCGTGATCGACTACGCGGGCGGCAGCCTTCTGCTCACCGCGATCTACACCGCGCTGATCGTCTGGATCGTCGGCCTCGCCGTGCCGGTGACCGCCTCTTACATCATCTGCGCGGTGATCGCTGCGCCCGCGATGATCAAGCTCGGCGTGCCGGACATCGCGGCCCACATGTTCATCTTCTATTACGCCGTGCTCTCCGAGGTTTCACCGCCGACTGCGCTGTCGCCGTTTGCCGCGGCGGCCATCACCGGCGGCGATCCCTACAAGACGACACTGCAAGCCTGGAAATACACGCTGCCGGCCTTCCTCGTGCCATTCGTCTTCGTGCTCGATCCGGAAGGCGTCGGCCTCCTGCTCAAGATCCCGAAGGACGGCTCCTGGGTTGATATCGTTCTCATCACGCTCAAAACCGCTGCAGGCCTCGCGGCGCTCGCTGCTGCAGCGCAGGGCTGGGCGCTGCGGCGCACCACGCTGCTCGAACGCGGGCTTTTGGTTCTGGCCGGCCTGCTCCTGGTGTTTCCGAGCCTTCTGGAGGCGCTAATGGAAACCATCATCGGCCGTGACATCAGCTATACCGCGACATTTGGCTTGGCCATTGCCGCGCTGGTCCTGATAAAACAACGAATGAAGCTGGCCTGAGCGCTGGCAAAGAAACGCAAGCGATACGACCTAGGGAGATCGATAATGAATCGCAGAGAGTTTCTGGTCTCGAGCACGTCGGCCTTGGCTGCTTCGAGCCTATTCGGCGCGGAAGCCTTCGCGCAGCAGCTCAACATCGCGATCGCGACTGGCGGAACTGGCGGCGTTTATTATCCGCTCGGCGGCGGTATGGCGAACGTGCTGACCAAGTACGTGCCCGGCGCTGCGGCGACCGCGCGCGTCACCGGTGGCTCGGTTGATAACCTCAAGCTCATTGGCAGCAAGCAGAGCGAAGTCGCGTTGGTGATGGTCGACGCGGCGCTTGATGCGCTGAAGGGCGAGGATAAGTTCAAGGGTAACAAGGTCGAGGTCCGCACCCTGATGGTGCTCTATCCGAACCGGATGCATGTGGTGACGGTTGAGGGCAAGGGCATCGAGAAGATGTCGGACCTCAAGGGCAAGCGCGTTTCGACCGGCTCGCCCGGCAGCGCCACCGAGGTGATGGCGTTCCGCGTGATCGAGGCTGCGGGCTTGGACAAGGACAAGGATATGAGACGCGAACGGCTCGGCGTCGCCGAGTCCACCAACGCGATCAAGGACGGCAAGATCGATGCCTATTTCTGGGTCGGTGGTCTGCCGACGGCCGCCGTGACCGATCTCGGCGCGTCTCCGGGCATCAAACTCAAGTTGATCGACCACTCCGAAGTGGTTGCGAAGATGAACGCCAAGTACGACGGCATCTACAGCGAAGGCATCATTCCGGCGAAGATGTATCCGGGGCAGGACAAAGACAACAAGATCTCCGTCGTGCAGAACATTCTGGTCGCCAACGCCGACATGCCGGACAAGGTTGCCTACGACATCGTCAAGACCTTCATCGAGAAGCGTGAAGAGCTGGTCGCGGTGCATGGCGAGGCCAAGACCATCACGTTGGACAACCAATCCGCGAAGAACTCGCCGATCCCGTGGCATCCGGGTGCCGTGAAGTATTTCGCCGAGAAGGGGGTTAAAATCTGACCCATCGCCGCTTGCCGATCATGTCATGGCCGGGCACGCTTGTGTCCCGGCCATGAGCGTTTCAGGAAAAGGTCCAGCCGATGAACAGTCCACGCGTCTGGTGGTTTTTCCTGATGACTGTCGGCGGGCTCGGCTTTGGCGTGCTCGCCAACAAAAGACCGTTCGGCGATCATCTTATCGTTCATCCGTTGCTGGTTTTCTTTTTGCTCGTCAGCTTGGGGCTTATTGCGGTGCGCGTCCTGCTGCACCGGCCGGTGCCGGAGGTGATTTCGGATCGTGCTCTGATGGCGGGTTGCGTGATCGGGCTTGTTGCCTTTCTTGCCGGAAATTTTCTCGGTGTGTACGGCCTGAGCTTGCTCAAGTGAGGAAAGTATGAAGCTCGATCATGTCTTCCTCGCATTCATGGCCGTGTGCGGCATCGTCGCCGGCGGCGTTCTCTTTGCGGCGCCGCAGAGCGCAAGATTTGTAATCCCTCCGTACTTTTGGCTGCTGATTGCGATGCTTGCGTTCGAAGGTCTCGTGTATTGGCGCTTTGGAGGCAATCTTGGCTCGCTGATCTCGATGGAGTTCCGGCTGATCGGCCTGCTCATCGGTATAGCGGTGATGTTCGCGATCCCCTATGTCGCCGGTGCTCCGGTAAGCTTGTTGTGAGCGTGCGCCGCACACAGCATTCCGATTGACGAACTGTTTACCAAACAACTCCGCGTCATTTCTGATCTCCCGCACCCGGCAATTTCTGCACGGTGAGCGCGCCCCGCAGTTAACGCGTTCGCAAGGTTAATCGGAGCATAAATGAATGCGTGGCATTCGCGTGATTTCACACGTTGTGCCGCGCGTTGCGTCTGTTGCGTTTGCGGTTCCCAAATCGCGTGAACCAAGTCCTCGTTGAGTTTGTGCGTAGCGTTGCGTCGCGTGAGCGTGTGAATGGTAGCGTCGCGTAACAGGCCGAAGGGTTTGCGAAGAAAGCCCTTCGGCCTTTTCATTCTGATGCTGAGTCTGCTGCCGACGCAGGCCGGCTACCAGGATTTGCAAGCGCTTTTGGCGCGAGAGCCTGCTGTTATCAATCGCGGCCGCCAGCACATCATCGCGTCACCGTTCGGAACTATTCACGCCGCGACCTTCAGCTTTCCGCGCCCCGTTGGAACCAACATTCCGGAGCCGCCGAGCTTCTATCTCACCGCCTACGATCCCGGCGATCCCAACATCACGAATCTGATCCCGCGCGATTTCGGCGGCGTGCCGGAGACACGGCCGTCGATCGAATTCCCCACCGTGAACCGTGCGCTGAAAGGCGACATCCTGGTGGCGCGTCCGCGTCAGGAACCGGCACCGGGTGGTACGCGCGACCTGACGCCCGGTCGCGTGAAGACGGTTTCGTTCCCGAAACCGGTGGACGATCCGCGCGTCGACGAGCCTGCGCCATCCCTGCCGATGGGAGCGCCCGCGCGGGAGGCCCCCGCACAAGGTGCCGAAGTCTCCGAGGTGCCGAAGTCTTTCTCGCTCGCGTCGCTGCCGCCCGCGGCTGCACCCGCTGAAGAACCCGCTGCTGACCCACTCGACGATCCGAATCCCGCGATCCGCGCGGCGCATCTCTATTTCGGCAACAATCCGGTCGGCAAAGAGGTTGGCCCGATGGAGCCTTGGGCGGCGGGCGAGGAGCCGAAGCTGGTCGTGCCGCCGGAGGCCGATATCAAGCGCTCCGCTTACGCACCGCAGCCTGAAGAGCAGAAAGGTAAGGACGTAACGCCTGCTGCCGGACAAACCATTGCACCGAAGGGGCAGGTGACCGGCGCCGACCGGAGGCCGAAGACTCCGGCCGAGCGGCTCGGGCTCAGCACCAAGGAGCGCGCGAAGGCCGAAAAGTGCTTGGCGAACGCGGTCTATTTCGAGTCGCGCGGCGAGCCGCTGCGCGGCCAGATCGCGGTCGCGCAGGTGGTGATGAACCGCGTGTTCTCGGGCTTCTATCCGAACAATGTCTGCGGCGTCGTCTATCAGAACGCGCATCGCCGTAACGCCTGCCAGTTCACCTTCGCTTGCGACAATGTGCCCGACATCGTGACCGAGCCGGATATGTGGGAGCAAGCCAAGAAAATCGCGCGCGACACGCTCGACGGCAAACTGTGGCTCACCGAGATCGGCTACTCCACACACTACCATGCTTATTGGGTGCATCCGTCGTGGCGCAACGAGATGAAGAAGCTCCACTCGATCGGCGTGCACCGCTTCTATCGCCCGCGCGCCTGGGGCGACACACTCGAGGTGCCGAACTACACGTTCGTGCCGCCGGCTTCCGCGAAGACGATGTGATCAGACCTCGATGTCGAGACCGACGTCGAGGTTCATCACGGAGTGGGTGAGGGCGCCGGACGAGGCGTAGTCCACACCGGTCGCGGCGATCTCCGCGATGGTGTCGAGCGTGATGCCACCCGAGGCCTCGACCACCAGCCGGCCGGCGACCATGTCGACCGCCTTCTTCATCGTCGACACGTCAAAATTGTCGATCAGCACCACGTCGGCGAGGCCGACATCGAGCACTTCCTGGAGTTGAGAAAGTGAGTCAACCTCGATCTCAACCTTCACCAGATGGCCGGCTGCGGCCTTGGCGCGTTCCAGCACTGCGCGGATGCCGCCTGAGACTGCGATGTGGTTGTCTTTGATCAGAATTGCGTCATCGAGGCCGAAGCGGTGATTAAATCCGCCGCCGCAACGGATGGCGTATTTCTCCAGTGCACGCAGGCCCGGCGTGGTCTTGCGCGTGCAGCAGATGCGGGTCTTATGCGACCCGACCTTCTTCACAAATGCTTGCGTCGCTGTCGCGATGCCGGAGAGATGGCCGATGAAGTTCAACGCAACGCGCTCGGCCGAAAGGACCGCGCGGGCGTCGCCGTTGATGTGCATCAGGATGCTCTTGGCCTCGACCTGCGCACCGTCGCGGACGACCGGCACGATCTCGATGTCGGGCGACAGCCTGCGGAACGCGGCTGCGACCAGCGGCAGGCCGGCGATGGTGCCGGCCTTGCGCGCGGCAAGCACGGTCTTGCTCGGCGTGCCGACCGGGATCGTCGCGATGGAGGTGACGTCGCCAGCGCGGCCGAGGTCTTCGGCCAGCGCGCGGGTCACCGCGTCCTCGATTTCGAGCGGCGAGATGAAGCCGGTCGGATAAGTGAGGGTCTCGATCAGTGCTTCAGTCGCCCGGGTCAGCACATCAACCTCCTGTACGCTGCGAGAGTCGCGATCAGCTCTTCAGATAGATCATGCGCTCGACCGCGCGGCGCGCCTTCTCGGCGATGGCGGGGTCGATCACGACCTCTTCCTTCATGTTCAGCAGGCTGTCGAGGATGTTCGGCAGCGTGATGCGTTTCATGTGTGGGCAGAGGTTGCACGGCCGTGTGAACTCGACGTCCGGCAGTTCGGCCTGCACGTTGTCGGCCATCGAGCATTCGGTGACAAGCACGACGCGCTTCGGCTTGTTCTTACGCACGTAATCGATCATGTGCGCGGTCGAGCCGGTGAAGTCCGACGCCTCGATCACGTCCGGCGGGCACTCAGGGTGCGCGACGATCTGCACGGTCGGGTCGTTGGCGCGGATCAGCGCAAGCTCGTCGCCGGTGAAGCGCTCATGCACCTCGCACGAACCCTTCCACGCGATGATCTTCACCTTGGTCTGTGAGGCGACGTACTTCGCGAGATACTGATCCGGCACCATGATGACCTTGTCGACGCCGAGGCTCTCGACGACCTGAAGCGCGTTCGACGACGTGCAGGTGATGTCGCTCTCGGCCTTCACCTCGGCCGACGTGTTCACATAGGTTACGACCGGCACGCCCGGGAAACGCTCGCGAAGCAGCCGCACGTCCTCCGCCGTGATGGAGGAGGCGAGCGAGCAGCCCGCGCGCATGTCCGGGATCAGCACGGTCTTGTCTGGATTGAGGATCTTCGCGGTCTCCGCCATGAAGTGCACGCCGGCCTGAATGATCACGTCGGCATTCACTTTGGTCGCTTCGCGCGCGAGCTGGAGCGAGTCGCCGACGAAATCGGCGACGCAGTTGTAGATCTCCGGCGTCTGATAGTTATGCGCCAGGATCACCGCGTTGCGCTGTTTCTTGAGCTCGTTGATCGCCTTCACATAAGGCGCGAAGAACGGCCACTCGTTCGGCGGCACGACGTTCTGGATGCGTGCATAGAGCGGCGCGGTCTCGCGCTCGACCTCGGCGTTCCATTCGAGCTTGGGCATCGGTAGGGCGCCATATTTGCGGAGCGCTGCGCTGCTGCGCTCAGGCGCGGCGGCTGCGGGGCGTCCCGGGACGGGACCGACAGTTTCCAACACCGGCATCACACGTTCCTTCCCTTGACCCATATATACTCAAAGTGAGCATATATGGGGACGAAAACTTCCGGCACGCAGGCCGGCACCTCCAACTCGGTCGAAGTAATTATTCTCACTTCGAGCAAATCTATATAGCACTTCCCCCGACCCGACGCCAGTCCCCTCCAATCCCATTTGATCTGCCAGCTATGCGTTCGTGCGGCAGCCATGTGCACCGCAAATCGAAGTCATCACGAAGTTTCACTTTGGGCGGCTGGATCGAATCCCTATGTTCCCCCGGCTTGCGAATTTGTCGCACCTGCCGGAGGCCGAAATGTCCGTCGCGCCCGCGCCGTTGAAGCTTGCCTCCTGGCGAACGCCGGCGATCCTCGTCGCCGTCGGCTGCGCAATCGCGCTGCTCTCCTTCGGCCCACGCTCCGCGCTCGGGCAATTCCTGTCGCCGCTGTCGTTCGAGCGCGGCTGGGGCCGCGATGCCTTCTCGCTCGCGCTCGCGATTCAGAACCTGCTGTGGGGGCTCGGTCAGCCGTTCGCGGGCGCGATTGCTGACCGCTTCGGTGCGGTGAAGGTGCTCTGCACCGGCGCGCTGCTCTACGGTGCCGGTCTCGTCTTCATGGTCTATTCGACCTCGCCGATCATGCTCGACATTTCCGCCGGCGTGCTGATCGGCTTCGGCTTGTCCGGTTGCTCGTTCCCGCTCGTCGTCGGTGCGCTTGGCAAGCTGGTGCCGGAAAGCTGGCGTTCGTTTGCCTTCGGGGCAGGGACCGCGGCGGGCTCCTTCGGGCAGTTCCTGTTCTCGCCGCTCGCGCATGCGCTGATCGATACGTTCTCCTGGCAGACCGCGCTGCTCGTCTTCGCTGGACTGATGATGCTGGTGCTGCCGCTGTCGCTGATGCTTGCGACGCCGCGCAACACGGCGGCTGCTCCCGGCGCGGCCCAGCCGCAGTCCGTGAAGCAGGCGCTCACTGAAGCCTTCGGTCATCGCTCTTATGTTCTGCTGGTACTCGGCTTCTTCACCTGCGGTTTCCAGCTTGCCTTCGTCACGGTCCACCTGCCGTCCTATCTGCTCGATCGCGGCCTCTCCGCTGACGTCGGCGCATGGACCATCGCGATCATTGGCCTGTTCAATATCGTCGGCTCGCTGACGTCCGGCTGGCTCGCAAGCCGGATGCCGAAGCGCTACATCCTTTCGTTCATCTACTTCAGCCGTGCGCTCACCATCGTCGCCTTCGTCATGCTTCCTGCGACGATGGCGTCAACGCTGATCTTCGGCGCGCTCACGGGCCTGCTTTGGCTCTCCACCGTGCCGCCGACGTCCGGCCTCGTTGCACTGATGTTCGGCACGCGGTGGCTGACCATGCTGTTCGGCTTCGCCTTCTTCAGCCATCAGGTCGGTGGCTTCCTCGGCGTTTGGCTTGGCGGCTTGATGTTCGAGACGACCGGCTCCTACAATCTCGTCTGGTGGCTGTCGGCTGCGTTCGGCATCGCCTCCGCCATCATCAACCTGCCGATCGTCGAAAAGCCGGTCGTGCGTCCCGCATCGGTGTCTGCATGACCCTTGGAAGTTCTTCGTCGCCCGTCGTGACGTGGCGCACGCCTCTCGTCATTCTGACCTGTGGCTGTCTCGCGGCCGTGGTCGCCTTCGGTCCTCGCTCGACACTCGGATTCTTCATGACGCCGATGCTGTCGCTGAACGGCTGGGGCCGCGATTTGTTCGCCTTCGCCATCGCGATCCAGAACATTCTCTGGGGCCTGGGCCAGCCGTTCGCCGGCGCGGTCGCGGATCGCTTCGGCACCGTGCCGGTGATCTGCATCGGAGCGCTGCTCTATGCCGCGGGCCTGGGGTTAATGGCCTATTCGACGACACCCGGCATGCTCGATCTTTCCGCCGGCGTGTTGATCGGCGTCGGCTTGTCGGGCTGCTCGTTCCCGGTGGTGCTTGCGGCCTTCGGCAAGGTGCTGCCGGAAGAGTGGCGCTCGTTCTCATTCGGGGCGGGTACTGCGGCCGGATCGTTCGGCCAATTTCTCTATTCGCCGCTCGCCGTTGTGCTGATGGATCAGTTCGGCTGGCAAAACGCGCTTCTCATCTTTGCGTGCAGCATGCTGCTGGTGCTGCCGCTATCGCTGGCACTCGCAACCCGTCCGCAGGGCGGTACGCGCGGTACGGCAAGCGCGCCCTCGCAATCGCTGGGACAGGCTTTGCGCGAAGCGCTCGCACATCGCTCTTACGTTTTGCTGGTGCTCGGCTATTTCACCTGCGGTTTCCAGCTTCAGTTCATCACCATCCATCTGCCGCCGTATCTGATCGACAAAGGGCTTTCGGCGCAGGTCGGAGGCTGGACCATCGGCGTGATCGGTCTGTTCAACATCATCGGTTCGCTGTCGGTCGGCTGGCTCGGCACCTTCATTCCGAAGCGTTATCTGCTCTCGGTCATTTATTTTGGGCGCGGACTTGGCATTCTCGCCTTCATCATGTTCCCGGTGACGCCGACCACCTGCGTCATCTTCGGTGCCTTCATGGGCCTGCTCTGGCTCTCGACCGTCCCGCCCACGACGAGCCTGATCGCGCTGATGTTCGGCACGCGCTGGCTCGCGACGCTCGCGGGCTTCGCCTTCTTCAGCCATCAGGTCGGCGGCTTCCTTGGTGTTCTGATCGGCGGCATTGCCTTTGAACGCACTGGCTCCTACGACCTGATGTGGTGGCTCGCGATCCTGTTTGGTGTGCTCTCCGCGCTGATCAACCTGCCGATCGTCGAGAAGCCGGTCGTGCGGCCCGCCGTGGCTGCCGCATGAGCGCCGCGCTGAAAACCTGGCGTACGCCAGCCGTTATCCTGGCGTGCGGCTGCCTCATCAGCATTCTCGGCTTCGGTCCGCGCTCCTCACTCGGTTTCTTCCTCACGCCGATGTCGCAGGCCAATGGATGGGGCCGCGATGTCTTTGCGCTCGCGCTCGCGATCCAGATGCTGCTCTGGGGCGTTGGTCAGCCGTTTGCCGGCGCGCTCGCGGATCGCTTCGGCGCAGTGCGCGTGTTTGCGCTGGGCGCGCTGCTTCATGCGGCTGGCCTCGCACTGATGGCGTACTCGACCACGCCACTGTCGCTGCACTTCACCGCGGGCGTGCTGATTGGCTTCGGTCTCGCTGGAACCGGCACGCCGCTCGTCGTTGGGGTGCTCGGCAAGATACTGCCCGAGAATTGGCGCTCGATGGGCGTCGGGCTCGGGACTGCGGCGGGCTCGTTCGGCCAGTTCCTGTTTTCACCAATCGCGGTCGGTTTGATGAAGGAATTTGGCTGGCACCAGACGCTGCTGATCTTCTCGGCGGTCGTGCTTGTCATTGTGCCGCTTTCATTGGTTCTGGCCGCGCCGAAAGCTGCGGCGCCCACCGGTGCGGTGAAGCAGCAATCGGTTACGCAGGCTCTCGCCGAAGCATTTGGCCACCGCAGCTATGTCCTGCTTGTGCTAGGCTTCTTCACCTGCGGGTTCCAGCTTTTTTTCATCACAGTTCATCTGCCGCCGTATCTCGTGGATCGCGGCCTTTCCGTCGATATCGGTGCGTGGACCATCGGGGCCATCGGCCTGTTCAACATCGTCGGTTCAATCGCGGCCGGTTGGCTCAGCACCTTGATGCCCAAGCGCTACATCCTCGCCGTCATCTACTTCGCACGCGCGCTCGCGATCCTCGCGTTCATCATGGTGCCGCCGTCGGCCGCGTCATCCATTGTGTTTGGCGCGGTGATGGGCTTGCTGTGGCTCTCCACCATTCCGCCAACCTCGGGCCTCGTCGCCCTGATGTTCGGCACCCGCTGGCTTGCCATGTTGTTCGGCTTTGCCTTCTTCAGCCATCAGGTGGGTGGATTCCTCGGCGTCTGGCTCGGTGGCGTGCTGTTCGAGCGTTTCGGCTCCTATGACATCGTCTGGTGGCTTTCGATCTTCCTGGGTGTTGCCTCCGCCGTGATCAACCTGCCGATTGTGGAAAAGCCCGTGGAACGCCCTGCGGCCGCGCCGGCCTGACGGTTGCCACAAAACCGCGCCGTTCGAGCCCCAAATGGTTTAGCGTCACGCCGACGTAAAGCCGGGGAGAGGGGACGTGGCGAGTTTCAAGGCAATCGTGATCGAGAAGGCCGACAAAGGGCAGTCGGTCAGCCTCACGCAATTCGACGAGGCGAACCTGATGGAAGGCGATGTCACCGTCGCCGTCCAGTGGTCGACACTGAACTACAAGGACGGCCTCGCCATCACCGGCCGCTCGCCCGTGGTGCGTCGCTTTCCGATGATCCCTGGGATTGATTTCGCGGGCGTGGTGGAATCCTCCTCCAATCCTGAATGGCACAAAGGCGACCGCGTCATTCTGAATGGATGGGGCGTTGGCGAGACCCATCTCGGCGCCTACGGCGAAAAGGCGCGCGTGAAAGGCCACTGGCTGGTCCGCTTGCCTGAGCGCATGAGCCCGCGCGAGGCCATGGCGGTTGGCACCGCAGGCTACACCGCGATGCTCGCGGTGATGGCGCTGGAGCGCCACGGTGTGAAGCCGGATCAAGGACCGATCGTCGTCACCGGGGCTGTAGGCGGCGTCGGTTCCGTCGCCGTCGCGCTTCTTGCCAAGCTTGGTTATTCGGTGATCGCCTCAACCGGACGCAAGGCCGAGGCGGATTACCTGAAGGATCTGGGTGCGAGCGAAATCATCGACCGTGCGGAGCTGTCGGGGGCGCCCCGACCGCTCGGCAAGGAGCGCTGGGCGGGTGGCATCGACTCCGTCGGTTCGACCACGCTCGCCAATGTCCTCTCCATGACCAAATACGGCGGCGCGGTCGCCGCCTGCGGCCTCGCCGGCGGTATGGACCTGCCGTCCAGCGTCGCCCCCTTTATCCTCCGGGGGGTGTCACTTCTGGGGATCGATTCAGTCCAATGTTCACCAAAGCTGCGCACAGAGGCTTGGCAGCGCTTGGATTCCGACCTCGACCGGGGCAAACTTGAGGCCATGACCAGCCAGATCGGCCTCTCGGAGGTGATTGAAATGGCCGGAACCATCCTCGACGGTCGGGTTCGGGGGCGGATCGTGGTCAAAATTGGGTAAAGACGTTCAGAATTTGGCTACCAACGTCGGGCATGATCGCCTTGAGTCGTATGGTAACCGCGTGGTTAAAGGCCTCCGGTTGCGTTTTGAGGGGTGGAGTACGGGAAATGGCGGTGAAGGCAACGGGTTTTGCGATGCTGGCGGCTGCACTCGTGGCTGCTGTTCCGGCCAAGGCTGACGAACTGAAGGCCCACGAGGCGCGGCAGTTTATTGCCGGCAAGCATTTCGCCTACAACTGCTTCGAAGGCACGAGCGGCAACGGCAAGATCTTCGCTGACGGCTCTGTCGCCGGTTACATCAACATCCGCGGCTCGGCCGGTCCGCGCTTCGTGGTTCTGCCGGCCGGCACCCTCAAGATCCGCAATGACCAATACTGCGCGTCGATGCGTGGCGTGCCGTTCGAGCCCTGCTTCAACGTCGATCGCACCAGCCACGTCAGCTTCCGTGGCTCGATCTCCGGCTTCGGCTTCGCCTACTGCGACTTCAACCGCCGCAGCGTCCGCGCCGACGTGGTGCGCAGCTCGGCAGCCCCGCGCTCGATCCGGTCGGCGGCTGCCGGCAACGACTGATCGAAGCACAAAATCGAATCCGGAAAGCGCCGCGCATCCCGCGGCGTTTTTTGTTTGCGCCTAAAGCCCGAGCGTGACCTCGGCCCAGCGCAGCACAGTCTTGCCGTTGAGGAATTCGAGCGCAGCTGGCTCCAGGACACTGGGCCGGTCGTGTCCGGTCACGACGGTCGCAACGATCGCATCGCAGCGGTCATTGAAGGCGACGGAGAGGGCGGACTTGCCGCCGCGCACGGCGCCGGTGAACGTGTAGGAGCGGCTTCGCCCTTTCATCCAGGAGACGGTGATTGGCCTGCCGTCGCCAAGATTGGCGATGTGCGTGCCCATCAGATCGAAGTCGCTGAGCCGTTCGAGCTCCTCGTCGTCGGACACGCCTGTGGTGCAATTGCAGAAGCCGATCTTGGCACGGAGATAGAGATTCACCTCCGTGCCGCAATCCTCCGCGGCGCAGCGGAACGCTTTGCCCTTGCCCCATTGATCCACGAGGAAGGGCCACTGCACCTCGGTCCACACTGGCTTGAGCGGCTGCGCCGCGAAGCCAGCTGGACCCAGCGCCTGTTTGCCCAGGAACGCAAATGCGCCCACCATGCCGCCAAGGACGAAGGCAGCAACGACTGCGAGGAGGGTGCTTTTCCTCATGGGCGTTCGCCGGACTTCCTAGTTGGTTGCGACGAACTTGCGGGCCGCCGCAAGTTCAGGCCGGTCGGAGTTCGATCCGTCTGCGAGCGCGATCAGCTTCTGATAGTTGTCTTTCGCCTTGGCCCTGTCGCCGAGTTTTTCCGCGGCCCGTGCCGCTCCAGCATAGCCAAGGTAGCGGTTAGGCTCCTTGAGCTTGGTCGCCTCGAACGCGGCTAACGCCTCTTTGTTCATGCCGCGCTCCAGCAGCATGAAACCATAAAGTTCGCGCGCCGGCGCGAGCGGCCCCGGCGTCACAGGGGACTTCTCGGTCTTGTCCTCGGCATCGGCTGCGGCGCTCATCGCTTTCAGCGCCTCAGCGTGCTTGCCCTCGGCGTTGAGCAGCCAGGCCGAAGCGACTTGATACTGTATGTCGACCTGCTCGGCCCAATAGGCGTCCTTGGCTTCGCGCAGTTTGTCGCGCAATTCGGCGAGCTTGGCGATGTCCGCCTTCGCAACCTCCGGCTTGCCGGACCGCGCGGCGCCGAGCGCGCGGGCAAAATGGGTGATCGCCATCACCTGATTGAAGCGGTTCGGGCGCACCTCGAGTTGCGAGGCCGCAGTCCAGTCGCCGCGCTCGATCGCGTAGCGAGCCGGCGACGCGGCCACGGCAAAGTTTGCGCCCTGAATGCTGGGATCGAAGTTCTGCGACGCCAGCATTTCGTCGATCACGGCGCGGGCGTTCTTGTCCTGCGCGAGCTGCAAGTAGGCGTAGACCATGTAGTCCATGCCGTGGAGCTGGTCGGAGACCGATTTGTCGACCTTGGCGGCTTTGACCGACGCGGTGTTCGACTCCACCGACTCCTTCCAATAGCCGACGCGCGTGAAGATATGCGACGGCATGTGCTGGGCATGCGGCGCGGCCGGCGCGATCTTGGCGTAGCGGTGGGCGGCATCGAGACCTTTCTCCGCAAGCGCCGGATAGTCGTAGAGATGGATCAGGTAGTGCGTGACGCCCGGATGCTGTGGAAGCCTCTTTGAGATCGGCTCAAGGATGGCTGCGCCTTTGATCTGCTGCGCGTAGGTCTTGTCCGCCGGCGAAGCTGAGGTGTTCAGTGTGATCGCGTAGGCGATCTGGGCCTCGTCATCGTCCGGGTATTTCGCGGCCAGCTTCTCCGTCGCCTTCAGGAACGATTGGATGCGTGCGCCGTGCGAGAGCTTGTCGTAGTCGACATACATGAGCGAAAGCGCGTCGATGTAGTCGCGTTCGCGCTCGGTCTTGGCGTTCATTACCTTCGCCTTCTGAATGGCGGCAAGGCCGGGTGCGAGGTTCGGTGTGGGGATCGCGCCGTGCGGGTTGTTGAGGAGCGACAGCGCGATGCCCCAATAGGCTATCGCACAATCGGGATCGGCTTTGGCGGTGTCTTCGAAAATTTCCTTCGCGGCGTTGTACCAGAACGAGTGTTGATAGCGCATCGCGCGGTCGAAGCGGCGCTGTGCGGTCTCATTGCACGAGGTCTGGAAGTGGACGTTTCCAAGCTGCTGGTCGGCATCGCCTTGCGCCTGAACCAACTGCGACGAAGACAATGCAAGGGCTGCGGCGCTGACGCTCGCAGCGAGCCACAATTTCCGCATCGTTTCCTCCGAGGTTCTGGGTCGATTGTCTGAGGGACCCTTGTTCCCAAGGATACGCCTTCAGCCCTTGGCCGGAAAGATCATGCAAGTCGTTGTGGCGTGGGCATAAAGCTTGCCGGCCCTGTCGCGGAGGTCGCCTTCCGAGGTGGCAACCGAACGCCCGCGATGGATCACGCGACCTTCGGCGCGCACTAGGCCGGTGTCCTTGGTCAGCCCGCGCACGAAGTTGAGTTTCAGTTCGAGCGTGGTCCAGGTTTCGCCCTTGGCGAGTGTCGAGAAGATTGAGCAGCCGAGCGCGGAGTCGAGAAGCGTTGCGGCAAAGCCACCGTGCACCGAGCCGATCGGATTGTAGTGACGGAATTCCGGCGTGCCTTCGAATACCACGCGGCCATGCGCGGCTTCGGCCAGATGGAAGCCGAGCGTGACGGCCATCGGCGGCGGCGGCAGAGAACCATCGATGATGCCGTTAAGAAATTCGAGGCCGCTCATCGACAGCAATGTCTCGAGCGGAACGACATTGGCTGCTTTCAAAGTAAACTCCGTTTCGTTCAATCGATTCAACGCAGCTTCGCGATTAACCATCAGCGCGTTCGTCGCGCGCTGCACAAATTAATCACGCCGATTAACTGTCGATCCAGAACGAACGCGACGTGTGCATAGCGATCATGGATGATGATTCCGGACGGAGAGAGGTCACTCCGGGATGTGGGCGCGCACAGGTGCAATTATGCCAAGGCTCGATCGCTTTGTCCTTGCCGGCTTTGTTTCTGTCGTTGCGGGGTTCGCTGCAACGCCGGCTTTCGCGGAGCGTCCGATCTCGGGCGCTGAGGCGGTCAAGCTTTTGTCAGGGCGTTCGTTCCTGATCGCTTGCTTCAATGGCACGCGCGGCCGCGGTCATTTCAGCGATCAAGGCGTCGTGAATATCTCCTACAAGCGCTTGTCGTCGAGCCCTTCCGCTCCGGAAGAGAAGGACCGCGCGACGGTTCGCGTGCGAGGCCCCGAGCTCTGTCTGGCTTGGAACAACTTCGGCGGCGGCGGCGAAGGCTGCTATCCGGTCACCGAATACGGCTCCGGCATGTTTCGCATCGGCGGCAGCGCGGTGTGGTGCGACGTGAAGGCTGGGGATCCCAACGCTCGCGCTGAAGCCACCCGCTAATCTACGCTTCGGTTGAATTCAGGCCGCCGGAGACGAACCGGCGGCTTCTGCATTTTCAGGCGGCCGCGGCGGGAACAGAAGCCGCTGGTAGAGCCAGCCGATCCCCATCAGCACCAGTCCCAGTCCGATAAAGGACAGCGCACGGAAGATGCCCTGCACGCCCGCGAGGTCGTGCAGGAACACCTTCGCGATGGTGAGGATGACGACAGCAGCCGACGCAAGCCGCGCTGGCTGCGATTTCAGAACGATGCCGGCGGCAAGGAGCGCGACGCCGAAGGCGAGCCACACCGCCGAATAAGTATAGTCCTCAGCGTCGCTCATACTGCGTCCAGTCAACACCGAGCCTTGGTAAATGGTCCGGACTTCGAGCGTCAGATAGACCAGCATGAGCACGATCGAGGTAACCGCAGCCGTGATGTAGAACAGCGCCGGTCGCGTGGTCTTGATGACGCGCGCCAGAACACCAGCAAGCACCGCCGGGATCGCGTAACCGAGCAGCAAGCAGTTGAAGAAGACGCCGCCGACGGAGTCGCCCGTGAACATCGGGTTCTCGCGGATCAGCAAACCGAGCACGATGCTCGCGAACGCAAGCGCTCCGAAAATCCGTGACGCCCAATCGTGGATGATGCTCTGACTGCGCACGCGCATGTGCTCGAGGCCGATCACCATCGCAAGCCCGGTTGAGACTTGCAGCCCGAGCTCTCCGAGCCGCGCCGAGGGGCGGTAGATGTCGCCGTCGTTCATCAGATGGCGGATTTCGAGGAAGGCGGTCAGCGCTGTGAACAGGATCGCGGCAGAATCGATCGAGCGCGACGACACGTCGTCGCCACGCTTGCGCAAGATATAGCCCGCGACCCAGAACGAGACCGCAGGCACGCCATAGCCCCAAAGCAGCCAGTTGAGAATCGGCGTGGTGCCGACCGCATCGCCGACGATCCGTGGATCCCAGCCGACGCGTGCCAACACCAATGCGGCGATCGCTCCGCAAAGTTTGCGCAGCAGCGGCACCGGCCGCTTGTCCGCGATCCAGGCGATGCCCGGCGCCATCAGCGACAGGCCGACAGTGAGCCAGCCGCGCTCCAGCGCGAAGGTGAGCGTCAGCGCGAGGCCGGCGACTGCGCCGGTTGCGAAGATCGCGCCGGCTTCGGAGAGGCCAGCGCGTGGCGGCCGTTTCCAGAGCGCTTCGGTCGCAGCGGCGCATAACGCGGCGAGCACCAGAGCGATGCCGGCGAATGGGATCGAGCGTTCAAATTGCGTGACGCGGTAGTAGACCAGGATCAGAAGCGCGATGGCGGTTGCGACCGCGGTTGCGGCCCATAGCATCGCGAATGTTGGGCGTAACGTGCGGTCCTGCCCGAGATAGCCGCCCGCGCCGAACAACGCTGCCGTCGCGAGCGCGAATGTCGCATGCGCGCCGGTGCCGACGATCTGCATTTCCCAGCCGGAGTACGCCCATGGTCCGCCGGGCGAGACCATGATGACGAACCACCAATCGACGGCCCAATAGAGGACGACGAGCACGCCGAAGAGCGCCGCGGCCGGAACGGCAAGGATCGCCGCCTCCGTGCGCCACCCAATCGCGACGGTTGCCGCCATCAGCGCGAAGATCGTGACCAGCGTCATGCCGTCGTGTTTCGTCGCGATCACCAGCATGAAGGCGCCGAACAGATAGCCGGCCAGCACGCCGCACGACACCGGATCGAACCGTCCGCGCAGGTTGGGAGGGCCTTGGAACAGTCCGGCGACGATGAAGAAGGCGGCGAGCGCGTAGCTCACGATCGCGTAGAAGCAGTGCGCGTAGAGCGAGCCGCCGCGCGGGTCGCCGAGGCCGACCATCATCCAGAGGATCGAGAACACGGCGGCGGTGATTGCGAGCCAGCGCCACATGCGAATGCGGGCCAGCGCGTAGGCGGCAGCCGTGACGACCGCAAGATAGATATACAGCGCCCAGTAGTTCGGCTCATGCGATGAGACGAGGATGGGCGTGACATAGGCGCCGACCAGGCCAAGTCCGCCGAGCGCGGGCCCATGCCGGAGTGCTGCCGCGAGCGTTCCAAGCGCGACGGCGCCGAGCAGCACGAAAGCGAAGGCGGATGAGAGGAAGCCGTAGAGTGCGTAGGCCGCCCAGACGTCCGCATAAGCACACGTGGTGCCTGCCGCGGTGAGGATGCTCGGGATGTGAGCCTTGGTCGGCAGCTTGTCGAGGCCGGAGATGATCTCGCGGCGGCGCGCGAGTTCACCAAGGCCGACGAGGGCCGCGGCAAGAAGTGCGCCGAAGAACACACGCAGTCCTGGACCGAACAGTCCCGCCTCGATCGAGTAGCGCACCAGGAAGATGCCGCCGAGCGCGAGCGCAATGCCGCCGACCCACACGACCCATTGGGTGCCGAAGCGCTTTTCGAAATCGCCGAAGTCGGGGCCGCCGTGCGATGGGCGTGATGGCGGCGGCGGGGCTTCTTCCGCCGACACCGCCGCAGCAACAGAAATCGGCTCGGGCTCCGGTGTGGGCGGCACGACCGGCACTGCGCTTCGCGCGGGCTCTGGCGACGGCGGAGGAGGCAGTGGCTCAGGGGCGGGCGGTGGCGTTTCGGGCACCGGCATCCGGATGATTTCGAGCTTTGTCTCGGCCGGTTGAGCAGGAGACGCGGACGGCGCGGGCCCTGCGCGCAGCATTTGATCGAGGCGGCCGCTGATGTCTTTCAGAGACCGCTGAAGCGCCTGCAATTCGGTGGCTGTGTTTCCGGTCTTCTTCAGAACGATGAAGAGAAGAACGAGACAGCCGACTGTGAGAAGGAATTCCACCCCGCGCCCCCCGGGTTGCGGCGCCATGCTAGCGGGCGGATAGAGGCGGGGAAATGACGTTAAGACGATCGTCCACCGACTCTGAGGCCGGGAGCAGGGCGCTCCTGCATCACCTCGCGGCGGAAGCGAAATAAGGCAGCCGGCCGACCGCCCGTCGCAGTCGAGGTTTCGCCGGTCGGCTCCACCATCGCGGCGGTCTCGACCAGACGGCGGAAGTTCTGCTTGTGAACGTGACGGCCGGAAATAGCCTCCACGGTGCGCTGCAATTCGGTGAGTGTGAACTCGCCGGGCATTAGTTCGAACACCACCGGGCGGTACTTCAGCTTGGCGCGCAGCCGCGCGATAGCGGTTGCGAGAATGCGGCGGTGGTCGAAGCGCATCGGCTCTCCGAGCGGCACGATCTTGTTGCGCGGGACCTGCGCCTCCCGGCCGTCGCGGCGGGCCTCTTCGACAAGGCCTGCTTCGTAGAGAAGCTCGTAGCGGTCGAGCACCTTCTCCTCGTCCCATGGCGAGCCGCCGCCGCCGAAGCAGAGGCGCAAACGCTCGCGCCGCGCCATTGGGCGGGCAGGATCGTCCTTGCCGCTTTTCGCCCATTGTTCCAGCAGCGGCACGATCGTGTCGTCGAGGATGTCGGGCCGTCCGCCGCGCCAGTCCTCCCACGGGAAGAAGCGATACCAAGGCTCGAAGCCTGCGCCGGCCGCGCGCAACGCCGCAGCGTTCTCCGAAATTCGGGTGAGTGCGAGATAGCCGACGGAGATCATGTGCGGGCCGGTATCGCCCGCCCGTGCGTGGCGCCCGCGGTCGCCGAACGTATAGAGCTGCTCGACGTAGCCCACGTTGATGGCGGTCTGCGCAGCGACCCAGGCGCGCAATCCGATTTCAAAAGTGCGATGTGCGAGCGGATCGAACGTACCGAACGGAAGCCCGGCGCGTGGATCGCTCTTGGCGCTGTCCTTGAGATGGCCGGCGACAAGAATATGCGGTTCGTCCGCCTCCACCGCCACGATCGCGGCGGTCAGGCCGATTTCGATGGGAGTGACGGGCGCGTCGGCCATTCGTTACTCGAGATCGAGCCGGAACGGGTCGCCCTCTTGAGCCGGGCGGCCGGGGCCGAGTGCTTCGACAGCGCGGATCATGCGGCCGTTGCGGCCGAGGATACGGTCGGCATGGCTGACCAGCATCGGGTTCGGCATCGCGGTCGCGGACGAATTGCGGATCGTCTGTGCGATGATCGCCTCGTCGCGGTTCGGGTTGAGCGTGCAGGCGGTGATGAATGCGCCCGCGGTCGAGCGGCTGATGCCGGCGTAGCAATGGAACACGATCGGCGCCTTGCGGTCCCAGCCCTGCACAAATTGGATCAACTCGGTGACGTGCTCCTCGGCGGGATGCATCATGCCTTCCATCGGCGCGGCGATGTCGTCCATGCCGAGAATGAGATGGTTCGCGGCCAAGATATGCTGCGGCCGCTGCACACGGTCCACCAGGCGCAGGAGGGTCACGATATGGCTCGCGCGGGTCTCGGTGACGGTGTCGTAAAGCCTCGCGAGGGAGCAGACGTGAATCATCGATCAGCGTTCCAGAATCGAGGTGATCTTATAGTGCCGAGGTCATTCCGGCGCGAGAGCGGTGAAGCGCTCCAAATACCGCTTTTCAGCGGTGCCGGCCGGCCAAGGGGTTAGATAGTCACGAACAAGAGCCGGCGAAAGCTTGGGCGGCTGGCCGAAGAAACGCCGGGCGTCGGCGTCTCCAAACCCCGCTAGATGCGTCGCCTCGAGATAGGCCGCGCCGCGGTCGGCGGCCTTCACCAGCTTTTCGACCTCTTCGGAGCACTTCACCGGCAGACCAAAGCGCAAATGGATGGCCGCAAGAAGGCGCACCTCGACGCTCTTGTAGGAGTCGCCGATGACGGCCTTGAACGGCGAGATCATGTCGCCAATCACATATTCGGGGGCGTCGTGGAAAAGGACCGCGAGCCGCGCATCGCGGCCAAGCCGCGGGTTCTTCGCGCGCGCCACGGCATCGACCAGCAGCGTGTGCTGCGCGACTGAGAAGATATGCGCGCCGGTGGTTTGGCCGTTCCAGCGTGCGACGCGTGCGAGCCCGTGAGCGATGTCCTTGATCTCGACGTCGAGCGGAGAAGGGTTCAACAGATCGAGCCGCCGCCCGGACAGCATCCGCTGCCATGCGCGGGCGCCGCTTGAATCCTTTCGCTTCGGCGGAACCTTCGCCACGGCCTACTTTTTCTTCTTCTTGGCGTGCAAGTTCTTGCCGTGCAGATCGCAGCAGGCGTCATGGCGATGGCACTTCACCAGATGATCGTTGACCATGCCGACCGCCTGCATGAAGGCATAGACGATGGTCGGGCCGACGAACTTGAAGCCGCGATTGAGCAACTCCTTGGAAATCTTCTGCGACAGCTCGGTCTGCGCCGGCACCTGCTTGGTGTCGCGGAACTTGTTGATCTTCGGCTTGCCGTCCATGAAGTCCCAGAGCAGCGCCGAGAAGCCCGGACCTTTCTCCATCACGTCGAGATAGGCGCGCGCGGAGAGAACGGCGCCCTCGACCTTCAGCTTGTTGCGGACGATGCCGGCGTCCTTCATCAGCGCGGCCTTCTTGCGCGCGTCGTAGCGCGCGATCTTCTCCGGCTCGAAGCCGTCGAAGGCTTTGCGGAAGTTCTCGCGCTTGCGCAGGATTGTGATCCACGACAATCCGGCCTGGAAACCATCAAGGATCAGCTTCTCGTAGAGTGCGCGGTCGTCGTATTCCGGCACGCCCCATTCGTCGTCGTGATAGGCGATGTAGAATGCATCGTCCTTGCCCGGCCACGGGCAGCGATGCAGCCCATCGGCATGAAGGATCACGCTGCTCATGCTGATGCCTTTCCATCCGGCCAATCGAAACTCGCCCATTGCGGCTTCGCCGGCTGAAGCGCGATGCCACCGGCAGTGATCGGCGTGCCCGCCACGAGTGCGTCGGCGTAACGGTCGAGCCGCAGCATCGCAAGCCCGCGTGGGCCCGCCGCCGATCCGGTGGTGCCGACCTGTTTGTCGCCCGCCATCACAGGCACTCCCGCGTCGGGCGAGTGGTGCTCGGCCGTAAACGGCACGATGCGCGTGCGAGCCGTGCCGCGATGCTCCATGCGCGAAACGACCTCCTGACCGACGTAGCAGCCCTTGTCGAAGTCGACGCCGTTGAGCTGATCCATGTCGGTCTCGTGCGGGAATGCATCGCCGTACATGAAGTCGAGTCCGCCACGCGGCACACCAAGCGCGATGCGGTGTGCTTCGTACTCGCTGGCATCGACGAGTGTCGCACCGAGGTCTCTCGCGGCCTTATCTGCGAGATGTGGCGGCAGCATAGCGCGCTGGCCGAGCGCCGGCACGCGCGGGTCGGGATAGACGAGGCCATATTCGGTGTCGCCCGCGCCGCCCCACACTGCCATCACGCCCAGCATCTCGGAGAGGTCCTCAATGATCACCTTGGCGCGCAGCTTGTAGAAGCTGAGCTTGCGCATGAAGTCCGGCGCCAGCGCCTTGGGACAATCGAGGAAGAAGCCGCCGCCGTCCTCGGCCGGCGCCTCCGCGACGATGCAGTCGACGATGATCTTGCCCTGAGGGGTCAAAAGAGCGGCAAATTTCGCGGCCGCGGGCGTCATTTCAGCCACGTCCGTCGTCAGCAAGCCGTTGAGGAAGGTCCGGGCGTCCGCGCCGACCACCTTGACCACGCCGCGGTCGGGGAGAAGTGCCGCTTTCATTCGATTCTGGTTGCCTCGTATCGCAGCGGAACGTAAGCCGCTCGGGCGGTCCCCTCAAGGGCGGGGACTGGAATAGCTGCAATGTATGGTAGCGGGCGGAAACGATGGCGGATGGCTACGACCTGATCCTGAGGGGCGCGACTTTGGTCAACCAGGACGGCGAGGGCGTGCGTGACCTCGCCATTGCCGGGGGGCGGATCGCGGCCATCGGTGATGTCGGCTCGAAAGCTGCCGAGGTGATCGACTGCAAGGGCCTGCACGTCCTGCCCGGCGTGATCGACAGCCATGTCCATTTCCGTGAGCCGGGCCTGACGCATAAGGAAGACCTGGAAACCGGCTCGCGCGGCGCGGTGCTGGGCGGCGTCACCGCCGTGTTCGAAATGCCGAACACCGATCCGACCACGACCAGCGCCGAAGCCATCGCCGACAAGGTCAAGCGTGGCCATCACCGGATGCATTGCGATTTCGCGTTCTATGTTGGCGCGACGCGCGAGAACACGAGCGAGCTTTCCAAGCTGGAGCTGTTGCCAGGTGTCTGCGGCGTCAAAGTTTTCATGGGCTCGTCCACCGGCTCGCTCCTGATCGAGGACGACGAGGGGGTGCGCAACGTGCTGAAGGCAATCCGCCGCCGCGCGTCGTTTCATTCCGAAGACGAGTATCGTCTCCGCGAACGCATGAACCTGCGCGTCGAGGGCGATCCGTCGTCGCATCCCGTGTGGCGCGATGCACAGGCCGCGCTGATGTGCACACAACGGCTCGTCAAGCTGGCGCGTGAGACCGGCAAGCGCGTACATGTGTTGCACGTCACGACCAAGGAGGAAGCAATCTTCTTGGCCGATCACAAGGACGTCGCGACCTGTGAGGCGACGCCGTCGCATCTGACGCTCGCGGCGCCGGAGTGTTACGAGAAGCTTGGTACGTTCGCGCAGCTCAATCCACCGGTGCGCGATGCCTCCCATCGCGACGGCATCTGGCGCGGGCTCAATCAGGGTGTCATTGACACTGTCGGTTCCGACCATTCGCCGCATACGCGCGAGGAGAAGGCGCATCCTTATCCAAAGACACACTCGGGCATGACCGGTGTGCAGACGTTGGTTCCCATCATGCTCGATCACGTCAACGCAGGGCGGCTCACGCTTCAGCGTTTTGTCGACATGACCAGCGCCGGTCCTGCGCGGGTCTATGGCATCGCGCGCAAAGGCCGGGTCGCCGCCGGCTACGACGCTGATTTGACCATTGTCGATCTCAAACGCCGCGAGACCATCACGGATGGCTGGATTGCATCGCGCGCGGGCTGGACGCCTTACAATGGCGTCAGCGTTACCGGCTGGCCGGTTGGAACTTTTGTCCGTGGCCATAAGGTGATGTGGCAGGGCGAGGTGGCGACGCCTTCAAAGGGCGAGGCCGTCATGTTTTTGGAGTCGTTACAAAAGGTGCACGAAGCATAGGCAATTCTAGGTGTTTTACTGAAAAATGCGGGGGCATAGCGGTTTTTTTGCCAAAGTCGCGGTTGCCATCGAAGAACAATTAATTACAAAGTCCGGCCGTTCGAAGAAGGCGGGGTGACCTGCACGTCGGGTGCCGTTGAAGCGATTGCATCGACGATTGCGGGTTATAGAGATTTCATGACCGACGACCTCGTCTCATTCAATATGCTCGTCGTTTCTGATGCGTCGGCGGAGCGCGAACTGTTGCGCCGCGCTGCGCTCGCCGCTTCGTTCCACATCGAGGTGTCCGAGATCGAGAAGTGCATCGACGACAAGCCGGTCCGCGCGCATTTCTTGCGTGAAAACGTCGACTTTATTTTTCTCGACTCGCGAATGCCGAAAGCCGGGCGGAAGGCGGTGATCGATGCGGCGGCCGAAGCGCGCGGGCATCCACTTGTCGTTCTGGTTGGTCCCGCCGATCTCAAGACCCGTGAAGTGCTGACCGACGGTCTCGCGTTCGACTCCCAACTCGCCAAGCCGATCGATCTCGCGGAGGCGACCAGGCTGATCGACCTCTGCTGTCGCGCGCGCCTGCCGAAGCGCGTGATGGTGGTGGATGATGCGGGCACTGTTCGTTCGGTCATTCGCAAGATTTTGCAGAACAGCCGCTTTCCGCTTGAAGTCAGCGATTCCGGCGACGGCGTCGGTGCTCTGGAGCGGGTTCAGAAGGAGCACTTCGATCTGATGTTCCTGGACTGCAACATGCCTGGGCTCGACGGCTTCCTCGTCTGCTATCAGCTTCGCCGCGATCACCCCAACGTGCAGGTGGTGATGATGACGGGCTCGAAGGATCGCAGCCTTGAAGACAGAGCGCGCGCGACCGGCGCCAAGGATTTCCTCTACAAGCCGTTCTATGCGCGCGATATCGATGCGGTGCTGCACCGGCTGTTCGATCTTGCAACGCCCCAGAGGAAAGCCGAACTGAGCGCGCGTTAGTTGCCGGCAACGAAAAAGTGCCACGTGCCGTCCGGCCCGATGCCCAGCCGGTAGAAGATGTAGGCGCCGAAATCGAGCATGTCCTTGTAGTCGTTGCCCGTGATGATCCGGAACAACTCGACTTTTTGTTCCGGAGTTAGATTTTTCACAGGCATGCGGGCGAAGTAGGGCCACAGATACATTTCCTGCGGGGTGCCTTTGTCCACGTGCACAAAGCCGGTTTGCAGGAGCGTGACCAGGATCGACAGCACCTCAACGCCGTCAGAGTCCGGGTAGTTGGTCTTCCAGAACGCAACCGGATCCTTGTCGTCGGAGAACGAGAAAATCGGCATCGTCTCGTTCATCTGCATCACGGTCAGGAGTTTTTGCAGGTCGCCGGATTGTGCGGCGGCGAGGATGCGCTCACGGGTGCGTGCGACCGCAGCGGGGAGCCGTGACAGATCGGTGATGATCTCGGGGGCGTCGGCCGCATCCTGCTGACCGGGCGGCGTGGCATGAGCGCTCGGCTTGCTCGCGGGGTTTGCAGCGGCCGGTGGCCGGATGGTCTCGGTGCGGACCTTGTTCTGCGCAAGCGCCTGCGATCCGCAGAAGAGGGCGGCTGCGAGAGCGAGGCAAAGGCGCAAGGTCATGGCCGGGCGTCCCTTGAGAACGCTCAGTCTAGCAGAATCGAGCGATTGGGGCCGTGCTTACTGCCGCGCGCGTTCGATCGAGAATTCGCCGGCCAGGATGCGTTTCGAGAGGCCGTCGGCGTATTTCGCCGCGGCTTCCTCGCCGTAGGTGGTCACAAGCTCGGCAAAGGCTGCGAACAGGCAGGCTTGCGCCATGCAGTCCGGGTCCACGCCATCGAGCTTTGCCTCAGCCCAGGCTTCATTCAGGTAGCTGAGCGCCGCCATCTTCTGATCGCGCTCGGAAACCGGCTCATTGTCGTTGGTTGTTATTCCGGGTCTCACAGTGTTCACGCTTAAGAATTAGGCGAACGCGCGCCCCCGCTACCGATCCGAATCGACGTTACCATGGCGTGTCTTCGCGCCTACGACGACTGTTAGGGAAGGTTAATTGGATCGGTTAATTTGAATAGCGCGCGGTAATCTCTCGGGAAATCTTTGCACCTTCCTCGAGATAGCGGCGGATCACCAGATCGGCCGCCGGTGTACAAGTCCGGTAGGTCTGCTGGAATCCGCGATAGCCGCGGTTGTAGCTCGCAATCAGCTTATTCCGGCGGTCGCCGGGCGGCGCTTCGGCATCGATGAGCGCCTGCATCTCGTTGCGCCACTTCTGGCCGTCGTTGGCGTTGCAGACGCCGCGCAAATAGTGGAGTGCGCCAAGGATTTCGGCGAGCCGCTGCAAATCGCCGTCGTAGGGCGCGGCGCCGACCTGCGCGCGCGCCGGATGGACTGCCAGCAGGAGCGCCGCAAGGGTGAGCGTGGTGGCCAGAAACCGCCGGAACATCGGGCAGATATGCCCCCCGGTGGGACCGGGCGCAAGCCGCGACGCACGCCGTGGTTGATCGGCTAACGGGCGGCCTTGAGGACTTCGAAGGCGGCCGCGACGATCGGGGCAAGGCCGTCGGTGGTCTTGTATTCGGAGAGCTCCGAAAGCTGCACCCAGCGGCCTTCGGCCAGTTCCTCGTTGAGCTCCGGCTCGCCCGAGATCCAGCGCGAGGCAAAGCACATGATGACGAAGTGACGCTCGGCGCGTCCCGCAGCGTCGCGCACCATCACCTCGCGGTGGCCGGCGAGCGCCACTGGCTCGATCTTCATCTTGGTCTCTTCATCGATCTCGCGGACCAGGGCTTCGTTTAGCGTCTCGCCGGCCTCAACCACGCCGCCCGGCATGGTCCACACGCCATGTGCGGGGCCGCGTGCGCGGCACGCGAGAAAGACCTTGCCGTCGCGGATGATGGCGGCGCTGACCGCGAGGATGGGGCGGTCCGGATAGGCGCGGGGGTCGGTGCTCACTGGCGGAAGATCTCGTCGATGCTCGCTTGCGGTTCGGCGTGCGTCGGGCGGGGCGCTGCACCATTGATGATCGCGGCCATCCGCGCGATCAGCGGCTTGAGCCAGTCCGCCGCGCGCAAGGCGAGCACGGCCGCGGTCTCTGGCGTGGTCATGTTGCGCAGGACGACGTCGCGGGTTTCCAGCAGCACCGCGTTCAGAGTGTCGGATACGTTGTCGAGTGCATCGCGTGCGGCAGGATCGGCGATCTCGTAAGCCGCAATAATGACATCGCGGTGGGACAGTTTCGATTCGGCGAAGTGCTCGCGGTAGCTCTTCGGCTGCCACGCGGCGAGATCGGGCAGGCACTCCGGCATCATGGTGAGCATCTCCAGCACCATGACCGCTTCGTTGAAGTGATTGAGGTAGTCGGTGGAGAGACCGGTCGCCGAATTAATGTTGGGGATGGAGTGGGCGGCGACGCCAATCGAGGCCTCCGGCGCGGCAAAATCGGGCGCTCGGATGGCACCGGTCATTCGCAGAATTCCCCGTAAAATGGTACCGGCAGTCTTGCTGGTGGCGGTTAACGAGACGTTACAGTGGGCCGCTTCGGCCAGCAGTACAAGGTAAAGTGAACGAGAATGTGCGGCCGCTATCTGATCACGAGCGCTCCAGACGCGATCCGGAAGCTGTTTCGCTATCCCGAGCAGCCGAACTTTCCGCCCCGCTATAACATCGCGCCAACCCAGCCGGTGCCGATCGTGCGGATGACGGACGGCGGACGGCAGTTCGCGTTGGTGCGCTGGGGCCTGATCCCGGCGTGGGTGAAGGACCCCAAGACCTTCACGCTCCTGATCAACGCGCGTGGCGAATCCGCCAATGAGAAGCCGGCATTCAAGAATGCGATGAAACGGCGGCGCTGCCTGTTTCCGGCCGACGGCTTCTACGAGTGGAAGGAGATCGGCGGGCGGCGCAAGGCATTCTTCGCGCATCCGGTGGAGCAGGGGCCGGTTGCGTTCGCGGGCCTTTACGAAACCTGGACAGGTCCGAACGGCGAGGAGGTCGAGACCGCCGCGATCATCACCACGCAAGCCAACAGTGCGCTTGCGGCTGTCCATCATCGCGCGCCGGTCATCGTGCAGCCGGAGCAATTCGATTTCTGGCTCGATTGCCGCAACGTCGATGAGCGAAGCGCGGCGGAATTGTTGGTGCCCGCCCCAGAAGGAACGTGGGCTGTGCGCGAGGTATCGCCTGCGGTCAACAAGGTGGCGAATGACACGCCCGCGTTGCTGGAGCCTTACGATTCTGACAGCATGCCGGCCGAGCCGCCGAAGCCAAAACAACGCACGAAACCGGCAAAAGAAGTGGATAGCCGGCAGGGCTCGCTGTTCTAGCAGCCCACTTTTTGCCGGCTTTGCGTTGGATTTCTTCCGCGGGGCGAGCCAATGGAGGGCTCAATGCGCATTGTCCTCATTGCTTTGATGACCGCCGCGCTGACGGTGCCTGCGTTTGCACAACGGATGGGCCTGGGCCAGCACAAGCAGCCCATCGTGCCGCCGGAAATCGCGGCCGAGCAGAAGAAAAAGAAGGAAGCGCAGGAGAAAGCCTACAAGGGCGCGCTCGATCAGATTCCCGATCAGAAACCCGCGGACCCCTGGGGGAAGATGCGCTGACTGCGATCAGAGCACCTTGCCGGGGTTGAGGATGCCTTTCGGGTCGAGCGTGCGCTTCAGCGTCTTCATCAGGTCGTAGGCGACCGGATCCTTGATCTTTGGCAGGTAGTCACGCTTGACGATACCGACGCCGTGCTCGGCGGAGACCGAGCCGCTGTACTTCAGCACGATCTTGTAGATCACGTCGTTCATGTCGTCCCAGCGCTTCAGGTACTCGGCCTTGTCGGCGCCGACCGGCTGCGTGACGTTGTAGTGGATGTTGCCGTCGCCGACGTGGCCGAACGGCAGCGGTCGACAGCCCGGAATGAGCTTCACAGCGGCGGCGTTTGCTTCTTCGATGAAGTTCGGGATGTTGGCGACTGGTACCGACACGTCGTGCTTGATCGAGCCGCCTTCGCGGCCTTGCATTTCGCCGAACAGCTCGCGGATACGCCAGAAGGCCTTCGCTTGCTCAAAACTCTCGCAGATCGTCGCATCGAGCACGAGACCCTTCTCAAGACCGGCTTCGAGAATCTGCTCCATCGAGTCGCGCAGACCTTCGGTGCGCTGCGACGACAGTTCGATCAGCACAGAGTAGGGCGACTTGGTTTCGAGCGGTTCGCGGCTGCCGCCGTGCTTGACGACGATTTCGACGCCTTCGCGCGACATGATCTCGAAGCTCGTCACGCCGCCTGCGGTCATCTCGGTGGCAAGGCCGAGCAGGTCGACCGCCGCCTGCACGGACGGGATCGCGGCCCACGCCGTCTCCACCGACTTCGGCCGCGGCACGAGCCGAAGCACCGCTGCGGTGATGACGCCGAGTGTGCCTTCCGCTCCGATGAACAGGTCGCGCAGGTCGTAGCCGGTGTTGTCTTTCTTGAGCTTGTTGAGGTTGTTCATGATGCGGCCGTCAGCCAGCACCACCTCGAGCCCAAGCGCATGCGAGCGCGCGATGCCGTGCGCCAGAGCCGCGGTGCCGCCGGCGTTGGTCGAGAGATTGCCGCCGATGGTGCAGCTTCCCTCGGACGGAAGAAGTTGCGGATAGAGCCGGTCGACGTTCGCCGCGGCCTCGCGCGCGCGCTGGAGCGTCACGCCGGCCTCGCAGGTGATCGTATTGGAGATCGCATCGATCTCGCGGATCTTGTCGAGCCGTTGCAGCGAGAGCACAACCTCACCGTTGTGTGGAATCTGACCGCCGACGAGGCCCGTGTTGCCGCCTTGCGGCACAATCGCGGTCGAGGTCTCGTTCGCGATTTTCAGGATTTCCGAAACCTCCTGCGTCGAGCCGGGGCGCAGCACGACCGGCGTATGGCCGGTCCACAGCGCGCGGAACTCGACCAGGAACGGCTGCTGCTTGTCCTTATCGGTGATCGCGTTCTTGTCGCCGACGACCTTGGCGAAGCGGGAGATGATGTCGGGGGAAGGCGTGAGCATGCTTTGGAACTCGTTTGACGGATTTAGACTAACTTTCCCGCGGTGCGGCGGCGCGCGCAAGGCGGTCGTTGATCGCCTCTCCGAGTCCGTCGTTCGGGATCGGCATGACGGCGATGGTTTCGGTGCCCGCGGCGTCGAGCGCGCGCAGGTGCGAGAACAAGTTGGCAGCTGCCTCGACGAGATCGCCGCTCGCGGACAGATTCAGGGAGCGCGCCGCGCCCGGCAGCGAAGGTCCGAATGCCAGCAACGCCTCGCCGGGCCGCATGTCCTTCGCATTGAGGCGCATCTTCGCCTTTGGCGCGTAGTGCGACGCGAGCATACCCGGTGCGAGCGGTGCATCGGTGTCGATGGCAACCGGCGGGGCGTCAGCAATGGAATGGCCGAGCACGTGCTCGATTTCGGCGCGCGGCAGGCCACCGGGCCGCAGCATCTGCGGCGTGCCGAGGCAGGCGATGATGGTGGATTCGACGCCGACCGGAGCCGGGCCGCCGTCGAGGATGAGATCGATACTGCCGCGCAGGTCCGTCATTACATGCCCCGCCGTGGTCGGCGACACATGGCCCGAGCGGTTGGCAGAAGGGGCCACGACCGGATGGCCAAGCGTGCGAATGATGTCACGGGCCACTTGATGGGCCGGCATACGGATCGCGACGCTGTCGAGGCCGGCGGTCGCGAGTTCTGCGACCGTGCAGCCCGGTGCCTTCGGCAGCACCAGCGTCAGCGGTCCCGGCCAGAACGCTGCTGCGAGCTTTTCCGCATCCGCATCGAACACCGCCAACGCCCGCGCACCATCCATGTCCGCGACATGCGCGATCAGCGGGTTGAATGCCGGCCGTCCCTTGGCCGCGTAGAGCCGCGCAACCGCGGTCCCAATCGTCGCGTCCGCACCAAGCCCGTAAACCGTCTCGGTTGGAAACGCGACAAGGCCGCCGGCCGCAAGAATACGTGCAGCCTCGGTCACCGCATCGGCATTCGCGGGCAACATTCGTGTGGTCAGGGGTGCGCTCAACGCTTTTTCTTCTTTGTCAGCTTTCGTTTCGCCGCCGCAGGCACCTTCAACCAGTCGAGCGTCTTCTCGCGCTCGATGTTCTGAATGCGGTCGAACAGACGGCCCATCGCCTTCGGATCGCAGTGCGAGGTGATCATCATGAACTTCTCGCGCATCTCCTCGGGCGTAAGCGGCGATTCAGGCGTTCCTTTAAAATCCGCGACGCGTTTCGTCAGCGTGCGCCCGTCCTTTAACGTGACCGTTACGGTGCTGGCGAGCGTGCCGCCCTTTTTGGCCTCGTCCGATACCGAAATGCTGACGCGCGAACAGAGCGATTTGATGTCCGCATTGCTGAATGTCTTGGCGTTGAACGAGCGCGGGTCGCGTGCGTTGGCGTAATGCGCAAGCGCGACACAGAACGGCAGCGAGTACTGCGCCATCATCAGGTCGGCGGGGGCGGGGATGTTGTTCACCGTCGCCATCTTGGGATTGCCGGCGATGTGGATCGAGGCGACGTCCGCGCTTTTGTAGTTGTGCTCGGCCCGCAAGTCCTCGACCGCCTGCACCGACGTGTGTGAGGTGATGTGGACCGGGAAGCGCTTGAGCATGATGCGGAGTGTGGCGAACTCTTCGCCGAGCCTATGTGTCAGCGCTGGCAGGTCATGTTCGCCGCAATAGACGTTGAGAAAGCCGAACGGGCCCTCAAGCACCGTCACCGGCCCTGTGAACCCTTCTTCAGCGAGGCTTGCCGCCAGCACGCCACTCTCCGCCGCGCGGCCCATGTGCATGCGCTTGACCATCGCACCGGTGCCTGAGCGTGCGAACTCGAGCAGCCCACAGGCGAGTGAGCCCGCGATGCCAATGGCGTTGGTCATCTTCGGTGCGTCGAACTTCAGCATCCGCCCGACTGCAATCGCTGCGCCGAACGGTCCGGTGGTGCCCGGCGCGTGGAAGCCGTGATGCTCGTTGTTATGCTTGGTCGCCCGCCCGATGCGGATCATCACCTCCGCGCCTGCGACGAAGGCCGCGAGCAGGTCGCGCCCGCTCAGGCCCCGTTCCTGGGCGACCGCGAGCGCCGCGGTGAACATGGTCGCGCCCGGGTGTACGCCGGAATTCGGCCACGTCAGGTTGTCCATCTCGAAGGCGTGCGAAAGGGAGCCATTGGCGAAGGCTGCGTTGGGCGCGCGGACCCGCGCGCCGCCAGGCCCCAGAATGACGCTTTTGCCGCCCGCGCCCATGCGGCGGGCGTAATCCACGATAATCCGGCTCCAGGGCAGGTGGGCGCCATAGGCAATCGCCGCGACCGTATCGGCGATGCAATCCTTGGCGCGCTGGATGACCGGTTCGGGGAGGTCCTGAAAGCGGACCGTGGACGCATATTTTGCGAGTTGCTCTGTCTCGTTTGCCATCGAAACCTGTAATCCTCCCCGGAGCTTGCGACCCCCGGAGGGCGTCTGTATAAGACCGGCCTTCAGTCGGAGTGTAGCGCAGCCTGGTAGCGCACCTCGTTCGGGACGAGGGGGTCGCAGGTTCAAATCCTGCCACTCCGACCAATACTTACCCCTCAAAATCGGACTTTGGCACCCCCGGTCAACCGGACGCCCCGTCACGGGCGCTGGGGCAGGACGCGCGGCGCCGTGGCGGCTTCCCTCCGGGCGCGGGATTGTGGCAAGCCAGCCCCGGTCTAGGGGAATGCCAACAATGAAAATCAGCAGACGGTCCGCAATGGGCCTTGCCGCCTCCTTTGCGGCGGGGGCGGCATTGCCCGCCCGCGCGCAGCAGGGCTGGCCCGACAAATCGCTCCGCATCATGGTCGGCACCGCCCCCGGCGGCAGCCCGGACATCATCAGCCGGATGCTCGGGGACAAGATGGCCGAGAAGCTCGGCCAGTCGGTCTACATCGAGAACAACGCGGGCGGCGGCGGTGCGGTGGCGTTGCAGACCGTGACGCGCTCGCCGCCGGACGGCACCAACCTCACGATGATGACGGCGGGCTATTCTACCGGCGTTGCGGTGCAGAAGTTCACCTACGATCCGAAGAACTCGTTCTCGTTCGTGAGCATGGTCTGCGCCTATCCGATGGTCTATTCGGTCGCGGCCAATTCGCCGATCAAGACGTTCGCCGATCTGCTGGCGCGGGCGAGAGCAAACCCCGGCAAGACCTCTTACGTCATCACCTCGCTCGGCTCGGTCTATCATCTCGTCGGCAAGTGGGTGGACATGGCGGCGGGCACCGACATGCTGCCGGTGCCCTATCGCGGCACGGCGGCAGGTGTTGCCGACGTGCTGTCGGATCGTGTCGACGTGATGCTCGACACGGCCACGTCGAGCTTCCCGCGCATCCGCAGCGGCCAGTTCCGCGTCCTTGCCGTGACCTCGCCCGGTCGTTATTCGCTGATGCCCGACGCGCCGACCGTTGCCGAGCATTTGCCCGGCGTGCAGTACATGTCGTGGCTCGGGCTTGCGGCCGCACCGAATACGCCGCGGCCGATCATCGACCGCCTCAACGCCGAGACCCGCCGCGCGCTCGACCTGCCCGATGTGAAGGCGAAACTGAACGAGGGTGGCAACATCCCGACGCCCACCTCGCCGGAAGAGATGGCCAAGCAGATCGAGGACGAGATCGCGAACTGGAAGCGGATCGTCGAGGCCAACAACATCAAGGTCGAATAACAGCGTTTCGAGGCGGTTTTCCGCCCATCCGCGACTTTGGGAGGACTTGTAACCAACGGCGGGCCCCGCGTACCCTTCCGCTCGACATAAGAACACCGCAGGCAAAAACGCTGCGTCATTCTGGGGAGAGCGACACAATGACGGTACGCCGGAATCTGCTTGGACTGTTCGCGTCGGGCCTTGCCTTGATGATGGCAAGCGCGCCGGCCTCCGCACAGAGCAACTATCCTAACAAGCCGGTCCGTTGGATCGTCGGTTACGTGCCTGGCGGCACCACCGACATTCTGGCGCGTCTGATCGGTCAGCACCTTTCAGAGAAGCTCGGCCAGCAGTTCATCATCGAGAACAAGGCCGGGGCCGGCAACAACCTCGCCGTCGAGGCGGTTATTGCTGCGCCTGCTGACGGCTACACGGTGCTGCTGG
>BFBZ01000004.1_pt13 | contig 51524 bp, 39 predicted proteins | sample 1888401 | NCBI WGS metagenome assembly BFBZ01 (sample SAMD00112614, study PRJDB3348) | symbiont metagenome | host: Chara braunii
ATGAATATCCGGAACACGTACACCGGATCGATCTCGGTCCCGGTGTCGAGCACTGCGGCGGGCACGGTGAGTCCGGCTTCGGTGAGCTTCGCGGCTGGCGACAGCAGCCAGATCTTCACGTTCCGCGCGGCTTCAACGGGTAGCGCCACCATCACGGCCGGTATGCCGACCGGATTCACGGCGCTCACCGACGGGAAGAATACGGTGCTCGCCAACATCGCTCCTCCGGGCGGCACGTTCTCGACGCCGATCAACGTCGGCCAGAACCTGGAAACCACGGCCAACGTGCAGTTCCAGGGCACGGCTGCGGCTGACTTCATCATGACGATCAGCAGTACGGATCCGAAGGTGAAGCTGTCCACCAGCTCGGTTTCGGCCGGTTCGAGCAGCATTACGCTTCAGATCTCGGCCGGGGCGCACAACAGTCCGGACTTCTATGTCCAGGGCTTCGGCAACAGCGGCACGGTTACGCTGACCGCTGACATGACGGCTGGCGGTTTTGGCTCGGCCACCGGAACGGTCAACCTGTTTGGTGGCGGGGTGGTGCTGGCGAGCTTCACGGGCGCCGGTCCGAACCCGATTCTGACCACGCCGACGCCGGCCACGAATCCGACCATCAACGTCTACACGGCTCGTCTCGACAGCAACGGCAACTGGCTCGAATTCCAGCCGCTTGCCGGCGGACTGAGCACTACGGTCCAGTTGACCAGCACGGTTCCCACGGCTGGTGGTCCCAACCCGACCTCGGTGAACATTGCCGGAGGCTCGGGTGGGTCCTCAACGACCTTCGTGCCGAATGCCGCTCTGGCCACCACGACCGTCACGCAAGTAACGATCAACGTCCCGGCATCGCCTGCGGGATTCGCTACACCGAGCGGGACCTACAGTGCCGTCCAAGTGACGGTCACGACCCCGAAGATCGGCCTGCAGGACGTCGTCATCGGTAAGGACCTGCAGCTCCAGGCCAGCTTTACCCTGGGCCAGGCGGCTCCTGCCGGACTTGTTGTACGCATCACCAGCAACAATCCGGCCGCAGCTCTGGTGGCGGCTTCAGCCACTGCCGCGGGATCGACGTTTGTCGATATCCCGGTGGCTGCTGGATCGACCAACGGAACCTTCTATCTGCAGGCTCTCGATGCTTCGAGCACGCCGACCTACACGGCTTCGGCGAGCGGCTACACTTCCGGAACGGGTAACATCGCGAATACGCCGTCCGGTGTAGTGATTGCGACGAACATCGGCCTGCCGTTCCTGACGATGTCTCAGGCCGCGACGAGCACGATCTCGGTCTTTATGGGGCAGTTGGATCCGACCACCAACGCCTACACGAGTTCGCAGGCTCTACGCGGCGGGTTCTCGCTGCCGGTCACGCTGACTACTACCGACGGAACGAAGTTGACCGTCGATTCGCCGGTTACCATCCAAGGCGGTGTTGACCCGAGCGTGAGCACGGCAACCACCGTGCTGCGCGGTAAGTCGGGCGGTACCGGAAGCGTAACCGTAAACGTCACCCAGCCGGCTGGCTATACCCCAGCCTCCAACTCGATCTTCTTCGGCAAGCCGACGTCGACGATGCGGGTGACGCTCAACTGATTTGGTTCGGCCGGGGAGAGGGAACGCGGGCGCCGCGCGAGCGTTCGCGTCCCTCACCCGGCGGACCGACGAATTAACTTCTTACAGACTAGGGAGCTCCGACCCACGGAGCCATAAGAGAGTACTCGGAGGTGTTGTATGCGAAATTTCTTGCGGGCGGTCCCCCTGGCTGCCCTGGTTCTGGCCTGTTCCACACTCGTACAGGCTGCGGCTACGCTTACGCCGGGCGCCGGCACCATCGGCTGTAATCTGCAGGCTTTCACCTTCACCACTTTGGGCGAGCCTGCGCCGGGCGATATGACGGTGACGCTGACGAGCGACGATCCGTCGAAGCTGTTGCTTGCGAAAACACCGACCGAGGCGGGCTCGGCTTCGATCACTCTCGCGGTGCGGAGAGGATTCCGGGAGACCACCGATTATTGGATTCAGGCGCTGGCGGATTCCGGAGAGGCCACCTACACGGTCACGGCTCCCGGTTACCAGGCCGGCAAGGGGACGGTAAAACTGGCCAAATCCGGCATTGCGATCACCGGGCCTTATGGAGAGGCTGCCGCGAAATTGATCACCACGCCCCGTGGCTGGCCGACAAAGATCTCGTTCCGGACAGGATTGCTCGACGCCGACCGGAATTTCGTGCAACCTCAATTTGTGCGCGGCGGACTGAACCTGAGCCTGGAACTGGACAGCTCTGATCCACAGGCCGGCTCCGTCACCGGCGAGAAGATTATCATTGCCGGCGGCACGGACTCGGCGCATGCGGAATTCAAGCCTGCTGCTGCGGGCATGACTGTGCTGAGCGTCCACCCGCCGAAGGGATTCAGCCATCCGGCGAAACTGGGCGATCTCGAGGTCACGGTCCGAAAGCCCGGTCTGGCTGTCGCTGACGATCTGATCATCGGCGAAAACCTGCAACTCACGGCGACCCTCAGCCTGGGCGAACCGGCGCCGGCGGGAGGTTTAAAGGTCACGATCAAGAGCAACAACCCGGACAAACTTCTCGTCTCGGCTTCACCCCACGAGAAAGGTCAGCCGAGCATCGTGATCACGCTGCCCGAGAAGGCTGTGAACACCCGCTACTATCTGCAGGCTCTCGCAAGGTCCGGCGACGTCACGCACACTGCTTCAGCGCCCGGCTTTACCGAACGGACCGGGTCGCTCATGCTGGTGCCTTCCGGAGTCATTATCTCCGTCGACCACCAGGGTCCGCCCGATGAAGCGAACATGTTCCGGCCTGACTCGGCGGGCAATGAGAGGCACGCCTTTGTCGCCAACCTGAACGAGAAGAAGAGAACGCAATTGGTGATGTACACGGCATTTCTGGATCCGAAGACCAAGCGCTGCGCCGATATCTCCGTTCAGCCCCTGCGCGGCGGTCTTGATTTGGATGTGAACCTGAGCAACAGCAACCCGAAAGTGGGCTCGATTGCGACACGCCTGCGCCTCAAGAGCGGCGAAGAACGGACCTTCCTGCCTTTCGATGCGTCGGGGAACGGTGAGACCACAATCGCCGTAGCCACGCCTCCGGGGTTTGAGAAGCCCAGCAACTTTACTGAAATAACGGCCATAGTCCGATAGATCTCGCACGCACCACTCGCTGAGCGCGGCCGAGCCCTCAAGCCCGGCCGCGCGTTTTTTTCTCTGCCGCCTCAATGCGCTGAATACTGAACAGCAGAGCGCGCGGCACATGAAAACTGCCCTTGTAGTTGTTCCCCTTCAAAGTGTGAGTCAGGTTTCCCGCGCGGTCGCGATAGCCGAACCATTCTCCGTGCCCTGGGTCGGAGAACATGCGAAAGGCGTAGTCGTCCACACGCTCGAGCCACGCCGTCCACTTCTCTTCACCGGTGATGGCCGCGGCCAGCACAAGAGCGTAGAGGGCTTCTGTGTGCGGCCACCAGAGTTTCATATTGGCTTCGAGTTGGAGCGGGGGGCGCCCGTCGATGTCCATAAAGTAGTACAACCCGCCATACTCGCGGTCCCATCCGAACTCGAGCGCCGCCTCGATGGTGGCCAGCACCGTTCCGCGCTCGGAGTGCTCGCCGAGCGCTTCCATCACATGCAGCAGGAACCAGGCGACCTCGAGCGAACTACCGGGGCACGCCAGGCGGCCTTCCGGAAACTCGCGCCCAGCCTCGCCGCAGAATTCCATGTAAATGCCGTGGCGGGGGTCGATGAACTCCGCTGATTCCGCGAGGCAACGCGCCATGGTTTCGCGGTCCCCGATTTCGAGCGCGAGCGAGGCCAGCACCATGGTGTCGGCGAGAGACTTGTATTTGGGCGCGCCGTCGAGCGCCGGACGGTCCATGGTGGCGGGTTCGCGAATCCACCCGGCGATTCGAGCGTAAAGATCGAGCGCTTCGGCGCGGCACCCGGCATCGCCGGTGGCGCGCGCGTACTCGAGCAATCCCAGGCAGACGAAAACGGCGGCATACGGCTTGCGCTGATAGCCTGCCGGGCGCCCTTCGCGGGTGAGGCTGAAGTAGCAGCGGCCTTTGGGGTCGCGCGCATAGCGCCGCAGGAAGTCAACGCAGGAGGCCGAAAACTCGAGCCACTCGGCCCGGGGTTCGAGTTCGTTGTACAGGCGGGCAAACATCCATGCCGCGCGTCCCTGGAGCCAGACGTATTTCCGCGTGTCGTAGACGGCGCCGTCGCGGTCGAGACAGGTGAAGTAGCCGCCGTGCTCGCGGTCAGGCGAATGCTTCAGCCAGAAAGGGATGACGTTGTCGAGCAGTTCGACGCGATAACGTTCGGCATAAGGGCGCAGGTTCACGGCTACAATTACATCAAATGGAGCCAGCGCGGGTCCGGGTGCGATACGCAGAAACCGATCAAATGGGGATCGTTTACCATGCCAACTACGTGGTGTGGATGGAGGTTGGCCGGGTGGAGCTATGCCGGGCGCTGGGCGTTCGGTACCGCGACATGGAAGCCGACGACGGCATCCTGATGACCGTCGCGGAAGCGACCTGCCGCTACTGTCAGCCGGCGCGGTTTGACGACGAGGTTCTCATCGATACGTCAATTGCCAAGGCTCACCCCCGAATGGTTGTTTTCGGATACACGCTTCGCCGCGCTTCCGACGGCGTCGTTCTCGCCACCGGGGAAACCAAGCACGTGTTCTGCGACCGCGAGCTCAACCCGCGCAAACTGCCCGAAAAGTACTTTAGTCTTTTCGGCATTCGCCGAATATCGCTTGCCGGTGATTGAAAATCGTGGGATGATGCGAGCCGGAACATGACACCTCAAAGTCTGCCGGAACGCAAACCTCTGAGCGAAGCCAGCCGGATCGCCGGCGTTTTTTTCAGCCCGAAGGAGACCTTCACAGACGTACTGGAGCGTCCCCGCTGGTATATCCCGGTGATTCTCATTACCGTGCTTTCGCTGATTTTCGTTTTCCTTCTCAACCAGCACATCGGTTGGGAGCAACTGTCCCGCCAGGCCATCGAGCAGAACCCGCGCACGGCCGAGATGTCGCCCGAGCAGAAGCAGCAGGCGATCAACATGTCGATGAAGTTCACCGGCATCAGCTATTACGTGGGCGCGACGGTGGCGCCCGTCATCATGGTGCTGATTGTCGGCGCGGTGCTGATGTTCGTCGCCAACGGCATGCTCGGAACCCAGTTGAAGCTTGGACAGATGATGGGGGTGACCGGATACGCGTTCCTCACCGGCCTGATCACGACACCTCTGACCATACTGGTGATGTTCCTCAAGAACAAAGAGGACTTCAACATTCGCAATCCGCTCGCCTTCAACGTCGGCGCCTTTCTCGGCGAACAGTCGCCGCGATGGCTGCAGTCGCTCGGCAGTTCGCTCGACCTGATGTCGTTCTGGACCATCGCGCTGCTGGCGATCGGAATATCGTGCGCCGGGCGAAAGATCTCGTTCGGCAAGGCGCTCATGGCTGTCCTGATCCCGTGGGCCGTGTGGGTTTTGATCAAGGTTGCGGGTTCGGCGCTGTTCGGCTGACCGCGGCCCATCGTGCCCTGAATCCACGATCAGAGCGTTACACTGATGGGTTCATGACCACGATCACACACCTCGAATGCAGCCTCTGCGGGAAGCGGCGCGAAGCGGGCCGGCTTCACAACCTGTGCGAGTGCGGCGGTCCACTGCTGGTGCGCTACGACCTTGAGAAGGCCCGGCAAAGCTGGAGCCGCGACTGGATTCCGAACGGCCCTTCTTCCATGTGGCGGTACGCGCCCGTGCTGCCTGTATCGAAGCCCGCCTCAATCGTCTCTCTGGGCGAAGGAATGACGCCGCTCATCCACGTCCGCCGGTTGGGCGAGCGCAAGGGCGCCGAGCAGGTGTGGGTGAAGGACGAAGGCATCAATCCCACAGGTTCGTTCAAGGCAAGGGGCCTGTCGTGCGCGATCTCGATGTGTCACGAGCTGGGCGTGAAAAAGCTGGCCATTCCCTCGGCGGGCAATGCGGCGAGCGCAATGGCCGCTTACGCCGCTGCAGCCGGCATGGAGGCGCACATTTTCATGCCGCGCGACGTGCCGCAGTCGAACTTCATCGAGTGCAAGGCGTTCGGCGCGCATGTGACTCTCGTCGACGGCCTCATTAGCGATTGCGGACGCATCGTCGCCGAGCGGAAAGACAAAGAGGGATGGTTCGACGTTTCGACGCTCAAAGAGCCGTACCGCATCGAAGGCAAGAAGACGATGGGCTACGAAGTCGCCGAGCAGTTCCGCTGGGAGCTGCCCGACGCGATCTTCTATCCCGCGGGCGGCGGGGTCGGGCTGATTGGGATGTGGAAGGCCTTCGAGGAGATGGAGGCGCTCGGCTGGATCGGATCGAAGCGGCCCAAGATGATCTGCGTTCAAGCTGCCGGTTGCGCGCCGGTGGTGCGAGCCTTCGAGCAGGGCGCATCGAAAAGCGAGTTCTGGCAGGGCGCGGCGACGGCGGCCAGCGGACTCCGCGTCCCCAAGCCGCTCGGCGATTTTCTGATGCTCGATGCCGTGCGAAAAAGCGGAGGCACGGCTCTCGCGGTGACCGATGAGGAGATGCTCGACGCGGGCGCCGAACTCGGCGCTCTCGAAGGGATCTTCGCCGCTCCCGAAGGCGCAGCCTGCGTCGCGGCGCTCGACAAGCTGTACGCGAGCGGATTCCTCAAGAAAAGCGAACGCGTCGTGCTCTACAACACCGGCGCGGGTCTCAAGTACCTCGAAGCCTACTCGACGCGATTCCCGCGCGAGGCGGCAAGCGAGCAGGACAAGCTGGGAGGACTGATCACTCCCAGGTAAGTTAGAACGATAGCCGCAGCGCCATCTGAATCGATCGCGGCAGATTCGGCTGCGTCGTGATCTTGCCGAATGTCGTGCTGGTCGGAGTCAGGTTCGGCGGATCGAACGACGGCCGATTGAAGCTGTTGAACGCTTCAAAACGGAATTGCAGGTTGACTCGCTCCGTCAACGGCGTGTTCTTGATCATGGACAGATCGACGTTGGCGGCGCCATCCTGACGGAGGCTTCCGTAGCGTGTCCCGAAGGTATGGATGTTGCTCGCAAGCTGCGCCGAGCTGCGCGTCTCGAACCGGGCGGTGTCGAAGATGGGCTGGTCGAGATTGCCCGGATGCGGCTGGTTGTTGAGCGGACCGCCGAAGTAGATCAGGTTGTTGCTGAACGTGAGCGGAGCCCCCACCTGGTTGGTGTAGATGCTGTTCAGAACCCAACCACCGGCGACCCGGTTGAGGATGCCGCTATGCAGGTCGAACTGCTGGCCTTTGCCGAAGGGCAGGGTATAGCTGCCGCTGAGGATGAATCGCAGCGGACGGTCGTCGGCGGCGACGCGCTTCTCGGGCGCGAGATCCTGGTCGTTCTTATAAACGTCGCGCGCCATCAGTTTCGAGTAGGTGAAGTTGGCCAGAACGGTCAGCCCGTGGGAGTATCGCTTTTCGACGCGCACATCCATGCTGTGGAAGTACGAGCTGAACGCGTTGGGCGCCTGTAGCGTGATGCCGGTGAACTGCGGATACGGAAGAAGGAGCGTCTGGCGCGACACGGTACTTCCGTTCAGGCTGGCGCTGCCTGGAATCAGTCCTGCAAATGGATTGGGCACGAGCGCCGACAGGTAGTCGATGGTGCCCTGATCGCGGGTCGGCGAGGTGCTCAAGTAAGAAGCGGGAATGAAGTCCAACTGTTTACCTTGCGCGGAGCTGCTGCCGCCGTTTTGGCCTTGACCGAAGAGGTGGACGGCGTGGTTGCCGATGTAGGCGAGTTCGAGCACGAGATCCTTCGCCAGTTCACGCTGAACGCTGAACTCCCAGCGGATGGAGTACGGATTGCGGATGGTGGGATTGAAATAGCTGAAGCTCTTGCCGAGGTTGGTCGCCAGGCCAAGGGTCGAGCCGGTCGGTTTCTGGAAGCCGTCCGGGAAGGGGTTGGCGAGCGTCGCGTACGGCGTGAGGAAGCTGTCCTGGCTCGCGACCAGCTGCGTGGACTGGCTGAATCCGTCCTGATAGAAATTCGCGTTCACAACGGGCACCATGAAGATTCCCGAGCCGCCGCGGACGACCGTTTTGCTGTTCACGCTCCAGGCGAACCCGAAGCGGGGGCTGAAGAAGCGCGACTGTGGATCGTAAACCGAGGTTCGTCCTGAAGACGGGAAAAGCGGTCCGCCGAGCACCTTGAACTGATTGGCCGGCAGCACGTCGGGTTTGGCGGCATAGGCGGCAATCGCCTTGTCGGCGATCGGATTCGGCGAGGTGGGGTCAAAACCGTTGAGAGTCCGGCCAAAACGCTCGTAGTTGGGGAAGTCGCGCTCGAAGCGGATACCGGCATTGATGGTCAGGTTGGGCCGCACGCGCCAGTCGTCCTGAATGAAAAGCGCCATGTAGCGCGAGGTGTTGGTGCGAAGCGCGTTCAAATCGAAACTGCCGGAGGTGGGAAGCCCGAGCAGGAAGGCGGCGAAGTCCTGGCCCACCGGCGCAGCGGTGGAATTGTCGAGCGGACCGCGGGTCCAATTGGTGCCGAACGTGTAGCTGCCCTGCGATTGTCCGAATCCCTGATTGCTGTCCTGGTGTTCGCGGGCGTCGACGCCGAACTTCAGGCTGTGGTTGCCGATAACTTTCACCAGATCGGCGAAGATCTGATAGATGTTGAACGGGTGGTTTGAATCGGTGTCGGTGGTGATCTGGTTGTAGTCCGCGCCCGCGCTGGTGGAGTTGAACTGAATGTGCGGCAGCACCAGTTGCGGCGACGCGGCCGTGATGTAAGCGGGGAAGCCGAGCTGGGTGGCGTTGAAGCCGTCGCCGAAGCTCACCGTGGCTTCGCGGAAACGCGTGAAGTTCAGGCGGACGTTGGCCACTGTGGTGGCGTTGAACGTATGAACGTCATCGAGCGTGGAGCCCCAGTTGATCCGCAGCAGGTTGCGGCCGGTGGCGATGTTCTGAAACAGGTTGTTGCGGTCCTCGATGCGATCGTTATGGCGGAAGTTCCAGAACATCTTGTTCTTGCTTCCGAGGTTGAAGTCGAGGCGCCCGATCTCGGAATTGTAAGTGTCGCGGCGAGCAGCGGGAGCGAGGAAGTTGTTGGTGCCGTCCGCGCCGCCGGGCTGGTTGGGCAGCGGGTAGAAAGCGAGATACTTGGCGGCAATCGGACTGAGGCGGCTGGCCGGGATGATGTTATTGGCCAGGGGAGTGCGCGCGATACGCCCGCCCTGGAGCACGCCCGAGTAGGGATCGTAGATCTGATAGCTCGCGCCGACTTTGAGGAGCGCCGAGAGGTCGCCCCCGCGTTCGGCGGCGGTGGGCACCATAACGGTCTGCGGTTCGGGGAACGAATCGTTGATCTGCTCGAGGCCGAAGAACCAGAACACGCGATTGCGGCCGTCGAAAATCTTGGGGATCCAAATGGGACCGCCGGCCGTACCGCCCCATTGGTTGTAGCGCCCTGCCGGCTTCAACTGTCCGGCTTTATTGGTGAAGAAGTTGGTGGCGGCGAGCGCGGAAACCTGGTTGAACTCATACAGGCTTCCGTGGAGCGCGTTGGTGCCGCCTTTCATAATGACGTTGGCCGTTCCGCCGCCGGTATGGCCATACGCGGCGTCGGCCTCAAAGGCGTGAACGCGAACTTCCTGCACCGCGTCGACCGGCGGATTGTAGGCGACGCGCAGGTCCCACGTGGTGTCGGGAGAACCGTCCACCAGAAGTTCGTTGGTCTGCGCCGGCGCTCCACCCATCGAGAACCCGGAGGGTCCGGCGTTGTCGAAAGGACGGTTGAACTTGGGATCGCTGTTGGGCACCACGCCGAAAGCAAGCTGGGCCAGCACCAGCGGAGTGCGGCCGTTCATCGGCATGTTCTCAACCTGGGTGGAGTCGATGGTTTGTCCCGCGCTGGCGCTCGTGGTGTCGAGCAAGGGCGCCTCGGCGGTTACGCTGACGGTTTCGGTGATCTGCCCGAGTGAGAGTTCGATGTCGACGCCGAGACGGTCGCCGGCATTCACATCGACCTTGTCGCGGATATAGTGTTTGAACCCGGCCGCTTCGACCTCGACTTTGTAAACGCCCGGCGTGAGGAAGGGGATTGTGTACAACCCGTCCGAACCCGTCTCGGTTGCCGAGCGCGCGCCCGTGGCGACCAGGGTGGCGACGATTTTCGCCCCCGGTACTGCGCCCGATTGGGAATCGGTAACCCGGCCCGTGATGGTGCCTCGAAATTCCTGGGCAGAGCAAAGAACCGCGAGACAAAGCAGCAGAGTAATGCGACGAAGCATAGAACCCCCAAAAAAGGCGACTCAGGTAACCTTTTGGCTAACGATAAGCTGTCAGGGCAGATTAGTCAAGATCAGAAGATCTGAACGGATGCTTCAGCCGCTTCAAACGAAGGCTGCCTACTCGATCCATTCGAGGTTGGCGCCGGTCAGCATGCCGCCGAGTATGCGCGCCGCTTCATGCTCGACAGCCTGTAGAACGGACTCGGCGCGCTGGTGGTCGGCGCTGACCGTTACCGCGGCCACGACGGAGCGCTGCCAGGCATCCTGGCCGTCGATTTCGGCCACGGCCACGTTAAACTTCGAGCGAAGCCGGTCTTTCAGACCTTGCACCACGTGGCGCTTGTCCTTAAGCGAGTGCGAATCCTCGACAAAGATATCGAGGGTGAGCACGCCGATGGACGGCATTGTAATTTAAGACCGGTCAGGCGGTCAGATCGGGGGCGACGCGCTCGGTGACGAACGCTTCAATCACATCGCCCTGTTTGATGTCGTTGTAGTTGGCCAGCGAGATACCGCACTCGAAGCCCTGTTTGACTTCGCTTGCGTCATCCTTGAAACGCTTGAGCGCCTCCACCTTGCCGGTATGAACGACGATGTTGTCGCGCAGCAGGCGAACCTGGCTGGCGCGCGTGATGACGCCGTCCACCACCATGCAGCCCGCGACGGTGCCGACTTTCGAAATGCGGAACGTCTCGCGAACGTCCGCCCGGCCCTTGTAGACTTCCTTGAACACGGGCTCGAGCATGCCGGTCATGGCGCGCTTGATCTCGTCGACGAGGTCGTAAATGATCGTGTGGAGCCGGATGTCGACCTTCTCGTCCTCGGCAAGAGCGGCGGCGTTTCGCTCGGGCCGCACGTTGAAGCCGATGACGATGGCTTCCGATGTGGAGGCGAGCAGCACGTCGCTTTCGTTGATGGCGCCGACGGCGGCGCGCAGCACGCGAATGCGGACTTTCTCGGTCGACTGCTTTTGCAGCGTGTCCGATAGAACCTCGGCCGTGCCGCCCACGTCGGCTTTCAGAATGAGATTAAGTTCCTTGACTTCGCCTTCGCGCAGTTGCTCGTGCAACCGGTCGAGGCTCATGCGCTTGCTCTTGGCCATCGCCTGCTCGCGCGCTTTGGATTCGCGGAACATGACGATCTGTTTGGCCTTGGCCGTGTCGGTCACCACCTGGAACGTGTCGCCGACTTCGGGCAGGGTGTCGAGACCCAGCACTTCCACCGGCATCGACGGTTCGGCTTCTTTCACCGGCTCGCCGCGGTCGTCGTAGAGCGCGCGAACCTTACCGAACACCGAGCCGCAGATGAAGAAATCGCCGGTGCGGAGCGTGCCGTTGCGGACAAGCACCGTGGCGACGGGACCGCGACCGCGGTCGAGTTGCGCTTCGAGCACGCTGCCCACGCCCGGCCGGTCCGGATTGGCCTTGAGATTCTGCAGGTCGGCCACGAGCAGGATCATTTCGAGCAGCAGGTCGAGGTTCTGCTTGGCTTTGGCGGAAACGGGCACCATGACGGTGTCGCCGCCCCAATCTTCGCCGAGCAGACCGCGGTCGGCCAGCTGCTGCTTGATGCGCTCGGGCTGAGCCTCGGGCTTGTCGATTTTGTTGATCGCTACAATGATCGGTACGCCTGCGGCTTTGGCGTGGTCAATCGCTTCGATCGTCTGCGGCATGACGCCGTCGTCGGCGGCTACCACGAGAATGACGATATCGGTGACCTTGGCGCCTCGGGCTCGCATGCGCGTGAACGCTTCGTGGCCGGGAGTGTCGATGAAGACGATCTTGCGGCCGTTCTTTTCGACGCGATAGGCGCCGATATGCTGCGTAATTCCGCCCGCTTCCTTTTCAGCGACGTTTGACAGGCGGATGGCGTCGAGCAAGCTGGTTTTGCCGTGGTCGACGTGGCCCATGATCGTAACCACGGGCGCGCGCGGTACGCGGTCGGCTTCGACTTCGCTCTGCTCCACGTCGTGCGTGGACTCTTCCTCGTAGCTGACTTTGTTGATCGAAGCGCCGAATTCGCGCGCGAGTTCCTCAGCCATCTTGGCGTCGAGCGCCTGGTTGATGGTGGCGAAAATCTTCTTCTCGACCAGCTTCTTGATGACCAGATTGGCCTTGACGCCGAGCTTTTCGGAAAGCTCTTTGACGGTGATGCCTTCTGCGACGGTGATCTCGCGGTCGATGACCGGAAGCGGCGCGGGCTCGTTGCGGCGAACGAAATTCTTGAGCTTGCCCTCTTCCATCTCGCGCTCGCGTACCGGGCGACCGGTGGAGCGGCGGCGCTGCTGTTCGGGCGCGACAGGACCCGGAGGCGGCAGCGGCGAAGTGGGATGCATCGGGCGGCGGATCCCGCGGTTCTGGCCGGGGCCTCCCGGGGAAGGCATGCCGGGACCCCGTACAACGGGCTGACCGGGGCGAATGGGACCGCGATAAATGGGCTGTCCAGGTACAGCGGAAGCCGGCCGTCCCGGCATCGGGGGTCGCGGCGCGGGCTGTCCGGGCGCCGACTTGGCTTGCACCTGTTGCTGCTGGCGAAGGCGTTCGAGAACCTCCGGCCGGGGCGGAACCACAGGCCTTGCGGCGGGCTGTCCGGCGAGGTTGGGACGGGCCGGCGGGCGCACGGCGCCGGGCGCCTGAACGGCGGCGGGAGGGCCGGCCTGCGGCACACGCGGCATCGGCGGGCGCGGAGGCATCGGCATTCCCGGCGGCATCGGCGGCGCAGCCGGACGCGGCCCTTCGGCGGCCGGAAGCGGCGCTCGCGGTCCGGTCAGAATCTGGCCTGGCCGTGGCGCGGGCGGCGTGGGACGCGCCGGAACCGACGGTTGAACGGCGGCGGGCTGCTGCGGCGGTGGCGCCGGACGGGGTGGAGGCGGAGGCGCCGCGGCCGGAATCGGAATCGTGGGGATGCGCGGCTGCACGGGGACACCGGCTTCGCGATTGGAAGCAAGCGGCGGCCGGATAGGAGCCGGGCGTCCCGGCGGCGGCGCCGTGGCAGCGGGTGTGGCATCTGCCGGCGGCGGCGCGGTTTCAGTGGGCATGTGTGAAGGGGTGGAAACGGGACTGGGCGGAACGGCAGCCGGCGGTTGGGCCGCCCCTGAGGCTTCGGCCTGGAACTCCTCGTGGTCGCTTTCCGGCTCGTGTTGTCCGGCATCATCCTCGTCGTCGGAGCGAGGCTTCATCGGCTGAGGCGAATCGAAGCCAAAGTGCTTGCGGACGAGCATCGCCACGTCGTCGTCGAGCGAGCTGGAGTGCGTCTTCTTGTCGTGGACGCCCAACTCCGGCAGCAGGTCGAGAATTCTGCTCGGCTTGACCTCGAGTTCCCGCGCCAGCTCATTGATGCGAATCTTGCTCATAATTAGTGCTGCTCTACTGCCAGCCGTACCTGTCGCGACTTCCTAATCGATTTCAAACGTTCCGCCAACTTCACCTTAGAATCTGAGCGTTTTTGGGGGCCGGCGAGGCACTCCATTTACCGGCGCAACAAGGCAGGTCAGGCTCGCCCGTTCGCTAGCAACTTCCGCTTCCGCGGATCGAGCGCCCGGCGTTCCCGCCCGGCTCCACTCAATCCGTGTTCCCTATCCTATCAGATTCGCTTCCCTCAACTTCCGCTGCCTGCAACACCGGCGGCGGAACCGTCGCGTCCCCGGACGGGGGCTCCGGATGGGCCTCCGGCTCCGCACCGGCGGCCAAAGCTGCCTGCTCCGGTTCGTCCGGCGGGACCACCTCTTCGGGCACCGGCGCGGCGGTTTCAAACTGTCCGTAATAGCCGTGCACCGACTGCAACAGCGAATCGATCCACTCAGGGTCCATTCCGGGGACCGCTTCGAGCTCCTCGGGCGTCATTGAGCCGAGTTTCTCCACGCTGCCGATTCCGGCTTCCACAAGTTTTTCGATCACCGGCTCGGCCAGTCCGAAGTCCGCCAGAACCGACACCGGGGCTCCCGGAACCACCAGCGCGGCCATCTGGCTTTCCACTTCCTGGCGTTTTTCTTCCTCGCTCTTGATGTCGATTTTCCAGCCGAGCAACTTGGCCGCCAGCCGCACGTTCTGGCCTTTCTTGCCGATGGCCAGCGACAGTTGCGTATCGTCGACGATTACTTCCATGTGCTTGCCGGCAACGTCCAGAATCGTCACCCGCGAGATCTTGGCCGGGCTCAGGGCGTGCGTCGCAAATACCACCGGGTCCTCGGAGAACTCGATGATGTCGATTTTCTCGCCCTTCAGTTCGCGGATAATCGACTGAACGCGCATGCCCTTCATGCCCACGCACGCGCCCACGCTGTCGACATCCCGGTCGCGGCTCATGACCGCGATTTTGGTGCGCTCGCCGGCCTCCCGGGCGCATCCCTTGATCACGACCGTCGAGTCATAGATTTCCGGCACTTCCTGTTCGAAAAGCCGCATCACCAGTTCCGGGGCGGCGCGCGAGACGATCACGCCGGCGTTTTTCCCGGCCTTCTCGACGCTCTTAATCACGCACCTGGCGCGCTCGCCTACGGTGAAGCTTTCCAGGCGGCTCTGTTCTTTTTTGGGCAGCCGCGCTTCGGTTTTGCCCAGGTCGACCATCAGGTCCTGGCCCTCAATGCGCTTCACGGTGCAGGTGACCAGTTCGCCCACCCGGCCGGAGAATTCCGAATGGATGGTTTCGCGCTCCGCTTCCCGAACCTTCTGCAGAATCACCTGCTTGGCCGTCTGCGCCGAGATGCGACCAAGCGCGTCGGCGGGCTTGGCAATCCGGATTTCCTGGTCAATTCCGGCGTCGGGCGCATATTTCCGCGCCTGTTCGAGCGAGATTTCGTGTTCCGGGTCCTGGACGGTTTCCACCACTCTGCGCACACCGTAGAGCTGAATGGCGCCTGCTGCGTCGATGTCGGCCACCATGTCTTCATTCGTACGGAAGTGTTTCCGCGCCGCGACCACAATCGCGTCCTTCACCGCGTCGAGCACCACCTGTGCGTCGATGCCTTTTTCCTTGCTCAAAATTTCGATCGACTGAAGAATCGTAGCCACGTGCTCCTCACTCTGTCCGTATTCAGCTTTTCGGGTTTACCACTCGAACTTCAGGTTGGCTTGCTCGACTTGTTGCAGCGGGATTTGGAGAGTCCGTCCCGGCGCGGCTTCCAGTTCAATGGTGTCGTTGGCGAACCGGGCCAGCAGACCTTCCCAGCGCCGCTGATTTTCCATGGGTTCGCGCAGTAACACCTTGATTTTTTGACCCTGAAAGCGCTCGAAATCGCGCGGTTTGCTCAGCTTGCGCTCCACTCCCGGCGAGGATACTTCGAGCGTGTAACCTTGACCCGGAATGACGTCCTCGACATCGAGGATGGTCCCGACTTCCTTTGAGACGAGCTCGCAGTCCGCGTGGGAAACACCTTCCGGTTTGTCGATGAAAATCCGCAAAACTCTCGCTCTTCCGCCGCCGAGTAACTGCAAATCGACGATTTCTATTCCTTCAGACGCACCAACCCGCTCAGCGATTTCGCGCACTTTGTCGAGCACCGCGCTGTTAGCCTTGACCGGCATATGCTGAAAACGGGCGTCCACCAATAAAAAAGTGGGCTTGCGCCCACTTCTTGATCAGTGACCTGATGCCAGTATAGCACCGGCGGATCGCATTACGCCCGCTTTACATCGCTCCCTGGTTCTCGAGCGAGCGCCATAAGTACCAGCTCGCCACCGAGCAGTACGGACGCCATGCCGCGCCGATCCGTTCGGTTTCGGCCGGCGTCGGAAGCTTGTCGAACCCGTACGCCTTCCTGATAGCCGAACGGATGCCGAGGTCGCCCACCGGCAGAACATCGGGACGGCGAAGGGCGAAGATGAGGAACATATGCACGGTCCAGACGCCGATGCCCTTCACGGCGGTGAACTGCTCGATCAACGCGGCGTCATCCAATTCGCCGCACGCCTCGAAGCATATTTCCCCTGACGCGGTTTTGCGGGCGAGGTCGCGGATGTAGTCGCGTTTCTGCCGCGAAAGTCCGAGCGACTGCATCCGGCGCGGGGAAAGCTTGAGAATCGCTTCCGGCGTCATAGGCTCGCCGGTAGCCGCGGCCAGGCGGCCGAAAATGGTGGACGCCGCTTTTCCGCTCAACTGCTGATACACGATCGACCGGACGAGCGTTTCAAACACGGGCTCGCGGTATTGAATGCGATACGGCCCCACGCGCTCGATGATATTCCGCAGAACGGGATCGCTTGATTTCAGGTGTGCCAGGGCTTCGCGCATGCAGGTCGGGCTTTTCCTATCGTACGGCGGACAGTCCGGGGCCGTTCAATTCCGAGGTTCTCATTCTGCCGTCGTGGACTTTGAAGATGCCTGGAAACCGGTCTTCCCAGGGGCGGTTCGCCGCCGGAACGTACTCTCGGGCATTCGTCTCGGCGCCGGCGGTTCCCGGTACGTGGGCGGCCAGTCCGACCGAGTGGATGAGCGACGCTCCCGGGCAGGTCAGGTCCTGGACGCACAGGAACATTTTGTGCTTCTGGGCGACGGCGGCCATCAGCATCACCTGGCTCTGCCCCTTGCACGCTTTCAAGGCAGCGCCCGAATAGCCCATCTCCCGCGCCAGCATGAGCGAGTCGACATCGGTGAGCGATTCGTCGATCACAACAGGCTTGATTTTGGCCGCTTCATGCATGCGGTTCGACCGGTCGGCGCTCAGGTCGCGCTTCGTGGGTTGCTCGAGGTAGAGGATGCGGTCGAGCGCGCGCGGAGCTTTCTCCTGCACGCGCCGCAGAAACTCGAGCAGCGCGGCGGATCCGGCGCAGCGTTCATTGAAATCGAGGCAATAGAACCAGCGGTCGACGCCGCGTCGCGACTGCGCCTGCTGTGCCGCGCGCTCGATGGCGGCCACGCGGTCGACATCCCAGGCGATGTCCGCGCCGTCGAGCTTGATCTTGATATGCGTCAACCCGTCGCGCTCAATCCACGCGCCCAGCGTCTCCGGAAGTCCGTCGTCAATCGGTTTGCGAACGTCACCCGGGAAAATCGGGTCCGAAGCGCCCACCGAATGGAACATCGGTACATACGGTTGCGGCTTGCGGAGCACGTACCGGCTCAGGAATTCGCCCTTGTACCCGGGTCCGAGATAGCGGCCAAGGTCGTGAGGCATCAGGTCGGCGCCGTAGGTCGAGTAGCAATTGCGGCCGTGCAGTTTCCCGAATGCATCATGGACCGCGGCATCAAAGGCGCTCGCGGTAACCAGCATGGCCAGTTTCGGCATGTCGCCCGCAGCCTTCAGATACTCGGGTTCCAAAGCCACGTTGATGTCGATCGGATGCCCGTATTCCGGATAGCTCGCCGTGATTTGGCGGATTTTCGCGGCCAGGTTCTTCATAGCCTCGAGCGTCTGATCGTAGCCGAGCTTCTGCGAGGGCCACGCCCACACGTTGCCCATGGTCATCGACCCAAAACCCGAAGCGGACCGGCCGCCGCGGGACTCCACGCGGCAGCGCACGTTGAGGAGCGTCACGCGATCCACGTCGCGCCCGCCGAAACGGTACGGCGTGCGGTAACGGTAGTCCTCGTAGGAGTGCTCGATCTCGGCTATCCGGATTTCTCCCTGCCCGGCCGCCCGCAGAATCGCGGGTGCCGCAATCGAAGCTAAAAAGTGCCGTCGCCGCATCTGACTTCATCATACGGGAACTTCTTTCATCGGATGCGTGTCTATACGGACACGATGTTCGACCAGACCTTCATTACGCAGAGCGGCAAACGGCGGCCATGGACTTACGCGCTCGGACTTACAGGTGAGTTACTCGCCATCGGGTTCATGATGTTACTGCCACTTATCTACACCGAAAAACTCGGCGGACTCGGGATCTCGCGGATGCCGGTGGCGGCGCCGCCCATGGGAAGGCCGCCCGCAAACAAGGCCGCGCCGCCGGGTGCGCGGACCGTGCGCGTTCGGGTTGTGCGCGCCGACCAGCTTATCTATACGCCAAGCGCCCAGGTGCGTCCGCTGAACCTGCTGATCGACGTTCCGGTAGACACCGGCGGCGACTCGTTTGTTCCCGGGGCGATTTACGCGCCCGGTCCTCTCGAATCGGGCGTTCGCGTGGCACCCCCGCCTCCGGTTCATGTCGAACGCTCCAAGCCGCCCGAGCCTGCGCCCCAGGCGCAGGAGCGGCCTTTGCAGCGAATCAAGGTCAGCGAAGGTGTTCAAGCGGCGTTGATTATCCGGCGGGCGATGCCGGTTTATCCTTCGCTTGCCCGCCAGGCGAGAGTGCAGGGCGTTGTGCGTCTCGAGGGTGTCATTGCCCGCGACGGAACGATGCAGCAGCTCCGGGTCATCAGCGGCCACCCTATGCTAGTGCAAGCGGCTCTCGATGCAGTCCGCCAGTGGGTATACCGCCCAACTTACTTGAACGGAGAACCGGTGGAGGTTCAGGCTCCGATTGAGGTCCGTTTTACTCTTTCGCAGTAAGTGCAGCGGGCCGGCGGCTGTCCACTATACGAATCAGAACATATAAGAACAGAAACAATAACGCTGCGAATGCGAGTAAGTGCAAGGTATGTTGCTTGAGCCAGCTGAAGGATTGCGTGCCGAGCTGAGCGCCGAGGTAAGCAAGAAGAAAGTATCTGGGAACACGCGCCAGGAGAAGAACCCCGAGAAACACCGTTAGCCGGACCTCGAATACGCCGGCGCAAAGGATGAAGAATTTGAGCGGCAACGGAATGGGCAGCAACGCAGGGATAAAGATCGTCAGCAGGCCGTAGCGCTGGAACCACTGCTCCAGCCTGACGAACCGGGGCTTCGTTCTGTATTTCTGGAGCGAAGCCTCGCCTCCCTTACGCGCCATGCTGAACAGGATGGCGCAGCCGATCAGTGAACCCACCAGCGTCAGCGCGGCAAAGCCATAGGCAAACGACGGCCGGTTGATGGTGAGCAGCAGGAGCGCCGCGTCCAGCCCGTTGGGTGTCGGCAGCCCGATGCCGTCCACGAGCGCGAATAGAAACAGGCCGAGCGGCCCCCAGGCGATGAGCGTTGCAGCCAGTGCCTTCACTCGCCGAGTTTCTCCAATAATTGTTTTTCGTTGATGACAGTAATTCCGAGATCGCGCGCTTTGTCCAGTTTGGACCCCGCCTCTTCGCCTGCCAGCAGGAAATGCGTCTTTTTACTCACCGACCCCGTCACTTTCCCGCCCGCCGCCTCGATTCTCGCCTTCGCCTCATCGCGGCTGAGCGACGGCAGCGTGCCGGTGATGACGAAGGTGAGCCCTTCAAGCGGCCCCTCCGAGGCTCGCTCTTTCACCGCGTGCGTAAACTGCAAGCCGGCTTTTCGCAACTGTTCCACCAGGGCCTGGTTCCGCGGTTCGTCGAAAAACTGCCGGATACTGTGCGCGACCTTGGGACCGACTTCCTCCGCGGTCTGCAGCTTTTCCAAATCGCTCCCGGCAATCACGTCCAGGCTCCCGAACGTTTCGGCCAGGATTTGCGCCGTTCTTTCACCGACAAACGGAATGCCGAGGCCATTCAGCACGCGAGGGAGCGGCCGGGCTTTCGAGCCTTCGATGTTGGCGGTGATTTTCGAGGCCGACTTCCGGCCCATGCGCTCGAGCCCCACCAGATCGTCAACGGCGAGCTGATAAAGATCGGCAACCCCCTTCACCATCCCGCGGTCGACCAGCTGCTCGACCAGCGCTTCGCCCATACCGTCAATGTCCATTACGCCGCGCGCGGCAAAGTGCCGGATCGATTCCTTGAGTCGCGCCGGGCAATTCGTATTGATGCAGCGGGACGCTGCCTCTCCGGCCTCGCGAACGACCTCGCCCCCGCACACCGGGCAGGTTTTCGGCATTTCGAACGGACGCCGAGGCTCGCCTGCTGCAACCACGCGCACCACTTTCGGGATGACATCGCCCGAGCGCTCAATCAGCACCCGGTCGCCGATCTGCAATCCGAGCCTGGCGATTTCATCCTCGTTGTGCAGGGTCGCGTTGGAAACGGTGACGCCGCCGACGAACACCGCCTGCAATCGCGCCACCGGCGTGAGCGCGCCCGTCCGCCCCACCTGCACCTCGATGCCTTCCACCACCGTCTCTTTCTGCTGGGCGGGAAACTTGAAAGCAATGGCCCAGCGCGGAGCCTTGGCTGTCCAGCCGAGGCGGCGCTGCTGATCAATGGAGTCAACTTTGGCCACCACGCCGTCGATCTCATAGGGCAGGGAATCGCGCTTCTCCGCCCATTCGTTGCAGAATGCCAGCAGTTCCTCGAGATTGGCGCAACGGCGGCGGTGAGAATTCACCTTGAACCCCATCTTGCGGAGCGCTTCCAGGGAATCCCAGTGACTCGCGAAATGGTAATCGCCGCCGGTCAACAGGAAGTAGGCGTAAAATTCCAGGCTGCGCTCGGCGGTCATGCCGGGGTCGAGTGCCCGGAGCGCGCCCGCCGCCGCGTTGCGCGGATTCACAAAGCGCTGCTCCCCCGCTTGATCCCGGGCGGCATTCAATTTTTCGAACGACCGCCGCGTCATGATCGTTTCGCCGCGAGCCTCAAAAGAAGGCAAGCCGTCGCTCACTCGCAGCGGCAGGGTCCGGATGGTTCGCGCATTCTCCGTGACGTCCTCGCCCACCCGCCCGTCGCCGCGAGTGACCGCCTGACGAAACAGGCCCTGCTCATAGTGAGCGGCCATGGAAAGCCCGTCCATCTTCAACTCGGCAACGTAGCAGTAGGGTTCGCCGCCGAGAAGTTCGCCCACGCGGCGGTCGAATTCGCGGAGTTCACCCTCGTTGAGCGCGTTGTCGAGACTGAGCATCGGCGCGGTGTGCGGCACTTTGACAAAGCCCTCGCGAGGCTTGCCGCCCACCCGCTTTGTCGGAGAGTCAGGCGTGACGAGTTCCGGGTGCGCCTCCTCGAGCGCCTGAAGCCGCCGCATGAGCGTGTCGTATTCGGCATCGCTGATCTCAGGGGCGTCAAGAACGTAATAGGCGTGTTCGTGATGCCGGATCTCGGCGCGAAGTTGTCGGACCTGTTCCTCAGGCGTGGGCTTCATTCGGTCAATAATGGAAGATTCGGGAGAAGACCATTCAGTATCAGAACACCGTCCTGATTTACAATCCAGCCGCCGGCAAATTACGCCGTGATCCGGACGGCATCATTCAACGTACCATCGGACAGCTTGCCGAGCACGAAATCCGCGCCCGTCCGCTGCCCACTACCGGTCCGAGGACCGCGGGCGACCTGGCGCACAAGGCAATCGACGACGGCGCCGACCTCGTGTTGGTCATGGGCGGCGACGGTACGATCAACGAAGTCGTGAACGGCATGGTCGGCAGCCGGGTGCCCCTCGGCATCCTGCCGGCGGGCACCGCCAACGTCCTCGCCATGGAACTGGGAATCGGCTCGCGGGTGAGCCGCGCGGTCCCGATGCTCGCCCGGAGCGTTCCGGAGCGCATCTCGCTCGGGCTGCTGCGAAACGCCGAAGGCGAGCGGTATTTTGCGCTGATGGCCGGTGTGGGGCTCGACGCGGAGATCGTCTACAACATCAACGCAACGCTCAAGCGGACCATCGGCAAGGCTGCCTACTGGGTTGCCGGATTTTCTCATCTCACGCGGAGAATCGGCGAATTTCACGCCGAGCTTGGAGAGCAGCGGAAGCACGTGGGTTTTGCGCTCGCCAGCCGCGTTCGCAACTACGGAGGCGATCTCGAAATCGCAACCGGCGCGAACCTGCTCGATCACGAGTTCGAAGCTGTCCTGTTTGAGGGCGGAAATCCGCTCCGCTACATGCTGTACTTCAGCGGCGTACTGATCGGCCGGTTGCGGCACCTGCCTGGGATCACGATCGAACGTTGCCGCCGGATGCAGTTCGACTCGCCGCAGGATGCTCGCATCTATGTTCAGGTGGACGGCGAGTACGCGGGCCGCTTGCCCGCGCGCATCGAGATCGTCGAAGACGCGCTCTCGCTCCTTGTCCCCGCCGATTTCCGCGACCGTTTTACCGTGAAGGCTGAAGAAGTGCTTCTTCCGTCCGTGGGCTGATGCCGAACCAGAGCGCCGCCGCTACGATGGCCAGCGCGGCCGACACGAGTAAAGCTCCCGGCCAGCCGATTACGGCGGCGAGCACAGGCGTCAGCGCCGGCGAGATCAGGCCACCCAAATTGCTTCCCATGTTCATCGCGCCGCCCGCTGCGCCGCTATGCGGACCTGCGAGCGCGGTCATCGTCGCCCAGAACGGACCCTCCACGCTTAAGACCAGCGCCGTCGCCAGTGCCAGGCACGCCGCTGCCAGATAAGCATTCGCTGCGTACGCGCCGATGGCGATCAGAATGCCGGAGCCGCCCAACCCGGCGATGGGGATCCACCGGCGCCGCTCCCCCGAGCGGTCGTAGAGGACTCCCCCGAGCGGGATCGACACGATCGACAACAGCCAGGGCAGACTGCCGAAGATCGCGCCTCGCAGCAGATCGAAATGGCGGACATCGGTCAGGTACAGATAAAACCAAAACACAAAAATGTAGCCGACATAACCCTGCAGCGAGTAGCTGAGCGTGAGCAGGACGAAGGCTCGCGAGCGGGGCAGCGGCGAGCCCGAAACAGGCATCACCGATTCGGCTCGCCGCTCCGCCTTCCAGAAGAACCATACCGCCGATGCGATGCCGGCGGGAATGGACGACAAGGCCAGCGCAGCGCGCCACCCGAAGCGCGTCATCAGCAAGGTGAGCAAGGGCGGCGCGATAGCCGAGCCGACGCCGATTGCCGCCACCACGATTCCGTTCGCCCGCCCCCGAGAAGCCTCCGACACGCGCCGCGAGATGGCCTGGGCCGCCGCCGGAAAAGTCGGCGCTTCGGCCACGCCGAGCAGCAACCGTCCGGCGAGCATCCAGGGTAGTGATCCCACGCCGATGATCATGGTGGCCGCCACCCAGCACAATGCGGCGACCGCGAGGGTGCGCGCTGCGCCAAACCGGTCGGCCAGCATCCCGGCGGGAATCTGGCAGAGCGCGTAGCCGGCCAGAAACGCGCTGAACACTTGCCCCATGGTCTGCTGCGAGAATCCAAGCTCGCGCATGATCATTCCGCCGGTGACCGAAATGTTGACGCGGCAAAGATAGCTCGCCGTCGCCGTGAACGCCAGACAGGAAACCACCCGCCACGGGGATGTCACGGCCGGTCCAGCCGCTTGTGCATCAGAATCTCGGATGCTCCGGGTATCACGTACTCTTCAAACTCGCCGGCTTTCTGGTAGCCGAGGCGCTCGTAAAGTGCCCGCGCCCGCGTGTTGAATGAGGAAACGCAGAGGAAGATGTGGCGCGCTCCCGGGAAATATCCTTCGGCGAATTTCACCAGGGCGGTACCCACTTGCCGCCCTTGCGCCGCGCCGTCGACGGCAACCGAAGCGATGTAGGGCGAACCCGCCACGCCGCGTGGATGCAGAAGGATGAAGCCGCGCCGTTCGCCGCCCTCGCGAGCCACCAGCAGATGGTACTCCGGGTGGCGGCAGCGCTCGAGACAGTCGGCGTACCTGCGGCCGAGTTTCACCCAAGGGTCGATGGAGGACATGAGCCGCGCGCACCACTCAGCGTCGTCCGCGCCGGCCAGTGTAACGGATAGTTCGGTCAAGCTCCGATTGTGTCAAAAACCGTTGGCCTTGTCGTATAGTGTCAGCAAGGGTTCATGATTCGGGCCGTCCTCATCGCCGCGATCGGCATTGCTCTGTTTGCTCAAAACGATCTGCAGAAGGCCGTCGAGATGCACCAGCGAGGCGACTATGCGGGCGCCATCGAGGCTTACCGGCGCGTGCTCCGCGCCCATCCCGAAGCCGCTCCGGTCCGTTCAAATCTGGGCGCCGCCCTCGCGCACGAGGGCCGTTATGAAGAGGCCGTACGCGAGTATAAGCTGGCCTTGGAAGCCGATCCCAACAACACGCCGGTCCGGATGAACCTCGGGCTCGCGTATTTCAAATCCGGGGACACGCTTGCCGCCATCGAGCAGTTGGAACGCGTCCAGAAAAGTATGCCCGGCCAGTTGCAGCCGCGACTGCTTCTGGCCGCCAGTTATCTCCGCATTGGCGAAAACAGGAAAGTGATCGCGCTGCTCGACCCGGTGACCAGCCTCGCCACCGCCGACGATGCGTCCGCTTACCTGATGGGAACCGCGCTGATCCGCGACCGTCAGACTGAGCGGGGCCAGACCTGGATTGATCTCATTTTGAAGAAGGGTGACAGCGCCGAAGCGCGCCTGGTGATGGGAACGGCGAAGTTCATGGCCAATGACCTTGGCGCAGCGCGAGCCGACCTCGAGCGCGCTGTCCAACTCAATCCACAACTGGCCGAGGCTCACGCCTATCTTGGATTGACGCTGCTGCGCGCCGGCGACACCACCGCCGCCGCAAAAGCCTTCGAGCGCGAACTGGCGCTTGACCCCAACGACTTCGACGCCAATCTCCAGATGGGGGTCCTGCTGCGCCAGGATGACAAACCGGCCGAAGCCCGGCGCTATCTCGAGCGCGCGCTTCTGGTCCGTCCGGGCGACTTCGGCGTCCGCTATCAGCTGGCGGCCATCGACCTGTCCGAGAACCGGCTCGAACCCGCTCGGGTCTCCCTCGAGAGCGTGGTGAAGGAAGTTCCCGAATTCGTAGAGGCGCACGTTTCGCTCGCCACCATCTACTACCGCCTGAAGCGCAAAGCGGATGGCGACCGCGAGCGCGAGATCGTGCGGAAACTGAATGCCGACGCTCAGGCCAAGCAGACCGCCGGGCGTACCGCCGAAGAAAAGCAATGATGCCGTTTCTGCTTCTGCTGCTGGCTCAGTCCGCTGGTTTCGAAAAACTTGCGGCTGACGCCGAGTCCGCCTTTGCGGCCAAGCGCGCCGATGCCCCGGCGCTGTTTGCAAAAGCGCTGCGGTCTAATCCGAAGTGGAAGGAAGGCTGGTGGAGGCTCGGCTCCCTGCAATATCAGGCCGACGACTGGAAGAACTGCCGCGACAGCTTTCGAAAACTGGCCGAACTGGATCCGCAGAGCGGTACGGCCTGGAGCATGCTCGGCTTGTGCGAGTTTTCAGCTGGAGAAGGCGATCATGCGGCTGAGCATCTGCGTCGCGGCATTGATCTCGGCGTGTCCGGCAGCATCGACACCATCGCCAAGGTTCAACTCGCCAAACAGTACACGCGGTCCGGCAACTTCGAGCCGGCGCTCGAAATATACGCGAACCTCGCGCAAACCGGCAAGGAGTCCCCCGCGATTGTCACCGCATCCGGACTGGCGGCTTTGTGGAAGCCCATGCTCCCCGAGCAGGTTCCCGAGGCGGATCGCGAACTGGTCTACCTGGCGGGTCGCGCGTTTTGGGACGCCGTCGCCCGCAATGTTCCCGCCGCTTTAGTCAGCTTCGAGACGCTTCTGGCCCGCTATCCGGAGGCGCCCGGCGTTCATTACTTACGCGGTACTTTCGGGATTCTGCTCTCTTCCGACCAGGCGATTCCGGATTTCGAAGCCGAATTGAAAATCAATCCAGGCCATGTGGGCGCCATCGGCGCGATTGCCGCCGAGTATCTGCGCCGAGTGCAACCCGAGCAGGCCATGCCGTGGGCTAAATTGCTGCTCGAGAAGGCTCCGGAGTCGGCCGGGGCGCACGCCATCTACGGTCGCGTACTGGCTGAGACCGGAGACCTCAAGCAGGCGATGGTGGAGTTGGAAGTGGCCACACGGCTTGCTCCCGGCGACGCCCGCACGCACTTTGCTCTCTCGGGAATCTACGCGAAACTCGGCCGCCCGGCCGATGCGGAGCGCGAACGCCGCGAGTCGATCCGGCTTTCTGCGTCCGAGAAGAAAGCGAACGAACGATGAGAATCGCCGTGCTGTTGCTGGCCTTCTCGGCGACGGCGGCTGAAACCGACCCCGCGCGGATGTGCGCGTCCTGTCATCCGGCGCAGGCCCGGTCGCACGCGGGTACGGGCATGGCGCGCGCGCTTGAGACCGCCGCCAAAGAGCCCATCCTGCGCAATCACGCGCGGCTCGAGTACCGGCAAGGACCCTATCATTACGTCATCGAAAGGCAGGGCGACCGCAGCGTCTACATCGTCGAGGACGGCCAGCAGGAGGTTCGCATTCCGATCGAGTGGGCCTTTGGGCTCGGCGCCGCCGGTCAAACCTATGGGCTGCGCCGCGGACAGGCCTGGTATGAAAGCCGCGTCAGTTATTACAAGGAAATCGACGGCCTCGATCTGACGACGGGAGCCCGCCCGGACGTTCCGCGCAATCTGGAAGAAGCCATCGGCCGCGAAATGACCGACCGCGGCATCGGCGAGTGCTTCAACTGCCACGCTACCGGCGCCATCGTCGACGGCAAGCTTCGCACCGACACGCTGGTAGCCGGCATTCAATGCGCCCGGTGCCACACCCGGACCGCCGAACACGCGGCCAGCATGCTGCAGCGCGGCTCGGCCAGGATTGTTCCTCCCCGCCTCGGGCAGATGCCGGCCGAGGAAACTTCGAATTTCTGCGGCCAGTGTCACCGGACATGGGCGCAGATTGCCGCCAGCGGCCCGCACAACCTCGCCAATATCCGCTTTCAGCCCTACCGTCTTGCCAACAGCAAGTGCTTCGACGTATCCGATTCGCGCATCCGCTGCACCACCTGCCACAACCCGCACGCTGATGCCGTGCGGAACACTGCTTCCTATGACTCGCGCTGTGCCGCCTGTCACAACGAGAAGCCATGCAAGGCGGGCAAGACCTCGAATTGCGCCTCGTGCCACATGCCGAAGACCGATCTCCCCGGCGCGCATTTTCTGTTCACCGATCACTGGATTCGCGTTGTACGGCCCGGCGATCGTTATCCGAATTAAATAAGCGGTGAGTGTTATACTCGCTCCGAAATGAGATTCGCTGCCCTTTTACTCTGCTTTACGCTGGCTGGTTCCGCTCAGGAAGAAGACGAGTCCAGGCGAGGCGGAGGCCGCGCGCCCGAAGATCCTTTATCGTCTTCGACATTCGCCGGAATGCGCCTTCGCGGTATCGGCCCGGCTTTCACCTCGGGGCGGGTTTCACAGTTCGCCGTCGACCCTGAGAATCCTGCACGTTACTTCGTCGCGGTTGCGTCGGGCGGAGTCTGGCGCACGTTGAACGGCGGCATCACCTACACTCCGGTGTTCGATTCCCAGGGCTCGTACTCCATCGGCACCGTGGTGCTCGATCCGCGAAATTCTTCGGTCGTGTGGGCGGGCACCGGCGAGAACAACAATCAGCGCAGCGTGTCGTACGGCGACGGCGTCTACAAGAGCGAGGATGCGGGACGCACCTGGAAGAACATGGGCCTCAAGCAGTCCGAGCACATCGCGAAAATTCTCATCGACCCGCGCGATTCCAATACCATCTACGTGGCCGCGCCAGGCCCGCTCTGGAAGGGTGGCGGCGAACGCGGACTGTATAAATCGGTGGACGGCGGCAAAACATGGACCAGTCTGCTCAAGGTCGGCGAATACACAGGCGTCGCCGACGTCATCATGGACCCCCGCAATCCCGACATTCTTCTCGCCTCCACGCATCAGCGGCAGCGGCGCTTTTTCACGCTCATCCATGGCGGCCCCGAGAGCGCGTTGTGGCGTTCCACCGACGCGGGAAAAACGTGGTCGCGCGTCGGCGGCGGGTTCCCCTCGGGCGAGTTGGGCCGCATCGGGATTGCTTACGCGCCATCCAGCCCATCGATCATCTACGCGCAGGTGGAAGCCGCGGAAGGGCGCGGCGGACTTTACCGTTCCGCTGACAACGGCGTGACGTGGCAGCAGCGAAACACGTCAGACTCCCAGGGACAGTATTACTCGAAGGTTGTCGTCGATCCCGTCGACCCGGACCGGGTCTACGTGATGAACGTCAACATCATGGTCTCGAACGACGGCGGCCGCACCCTCGCCTCGCTTCCCACCCGCAACAAGCACGTTGACAATCACGACATCTGGATCAACCCCAAAAACAACAGCCACTATCGGGTGGGCTGCGACGGCGGCATCTACGAGTCGTTCGACAAAGGCGAAAACTGGGAATTTAAGGCAAACCTGCCGGTTCCGCAATTCTACGACGTTGCCGTGGATGAGTCTGGTCCTTTTTATTACGTTTACGGCGGAACTCAGGACAATTTCAGTTTTGGATGCCCTGCAAAAACCAAGAATTCACACGGAATTACCAACTTGGATTGCTTTGTGACACAGGGCGGCGACGGGTTCTACACGCGCGTTGATCCGAAGGATCCCAATACCGTCTACGCGAGCCTGCAGAATGGCGGCCTGGTCCGCTTCGATCGCAGAACCGGCGAGCGCGTGGCCATTCAGCCGCAGCCCGGCAAAGGCGATCCGCCGATGCGATGGAATTGGGACGCGCCGCTGATCATCAGCCCGCACTCGAATACGCGGCTGTACTATGGTTCCCAGCGGCTCTACCGCAGCGACGATCGCGGCGATAGCTGGCGCGCCATCAGCCCCGACCTGTCGCGTCAGTTGGACCGCAATCAGCTGCCGGTCATGGGCAAAATCTGGGGCGCTGACGCCATCCAGAAGAACGTCTCCACCGCCTTCTACGGCAACATTTCGTCGCTCGCGGAGTCGCCCAAACAGGAAGGGCTGATCTATGCGGGAACCGACGACGGTCTTGTGCAGGTGACCGAAGATAACGGAAAATCCTGGCGAAAAATCGACAAAATCGCCGGAATTCCCCAGGATTGTTACGTCCAGCGCATCATCGCATCGCAGTACGACGCGGGCACCGTCTACGCAGCCTTTGACAACCACCAGAACGGCGACTTCAAACCCTATCTGATGAAGAGCACCGACAAGGGCAAGTCCTGGACCTCCATCAACGGAAATCTTCCCGAAACCGGCAGCGTCTACGCTTTCGCCGAAGACCACGTGAATTCTAAACTCCTGTTCGCGGGAACCGAATTCGGCCTCTACTTCACCATCAACGGCGGCGAAAAATGGATCAAGCTGACCGGCGGCATGCCCACTATCCAGGTTCGCGACCTCGCCATTCAACGTCAGGAAAACGATCTCGTCGTGGGAACCTTCGGGCGCGGCATTTACATCCTCGACGACTATTCGCCCCTGCGTTCCGTCAGCGCCGACCAGTTAAAGCAGGACGCCGTTCTCTTTCCGGTGAAGCGTGCCTTGTCGTACTTGCCCGCCAACCCGCTCGGCTCTCAAGGCAAAGGTTTCCAGGGCGAAGCGTTTTGGACCGCTCCGAACCCGCCGTTCGGCGCCGTGGTCACTTACTACCTGAAAGACTCGCTCCGCACCAAACGTCAAGAGCGCCAGCAGCGGGAACGCGAGGCGGCTCGAAAGAACGAGACGCCGCCCTATCCAACGGCCGAGGAACTGCGCGCCGAGGCGGAGGAAGAAGCGCCCGCCATCATCGTGTCGGTTGCGGATTCGGCCGGAAAATTCGTCCGGCGTTTCAACGCACCTGCCCAACGCGGCGTGCAAAGGGTCGCGTGGGACCTGCGTGGTCCTGCTGCAACCGTGCCGCCTCCTTCCGGTCGCGCGGGCGCCGGCCGTCGCGGCGGTGGTGGCGGCGAAGAGGAAGTGGACGAAGAGTTGTCCTTCTTCCGCCCTCGCGGCGCTCTGGTCCCGCCCGGCAAATACACCATCAGTCTCGCCAAGAGAGTTAACGGGGTTTCCACTCCAATCGCGGGATCTCAAACCGTCGAAGTTGCCGCCGAAGGGCCCGCCTCACGCGAGGACCGCGTGGCGCTTGCCGAGTTCCAGGAAAAGCTCGCCCGGCTTCAGAAGGCCAACAGCGCCGCTGACCAAACGGCCACCGAAGCGCGCACTCGTCTCGATGCCATCGTCCGCGCCATCGACGCCACCCCTTCGCTCTCGCCGAAACTCCGCGAACAGGCGCGGTCCATCGAGAAGGAGCTTGCCGAAATCACCCGCGCCCTGCGCGGCGATTCCGTGATGCGCGCGCGAAACGAGGCCACTCCGCAGTCGATCTCCGAACGTGTGCAGGAGATCGGTTCCATGATCCGCCAGACCACGGGGCGCCCGCCCAAAGCCGCAGCTGAGCAATATCAGATCGCGTCGGACGAATTAGCGGTGCAAATCCCGAAATTGCGCAAAATTGTCGAAACCGACATCAAGGCCATCGAAAAACAACTGGACGCGGCCGGCGCTCCACCCACTCCCGGGCGCCTGCCAAACTGGAAGTAGCAGATGTAGACAGGAGGGCTCATGATCGCCACTCGCCTCCGCGCGCCTCGCGGCGCCGAACGGACCTGCAAGGGCTGGCATCAGGAAGCGGCGTTGCGCATGCTTCACAACAACCTCGATCCGGAGGTTGGCGAACGCCCCGACGATCTCGTGGTTTACGGCGGCACCGGACGCGCCGCCCGCGATTGGCCCTCGTTCCACGCCATCGTCCGCGCGCTCGAGTCTCTCGAAAATGACGAGACCCTGCTGGTTCAATCGGGCCGTCCCGCGGGCGTCTTTCGCACTCACCCCGAATCCCCGCGCGTGCTCATCGCCAATTCGAACCTGGTCGGCCACTGGTCCAACTGGGATCAGTTCAACCGCCTTGAACGCCTCGGGCTCACCATGTACGGCCAGATGACCGCCGGTTCGTGGATCTACATCGGCAGCCAGGGAATCGTCCAGGGAACCTTCGAGACCTTCGCCGCCGTGGCGCGCCGCCATTTTGCCGGATCGCTCGCCGGCCGGTTGGTTGTGTCCGGCGGCATGGGCGGCATGGGCGGAGCGCAACCGCTGGCCGCGACCATGAACGGCGCGCGCTTCCTCGGAATCGATGTGGACCCCGAGCGCATTCACCGCCGTCTGGATACCGGCTACTGCGACCGCATTGCATGGCATCTCGACGAAGCGCTCAGGATGCTCGACTCGAGCGATGCGATCTCCGTCGGCCTGGTCGGCAATTGCGCCGACATCCTGCCCGAAATCGTGCGGCGCGGGATTGTGCCCGATGTGGTGACCGATCAAACCAGCGCCCACGACCCCCTGAACGGTTACGTCCCGAACGGGATCACGCTCGCCGAAGCCATCGCGCTGCGCCAACGCGAACCGGATGAGTACGTCGCCCGTTCCACCGCCGCCATGGGCGTGCATGTGCGGGCCATGCTCGACCTCAAGAAGGCCGGAGCCGTCGTGTTCGACTACGGCAACAACATCCGCACTCACGCCAATCACGCCGGCGTTGCGGACGCGTTCGAAATTCCGGGTTTCGTGCCCGAGTACATCCGGCCCCTGTTTTGTGAGGGCCGCGGGCCTTTTCGCTGGGCTGCTCTTTCCGGGGACCCGGCCGATATCGCACGGACGGACCGGCTTGCGCTCGAGTTGTTCCCTCAGAACGAAACCCTCGCCCGCTGGATTCCCCTGGCGCAAAAGAGAGTCCATTTTCAAGGACTGCCGGCGCGCATCTGCTGGCTCGGCTTCGGCGAACGCGCTGAGTTCGGTGTCGCAATCAACCGCCTGGTCCGAGGCGGCGAACTCAAGGCGCCTGTCGTGATCGGCCGCGACCACCTCGACGCCGGGTCGGTGGCCTCGCCGTTCCGCGAAACTGAAAATATGCGCGACGGGTCGGACGCAATCGCCGATTGGCCGCTGCTGAACGCGCTCGTCAACACGGCCGCCGGCGCATCGTGGGTTTCCATTCACAACGGCGGCGGAGTCGGCATCGGCTATTCGCAGCATGCGGGAATGGTCGTCGTGGCCGACGGTTCGGAAGAGTGCGAGCGGCGGGTCGAGCGCGTGCTCACTACCGATCCTGGTATGGGCGTGATCCGTCACGCCGACGCTGGTTACGAGGATGCCGTTCGATTTGCCCGCGAGCATGGAATCAAGCGCCCGATGGAGTCGGCATGAACCCGGCCTACAACGATCCACACTGGCCTCGCGCGAGCGCCTGGGTTGGCGGAGATTGCGTCGCGGATGCGGTCGGGAATCTGACGATTCTCGGTTTACCCGCGAATGCTTCCATTACTCCCGGACGGTGCGATCTCGCGCCTGCCGCAATCCGCAAAGCGCTCGAGCGCTTTAGCACCGAAGACCTGTCGGCGGGCCACGATCTTCGCCGCCTTCGCGCCCACGACGCGGGTGACGTCGCGGCCGACGATCTCGCGCGCCACATCGAATCATCGACCGCCACGGTGATTCTCGGCGGCGATAATTCCATTACGCGCCCCGGCGTACTTGCGCTCGGTGTTCCGCTCGAACGCTGCGGCCTGATCACCTTCGATGCTCATCTCGATCTGCGCGATCTGGCGGGCGGACTCACCAACGGAAACCCCGTCCGCGCGCTTCTGGCCGACGGTTTGCCAGCCGATCAGATCTTCCAGATCGGCCTCCAGTCGTTTGCCAACTCGCCGGATTACGCCATCGTCGCGCGCGAGGCAGGCATCCGGACCTTCACTGTCGACGACGTGATGGAACAAGGCATGGGCCGTCTCGTTCACAACGTTCTCGGCGACCTCGGCTCCCGCGTCGACCGCATCTACGTCGACATGGATCTCGACGTTTTGGACCGCACCTTCGCTCCCGCTACTCCGGGTTCCCGGCCCGGCGGCGTCACGCCCTTCATGCTGCGCCGTGCGGCCCATCTGTGCGGTGCTCACCACCGCGTGCGCGCCATGGACCTGGTAGAGATCGACCCCGAGAAGGACATCGCCGATGTCACCTCGATGACCGCCGCGGTTTGCCTGCTCGAGTTCGCTTCCGGCGTCCTGTCCCGTTTTGAAGGCTTTGCCCGGCGATGATCGCCGTCGTCAACTGCCGCCAACTCGTCACGCTCGGTGGAATACCGGGCCCTCGCGCCGGCTCCGCGATGCGCGAACTCGGCATCGTCGAGAACGGCGCATTGCTGGTCCGCGACGGGCTGATCGCCGCCGCCGGTCCGATTCGCGAAGTGGAACCGCTCATCGGGAACGCGGAGGTAGTGGATGCCGGAGGACGAATCGTCCTGCCCGGATTCGTCGACGCCCACACCCATCCCGTCTTTGCCGGAAACCGCGCCGCCGAATTCGAAATGCGCTGCCAGGGTTCCACCTACCGGGAGATTGCCGAGTCCGGCGGCGGTATTCGTTCCACCGTCCGCGCTACCCGCGAGGCGGGCGAGCTCCAACTCACCGCCGTCGCGCGCCGCTACCGCGATTGGTTTTTGCGCGGCGGAACCACCACCGTCGAGGCCAAGACCGGATACGGACTTTCGCCGGAAGCCGAACTGAAACTGCTCCGCGTGATCGCCGCGCTCGACCGCGAAGGCCCCCTGCGCTATGTGCCGACCTTCCTTGGCGCGCACGAGATTCCCGACGAGTACCGCGGCCGCACCGCCGCCTACGTCGATTCCGTGATTCACGAAATGCTGCCTCTCGTTCGCGCGCAGTACTGCGACGTGTTCTGCGAACCCGGCGTTTTCCCGCTCGAAGAAGCCCGCCGTGTCCTGCTCGCAGCCAAGGCGGCGGGGTTCGGTCTTCGCGTTCACGCCGATCAGTTCACGGCGGACTACGGATCTCAACTCGCCGCCGAGTGCGGCGCGCTTACGGCCGACCACCTCGAATACACCACCAATTTTGCCCCGCTGCACGGCCTGTTCCCGATTCTGCTCCCCGCCTCGGTCTACGCGCTCGGCCAGGCAAAGTATCCGGATGCGCGCGGCATGATCGCGTCGGGACTGCCCGTTGTGCTCGCGACGGACTTCAACCCCGGATCCTCGCCCACAACTTCCATGCGGATGGTGCTCTCACTCGCCTGCACGCAGATGAAGATGACTCCCGCCGAGGCGATCACCGCGGCCACCATCAACGCGGCTTGCTCACTCGGCTTGGGCGGGGAGATCGGCTCACTGCAGCCGGGTAAGCGCGCCGACTTCGCCATTCACGACTGCCAGGATTACCGCGAACTTCCCTATTTCTTTGGCAGCAACGAGACCTTCCGCACGTTCTGCGGCGGGCGCCTGTCGTGATATATTGAGGCGTAAGATTCTGGGTGCAGTATGGGCGCGAAGCTGATCGCCATCGGCCTGCTTGCACTTGCGGCGTTCGCACAAGTGCGCGTCACTGGTCGCGTGACGAGCGATACATTCGCTCCGGTTGCCAACGCTAACGTTGTATTCAGAGCTGCCGGCGGGCAGCACTTCAATGCGATTTCCGATCCCGGAGGCGCGTTCACGGTCGAAGTCCCGCAAACCGGCGACCTGCTGGTGGACGTCGAGCGCGCGGGATTCTTTGCCATCAAAAATCAAAAGATCGCGGCGGGCGCGACCGACGTGCAGTTGGTGCTCAACCCGGTGCGCGAGTTCGCCGAGTCGGTCGACGTAGCCGGTGCGCTGTCTTCCGTAGCGCTCGACCAGGTGACCTCGCCCACTCGGCTCGACGGCGCGAACCTGATGGATGTCCCGTATCCGACCACTCACAATCTGAAAGCTGGCATGCGTATTCTCCCCGGTGTTGTGCAGGATTCCGCGGGCGGCATACACGTCAACGGCGGATCCGAAAATCAGGTTCTCTACCTTCTCGATGGCTTCAATATCGGCGATCCGCTTACCGGAACTCTGCAAAGCCGGGTCAGCGTCGAAGCCGTGCAGTCGATGGATGTAATGACCGGTAGTTTCTCCCCCGAGTACGGAAAAGGTTCGGCTGGAGTGCTCAGCGTCAATACAAAAATGGGCGACGACCGCTTTCGCTACTCCGCTACCAATTTCATTCCCGGCCTCACCAATTCCAAAGGATGGAGGATCGGCAGTTGGAACCCGCGCCTGAATTTTTCCGGGCCCATCGCGCGCGGCAAAGCTTGGTTCTCCGACAGCCTCACCGGCCAGTACGATCAAACCGTGATTCGCGAACTGCCGAACGGACGCGATCAGTCCACCTCACTGCGATACTCCAATTTGCTGCGCGGCCAGGTGAATCTTTCGCCGACGAACATCCTTTACCTCGGCTTTCTCGCCAACCAGTTGACGGCTGCTCGGACCGGTCTCACTCCGCTCGACCCGGTTGAAACAACCGTAGACCGGCGCGCCCGGCAATGGTTCACCGATATCAAGGACCAGATTTATCTGCCCGGTCGCGCGGTTCTCGAAATCGGCTACGCCAACAACCGTACATTCGCCCGCCAGATTCCTCAGGGCAACGACTTCTACATCACCAGTCCCGACGGTCATGCCGGCAACTTCTTTGTGAACGGCACGCAGTCTGCCGGGCGCGACCAGTGGCTCGCCAACGCGTTTCTTCCGGCCCTGCATTGGCTCGGCGAACACCAGTTGAAGACCGGTGTCGATTTCGACCGCATCACCTACGATCAGGATCTTCAGCGCACGGGCATGCTGTTTTACTCCGGCAAGTTGCTCGCGCGGCGCGTTGCGTACGCAGGCAGTGGTCGCCTGGGGCAGGATAACTTCGAATCCTCGGCCTATGTGCAGGACTCCTGGCGCGTGCGGCCGAAAGTTCTTGTTGAGCTCGGTGTCCGCGCCGACCGGGACGAGATCCTCCGCAATTGGGGAGTCTCGCCGCGTCTTGGCGCGGCTTGGTCGCCTTTTCAGAACGACAATACGAAAATCTCCGGCGGTTTCGCCGTGACCTACGATGCCGCGAACCTCCAGTTGTTCACCCGTCCGCTCGACCAGAACCCCGTCATCACCTACTATCCGCCCTACGGCAACGCGAGCGTCGTCGAGCAGTTCCTCGTGCTCGGGCGGAATTATCGGATGCCCCGTTTCACGACCCTCAACCTCGCCCTCGATCAGCGCCTCACCTCCAGCCTGTACTTGAAACTGCAAGCCCTGAGACGGCGCGGCTCGCACGGTCTGAATTACGCGACCGACAATTACGCGGCCAACAATGTAGTGGCGGGCGATACCGTATACCAATTGATCAACGGACGCGCCGATGCCTACGAATCTTTTGAGATCACCGCTCGTCAGAACCTCCGCAAGCAATATGAATGGCTGGCCAGTTATACGCGCTCACGCGCCACTTCGAACTCCGTGCTCGATATCTCCGCCGACCAGCCCGCCATCGCGGCATCCAACTTCGGCCGCATGCCTTGGGACGCTCCCAACCGCTTTGTCGGTTGGGGCTACCTGCCGACTTTCTGGGAAAACTGGGCAATTGCGTTTCTCGCCGAGTATCGAACAGGATTTCCGTTCTCGGTGCAAAACGGGGCCGGAGTGATCATGGGCGACGTCAATTCGCACCGCTATCCCGAGTTCTTCGAGTTGAATTTCCACATCGAGCGCCGGCTGCGATTCCACGGTCAACTGTGGGCCGTTCGCGCCGGGTGCAACAATATCACCAACCACCAGAACCCCAACGCGGTGATCAACGACATCGATTCCGATCGCTTCCTTCAGTTTTTCGGCGGCCAGTCGCGCGCCACAGTGTTCCGCATTCGCTGGCTCGGAAAGCTCAACTAATTCAACCTCGGCCGGCAACCGCGGCTCCGGCAGCCGTGATGTAATTGAGAAGCTCAAATGTTGCTACCCGCCTTCCTCTTCCTCGCCGCGGCGGTTCCAGACGCTCTCACGGACCGCTTTGTTCCCGCCCCGCTTCAATCGCAGCGCATCGAAGGACTCCTCGGTGACCGCATGCGCGTCAACCTCGAAGGACGATTGCTCCACATCGACGAACCCGCGCTGCTCGAAGGCTTCGTGCACGCGCCCGGCAAACAGGCGTGGATCGGCGAACACATCGGCAAGTACCTCGATGCGGGTTGCCGCACCTGGCGCTATACCCGCGACGCTCGGCTCAAAACACAGATGGACCGCATGGTCCGCGCTCTCATTGCCGCCCAGAAGCCCGACGGTTATCTCGGAACCTATCGCGATGCCGACCGTTGGACCAGTTGGGACGTTTGGGTCCACAAGTACAACCTGCTCGGCCTCATCGCCTACTACGAGACCTTCGAGTACAAGCCCGCCCTCGATTCCGCGCGCCGCATCGGCGACCTGCTCGCGACAACTTTCGGCGACCGCCCGGGGCAGCGCGACATCATCGCCTCCAGCACCCACGTCGGCATGGCCGCCACCAGTGTTCTGGAACCGGTCGTCTATCTCTACCGCGACACCGGCGACAAGCGCTACCTCGATTTCGCGCGCTACATCCTGCGCGCGTGGGAACAGCCGAACGGCCCCAGGATCGTGTCCTCGCTTCGCGCCCACGGCAGCGTGTTCAAGACCGCGAATAGCAAAGCCTACGAGATGATGTCCGACCTCGTCGGCTTGGTCGAGTACGCGCGCATTACCGGCGAGCGCGACCTGGCCGCTGTTGCCGAAACGGCGTGGAGCGATATTCAGTCGCGGCGCCTCTATATCACCGGCACCACCAGTTCCCACGAGCATTTTCAGGATGATCGCGTCCTGCCTGGTGAGGAGACGGCCGAGGTCGGCGAGGGATGCGCCACCGTCACATGGCTCCAGTTGACGTGGCAACTGCTGCGCCTCACCGGAGAAGCGCGTTACGCCGAAGAACTCGAGCGCACCGTCTACAATCAACTGCTGGCGGCACAGGATCCGGTCAATGGCAACATCTGCTACTTCACCCCTCTCGACGGCCGCAAAAAACCGACTCCCGGCATCAACTGCTGCGTCTCGAGCGAACCCCGCGGGATCTCCCTGATTCCGCAGTTGGCTTGGGGAGTCCGCGATCAAGGCGTTGTCGTCAACTTCTACGCGCCCGGGCGCATGAAGACCAAGTTTGGCGAAATTGAGGTCGCCACCACGTATCCTCGCCAGGGCGCAGTTCAACTGAAAGTGGCCGCCAACGGCCGTTTTCCGCTCTACCTGCGCGTCCCCGCCTGGACCTCATCCTTCACGGCTTCTGTTGCCGGCGAGCGAGCGACCGGTCGCCCCGGCGAGTACCTCACCCTCGACCGCCAATGGAAATCCGGCGACACAGTAACGATCTCCATCGACCTGACCGTCCGCGTAATGCCCGGCGCCCCGGCCTACAATCAGTCGATCGCAATCGTGCGCGGGCCCGAGGTTCTGGCTCTCGAAGAGTCGCTCAATCCCCAGGTGGCCAGCCTCGACACCGCGGGTCCCCGTCTGCCGGTCCACCTCCGCGAAGCCGGTGATGGAACCTACACGGCCGAGTCCCAGGACGGCGGCACGCTCAAACTCGTTCCGTTCTCCGCCGCGCAAAGCTATCGCGTGTGGCTCCAGAACCCTCCTCCGGCATTTCGCATGCAAAAAATCGACGGCGGGTTGCGCGGTGGCTATCAGGTGGTCGTCTCCGACCTCAACCGCGACGGCAAGCCCGACCTGATTGCTCTCTCGAGCGGATTGGATGAACTGGTCTGGTACGAGAACCCGGGCTGGCAAAAGCACGTCCTCGCGCGCGGGCTCAACCGCATGATCAACTGCGCGGTTGCAGGCGATGAAATCGTCGTCGCTCACGAGTTCAATAACGAAGCCTCCAAAAGCATCGGCATCGTCTCGGTCGTCGGTAAAGACGGCAGCGTGCGCGAGATTGACCGCCTGCCCACTTCCCACCGCCTCCGCCTGATGAACATCGACGGCAAGCGCGTAGTGGTGAACGCGCCGCTCACCGGACCCGATATGAGCTCCACTACGCCGCTCGTCTACTACGTGCCCGGCGAGTGGAAGCGCATGACCATCCCCAGCGCGAACATCGGAGTACAGCATGGAATTTTTGTCGACGGCCCAACGCTCTGGACGGCATCGTTCTCCGGCATTCACCGCTTCCAAAAGACGAATGGCCAGTGGACGCGGTCCGAATTCGCCAGGGGCGACCCTTCGCCCTGCCCCAAGTGCGGCGCCAGCGACATCGCTCGATTGAGCGACGGCTCATTGGCCGCCATCGAGCCCTGGCACGGCAATCAACTGGTACTCTACCGTGGAACCGCGCGCGAGCTGTTGGATGACACATTGACCGATGCACACGCCCTCGAAATCGCCGATTTCGACGGCGACGGGCGTGACGAGATTGTGGTCGCTCAGCGGGGCGCGCCGGGCCGTGTTTTGATTTACCGCGGTCGCGAGCGCATCATCCTCGACGAGGGAATCAACGCCGCATCCTGCGCCGCCGCGGATTTCGACGGCGATGGACGCACCGACCTCGCCTGTATCGGCTCGGCTTCTCAGGATCTCAAAGTGTATTGGAATCGATCCGGGAAATGACTGTTCAGCGTTCGAGCAGCCATCGCGTGAGCGAAGCGACATCGTCAAACAGCGCGTCCGGCGGATCGTGCTTCAGCGTCTCCGGCTGAAAGCCCCACGTCACGCCCGCGCTCCGGACTCCGGCGTTTCGCGCCGTTCGAATGTCCACCGCGCTGTCGCCGATCATCACCGTACCCGCCGCGTTCGCTCCCGCTTCTTCCATCAACTTCAGGATGCCGGCTGGATCGGGTTTCTTCGTCGCCAGGCTGTTGCCGCCATACACCCTGAAAAAGTACCCGCTCACGCCCAAGCCGTCTAAAATACTCTCGGTCACCCTGTAGGGCTTGTTGGTGAGCACCGCCATCCGTCGCCCGGCCTCGCGCAAAACCTCAAGCGAGTCGCCGACGCCGGGGTAGAGAACCGTGTTGTCGATCTTGTGCTCTGCGTAGTAGGCGAGAAAAAACGCGAGTGCGCGGTCCACTTCGGCTTGCGGCATGGCTTCGCCCATCGCCCGCCTGATCAACACCGGCGCACCGTTGCCGACGTAGGTGTAAACCGTGTCGTTCGGCAGCCCCGGCAAGCCCATGTGCTCGCGAGTTGCGTTGACCGCATTCGCGAGATCGATTTTGGAGTCGATGAGCGTGCCGTCCAGATCGAATATGAGTAAATTCATGCGGGAAGCGTCAGACCGTGCTTCCCTTCACTCTATCAAGCGTCTTCTGGCCGCCGTGATCCTTCCAGAATCTCTGCAGCTTCTCGAGGCTCTCGTAATACGCTTCCTTGAGCGACTTCGGCGCCAGCCAGGCGACCACATTCCCGCCCGCCGCTGCGTAGGGCATCACTTGCGATTCGGCGATCACTCTCGGCGGCGGTTGCGGCGAGAATGCCGTGATCACCGTGGCTACGGCGATCACGAACACGGCGCCCCGCACAAATCCGAACGCGGCTCCCCCCAGGCGGTCGAAGAACGACAGCCCCACAACCTTCAGCATTTTGCCCAGGATCTTTCCCACCAGCGCGCCCGCTATGGCGAACGCCATATACACCAGGCAGAACCCCGCGATGCTCGCGCCACGCTCCCATCCGAACATCGAGCGAATCCACTCCGCCGGAATGTAGTAGAACCAGAATCCAAAAAGCACGCCGAGAACAGCCGCGATAAAGCCGATTCCAACCCGCGTGAATCCCGAAGCAAAACCGGTAATCACGTTCAACGCGACAATGGCCAGCAGAATGATGTCGAGGTAGTTCACAACGAACCTCCTGTCAAAATCGCGTACGCCTGCTTGTACTTCGCGCTTGTCCGCTCGGCGACCTCATCGGGCAGCGCCGGCGCGGGTGGTTGTTTGTTCCAGTGAATGCTCTCGAGGTAATCGCGCACGTACTGCTTGTCGAACGACGGCTGAGCTCCGCCCGGCTTCCAGCGGTCAGCCGGCCAGAATCGCGAGGAGTCCGGCGTGAGCACTTCGTCCGCCAGAATGACTTCGCCGTTTACGAAGCCGAATTCGAACTTCGTGTCGGCGATGATGATGCCCCGCTGCAACGCATGTTCCGCCGCCGTCGAGTAGAGCTTGAGTGTGAGATAGCGGAGCTGAGCCGCAAGGTCCGCTCCGACCAGGTTCGCCATCTCCTCGAAGCTGATGTTGATATCGTGGCCCGACGACGCCTTGGTCGCCGGAGTAAAGATGGGCGACGGCAGCCGGCTGCTTTCCTGCAAGCCACGCGGCAGCGGAATTCCGCAAACCGTCCCGCTCTGCTGATACTCTTTCCACCCTGATCCGGAAAGGTATCCCCGGGCGACGCATTCCACCTGAATCATCTCCGCCTTCTTCACCAGCATCGACCGGCCTTCGAGCTGTTCGCGGAATTGCGACAGGGCCGGCGGATAATGGCCCGGATCCGCGGTAATCAGGTGATTCTTCACAATCGGACGCAGGTGCTCGAGCCAGAACAGTGTGATCTGGTTCAGCACGCGCCCTTTGTCCGGAATGCCGGTCGCGAGAATGTAGTCGAAGGCTGAAATGCGATCCGTCGTGACGATCAGCAGGCGGTCGCCAAGCGAGTAAATGTCGCGCACTTTTCCGCGCGCCACTAGTTCCAGGCCCGGCAGAATACTTTCGATGAGCACGTTTGAGTTGGACACGGAGTTTCCATTCAGTATTAGCACTTTGATTCGCGGTATGCTCGGGCCGCCGCTCAGTTTCGCCATTGACACCGGTTTGAGATGCAATCGTCAAAATTGCGTGGTACCGTCTTCGGTTGAAGGGGTTCCTGATGAAACTTGCTCGGTGGGTTACTTGCTTTTTTCTTTTCGCGGCCAGCGCGGCATTCGCCCAGTTTGATTCAGGCAGCGTTCTCGGTACGGTTCGCGATAAAACGGGCGGCGCAATCGCCGCGGCGAAGGTCACGCTCGAAAACATGGACACCGGCATTCGCGCCGTTCGCCAGACCGACAACGAAGGAAACTACGAATTTCCGGGCGTGCGCGTGGGCCGGTACCGCGTCAGTGCCGAGCAGGCCGGATTCGCCACCGCGGTAGCCACCGAGATCATTGTCAACGTCAACGCACGCCAGCGCGTCGACCTCGATATGGCCGTCGGCCAGGTCACCGAAACAGTGGAAGTGACCGGAGCCGCCACGATTCTCGAAACCGAGTCGAGCCAGCGCGGTCAGGTAGTCACCGCCAAACAGGCCGTCGAACTCCCGCTGAACGGACGTTCCTACTCCTCGCTCGTGCTGCTCACGACGGGCACCCGCCAGAGCTCCATTGGAACCGCCAGCATCTCCACCAATCGCGAAGGCTCCTTCAACGTCAACGGCCTGCGCAGCACGTTCAATAACTACCTGCTCGACGGACTCGACAACAACGCTTACGGCACGAGCAACCAGGGCTTTTCGAATCAGGTCAATCAGCCCACGCCCGATTCCGTCGCCGAGTTCCAGGTCGTCACCAACAACATGAGCGCCGAGTATGGACGCTCCGGCGGCGCCACGATCAACGTGGCCTACAAGAGCGGAACCAACGCGATTCACGCCGACGTTTGGGAATTTCTCCGCAACACGCAACTGAACGCCACCGGCTTCTTCAAGCCGCGCGACAATCGCACGCCGCCGCTCACCCGTAATCAGTTCGGATTCGACCTCGGCGGGCCCATCGTCAAGAACCGCGCCTTCTTCTTCCTCGACTACGAGGGCTTCCGCCAGGTGCGGCGCTTCGTCACCGCCCTCACGCTTCCCACCGATGCGCAGCGCGCGCTTGCACAGCAGCAGAACATCACCTTCAATGCCGGCGGCCAAAGCTACACCCTGCCCGTGCTGCCGTTTGCGCGCAAGGTGATCAACGAACTGCCGGCCAACACCAATTCAGCGGCGTCCAACAACTACATCACCCTCCAGGGCTTCCGCGATTTCACCGACAAGTACAACGCGAAGTTCGACTACAACATCTCGCCGAAGCTGAACGGCTTCCTCCGCCTCGGACAGCGAAAAGCCAACCTGTTTGACGAGCCGCCGTTCCCCGGACCCTCCGGCGGCGACGGCAACGGCTACACGCGAGTGCTCAATCAAACCTTCGGCACCGGCCTAACCTACACGCCCGACGCTGCCCAGGTTTTCGAGTTCCGCTTCGGCGTCAACCGGACTCGCGCCGGCAAGTTCGCCCCGTTCATCGGCGCGCCCAGCGTCCAGAGCACCTATGGCATTCCCGGTTTGCCGACCGACCCGCAGTTTGCCGGCGGTCTGTACACCCAGGTTGTGAGCGGTTTCGCCAATTTCGGCCGCCAGGCTACCAACCCGCAGTGGCAGTACCCCACCGTCTTCAATCCGAAAATCAACTACTCCCGCCTGTGGGGACGCCACTCGCTCCGCGCCGGCTATGAGTTCCAAACCAGCTTCACTGAAGTCGAGGACGTAAACCCGCTCTACGGCCGCGACACCTACAACGGTGCTTTCTCCGGATCCAATTACTCGGATTTCCTGCTCGGTCTGCGCGCCCGCTACGAACTCACCAATTTCTTCGTCACCCATCTGCGCCAGAACATGCACTTCATGTACGTGCAGGACGATTTCAAAGTCTCCCCGAAACTCACCTTGAACCTCGGGCTCCGCTACGAGTACGCCACGCCGTATTGGGCCGAGGATAACAACCTGACCAATTTCGATCCCGCCACCCTGACCATGATCAAGGCGAAGGACGGCAGCATCTACGACCGCGCCCTGGTCGATCCTGATCGCAACAACTTCGCCCCGCGCGTAGGACTCGCCTACAGAGTGGCCTCGAAAACCGTCGTGCGCAGCGGCTTCGGCACCAGCTACATTCACTACAACCGCGCCGGCGGCGGCAACCTGCTGCCCATCAATGGTCCGCAGGTCGTGAACGCGGTAATCGGCCAGACTTTCCTCGTGAACGGCCAGCCGAATCCCAATTTCGTGAACACCGCGCAAGGCTATCCCGCGGGAATCGTCAGCCCCAGCCAGTTCGACCCGCTCAAGGCGAACATCACCTACATCCCGCGCAATTACCGCACCAGTTACGTGCTGAGCTGGTTCTTCTCCGTGCAGCACGAAATCGCGCACAACACGCTCTTCGATATCGCCTACGTCGGCAACCGTGGCGTGAAACTCCTCGAGTTCGGCAACTACAATCAGGCTGTTCCCGGCTCGAGTGGAACCAACCTGGTCGCCGGCCGCCGTCCGATTCCGACCTATGCCGACATCACCATCGCGTTCAACGGCGGATGGTCCAACTATCACAGCCTGCAGTTGCGCTTCGAGCGCCGGTTTACGCACGGCTTCCAGATTCTCAACTCGTTCACCTGGTCAAAGGCCATGGACAACGCCGCCGGTTCGCTCGAGAATCCCTACGGCAACTTCCCGGGTCCTCAGGATTACTATAATCTCCGCGCCGACAAAGGGCTCTCCGCCTTCGACCAGCCGTTTACCAACATCACCAGCTTCGTTTACGAACTGCCCTTCGGCAAGGGACGCCGTTTCGGCGGGTCCATGCCGAAAGCCGCGGACTGGCTGCTTGGCGGCTGGCAGATTACCGGCATCAACACCATGTCGAGCGGCCCCACCGTCACGCTGGTCTACAGCCCGGCGGCGGCGTTTGTGGTCTCCGGAATCTCCGCTGATTTCCGCGGAGCCAACAATTATCGTCCCAACCTCCTCGGCGACCCCAAGGTGGCGGACGGTCAGCGTACCCCCGGCTTCTATCTCGACCGCTCGAAGGTCGCCCTGCCGACAGCCACCAGCAACAGCCCGTTCGGTAACGCCGGCCGCAACACGGTCCGCGCCGACAGCTTCTACCAGTTCGACACGACGCTCGCGAAAAACTTCGCGCTTACCGAGAAATTCCGTCTGCAGCTTCGGGGCGAGGCGTTCAATCTCCTGAATAAGACCAACCTCCGCCCGCCCGACGGCAATTTCAGCGCCGGCTCTTTCGGCACCGTGACCAGCGCCAACGACGCCCGCCAGTTGCAGGTCGGTTTGAAATTGAGCTTCTAACCGGATTTTTTTCGAAACTTTCGTCCGGCAACGCCGTATAACCCTCCATGAAGGGCTTGTTGCCGGACCTGCGTTTTGCTTTTCGCGCCATGCGGCGCAATCCGTTGTTCACGGCTGTTGCCGTGCTCTCGCTCGCTCTCGGCATCGGTGCCAATACCGCCATCTTCACGCTGCTGGACCAGGTGATGCTCCGCCTGTTGCCCGTGAAGGATCCGGACCAGCTGGTCATGCTTTACCAGGAAGGTCCCCACAACGGATCCAACATGGGAAGGCGCATGCATTCCTATCCCATCTATCAGGATTTTCAGCAGAAGGCCGCGCCTTTCTCCGAGGTTCTCTGTCGCAGGCTCGCCGACACTTCCATCAGCTTGGGCAATCAAACCGAGCGCGTCGGCGCCGAACTCGTCTCCGGCAATTACTTCGCGATGCTCGGCGTCAAGCCCGCTCTCGGCCGCGTGTTCAGCTCCGAAGAGGACGACCGCGTTTATCTGGGCCACCCCAACGTCGTCCTCAGCTACGACTATTGGATGAGCCGCTTCAACGGAGATCGCAATGTCGTCGGGCGCAAGATCCTGGTGAACAATTACCCGATGACCATCGTCGGCGTCTCCGCCGCCGGGTTCAGTGGACTCGATCCCGCCAGTTCTCCGCAGATTCGCGTGCCTGTCCTGATGCAGACCGTCATGCTGCCGGATTGGACATGGGTGCACATGAACGATCGACGGCAGCGCTGGGTGCAGGTGTTCGCGCGTCTCAAACCCGGCTACACCGTCGAGTCCGCCGCGCCGCCGTTGCAAACACTTTTCCACCAGATCCGCGAGTACGAAACGACGCTGCCGGCAGCCGCCAAATGGTCCGCCTATTTGCGCCAGGAGTTTCTCCGCGGAACAATCCACATCGACAAAGCCGGCACCGGATACTCCGAGTTGCGCAATAGCTTTTCGAAAGCTCTCGTCGTTCTCATGTGCATGGTCGGGTTGGTGCTGCTGATCGCTTGCGCCAACGTGGCGAACCTGCTGATCGCGCGCGCCTTCGCCCGCCAGAAGGAGATCGCCGTCCGCCTTTCCATCGGCGCGTCGCGCGGGCAGTTGATCCGTCAGTTGATGATCGAAAGCCTCGTTCCTGTCTCTTATACACATCTAGATGTGTATAAGAGACAGCCTGCTGATCGCGCGCGCCTTCGCCCGCCAGAAGGAGATCGCCGTCCGCCTTTCCATCGGCGCGTCGCGCGGGCAGTTGATCCGTCAGTTGATGATCGAAAGCCTCGTTCTCTCCTTGATCGGAGGGCTCGCCGGTGTGGGGTTGGCGGTCGCCATGACGGACTCGTTAATCGCGTTGGTTCCGTCAAACGGTACACCGCTGTTGATCCGCCCGCAACCGGATCTGCGGATTCTCGGGTTCACGCTCGGCCTCACTTTCCTCACCGGCTTGATCTTCGGCCTCGTGCCCGCGCTCCGCGCCAGCCGCCCCGATCTGTGGACCACCCTCAAGGACGTTGTCGGCAGCATCGCCGGGCAGGGAGGATCGCTGTTCCTGCGCAAGAGCCTGGTGGTTGCCCAGGTAGCGCTCAGTTTTCTGCTTTTGTTCGGTGCGGGGCTGTTCGTCCGCAGCCTCCAGAATTTGAAAACTACCAACACCGGCTTCCGTGACATGGACAACCTCGTCACGTTCCAGCTCTCGCCGGCGTTGAGCGGCTACAACGACGCGCGCGCCACACGGCTGTTTCTCGATCTGCTCGATCGAATCCGCGCCGTGCCCGGCGTGAAGTCCGCCGCCGTGGCCACCGTTCCGGTTCTCGCCGGAGACGAGTGGGACAACACGATGTCGGCTGAAGGTTATCAGTCCAAAGACGGCGAAGACATGCAGGCGTTTATGAACGCCCTTTCGCCCGCTTATTTTCAGACCATGGGTACCCCTCTGCTCGAGGGCCGCGACTTCGAATTGAAAGACCTTCGTGAGAACGCCAAAGTCGCCATCGTCAACCAGAAATTCGCGCGGCACTTCTTCGGCGACAGGAGCGCCATTGGACGCCATATCGGAAGAGGCAATAGTCCGGAAACCAAACTCGACATCGAAATCATCGGGGTCGCCGCCGACACGCTCTATGAGGGACCGCGCGAGGGCGTGCGCCGTCAGGTCTTCCAGCCGGCTTACGGCAACACTCCGGCCGTATTCTATGTCCGAACGGCTCTCGGGTCCAAAGATGCTTTCAGCGCCGTGCGGCGTGAAGTGAAGGCCGTCGATCCCGGCATTCCGATCTATGGCCTGAAGACGCTTGCCGGGCAGTTGGACGAGAGACTCCTCACCGAGCGGCTGATCGCGCTTCTGTCAGCCGGCTTCGGTCTGCTCGCCACCCTGCTTGCGGCTATCGGACTCTACGGCGTGATGGCGTTCGTCGTCGCGCGGCGCACGAAGGAACTCGGGCTTCGCATGGCGCTAGGCGCCCATCCGAATTCCGTGGTGTGGCTCGTGATGAAGGAAGTGCTCCTGTTGCTCGCACTCGGGCTCGCCGGCGGTTTGCCCGCCGCTTTGTTCCTCGGACGTCTGTTCGCATCCGAATTGTATGGCGTGCAGCCGGCCGATCCCTGGATCACCTGCGCCGCCATCGCTTCAATGATCGTCGTCTCCGGACTCGCGGGCTTCGTCCCGGCGATGCGAGCCAGCCGCATCGATCCCATTCTGGCGCTCCGCTACGAGTGAGCCGGACTAATTGGCGAGATAAGCGCGTAACCGCCGCCGGATCGACTCCGGCACTTCGGCGTCCACTTCGCAAACGTCGCCGTCATATCGCGTGGCCGTGACCTTCGCGTACTCGTGCAGCAGGTGAAGCGGCGCGCCCTCTGACGCCGGAATGCGGAACTTAACCGGCGAAACAGGGTCGAGTTCGAGGGTCTTGTCGATCAGCGCGAACAGGGCTTCCACGCCCTCTCCACTCCGCGCCGATACCGCGACAGCCCGCGACGGTGTGTGATGGCCCGATTCSGAAAGCACCCGCTGCGCCACCGCCTCGACGTCCACCTGCGAGTCCGGAAGCAGGTCCACTTTGTTCAGCACCAGGATCTGAGGCGTTTCCTGCGCGCCGATCTCGCCGAGCACTTTGAAGACATGCGCGGTCTGGTCGGCAGCCTCGGGCGAAGTCACGTCCACCACGTGCAACAGCAACTCCGCTTCCGACACTTCCTCGAGAGTCGCGCGAAACGCCTTCACCAGCGTGGTGGGAAGATTCCGGATAAAACCGACCGTGTCGCTCACAAGAACCCGCCGGTTCGAAGGCAGCGCCACGTGCCGCACCGTCGGATCGAGCGTGGCGAACATCTTGGCATCGGCCAGCACCTGGGCGCCCGTAATCCGGTTGAAGAGCGTGCTTTTGCCGGCGTTCGTGTAACCCACCAGCGCAAGCGTGGCGAGCGGCACGCTCTGCCGCTGCTTCCGCTGAATGGTGCGTCCGCCCCGCACGTGCTCGAGTTCGTCGCGAATCGCCTTGATGCGCCGCCCGATTTTCCGCCGGTCCGTTTCCAGTTGCGTCTCGCCGGGACCACGCGTTCCGATTCCGCCGCCCAGCCGCGACATTTCGATGCCTCGTCCCGTCAATCGCGGCAGCAGATAGTTCAGCTGCGCGAGTTCCACCTGCAATTGGCCCTCCCGCGTCCGTGCGCGAGAAGCAAAGATGTCGAGGATCAGTTGCGTGCGGTCGATGACTCGAAGATCGACAATGCGCTCGAGGTTTCGCTGCTGCGTGGGGCTCAGTTCGTAGTCGACAATCGCCAGGTTCGCTTCGTGCAGCCGTGCCCGGTCCCGGATCTCTTCGGCTTTGCCCGACCCGATCAGCGTTGCCGCCTCGGGCTTGGCGCGTTGTTGAATGACCTGGTCGACAACCTCGGCGCCCGCGCTCCGAGCCAGCGTGTTCAACTCTTCCATCGACTCGGCAGCCGGCGCTCGGGGAATGTCGCCGGCGCCGCGAGACACCACGGACTTCAGATCCAGCCCGATCAGGATGACGCGCTCACCGGCCGCTCTGGTCTCGTGTAACTTCTTTTCGAGCAATGGCTACCTGGGCCTTACTGTGACTCCTGCTGGTCCGGCAACGGAGCGCCGGGCGCCGGATGCCCTCCCGGTGCCGTCATACCGGACGCCGCAGCGTGCTGACCGGGCGCAGCATGGAACGGTTTCGACACAACAACGGTCGAAATGGCGTGCTTGAATATGAGCTGCTCCTGATTATTTGTTTCCAGGATCACTGAGTACTTGTCGAAGCTTTTGATCCTGCCTGAGAGTTTTACACCGCTCATCAGATAGATCGTTAAAAACGTCTTATCCTTTCGAGCGTTGTTTAGAAAAGCTTCCTGAATGTTCTGAGCTAGCTTTTCCATCAGTTGTCCTTTGGCCCCGAAGCATGGCCGCCCCGGCAGCACTTTCCTTTATTTTGGCCAGCGAAGTTCGCATGGTTAAGACAATGATAGCCTAACGTCAATACAGGTGTAAGTCACAATCCGGGTACTAAGGTTACCGGCAAGGGGCGAAGATACCGCGAAATCTACTCGAGTCCCATCTGCGAGAGCCGGTAACGGAGCGCATTTCGGGTTAATCCGAGTAGCCGCGCGGCCTGAGACTTGTTGCCGTCCGCCCGCTTCAATGCCTCCCGAATCAACTGCTGCTCGTATTCATCGAGCGTCATGCCGTCCGGCAGAAAGCCATCTCCCGCGGTTGCCGCCCGCGTTTTCGGTGCCGTGTCGATTCGGATGTCCGCCGCTTCCAGCGTGTCGCCGCCCGCCAGAACGAGGCTGCGTTCGATGACGTTCTCGAGCTCCCGTACATTGCCCGGCCAATAATATTCCATCAGCCTCGCGATGGCGCCTTGGCTGATGAACTGCGCGCGACTGCCGATCTCGGGCGCCAATTTCTTGACAAAGTGCTCCGCCAGGAACGGAATGTCTTCGCGGCGCTCCCGCAGCGGCGGAATATTCAGCGGCATCACGTTCAGCCGGTAGTACAGATCTTCGCGAAATGTTCCCTGTTCGAGCGCCGCTCTCAGGTCGACGTTCGTCGCCGCCAGCACGCGGACATCGATGTGGCGCGTCTTATTGCTGCCCAGCCGCTCAAACTCCCGTTCCTGCAGGACGCGCAGCAGTTTCACCTGCACCGATGCCGGAACGTCGCCGATCTCGTCGAGAAACACCGTACCCGTATCCGCCTGTTCGAATTTGCCGGGCTTGGCGAGGTTGGCCCCGGTGAACGCGCCCTTTTCGTAGCCGAACAGTTCGCTCTCCATCAGGTTCTCGGGCAACGCCGTACAGTTGATTTTCACAAAGGGCCGGTCGCGGCGGGGCGAGTGATGATGAATGGCGCGCGCGATCATGTCCTTGCCCACGCCGCTTTCGCCGCACAGGAGCACGGTGGCGCGGGTCGGCGCAACGCGTTCGACGGTCTGGAAAATCTCCCGCATCGCGCCGCTCCGCCCCACGATGTTGTCGAACTGATAGCGATGGTCGAGCGCTTCCTTCAAACGCAGGTTCTCATCCCGCAGAGCGAGAACGTCGAGCGCTTTTTCGACCACCGTCAGCATGTGGTCGAGCGAGAACGGCTTAGGCAGAAAATCCACCGCGCCCGACTTCATCGCTTCCACCGCATTCTCCACCGTTCCAAACGCCGTCATCACGATCACGGGAGTGCGCGAGTTCTGCCGCCGGATGGCTTGCAGCAGCGCCAGTCCGTCCATGCCGGGCAGGCGCAGGTCGGTAATCACCAATTGCGCTTGATCGGCGAGCTTCAATCCTTCCTCCGCGCTCGCGGCCTTCAGCACTTCGTAACCCGCGGTCTGAAGCTGAAGTTCGATTACGCGCCGGAGTTTCTCCTCGTCTTCCACCACGAGTACGATGGGTTTCATTCCGTTCTCGGCTTCACGGGCAGCAGCACCCGGAAGACACTCCCTTCGCCAGGATTGCTTTCCACTACGATTTTGCCATCGTGCTCATCGACAATTTTCGACACAATCGCCAGCCCCAGCCCCACGCCATCGTTCTTGGTGGTGAAGAACGGGTTGAAAATATTCTCCATGTGCTTGGGATCAATTCCCGTGCCGGTGTCGATCACCGCAATCTCGACCGACGAATCCACCGGCCGGGTCTTCACCGTCACCGTGCCGCGCGCGGGCGAAGCCTGGGCCGCGTTCAGGATCAGATTGTAGAGGACCCGTTCCATCAGTTCTCCGTCCATCGGAACCGGGCGGATGTCCGGCGAATAGTTCTTGTAAACCGATACTCCCGGCACCCGGCCTTCGTTCTCGAATTGAGAAATCGCCCGGTCGATCACCGCCGGCACATCGGTCGGCTGCAGTTTCAGTTTCATCGGGCGGGCAAACTCGAGAAACCGCGTGATTAGCGAATTGGTGCGGTCGATCTCGGTCGAAATGTACCCGGCTACCTCGCGAGCCACCGTGTTCTCGGCCGGAACGGTCTTGGCCAGCATCTCGGCGGAGTTCTTGATGGTGCTCATCGGATTGCGCAATTCGTGCGCGAGGCCCGCCGTCAATTGCCCGAGCGCCGCAAGCCGGTCCGCCCGGCGCACCGCAGCCTCGGCTTCGCGCAGGCTTCGGTTGGCGACGCCGAGTTGTTCGGCGACGCTCTGATAACTCTCCGCCCGCTTCCGGTTCGATTCCGCCAGTTG